>ERZ1030898.34-NODE-34-length-31602-cov-31.852854_pt1 | contig 31602 bp, 24 predicted proteins | sample MGYA00517298_ERZ1030898 | MGnify/ENA primary metagenome ERZ1030898 (study PRJEB33718, sample SAMN03159684) | human skin metagenome | collected 2014-05-20 | study: EMG produced TPA metagenomics assembly of the PRJNA266117 data set (Human skin bacterial metagenome... | reverse complement strand
CAGCTGCAACCCGACTGCGAAGGATAAAAGCGGGTAGCCTTTCTGCGACTGAAATGGAAAACTTGCATCGTCAATCCTGGGGAATATCCAATTTCAGATACATAGCAGATGCCGTGTGTCCCGTTTGTGGTGCCTCTGGAAGCGTGGGTTCAGAGGACGAAGTTGACCGGAAGTTAATTTGGGATGCGGAGGAACCGGCGATCGAGGTGACTTTCTACCCAGACTCTTTCTATTGCAGCCAATGTCATTTCACTCTCGACAGATTTGAACTAATTGAAATCTCCAATTTGAATGAAGAGTTTCTGACGATAGAGGAACCTGGGCCGTATGATTTCGCAGAATACGGAAACGATTGATGGGGGCAAGAAATGCGCGGTTGTTGTAGAGGGAAACCCCTGCAGGGTCTCCCGTGTAGTAATGAAGCCGTTTGAGCTTTCGGCTCGGCATGAAGTTCGGGGGTTGTTAGGCGGCTAGTTGGTGGCGGTCGCCATGACCGTCTCCTGTGCGGCGTATGAGTCGGGTGATGAATAGTAGCAAGTCTTGGTTCCGAGTATTCATCTCGATGCTTGCTGGGCTGTGTCGACGAGATCGCCCTGCAGCCTTTCTCCGAGGGATGAGGCCTACACGTAAGAAGTCGAGCTTGCTTCTTGCCAATGGGCAGGCCAATACCCAGGATTAATCGGCACTTCAAAAGAGCCGATAAGTTCAGGTTTTAGCTTGGATTGGGTGCGCAACTACCTAGGATCGAAACAATCGATCAACCATTTGGTTATGTCCCTGGCGGTTTCGCTCCACTGCAGCGCTTGACTGCCTTTAGCCGCAGTACTCAACCCGTGGGCGATCCGCTTACGCTGCCCCACCATCATAGATAGCTGATTCCCTCGGTGCTGATCATCTTCCTGTAAGAATTGATCGAATTTGTCAGCCCAATCTTCGTCGAACGATTTAATAAATTCCGTAAGCTGTTTCGGCTCGCATCCTTGCCCCTTAACGAATGTGTTGCTAATTCGGCGATGTACTCGTGGATGACTCACCGATTGGGCGTAATCGCGAGCGACCGTATCCCTTGTAGTTTCTATCAGACCGGTAGAACGAATTATGAGATGGTGACCCAACGGCGCGTCCAGTTCAAAATTGGTGTTAGATCTCACAAGCTCGACTAAGTTGGCGTGAAGTTGGAGGTTTTGACTTACTGCGACAGGGGGCCAGGTCTGGCTCATTCTGGGTCCTCACTAGCGAGGAGGATGTCGCGGGCGCGTTCAAGTCGCGACCTTACAGCTTCGTTGTCCGCAGTTGCTTTTGTTGTTGCGTTCACGAACTCGCGGTCCGACTGAAGCAACTGGACGCGCTCGGCTAGGTCGTTTGCGCACTCGCTTCGATCTTCGGCGGTAATCAAGGCGACCATGATCGCTTCCGCCTGAGCACCATTTACTTGGCCGTTCTCGGTTCTGCGAAAAGCTGAAGGGCCAACTTGGTCAGCCAATAGTTCGGCTGTCTCCAGGAAACCTTCCGATAAACGTTCTAGCCTTTCTGGAGAGTTTCGGAAATCCTGCGTGAAGTCGTTGAGAAATGTCTTCAGAGGACGCCGATACTCTTCTTCACGTTCTGCCAGCGCCAAGATTCTAGTGATTAGTTCGTGGTCCCTAAGACGAGAGTTCCTGGGTCCGTACAGATAGCGCCAGGCGGGATCATCGTTCAATTCGGCAATCCTTCCCATGAGGTCACCAGAGAAAAGGGCAATGCGTACCTCGTGGGGTGTGAGCTGTGTTCCGCCGGAATTTAATCTTTCGAAAATTTGGTATGCAGCTTCGTAGCTATCGTCATCGCTCACACTGACGATCGTTGCCTGCATGAAGGAATCGTCGAGGATGTTCTGGAGTTCTTCGGGAAGCGTTTCATACGTGAGTTTCTGAAACTCAGGAGCGACATACTGGAGAGAAAAAACTTTTTCGTTGTGAACTCCTCTGTAGAAACGCCTGAGCGTTTCTAATCTCTGTTGGCCGTCCAAAACCAAAAGTTTGTTGTCTGGGTTTTGGCGGACGAGGAAGATACCCGGTACAGGGTATCCTCGCAGAAGCGACTCAATAAATCTGTCCATCTGCTTTTTAGTCCACACAAACTGTCTTTGGAACAGGGTGGTTTGTACTTTTTCGTTAGGGGCATCAAACTGCGGGATAATCATCGTGCCCCGTTCGAGTCGCTTCACAAGAGCGTCGACTGGATAATCGATGGTTTGGAACGTGACCGGTATATCCCGACCTGATGGATCGGTCTGATCTTCAATTTCCTCACTGGTCAGAGTTCTGACGAGGATCTCATCTGGCTCTGCGGGAGGGGCTTTGGGGCCAGTTTTTTCTGCGACAAAGTTTTCGGGCATACCTTTGATATTAAGGGAACATTCAGGTTCCCGCCCGTCAACGACAAGAAAGCCTTTATACATTTCTGCCTCCGTCGACTGGCGGATCTGGCGCGTGGTAAATCAACGAGCCTCCAAGCGAGTTTCACTAGGGGCTAGCTGTTGAGTTCCAAGTGGCTGAAGAACCTATTGCAGGGCCTATGCATCGATCGATCTCTAAAATAGGTGTTCGTGTCTACCCTCATCCCCGTCCACGCATCGGAGCACGTCCTTGGCGGCGTGTCTGAGTATCTGGCCACTGCGTTTTCGCTCGCGAACCCAGAGACGTCCAACGCGCTGAAGGCTTTTTTAGAGGACACGGAGCGGGGCATGTTCCACGGTCCGTACGTGCGCACCCGATTGCCGTACGCGCGCGCGATCGGTTGGGACGGGATCCTGGACTGGATGCCAGAGTGGTTCACGCCGTACCACCACCAGGCGGAAGCATTCCGCAGGCTGCGCAGCAGGGATGAGCAGGGGGCGCGGCGTCCGCAGCCGACGCTGGTGATCACTGGTACTGGCTCCGGTAAGACGGAGTCCTTCCTCTACCCCGTGTTGGACCACGCGGCGCGGGCTCGCGCTGAGGGGCAGCGCGGCACAAAGGCGCTGCTGCTGTACCCGATGAACGCGCTGGCCAATGACCAGGCGGATCGCTTGGCCAAGCTGATCACCCATGAGCCGGCGCTTGCTGGTGTCACTGCCGGTATCTATACGGGTGAGGCGACGGGAAGCGTTAAGAAGGTCACGAAGGATTCGTTGATCAACGACCGTGACCAGATCCGCCAGGATCCGCCTGACATCCTGCTCACCAACTACAAGATGCTGGACCAGCTGTTGCTGCGTGAGGCGGACCGGGAGATCTGGAAGCGCTCGGCAATCTCGCTGCAGTACCTGGTGCTGGACGAGTTCCACACCTACGACGGCGCGCAGGGCACGGACGTGGCGCTGTTGCTTCGTCGATTAGGTCTGATGCTCAAGCAGCACCAGCCCGAAGGCTTTGCCGGCGACTACGCTTCGAACCCGCTGGGGCGGGTGACGCCGGTGGCGACCTCGGCAACGCTCGGCGGCAAGGACGACACGCAGAAGGTGCTCGACTTCGCCGAGACCATCTTCGGCGAGACGTTCACCCCGGATGCGCTGGTGGGTGAAAAGACGCTGACGTATGCGGAGTGGACGGACGAGATCGCGCAGTCGTTCGGCACGCACGCCGCTCCCCTCTCCCCCGACATTGACCAGCTGCGCGGCATCGTGGACGCGATCGCAAGCGACGACTCCGGTCGGGACCACGCCGATGTGGTGCTGGACGTGTTCCGCACGCAGCTGTGGGGCGTGGACGCCGGCGCGGACCTGAAGACCACCATCGCCGCGTACGCGGTGCACCCGCTGACTGAGAAGCTCCTCAGCGCAGCGAACCCGGCGAAGTCTTTGATCCGCCGTGAGGGCGAGGGCGGCAAGTCCTTGCCGGAGGCGATGTTCGACCCGATAGTGGTGCGCACTCTGGGCGAGACCACCGCGCGTGAGTTTGTCACCCACCTGCTCACCGCCGTGGCGCAGATCCGCGCGCTCGCTGGCGAGGAGTTCGGCTTCGGCGGCAAGCGCCTGCCCGGTGTGGAAACACACTTGTGGGTGCGCGAGGTTTCCCGCATCGAGCGTGCCGTGACACCCACCGAGGACGGCGAGACGTTCCGGTTCGCGGACGACGGCCAGCTCGGCGGCGACAACGCCGGGGTGTGGCTGCCAGCCACGTACTGCCGCTCGTGCGGTCGTGCCGGGTGGATGACGGCACTTGAGCCGGGTACGGATGCGGTGGTGCTGAATGGCGCGGAGATCCGGAAGGCGAGCGTCGATAAGCCTGAGCTTGTGCGCCCCCTGATTGATGCCACAGCTGAGCACCGCGAAGCGGTGAAGAACCACCTGGAGCTGACCCAGCTCGGCGACGAGGACGGCAACCGCGCGCTGATGTGGTTCCACACCGAATCCCGCATGCTGTCGCGCACCGAGCCCAGCGAAGAAGAGCTCGCGGAGGGCCGCTCGGTGCCGGTGATGACGTACACGGGGCTCAACGCCGAGGAGTTCGCGCGCGAGCAGACGTGCCCGTCGTGCGGTGAGGCGGATGCCATCCGCTACATCGGCTCGCGCGTGGCCACGCTTTTGTCGGTGGGGCTGTCCAACCTGTTCGGCATGCCGTCGCTGGAGCAGAACGAGAAGAAGACGCTGGTGTTCGCGGACTCCGTGCAGGACGCGGCGCACCGCGCGGGCTTCGTGCAGTCCAGGGCGCGTGCGTTTGGTATCCGTACGTTGATGCGCAGCGTCGTCGGCGACGATGAGGTCTCCCTGGCGCAGTTGCCGCTGCGGATCTTAGGCCGCGCGGACGAGGCCGCGGACCCGGCGCGTGCGCGCTTTGAGCTGCTGCCGCCGGAGGTGGCGGAGACCACCACGTTCACGCCGTTTTGGGCGAAGGACGCTGATACCGCGGCCCGTCGAGAGGCCACCATTGCGGCGCTGCACCGCCTGGAGCTGGATGCCACGCTCGAGTTCGGGCAGCGTGCGCACCTGCCGCGCTCGTTGGTGTCCACGGGTGCGCTGGTGCCGTCGGTGCAGGTGGACGATGAAGTCCTGCTCGCGGCTGCCGAGGAGGCGCTGCAGCACGTGGACGAGGGCCTGTTCGAGGTCGCGGACGCCGGCTCGCCGGAGCTGCGTCTGCGGTGGCTGCGGGGCCTGCTGGAGCAGGTGCGCGACCGCGGCGGCGTGTACTCGCCGATGCTGAAGAGCTACCTGCAGGATGACGCGAACTCGTGGCGCCTGCACAACCGCTTTGCCAAGGCGCACGGCATGCCGAGCTTCCCCAAGGGCGGAGCACCCGAGTTCCCGCGCTCGGGGGCGGCGTTGGACGACAAGGATCGCGGTATCACTCCCTTGGGCAGCCCGCGGGGCCGGTACGCGCGGTGGACGTCGAAGGTGCTGGGGATCTCCACCCACGACGCCACGAACGTGCTCACCAACGTGTTCAAGGTGCTCGCCCGGGAGGGAGCGGTGCAGGCGGTGTCCACCAATTCCGGCGGCATCATCTACGCGCTTGCACCGGAGAACGTGGTGGTGCGCCACGAGGATGCAGCCGAGATGTTGCACTGTGGGGTGTGCAGGGGACCGTTGGGCGCGGACAGGCAAACCCGCTCCCTACTCGCCGGGCTGCCGTGCCCGACGCCCGGTTGCCTCGGTGAGCTGGAGGCGGAAGGCATTGAGCAGAACTACTACTCGCGGCTGTACACCTCCACCACCCCGCGCGCGGTGGTGGCGCGCGAGCACACCGGCCTGATCCCCAAAGAGGAGCGGTTGGCGCTGGAGCGGGCGTTCCGCGGTACCGACGATGAGGCGCCGAACGCGCCGAACGTGCTGGTAGCAACGCCGACGCTGGAGATGGGTATTGACATCGGCGACCTGTCCACGGTCATGCTCGCCTCGCTGCTGACGTCCGTGTCCTCGTACGTGCAGCGCGTGGGCCGCGCCGGGCGCCTGACCGGCAACTCGCTGGTGCTCGCGTTCGTGCAGGGCCGCGGCACGATGCTGCCGAAGCTGAACCAGCCGCTCTCTGTGATCGCGGGTGCCGTGGTGCCGCCGGCGGCGTTCCTCTCCGCCACCGAGATCCTGCGCAGGCAGACCACCGCGTACCTGGTGGACACCATGGCGTTCGCCGCGAACGGGTTGCAGGTCGCGCACGCGCAGGACGTGTTCAGCAGCCGTAAGACGTCACTAGTGCAGGTGCTCGGCGAGGAGATCGCGGCCGGGGTGGATGAGCGCGTAGACGCCTTTTTGGCCACGGTTGAGGACGGCCACGTGGACGCCGCAACCGTGGACGGCGTGCGCGCGTGGGCGTGTGGTCAGGGACCGGACTCGCTGCTCGGCGAGCTCGAGCGCACACGCCTGCTGTGGGAGGCCGAAAAGTCCGAGCTGCAGGCGCGCTGGGACACGCTCGCGGACCGGTTGAAGGAACTGGAGGCCAAGGTCGACCCAAACGCGGGAACCGAAAACGCCGACCCGGAGCTGGAGCGCGAAAAACGCAGCACCCGGGCGGCGTGGAGGCGCGCCGGGCGCGACTACAACGAGATCCTGCTCGACGAGTTCTGGATCAGTTCCATGGAGCGCTACGGGCTACTGCCCAACTTCACGCTGTTGGATGACTCGGTGGAGCTGGCGGTGGTGGTCTCCCAGCTCAACCCGTCGTCGATGCAGATCGACCCGGAGACCTTCGAGCTCTCCCGCGGCGTGTCCTCTGCGCTGACGGAGCTCGCGCCGGGCAACACGTTCTACGCCCGCGGCATCGCCGCCACGGTGGACGCCGTCGAGCTCGGCGCCGGCGGCGCGGACGTGGAGCAGTGGCGCCTGTGCCCGGAGTGCTCCTACGGCGAGAAGGTGGTCACCGGCACCGCGCCGGGTGCGTGTCCGGTCTGTGGTGCGGGCGCGTTCGCGGACAAGGGCCAGATTGTGGAGACGGTGCGCATGCGGCGCGTCTCCGCCGAGGTGGATCGTGCGCGCGCGACCATCGACGGCTCACACGAAGACCGCTTCACCATGTTCTTCCACACTGCGCTGAGCTTCTCCGTGCCGGACGGCGGCCACGGCGGCAAGTGGTTCCTCTCCCAGGGCTTTGGCGCGGAGTACCTGCGGTACGTGAACTTAAGCTGGTTCAACCTCGGCCGCGGCCCGGCCACGAAGAAGATGCTGGCGGGCAAAGAGATCGACGCTCCCCTGTTCACCGTGTGCAATTACTGCGGGCACCTGGACTCGCAAAAGGGCGCGAACTCGAAGTGGGACCACAGGCCGTGGTGCCCGAAGCGCAACGCTCGTGAGGAAGAGTCCGTCACGGTCGCGCTGGGCCGCACGCTGCAGACCCAAGGCGTGCTGCTGCACGTGCCGGTGCAACTGACCGCCGGCGACAAGGCGACCATCCCGAGCCTGACCGCCGCGATCAAGCTGGGCTTCAAGGAGGTCCTCGGCGGCGATCCGGACCACCTCACCGTGGTCACGGTGCGTGTTCCGGACGCCACCGGCAAGACGGTCGAGGCGCTGCTCATGCACGACAACGTGCCGGGCGGCACCGGGTACCTCTCGCAGTTTGCGTCGCCTGAGGACGTCCGCAAGCTCCTCGAGCGCGCCTCTATCAAGGTGCGGGACTGCGACTGCGCTGCTGATGAGCGCCTCGCCTGCCCGGACTGCCTGCTGCCGTACACCCTGTTCCAGCACGTCGAGGTCACCTCCCGCGCCGCCGCCGAGCGCGCCCTGCGTGCCATCCTGAGCAACCAGGACCACCCCGCCCAGGACCTGGATCCGCTGTCGGTGCAGTGGGCCCCGCAGACGGAGGCCCCGCAGCTGGACCAGTCCTCCAACCTGGAGGTCCGCTTCCGCGAGATGGTGCGCGACGCACTCGAGGCCCGCAATGCGACGGTCAAGGACATCCCCAACGCCGGCGGCGTGGAGTGGCACATCACGTTCGCCACCGGTGAGGAGTGGAGCATGCGCGAGCAGGTGGACTACCGCTACACCCGCCCGGACTTCCTGTTCCAGCACCGCCGCAACCCGCTGCTGCGCCCGGTGGCCGTGTACACCGACGGCGCCGCGTTCCACTTCAGTGCGCAGCACTACCGCTTCCCCACCGACATACACAAACGCAACAGCCTGCACTTCGGCGACAAGCAGATCCTGCCGTGGAACGTCACCGACGCCGGCCTGGACTGGTTTGCCCGTGAGACGACGTTCGGCGAGTCCGCACCGGCGTGGGTCAGCAAGAAAGCCGAGGATCGCACGCGCGCTATGGAGGGCATCGGCAACAACGAGATCGCGTTTTTGAAGGCCTCCCCCATCACACAGCTGCTCACCTACTTGGCGGAGCCGCACTGGTCCTCATACTCGCTGATGGATAGAGCCCTGCTGCAGATGCTCAGTACCTCGGTCGTGCCCACCCGCATCCCGGGCGGCGCGCGCCTGACGTTCCGCAACGAGATTCACTTCGATGCCGCCAAGGTAGGCGAAGAGATGGTGCTTCAACGGTTGCTTGTCAGCGCTCTCACGCCCGGTTCCATCACCGAAGACAACTGGCGCGACTTCCTGCGCTTCGCCAACATCGTGTGGCTGGCCAACAACACCGTCACGGCCGACGTTGGTGACGGGGATGCTGTGGGCGTTGGGCAACCGGAGGACGTCGAGAAGCAAAGTGCCGTCGAGGCCGCGGTCAGTGGGCTGTGGGCCGAGGCGATCGAAGAGTTCGAGGACGAAGTGGACGTGGCCGCCGCGCTACGCACCCTCGTGGACGCGGGCGCAGCGCCGGCCGAAGAGATCGGCGAGGAGATCGGCTCCATCCCGACCGCCGTGTCCTGGACCGAGCTGCGTATCGCGCTGTTGATCGAGCAGGACGCCTCCTACGCGGATGCCGAATCCAAGCTTCGCGAGCAGGGTTGGACGCTGCTGTACCCCGATACACTCTCGCCAGAGTCGATCCCGGCCGCGCTGCTGGGTAAGGAGTAACACCATGGTGACGTTTAGCCTGTACAGCGGGTTGGACCTCGACGGCGCACTGATGAAGCCGACGATGAACTTCCTGCAGAAGCTCTCTGCGGACCCGACGAACCCGTCGCTGAAGATCAAGACGCTCACGAACGCCGTGGATAAACGCGTGCGCACCGGCCGCATCAACGACCAGTTCCGCGCCGTCATGTTCGAAATCCGCGAAGGCGACGTGCACCACTTCGTGCTCGTGCACGTGGACTCGCACGACGAAGGCAACCGCGCCGCCGAGAAGCTGGACCCGGAGCGGCTGCGGCTGGACATCAACCCCATCAACGGCATCACCACCCTGATCAAGGAGGAGCCGGCGGCGGATGGTTCTGCGGGCGCGGATTCGCGGGCGAAGGCGGAGGCTGCTGCGCGTGAGGCTCGCGAGCTGGCGGCTGAGCAGGTGCGTGCGGTGGCGGCCGAGAAGGGGGTCCGGGCGGAGCTCGTCGAGAAGCAAACGCCCCCGCCGCGCAAGGCGTTGAAGGCGACGCCGGAGGAGCTGTGGGAGGAGCTGGGCATTGACCCCGAGCTGACCGCGCGGGTGCTGGAGCTGGAGTCTGAGGACGGGTTGGATGCGCTTTTAGCGCCGCGGCCGAAGTGGGAGCACGAGGCTGTGTTGGCGCTGGTGGCGGGGTACTCCGTGGAGCAGACGCGCGAGTCTTTGGGCTTGCGGAAGGTCACCGAGGCTGAGGCTGCGGAGTCTGAGGACGCGCGCCTGTTGGCCGGCCTGCGGAGGGCAGCTGCGGAGCTGGAGTTCGCGTACGTGGAGGATGTGGAGACCGAGTCGCTGCGCTCCGTGATCGAGTCCGGCAACTTTGACCAGTGGCGCGTGTACATCCACCCCGAGCAGCGCCACATGGCGGAGCACTCCTATAAAGGCTCCGCGCGCGTGTTCGGCGGTGCCGGCACCGGTAAGACGGTGGTGGCGGTGCACCGGGCGAACAACCTGGCCACCGGGCAGGTTGCTGGCGCCGGGCCGCGCGTGCTTCTGACCACGTTCACCAAGGGTCTGGCGCAGGGGTTGAAATCCCAGCTCAACGCGCTGAACAAGCGGTACCCGGAAGCCGGCGAGCCCGGCGAGGACGGCATCTGGGTAGACAACATCGACGCCGTGGTGGGCAAGGTGGTGTCGTTGGGCACGGTGGAGGAAATCGAGGAGGCGACGCGCCGGGTGCTCGGCGTGGCGTCTTCGCGCGTTCGGCCCTACAACGAGCTCGCCGCACGCCAGGTGTGGGAAGGCGCGCTCGAGGCTACCGACGAATCCATGCCCCGCGAGATTGCCAACGAGGCGTTCCTGCAGGCCGAGTACGAGGCGGTGGTGCTCGCCAGCGGGATTACAACGCAGGCGGAGTATTTGAAGGTGGCGCGCACCGGGCGTGGCACGCCGCTGAACCGGAAGCAGCGCAAGCAGGTGTGGGCGGTGCTGGAATCGCTGATGCAGACCCAGGCCATTGACGGCCAACTGTTCTGGCCCACCATGTCCGCCGTGGGCGCGGAGATTTTAAACGTGCGCTACGAGCGCGGCGGCGGGTCGCTTTTTGACCACGTTGTGGTGGACGAGGCGCAGGACTTCAACGCCGGGCACTGGCGGTTCTTGCGGGCGTGTGTGGCGGAGGGGCCGAATGATGTTTTCCTCGCCGAGGACTCCCACCAGCGCATTTATGGCAATCCGCTGACGCTGTCGCACTTCGGCATTTCTACTCGTGGGCGTGCGTCGCGGCGTTTGACGTTGAACTACCGCACCACCAAGGAGAACCTGGACTACGCGCTGCAAATCTTGTTGGGCAGTGATTTAGAGTTTGTAGATGCCGAGGGTGAGGAGGACTCGGTGTTTGGGTATCGCTCCGCGCGCTCTGGCCCTGCGCCGGTGATTCTGCCCGCCGCGTCCGAGGATGAGGAGTTTGAGCTCGCCGCCGCCATGATTCACGATTGGCTTGAAGACGCCGAGCGCGCGCTTGACGGCGGGGTACGCAAGGAGGTGCGCGTGGGCGTGATGTGCCGCACCCGCGGCCAGCTCTCCCGCGTGGTGTCCGGGCTTGCCGACCACGGCATCGACGCCGTATCCACCAAAAACGCCGAACTAGCCTCCCACGAGCAGGTCAGCGTGATGACCATGCACGGCGCCAAAGGCATGGAGTTCACCCACGTGATCCTCATGGGCGTGGGCAAGGACATCATGCCGCTGCGCTACCGGCTGAAGAACCTGTCCGAGGAAGACGCCCGCGCGGCCTTGCAGCGCGAACGCTCGCTGCTCTACGTGGCGGCCTCGCGCGCCCGCGACATGCTGGTGATCACGACTGTGGGCGAGCGCTCAGAGCTGCTGCCGGAGGGATAAGGGGGTTTCCATGACTTCATGGCATTTCTTCATTCCAGCACCGGAGCCATTACCGATCAGGGATCGGCACCCATATATAAGAAAGCCAAGCATGACATATACCGATCGTGCTGGCACTGAAACTTTTAGCGCCGATAGCGTGTGTCTGGTGCCACACCAAGTAAATGCCCCTGCAATAGCGCATTCAGCTTTTCAAGCCTGCAGTAATGCCATGAACCGTCGACTTCATCCTAGACGTGTCACGGAGGATCACTCCTTCGTAAGCTCTGGTGACCAGGTTTTCACCGTTTTCGAAATAATCGTTAGTCGGGACTTTTCGCAAGAAACCGGACAGGTTGCTCAGGGTGAAGTCGATAGCCGGGACATTACAGCGGCCTTCGATTTTGGAATTTTGATGCTTAACCAGTGGCTAAGTGCTCTAGCAATAGCGATTGGGGCCCCGGTAGCGCAGGTCAGGAGGGAGGCCCTTCCTAGTTCTATCCCATTCGCACACGGGGAAAAAGAACCATGGGAACTGGAGCGTCTCGAAATACCATTGCCCACGGTGGAGCCCACCGGTTTGTTCGTGGTGAACCAGAACTTCGATTGCGCGGAAGAGCACTTGCCTCAGCCGGATGAAGTTGGTCAATGGATCGATGCTGCATTAGTAAATCTTGATGTTCCCGGACCCTTTATCAGGTACACGGAACTGTTTTTCGAAGCTGAACGGTATGAAAGACGATCCGGGGACTACAACGTTGCTTGTATTCTTTACGCTTCTGCGTGCGAGACCCTTATAGATGAGTTACTCCAGCACCTCTTTTGGGAACAGGGGCTATCGCCACACGAAGCTGCCGAGCATTTCCTCAAAGGAAAGTCTGGACGAAAGCAGCAAAAATCAGTAACCGCTTTAATGATGCACGAGCTGTATCCCGTTCTTACCGGAAAATCGTGGCGAAAGGAGCAGTTGCGAGAGGAAAGTGCGGTTTCCAACTGGTACCGGTATGTAGCCACTATTCGTAACGGTGTCATTCACGGAGGGGCTGCTGTCGATGCAAGCATGATCCGAAATGCTCAAACTGCGGTTGAGGCACTGAATGAATTTTTTGCAAACAGGTTGTTCGAAGCCCGCGAACGATTCCCGCGAACAACGTTGGCCTTTCTCGGCGAACAGGGGCTCAAAAAACGAGGAAAATGGGAACAATTCCGTAGTCTTGAGCCGTCTTTGCAGAGCGCTAGTGACCGAATGAAGCGGTTTCGGAGGTGGAGTGATTACTTGACGACGTTCAGGAAATTCCCGGACTTGTTTGGGTCACCTGTTCGCGCGGAGGAGAGTTCTGCTCACCTTGTATACGAAAATGGCAGACCATGCGAAGCATATGTCGTTCACGAGGCCGGTTCAGTTGCGAAGAGGCTCTCAATAGAGACGGCCCGCCAGGCACCAGCATTCCAAGAACTCTTTGACAGAGATATCGAAAAAGATGCTCGAACAGTGATTGCCTTTAGAGAAACAGGCGGCGTAAAAGTTCCTGCTGGCGCTCGATGGGATTGCTACGTTTACGAGGCTTTAAGGCCGTTTACGGTTGCGCCACCAGAGCTACCAAAATGAGGCCTTGGAGCACGCAGGTTGCAGCAAGTGGTCGCTTAATTACTCAAACTCACTTATTGTCTGCTGGTCGGCTTCGTCGCCCTCGCGGTCTTCCCAGGCTGCGAGCGTGGTGCACGGCTCATCCTGCAGGTGCCACATCGTTCTGCCATTTGCTGCACCGCCCACCAGGAATGCCGCTGCGGCGGACGGGCTGGTGAACTCCAAGTCTGAGGTCAGTGTGTTGTCCTGGATCTGGTCCGCGTAGCGCTCCCGCGTGGCGTGGACCCCTCGTGGGGCGCTGGGGCGCAGCTCCGGGCGCAACGTAGATCCTTCGAGGACGAGGAAACCGGAAGTGGTGCGCTGGCCCAGGCCCTGCACACCTTGGCTGAGAACGGTGAGCTCGAAGACCGGTTCCTCGTCATCGCTTGGGCGCGCCGGGGCTGCAGCCGTGTTGTTCGAGGTGCGAGCCTTCGACGAAGTTGCTTTCGGTTGGAAAGCGGAAACGCCCAGAGCGCTGATGATGAGGTTGGTGTTCTCGATGAACTCGTCCAACTCTGCTTGGGTCTCTTCGCTGACACTGCCAGCGGACGGGGTGTTGCCGTTGGCGACTTCATAACGATCCGCCTTAATGGCGCGCTGGTGGAACGCGTTTTCCAGGAAGGTGATCTCGGTGGCGCCCCAGGAATCGTCGACCACAACGACGTAGATGATGCGGTTAAAAAAGTCTTTGTCTGCGCTGCGCGAATGCTCGGCGGCCCTGGCAAAAGCGACGCCGTTCTGGCGGGGCGCGGTTTGGCCGATGTAAATGCGCGGCTTGTCCGTCTCCGGGTTCGTGCCGACAAGGAAATACACCGCCGGGTGGTTCAACTCAGGACGCCCTCGGAGTTCTTCAGAATTGAGCTCGGTGCGCGGGATTGAATAGACTCGGCCGACCCAATTTCTAATTGAGGCCTTGATTGGCCCGTCAGCGGTGCCGTCCATCATGAAGAGCTGCAGCGTTTTCGGAGAACCCATGCGGTTGAGCGTAATCCGAAACTCAAGCTGACTCAGCTTGAGGTGGCGGAGGTTGCCGATGCGTCATCTCGTGCGGACTCCGCATTGCGCCGTGTGGGGCCTGCCGAGATTCGACAGTTGCGCAGCGCCATCAGTTAAGCCGGGGTCGGCAATGCCGAGAAACACTGTGGCGCGGGAGATAGAGTGTTCCTATGAAAAAGTCTCCTCTCCTTGCTGCAACAGCAGCACTACTCATCACAACACTGTCCGTGCCTGCTGCTAACGCCGAGCTGCCCCCAACTGAGCGGGACCAGTTCCGCACCGATCCCGTCGGGGCGATTGCTTGGCAAGCTATTAAGGGCTCTTCGGAATACGTGCGCGCCGATGGCAACACCATGATGGCCGCGTCCTTCTTCTCCATGACTTCGCCCGGGGAGAGTATCGGCCTGCCAGCCCTGGAGAACTGCGCCGAGCGCGTCGGCTCCTCTTCGCCGGCAGGCGGTGTGCGCTACGTGGCGGCAGCCCTGTGCGCAACCTTCGACCCGAATGCCCGCAGTCAGGTGCAGCGCGGTGACTTTGGCTACGCGCCGCTGGGCTAAGCCGGTGCGTAGATAGACAGATCGCTGCGTGTATGCGGCCGAGACCACCCTGCGAGCTTGCGCTCGGCGGAGCGAACGTGCCGATCTGAAATTGAGGACGCGTGTCTCCAAGTCAGAGCGAACGCACCGAAATGTGCTGTTTTGTGCTAACCTCACGGCCTATAGGAACAGATTCGGTGCGAACGTTCCGTAACAGCATACGGTCAGCGAGGAGACGTGACACGTGGACATAGAGGCACTCGGCAGCTTTGTGCGCGCCCAGCGTAAGGAGCGGAGGCTGACCCAACTGGAGGTCGCCGAGTTTGCCGACGTGTCGGACCGGTTCCTTCGGGAGCTGGAGCACGGTAAGCCGACGGCCGAGATTGGCAAGGTGATCGACGTTCTTGCCGTGCTCGGGTACGACCTTAAACCCGTCGTGCATAGAGCTGACGAGCTGGGGCGATTTTGAGCGTCGCCCCTTGCGGACTCCGCATTGCGGACAAGTGGGTACGCACCAACTGTTTGAGACTGCCAAGTTTTGAAATTGCCGGGCATGGAGTTATTGCCTGAAACGTTGACGCTCAATAGTGTCTTCGGCAGGAGCACCTCCATCAATCTCTTCTCGGGCATTCTCGAGGCAGCCAAGTTGGCGGCTGAAAAGAACGACCTCCGTCAGGCGCTGGGGCGGTCTGGAGAATCGGCGGGGTCAAATGCTGCGGATGAGCTACCAGCGTTCGACTGCGGTGGGCCGCCATTGGTCGATCTCGATGACAAGGGCGCAGACTGGCTCTAACAACTCCGCATTGCGGACAACTGGGTGTGCACCAACTGTTTGAGGGTGGAAACCTTTGGTGCGTCGATAAGTTTCACGTTCGTGAGCAACGCCCTCGTATGCACTGCCCGAAATGCTCTGGACAGGCTGGAAGGCGATAAACACCAGCGTGGGTAGTGCTACCCCGACGTTTTGGCGTTAAAAAGTCCTCAAAGAGAATGTAAGCCCTCGAAAAGGATAATGGCACCCAGCAGAAGGAAGACCACACCGCTGACAATATCTACCCAGGCCGAGTTCTTAGCCATCCACTTCGCAACCGCGCGGGTAGCCAAAGCCACCCCCACGAATAGCATGAGGCTTTCCAGAATCAATACGGCACCCACCATGAGGTTGGCACCGATGCCCATGTCGGGATCGATGAAATTGGCAAAGATGGCGCCGAAGAAAATGACCGCCTTGGGGTTCGAAAGATCGCAGATAAATCCCATGCGAAATGCGGTGGCCGCCTTGATGATGCCGTCCGGTGTAAACCCGCGCGGCTGCGGGGCGCGGGTTTCGGTACCCACTACAGTTGCGGGCGCGCGGCGCTCCTTGAAGCCATCGGTAATTGCGGTATAGGCCATCCACAGCAGGTAACAGCCACCAAGAACCTGCAGTGCCACGAGGATGCCAGGGTGCGTAGTAATCAATGCGGACAGCCCCGCCAAGGAGGCCACGGTCCAGATGGCAAGGCCGGTGGTACTACCCAGCGCCGCCCATACGGCTGCGCGCGTAGAGCGCGTACCTAAGCGAATGATTTGCATTACGTCTGGACCCGGCGAGGCCAACGCCGCGAACCACACGCCCATAAGGGTTACTAGGGCGCTAATTGCCACCTAACACCTCCCTGCTATTGGATTTGCGCGTGACACTATAACGGCGCTGTCACCTGCAGCGAAACAGATAAGTTGTGTGATTTAGGTATCTCTTATAACAACTTGTTTATAGAAATTTGTCACCTGCCTGAGGGCTTCTGCGCTTGTGCGCTCCGCATTGCGGACAATTGGGTGCGCACCCACTGTTGGGGTTGGCGACCTTTGGTGCGTCGATGGGCGGATGTCCACTGAAATGAGCACGTGAGGGGCTGTGCTCGCGCGGGGCGAGACGTAGGCTGCCGGGCATGGGGATGAAAACTTGGAAAATTGGGGCCAAGGCGGCGGGAACGCACGTTGGGGGCCGGGTAATTGTTGAGAATCCGGGGCGCGAGCTGAACGCGACTGCGCGGGCGCTCGGGCAGGAAGTCGTGGATGCGGTGAACCGTACGGCGAAGCAGTGGCGGCCTGTGGATGATAGGCAGCCGGTTACTGGTGAGCGCGCCGAGGAGCTGGTCAGCTACACCGTGATGGCGGGCGTTCCGTTGATGATGCTGCGCGACGCGATGACGGCGAACAGGGCGGCGCGTGCCGCGGGGATGCTCGCGGAGATATGTAGGGAAGCGATGTCGCTTGAGCCGAGGTTCACTGCCATCTACTCGCTCGCGGTCACGGCACGTGAGCAGGCTGAACAGGGGATCATGGAATTCATGCCGGTGCTGTGCACCAGCATCTCGTGGGCTCTGCCCCAGCCGGTGCGTTTTGGCGCTTTATCCCATGCAATGCGGGTCGAAATTAGTGAAGTGACGCTTCCGATACTTGGAGGCCCGAAGCGTCCAGGTCTTGCGGACATGCGCATGGATTTCGAGTGCGAAGAAGTTCGCGGAGTCGAGATCGTGCCCGAGCCCAGCACCATCTACTTTCCGCTGCCGCTGTTCGGACCCAACAAGGCGGAACCGGACGTGGTGCTGGAGATGTGGGTCGGCGACGCGCAAGTGACAGTGGATCTGAGCACGAAGCGTTCTGGGTTCGGCGCGCTGCGGGAAATCGTGTACGCCGTGGAGAAGGTTGTGGTGGCGCACCGGTTGGAGCGGGCGCGCGTGCGGCCGGCGTAGAGGCGGGCACGTACGCGCATGAAGGTCCGATACGAGGACAAGAACCTGCAGCGGCTGGCAGAAGACCCCGATTTTCGTTCAAAGCGGTGGAGCCCTGAACTTACGCGGTCCTACCGGCGCAAAATTCAGATTCTCCACACTGCTCACGATGAACGAGATTTGCGGAGAATGAAGTCGTTGCACTTGGAGCAGCTACGGGGAGACCGTTTAGGGACTTCATCAATACGGCTGAATAAGCAATATCGCCTTGTTATTCGATTTGAAACTAGCGAAGATGGACGCATCGCAGTTGTTATTGAAATGGTCGACTACCACTGACGGAGGTGAACAATGGCTACTCAACCCTTGGCAGAAGCGTTCCCAGTAGGAGATTTCCTCGCGGAGGAACTGGAAGAACGTGGTTGGAGCGAAGCAGATTTCGCCGCGATCATGGGACGGTCGACGCGCTTCGTTGAAGAGCTCATCTCGGGTGAGCGGGAGCTTACGCGGGAATCCGCCGAGCTGGTCGGGGCAGCGCTTGGTACCTCGGCAGAGCTGTGGCTCAATCTGCAGGACACATTTCTTGCGTGGAGACAATCCCACGACGAGAAGACTCAGGCGAGTCTTGCCGCCGTGCGGGAGAGGGCTCGCCACCGCGAGTTGGCTGACTTGCGAAAGGCGCAGTAGCCAGGACTGACTGCTCGGGCACCGCTTTAGCCGTCGATAAGTTTGGCATTCGCGGGCAACCACCAAAGATAACGGCATAAGTTTGGCGGTTCCCGCCGCGGCTGAGCCGCTACTGCCAGGGCAGCTCGATGCCGAGGCGCGGCGCCAGCGCCACCACGCCGATGCCCACGACCGCCAGCGCGGCCAGCACACCCAGCACCACCGCCGCCGTGTTGGTTTCAGTGGTGGTGTACTGCGCCAGCGTCGGGCGCTGCGCGTTCACCTGCGCCAGCTCAGCTTCGGCTTCGGCGACGTCGTCCTCGGCCTCGTCGAGGGTCATCTGCTCGGCGGCGGAAAGCTCGTACGCGTCCTCGACACTCTGCTCGGCCTCGGTCAGGCGCTCCTGCGCGGCCTCCACCGCCGCGGCCAGCGCGTCCTGGTCCGCGGCCTGCGCCCACGCGAACTCGGCCTCCGCGGCATCCTTCGCATCCGCGGCCTCGGCCTCGGCGCGCGCGAGTTCATCCCGCTCGACTTCCAGGAGCTTTTGCCTATCGACGGCACCCTGCCACCGCTCCTCCGCCCCATCGCGCACGACAACAGCCTGCGCCAACGCCTCCTGCGCGTCGGCGTCCTGCTGCTCGGCAGCGGCAAGGTCCGTCTGCGCGGCGGAAAGCTCAGCCTCGTCGGTGGAAAGTTCGGCGGCGTAGTCGTGCGAGACAGTCACGCCGAGTCTGCTGGCCGTGCGGGCCGGGATGGCGCGGATCTCGTCGCGCTTCAGGCCCTCGTAGGTCGGGTTGGCTTGCCTGCGGTCGCCCAGGTCCACCGTGAGCTCGGGGGTGCGCAGCGCCTCGCGTGCGCCGGTGGAGAGGTAGTACGGCACCCCACTCGCGTTTGCCTTCCGGGAGCCGCCGTCCGGGCCGTACGTGTAGGACGTTGTCGGGTAGGAAAGTTTGTAGAACTGCATCGTGGCAAACGCCTGGCCGTTGGGCGCGACCCGCACGCCGACGCCGATGCCGGTCTGGCTCGAATCCAACATGCCTTCGTTGTGCCCCGAGGTGGAGTTGCGCCACTGGGTAAACAGCGCCTCAGGCAGATCTGCCCACTGCGCGCGGTCTGCGGTAGCCGGGGAGACATCCGGCCAGCCGAGCCAGTTGAAAGCGATGTTTTCCCCGCTGTGCCCGTAGTCCTCGAACTCGGCGTGGCGGAAGTAGTCGTTGCCGCTAGCGCCGCGCTGCATGTCGGCGGACATCACGCCGCTCCAATCGCGGGCGTTGTCGTTGAACACGTCGTGGCTGACCAGCGGGTGCATGCCGTGGCGCTGGCGGTACTCGTTGGTGATCTCCACGATTGCGTCCGCGACCAGCCGCTCCCAGTCCTCCTGGGTGTAGTCGGCGCCGGCGGCTTCGCGGGCCTGGGCGTCTGCAAGCTTGGCCTGCGCTGAGTCCGCGGCCTGCTGCATGTCGGCCTTCTCGTCCGCGGCGTCGGTTGCCGCTTCCTTTGCCGTGGCGGCCGTTTCCTCCGCAAAGGTGACGTCCTCGGCGAAGGCGGCAGTGTCTTCCTCCGTCGCAGCGAGCTCCTCTTGCTTTGCGACGAGCTCCCGCTCCGCCTCCTTCAGCACTTCCGCGGCGGCGTCCAGCTCCGCCCTCCGCTTTTCCACATCAGCGCGCGCGAGCTCGGCTTCGGCCGCGGTCAGCGCAGCCTCCGCCTCCTCGACTGCTGCCTCCGCGTCTCGCACGGCGGCGTTCGCGGAGTCGCGCTGCGCCTTCGCTGTTTTGGCGTCGCGTTCGGCCTGTTGGAGGGAGGCGGATGCATCGCTAAAAAGCGGCTGCCACTTTGCGTTCGCTTTGTCGAAACCTTGCTGATCGACGGTACTGGTAGAGCTTCCCGACGACTGCGCCTCAGCGACGGGGACGTGAACAGTGCTGACGGCGAGCGCGCAGGCGAGCGTGGCGGTTGCGATGCGGGAACGGGACATGGTGGTGCGATCCTTCGGGGCACAGATCAAACGGTGACGTTTTAAAAATCTAGATCACCAAAACCTGGCAAACAACTGGATGTTCAGTGGGGGTGCCGCAGATCCTCCCTCTCAGCCGGTAAACCGCACACATGGTGAATGGAGGATGGTGAATCCGCGAAAATTTTCGGATCTTCACCATTGGCCTTTCACCATCTACGGGATCGGTGGCGCTGCTGGCGTGGCCGCGCCGGGACAAGCCACCGCGCCGGGACAAGCCACCGCGACGGCGCTGCGACATCGGGCACCAACCGGAGGCCCGTCGATAGGCGAATGCAAAACACCGGCCCCAAAGGCACCGCGAGTAATCTAGATCACCATGACTGACGCCCAGCTACCTGAGCAACACAGCGACGAGCATCTTGAGCTCTCGCGCCAAGAGTTCGACCGGGAGAACCTCTCGGACGCCGACATCGAGCAGATCAAGGAGCAGCGCGAGGGCGACGAACCGGACGGCTCGTTCATGCGCTGGGTGATCACGCTGTTCGGCACCGGCGTGGGCGCGGGCATCCTGTTCCTGCCCATCAACGCAGGCAGTTTCGGGTTTTGGCCGCTGGTGATTGCCACGCTTCTGATCGGCCCGATGGTGTTTTTCTCCCACCGCACGTACGCGCGCATCGTCTCCGCCTCCCCGGTGAAGGGGCTGGACGTGCTGCAGGTGATCACGGCGCTGACCGGCCGTAAGCGCGGGTTCGCCTCGGCGCTGGTGTACTGGCTGGGCATCTATCCCACGGTGCTGATCTACGCCATTTCCATCACCAACACGCTGGACAGCTTCATCGTGAACCAGCTGGGCGGGCCCGAGGTGAGCCGCTGGGTGCTGGCCACGGCCTCGGCGGGGCTGATGACGGGCGCGTACGCCTTTGGCAAGAAACTCACCCTGTGGCTGGCCAATGTGCTGGTGTATCCGCTGATCATCGCGCTGGCTGCGGTGTCGCTGTACCTGATCCCGAGCTGGGATTTCGCCAGCTTCCGCTCGTACGAGTCCTCCTACCCTGTGTGGCAGGGCCTGCTGCTGATCTTGCCGGTGCTGGTGTTTTCCTTCAGCCACATGGCGGCGCTGAGCCAGTTCGCGCTGGACGTGCAGAAGAAGACGGACGGCGACGTCGCAGCGACTGAGCGCGAGGTGTCCAAGGTGGAGATGGTCACCGCCGCGATGCTGGTCACCTTCACCATGTTCTTCGTGTGGTCGTGCGCGCTCGCCCTGGGCGCGGACGGGATGGACGCCGCGCGCGAGGCGAACGTGCCGGTGCTGTCGTACCTGGCCAACGAGACGCACGCGCCGTTCATGGCGTGGATCAGCCCCATCATCGCCATCGCGGCGATCATCACCTCCTACTTCGGCCACCTGCTCGGCACGGAGGAAGGTACTGCGTACCTGCTGCGCAGTGTGGCGCCGAACTTTGCGGCTCGCTTTTCGACGTCCACGCTTCGCCTCACAGTCAACATCTTCGTGTTCGTCACCGCAGTGATCGTCGCCGTGTTGAACCCCTCGATCCTGGACATGATCTCCGTGGTCGGCGGCGTGTTCGTGGCGTTTTTGGTGTACATCATGCCGTCGCTGCTGTTTCACAAGGCCACCGCGTTCAAGCACTACGCCCGGCGCCCCGACACCATCTTTGTGCTGGTGGTGGGCTTGGTGATTATGGGCGTGGCGGTGCGCAACATCATCTCGGGCTAGGACGGTGACGCGCAGGTGAACTTTGCGCGAACATTGGCTTCCGGTCGTTTCGGTTGTTCTCAGTCAGGCGCATAATCTCCCGCGTGAGCATCACAATTCTCCTTGTATTGATCATTGTCGTTGCCTTGTTCTTCGACTTCACTAACGGTTTCCATGACACTGCCAACGCGATGGCCACCTCCATCGCCACCGGCGCGCTCAAGCCCAAGGTGGCTGTGGCGCTCGCCGGTGTACTCAACCTGATCGGCGCCTTCCTCTCCGTCGCCGTGGCGAAGACGGTCGCGGGCGGCATTGTGAAGCTCGATCTGTTCGACCTCAACGACACCCTCGACTCCGAGCGCCTCCTCCTCGTGGTGTTCGCCGGCCTGGCCGGCGGCATCATGTGGAATCTGTTCACCTGGCTGTTCGGCATCCCGTCCTCTTCCTCGCACGCGCTGTTCGGCGGCCTGATCGGCGCGGCCATCGCCGCCATCGGCTTCGACGGCGTGGTGTGGCAGGGCGTGCTGGACAAAATCATCGTCCCCGCCCTGTTCGCCCCGTTTGTTGCTGGCCTTATCGCCGCGATCGGTACCTGGCTGGTCTACAAACTAACCGCCAACGCGGAAAAGGACCACCGCGACAACTACTTCCGCTGGGGCCAGATCGGCACCGCGTCCCTGGTGGCCCTGGCGCACGGCACCTCCGACGCGCAGAAGACCATGGGCGTGATCTTCCTGGCCATGGTGGCCGCCGGCCAGTTCGGCTCCGACCACCCCATGCCGTTCTGGATTCAGCTGGCGTGCGCCCTGGCGATTGCCATCGGCACCTACTCCGGCGGCTTCCGCGTGATCCGCACCCTGGGCAAGGGCTTGGTGGAGATCCACCCGCCGCAGGGCATGGCCGCTGAGACGTCTTCCGCCGCGATCATCCTCACCTCCTCCCACCTGGGCATGGCGCTGTCCACCACCCACGTGGCAACTGGCTCCATCCTCGGCTCCGGCCTGACCGGCCCGAAGGGTGAGGTCCGCTGGGGCGTGGCCGGCCGCATGGCCCTGGCCTGGATCACCACCCTGCCCATTGCGGCGCTGGTGTCCTTCATCACCTGGTGGATCGGCCACTGGGCCGCTGAGCTCGGCGGCGACCTCGTGTGGGGCGGCGTCGCCCTGGCGTTGATCATCCTCATCGGCGGCGGCTACATGTTCTGGCAGGCATCGCAGAAGCCGGTGCACAAGGACAACGTCAACGACGACTGGGACGGCGACTCCAACTCGCCGGCGCAGACCACCGGAGGGGCGTCTGAAAGCGAACTGCCGCACCGCGACTCTGGCGAGCCCGCAGACTTCGTGGACACCTCCGTCGGCCTGCGCGCGACGGGGTCCACCGCAGCCACCCACGACCACCACCCGCGCGGCTAGCCGGAAAGGACAACCCGCATGCTTGAACTGCTGAAATCGCTTTTTTTCGTTGTCGCCGTCGGCATCCTGCTCGGCGCCGGACTGCCGGCCCTGTACGCCCTGAGCATCCACTTCCTCTCCCCCGCCAGCGACGGATCCGCTCCGCAAGGCGGCCGCCGCGTGCTGGGGTGGATCTTCCTGGCCATCGTGTTCGTTGCCGTTATCGCCGCGATCCTGCTCATCGCCCGCGAGCGCATCGAGTACTTCACCGGGTGGGACCCGTACCCGTTCCTCTAGCTCATCCCTAGTTTCCGAAGGGCCCTGGCATGTGCCAGGGCCCTTTTTCGTGGACGCGCGCCAATCGTTGGTGTTGACAAACTATTTACGCGAACCTAGAGTTACCGCGAAATGAACGGAAGGTTAACAACCTTCCCCTGGTAACGAAAGGAGGTGAGCCATGAAGGGCTTCATCAACAATGTCCGCGCATGGTTCCGCGACGAGGAGCGTGGCATCGCGTCTCTGACGGATCTCTCACCGCTGGCCGTGCTCCCGCACGTCGACGCGCGTTCCTAAAGCAGCGTCGCGACAGCCCGGGCCCGATCCCCTTTTGTGGGGCGGGCCCGGGTTTTTCGCGCGCGGAAAGATATAGAAAAGATATCGGAACAATTCGCTGAACAGCGGAAACGGTAGATTTTGACCTGTATCCACCGCGCGATATCTTTCCTATATCTTTCGTGGTCGAAAAATGGTCCCACAAAGAATTCCCTGGGGAAATGTATAATCAGCGGCATGGTTACGGAGTCTGCCTGGGATGATCTTGCCCCTCACGTCCGCGATGCTCTCGAGGCGATCCATGGTGGGGCGACGGCGGACTCGCAGGAGTCGCTCATCCTGGAGTTCAAGGAGGATCCTGCCTCCCGGGAGGGGGAAAAGGGGGCGAAGGCGAAGCTCGTCGAGAAGCTGTTGAATGAAGCCATCTGCATGGCTAACAGTGAAGCTGCGACCGGCCACATTGTTGTGGGAGTGGCGGATAAGGTCGCTGGCGAGGCCGCGTTCACCGGCACGCAGATGGACGAGGAAAAGCTCGCCCAGCAGATTTTCAACGGCACGAAGCCGAACATGAATGTGCAGATCGCGCCCGTTCGTGTGTGGGGAGCGAGACTTCTGGTGATCCATGTGCCTGAGGCGCGGGCGCTCTACACCCGTGGTGACGGCGCCGCGAAACGTCGTACCGCAGATGCCCAGTTCTCCTGCCAGCCGATGACTGAGGAAATGCGCCGCTCGATCGACGAGGCTCGGCGCAACCCCGACTATTCGAACGGCCCCGCGGACATTTCCGTAGACGATCTGCCATTGGCGGTGGTCGAAGAAGCACGAAGGATGCTTCGCGAGCACAGGAGGGCGCGCGGCTCCGAGGCCGCAGTCCCGCAAACAACGACGGGGCTGCTGCGCGAACTTGGCCTGGTGCGTGATGACGGCCAGCTCAAACGCGCGGCAGAAATTCTCTTTGCCGAACCCGAGCCGACAGACGTTGTAGTCCGGCACCTGTGGCGCAGTATCCCGGGGGAAGACCCGAAGGCCACGCTGATTTCGGACCCGGTTTTGCTGGCGTTGCCCCGCCTGCGCCGCCTGATTGCGGAAAACGGGGACCGGGAGATCGAACGGGTCCAGTTCGACGACGGTGAAGAGATCGCCATCAGCCGCTTCCCCGAACAAGCTGTGGATGAGGTGGTGTCCAACGCCTTCATTCACCGCGATTGGCGGCTGCCTGGCCCGGTTGTGGTTGAGCAGACCTACCGCACGCTGAAGGTCACCTCGCCTGGTCCCCTGCCGCCGGGGGTGACGGTGGACAAATTGTTGACCACCACTTCGGTTCCGCGGAACAACCGGCTCATGGCGGCGATGCGCACGCTCGGTCTGGCGGAGGAAAGCTCCCGCGGATTCGACCGCATGTGGGCCACGATGATCCGCACTGGCCGAGACGTCCCGGAGGTCTTTGCTACTGAGTCTCATGTCCAGGTGGTCCTGGCCGCGCAGCAGCCCGACACGACTTTTATTAAGGGGCTCAGGAAGCTGTCGGAGCGCTACGGCGAAGCGGTTATTGGCAGCGTCGCAACGCTGATCGTGCTTTGGCACCTCAATTCCGCTGCCCTGATCACCGCCACAACTGCGGCCCGCAAAACTCAGCTCACTGCCCTCGAGGTGGAAGAGCTCATGGGCGTGCTCGTCGAGCTTGGACTACTGGACTCGGTAGCGGACGCCAGCGAGTGGACGCTCAGCGGCGAAGCGCGCAAGCTACTCGGCCGCGGTCAGGCGGGCGACCTCGCGACGGTGAGCATTCAGGAGTGGATTGAAGCGAAGCTTCTCGACGGCGAATCGCTCCAGTCCGCCGACATCGCAGATCAAACCGGTGTCAGTGTCGCCGAGGCGGGGCGGATCCTCCGCCACCTGCGCAGCCTCGGTCGCGCACAGGTTGACCCCGAAGGTCCCCCGCGTGGGCGCGGCACCCGCTGGATCCGGGCGTGAAAGATATAGAAAAGATATCGGAACAATTCGCTGACCAGGTGAAACGGTGGAAAATTGGCCGTATTCACCCCGCTATATCTTTTCTATATCTTTCGGATCCGAAAAACGGGTCTAAAAAGAATTCCCTGGGGAAGCATAAGTTTCACCTGAATTTCACCGCAGCGAAACCTGAGGGCGCTACGTTTTCAGCTGTCTACTTCCCCTCTGAAACGAAGGACCGCCATGCGCAAGCACGTAGCCGCAATCACCGCCCTTGCCCTGCTCACCCCAGTTCCCGTTGCTAACGCGGAGGATCTCGCCTCCCGCTTCACCCTCGGCGTCATGCCGGATACCCAGTTCTACGCTCGTTACGGCACCGAGGCCGCCGGCGACATCTTCGGCGACCGCTACGGCACCAACCCGTTTGATGTGCAGACCGAGTTCCTGGCTGAAAACCACAAGAAGCTGGGCACCCAGTTTGTCACCCACCTGGGCGACGTGGTGGACCAGCCGGAAGACCGCGCCAGCTGGGACATCGCGGACCGCGCGATGAAAACGCTCGAGGACGCCGGAGTGAACTACTCCGTGCTGCCGGGCAACCACGACCTGACCATGTTCGACGGGAAGTCCGCCTTCACCGAGTACTTCCCGGAGGAGCGCGCGAAGAAGAACTCCACCTACATGGGCCGCACCGCCTCCACGGAGATCCACAACGGCGGCGACGGCTACGCATTCCCGGGCCAGAGCGTCGAGTCGGAGTACCACATCTTCGAGGCCGAGGGGCAGAAGTACCTGGTGCTCGCGCTCGGTTTCCGCGCCAACGATGAAACGCTGGAGTGGGCGCAGCAGGTCATCGATAAGCACCCGGAGCTGCCCGTGATCCTCACCGCGCACGAGATCTCCGGCATCAACGGCGACGGCTCCACCTACTTCACCAAGGAGTACGGCGAGCACCTCTGGGACAAGCTGATCCGCAAAAACGACCAGATCTTCCTCACCATCGCCGGCCACCACCACGGTGCGGGCTACCACGTGGAGAAGAACGATGCTGGTCACGACGTGATCAACATCCTGCAGGACTACCAGATGGCTTACCTGGGCGGCAACGGCCTGATGGGCCAGCTGCAGTTCGACCTGACCAACAACCAGCTCGAGATGCTCGCGTACTCGCCGTGGGTGAAGTCCAAGAAGTACGAGCAGCTCAACTCCTTCGATCACCTGATCATGGAGGGCGAGGGCGACTCCTACACCATCGATTTCGACTTCGCGGAGCGCTTCAAGGCGTTCGCGCCCTCGTTTACGGCCGGCGACGCGGACGACCCGGACTACAACGAGGCGCTGAAGCAGACCATCACCGACGGCTACAAGGCCTACGAGGTCACCGAGAAGGACAAGCCGAAGAACGAGCAAGACTACGCCTACGTGGACGGCACCGTCGTGCACTGGCGCCCCGGCCAGACGAAGGTCGAGGGCACATTGCTTAACGACGGCGAAGCCGCCCCCGCCGGCGCCGTCATCCCCGACGTCGCAAACGGCGACGACATGACTCGCGCACGCCACCGCATCGCGGCAGGCGCTGATGCGGTGACCTTCTCCGACGACAAGCACCCGCTGTCTTCGGACCGCGGCTCCCTGCGTTGGAAGGACCCGAAGTTCAAGCACTCCACCGCCTGGTTCGAAACTGCCACCGGCGCCGACATCAACTCGCAAGAGTTCAAGGACGGCTACACCGTGGAGGCCTTCCTCAAACTCGACGAGGATTGGAACGCCGACAACAACAAGTGGTCCAACGCCCTGATCCGCGACGCCTCCGGCACCATCACCCACCCGGAAAACGAGGACGGCGACCCGATCCAGATGCTCGGCGTGTCCAGCCTGCGCGAGCTGCGCTGGTACTCCTACGGCGAAAACGGCGAGGGCTTTTCCAACTGGACCCACGAGGTGCCGAAGGGCAAGTGGATGCACATCGCCGTGGTCAACGACCCGGCCGACAAGTCCGTGACCATGTACGTGGACGGCTCCCCGATCCTGCGCGACGGCTACGGCCCGCTGGGCATGGGCGGCAACGGCGACAAGTGGCTTCTGGGCACCTCCGCCTGGGACAACGACAAGGTCGACGGCTGGTTCGGCAACATCGGCGAGATCCGCATGGTGGACCACCCGATCGGCCCGGACCAGTGGCTGACCGCCCGCGGCAAGGCCCCGGCCCCGACGACCGCGCCGACCACTGCGCCGACCACTACGGCCGCTCCCGCTGCACCGGTGACGACGACCGTTTCGGTGCCGACCACCGTCACCAGCACCGTGTCCGGAACACCGACCACCGCCACCACCACCGTGGCAGTGCCGACCACCGTCACCGCTGAGCCGAAGCCGGCGGAGGATCAGGACGGCTCCTCCGACGGCTCCTCCAACGTGGGCAGCAGCATCGGTGCCTTCGCCGGTGGCGTGCTGGTGGGCGTGCTTGGCCTGCTCGCGGCAGTGCTCGCCGGCGCGGGCGGCGCGCTCCAGTGGGTGCTGGACCAGCTGCGCCCGTTCCTGCCTCAGATGTAGGTTTACGGGGACGCGCGGGTCTATCTGCCGTAAAATGAGGCTATGACCAGCGTCTTCTACACCACGTTCTACGGCTCCACCCGCCAGTACGCCGAGGCGCTGGCCGCCCGCCTCGGCACGGTCGCGCGCGAGTTGCCCGCCACCCTCGACGCCACCGGCGGCCCCGTCGTCGTCCTCTCCCCCGTCCACGGCCCTTCGCACCCGGGCGTGCGCTTCATCAAGTCGCTGCCGGCGATTGATCGCCCGTTGGCTTTGGTCACTGTGGGCATGACGCTTGTCGACGTCGCAAGGCACGACGACGCCCCCGGCACCCTCCTCGGGGACCGCGCCGGGCAAGTGACCCGCTTTTACCTGCCTGGCAGGCTGAATTACTCGGAGCTGACCACCACCCACCGGTGGACCATGAAGGCGCTGGTGGGGGCGCTGCGGCTCAAGCGCGAGCGCACCGAGAACGAGCAGGCGCTGGTGGACAGCTACGGCCAAGACATAGACCGCGTAGACCTCACGCTGCTTGATCCGGTTGTTCAGTGGGCGCAGCGCGCCTAGCTGTGCTTAGCGGCCGAGCTTCGGCAGCTGGATCGCGCCCGACTGCAGCGCAAAGTTCGCGATCAGCCCCAGCACCGCGAGCACGACGGTGGCGATGACGCCGCCCTTGATGCCCGCATCCAGCGGCTCAGACTTGTAGTCCTCACCGTCGAGGCACGCCTGCACGGCCTGCGCGTTGTTGGCCTTCTGCTGCGCCGCGGTGTCGGAGGAGCCGAACGCCTCGCCGACGGCAGCGGAGGTGCGCTGCACGCCCGTCAGGCGGTTCAGCTCCACGCCCTCAACGCCCTGCTTTGCGACGATCTCCTGCGCCACGCTCTTCGCCCCAATGCCGTCGAGCTCGAGCTTGCACACCGGCAGGTTCTTGTTGCCGGCCATGGTGTTAGAGGCGGCGCTGGCCGGGCCGGCGGCCAGGGTGACGGCCATGGTTGCGGCGAGCGTAGCGGCGGTGAACTTCTTCACGGGGAACTCCTGTTCAGGGGCGGGAAGCGACTGAGAAATGACAGTAATCAATATATCCGGTGCCTTGACGGCTGTCCGTGAGGGGCTGTTTTTCTTTTGCGCGCCCCATTGCCTTATTATTCGTGTGGCATAAAACACTCATGCGTTAAGGAGTACCTTTGACCACAGCGGGCAAAGAGTTCAATTTGGACCACCTCACCGTCGCCGACAAACGGCAGGTGGAGGAAAACCGGTCCGGCGCCGTCCCTGACGGCGGCACCCTGTCCTGGGCAATCACCCTGTTCGGCACCGCCGTCGGCGCCGGCATCCTGTTCCTCCCCATCGACGCCGGCAGCTTCGGCTTTGTCCCTCTGCTGCTGATCACCCTGTTCATCGGCCCGATGGTGTTCTTCTCCCACCGCACCTACGCCCGCATCGTGGCCGCCTCCCCGGTCAAGGGCTTGGACGTGCTGCAGGTGGTCACCGCGCTCGCCGGCCGCAACCGCGGCCTGATGACGGGCCTGATGTACTGGCTGTCCATCTACCCCATCGTGCTCATCTACGGCGTGAGTATCACCAACACGATGGACAGCTTCGTGGTCAATCAGCTCCATGGCCCCGAGGTACCGCGCTGGCTCATGGCCATCCTGTGCGTCGGCGTGCTCACCGGCGCCTACGCCTTGGGCAAGAAGGCCACCCTGGCCTTTGCGAACCTGCTGGTCTACCCCCTGATCATCGCGCTGGCCGCGGTGTCGTTCTACCTCATCCCCCAGTGGGACCTGGCCAGCTTCCGCTCCTACGAGTCCGACGTGCCGTTCTGGAAGGCGATGCTGCTAATCCTGCCGGTGTTCGTGTTCTCCTTCAACCACATGCCGACGATGTCCCAGTTCGCCCTGGATGTGCAGAAGAAGTACCCGGATGACCTGGAGTCCACCAAGAAGGCCGTGGCGAAGACCGAGGCCATCACCACCGGCCTGCTGGTGGTGTTCACCATGTTCTTCGTGTGGTCCTGCACCCTGGCGTTGGGCGCCGACGGCATGGACGCCGCCCGCGAGCAGAACATCCCCGTGCTGTCCTACCTGGCCAACGAAACCCACACGCCGTTTCTGGCGGTCCTCTCCCCGATCGTTGCCCTGTGCGCCATTGCGTCGTCCTACTTCGGCCACGTCATGGGTGCAGAGGAAGGCACCACGTACCTAGTGCGTGCCGTCGCGCCGGGTGCCGCAGAGCGACTGGACCCGAAGAAGCTGCGCTGGGGCATCTACGTCTTCATTTTTGTCACCACGGTGATCGCCGGCATCCTCAACCCTTCGATCCTGGACCTGATCTCCGTGGTCGGCGGCGTGTTCATCACCTTCCTGGTGTACATCGTGCCGATGCTGCTATTCCGCTACGCCAAGGACTACCAGCGCTACGCCAACAAACCGGAAACCTGGTTCGTGTTCGTGCTGGGCATCGTGATCATGTGCGTAGCCATCTGGCAGATGTTCGCGGGGTAATCACCTAGAGGTGCACGACTTCGAAGTCGCCGTGCTCGGCGAGGTACTCCGCCGCCACGGAGCGGTGGCACACGGCGGGGTCGGGCTCTGAACAGAGGAGGGCGGAGCCGTCGACAAGCTTGGGCATTGTGCGCTTGGCAAATTCGGCGCGCAACTGCTTTGCAAACTCGTCGAACGGTAGGCCCTCCTTGCGGTACGCGCGCATGAGGTCCTCGCTGGGCGCGAGTGCTAGCTCGTGGGAGTAGCCGATGCCCGCGATGGTGTCCAGGAACCACGGCAAATCCGACTTCTTGGTAAAGCCGACGAGCTGATTCGAATTGTGCCGCCGGATATCCACGACCTGCTTTACGCCGTTGTTGCGGAGAATGTTGAAGAACTCCTCCGCGGTCTTCTTGCTGTAGCCGATGGTGTAGAGCTGCATGTTTGCGACCATAGCGGTGCGGCTCGCGGTACGTTGGCACGGTTGCGGACTCCGCATTGCGGACAATTTCGGGTGAGCCAATTATTGGCCTATGCCCACGAAAAAGCGGCCGCCCCGTTACTGGGGCAGCCGCTTGAGGTTCCTTGGCGTCTAGAACGGCAGGAACTGCTGGATAAACGGTGCTGCTGCGGATGCGATCATGCCCAGGGCGGTGAGCACGACACCGAGGATGATGCCGATCTTCTTGCTCTCGGTCATCGGCTGGGACTGGTAGTTCTTGTTGTTGATGCAGGCCTGGACAGCTTCAGCGTTGTTGGCGGCCGCGATGGTGTCGGCGTCTGAGGAGCCGAATGCCTCGCCCATGTCGGAGGAGGTGCGGACCAGGCCAACGTTCTCCGCGGTGAACTTCGCAAACCTCTGATCGTTCTTGATCTTCAGTCGCGGAACGGAGCCGCTGCCCTGGCCACCGTCGAGGCGGAGGTTGCAGGTGAGGCCACCGTTGGACATGGTGTTGGACGCAGCCTGGGCCGGGACGGCGCCGAGGGACAGGGTCATGGTTGCGGCCAGAGCGGCTGCGGCGAACTTCTTCACAGGGATACTCCTCGTCTGTGACAGGGAAACAACAGGTTCAGTTGTGAATATATCCCTAATGGTCGGATGTCGGGAAACGGGGGTGCCCTGCGGGGTTACCCTTGTTTCGATTGTAAAAGTTTACATGCGTCCCTCACTGTCAGACTGGTTGTGAACAACGAACCGTAGGAGGTTTTGTTCATG
>ERZ1030898.33-NODE-33-length-32212-cov-29.881021_pt1 | contig 32212 bp, 27 predicted proteins | sample MGYA00517298_ERZ1030898 | MGnify/ENA primary metagenome ERZ1030898 (study PRJEB33718, sample SAMN03159684) | human skin metagenome | collected 2014-05-20 | study: EMG produced TPA metagenomics assembly of the PRJNA266117 data set (Human skin bacterial metagenome... | reverse complement strand
CGAGATTGCCTCTTGTCTCGTGGGCTCGGAGATGTGTATAAGAGACAGCTATTGGGGTCCACCAACGAAAAGGGCCCGCGCCGATGGCGGGGCGGGCCGGAGGTTCGTCGATAGGCTATTGCAACTTTGCTTGCGCCTCGGACCAGAGGCCCTCGAACTCCTCCTCGCTGAGGTGGGTGGCGGTGATGCCCTCCATGGAGTCGTAGGTGCGCGGGTGCGGGACGGTGCCCATGGGTTGGTTTGCCTGGCCGATGACTCGGCCGTCGACGTAGATGCCGGTGATGGTCTCGGCGGGGTCGAGTTCGATCATGCGGACCATGGTGCATTCGTGGGGGGATATTTCCTCGAGCTCGGCGATGTTGAGCAGCTCGCCGCCGAGTTCGGGGACGTTGTAGTGGATGCGGACGAAATGTTTCACGTGAAACTCCTAGGAAATTCGGGAGGCGAACGCGGAGCAGATGACCAGTTGGCACATGTGGTAGATCATCAGCGGGATGATCAGTACGCCGAGCGAGGCACCGCCGAAGATGACGGTGGCCATGGGCAGGCCGGTCGCGAGCGACTTCTGGGTGCCGCACATCTGGATGGCGATGCGGTCCTCGCGCGGGAAGCGCAGCGCCTCCGGGAGGATGCGGGTAAGCCACAGCATAGCGACGACCAACGCGCACGAGAACAGCGTAAGGAACACGATCTCCCACGCTGAGACGTTGGACCAGACACCGGAAACGACGCCGCGGGAGAACGCGGAGTAGACCACCATCCAGATGGAGCCGCGGTCCACGATCTTGGTCGCCTTCGACTTGGCCAACTCCCCCACCCGCGGGACGAAGTTGTGCGCGAGTTGGCCCAGGATGAACGGCAGGAGCAGCTGGAGAGCGATGTCGCCGAACACGGACGCGTCCACGGACACCCCGTCGCCGGCGCCCATTAGCCACATCACCAAAAGCGGCGTGGCCACTACGCCGACAAGCGAGGACACCGACGCCGCCACCACCGCGCCAGAGACGTTGCCGCGCGCAACGCCGGTGAGCGCAACCGAGGACTGCACGGTGGATGGCACCAACGACATGAAGAGCAGGCCCTGGTACAGGTCCTCGGACATGAACGCCACCGTCGGGCGGGCGAGGAGGCCGATCACCGGATAGATGACAAACGTGAACGCCAGGATCAGCGCGTGCAGGCGCCAGTTGGTCAGGCCCTTCAGCGCCTCCTGGGTGGACAGGCGCGCGCCGTAGAGGAAGAACAGAAGCGCGATGCCCAGCTTCACCGCGACGGCGAACCCGTCCGCGAACGCGCCCTGGGCGGGCAGCACGAACGCGAGCGCCGCCGCGAGAACGATGCCGATGAGAAGCGGGTCGAGCTTCTTCATCTACTCGGAAACGGAGATGTTGTCGCCGGCGTCGGTCACGGGGACCTCGCGCATGCCGGTCACGGCCGGGCCTGAGACGCGGGAGCCGTCGGCGATGCTGAACACTGAGCCGTGGGCGGTGCACTTAACGGTGTCGCCCTCAACCTTGGTGATCTTCTTCTGCTGGTGTGGGCACACGCTGGAGTACGCCACGTAGGTGCCGGCGGTGGGCTGGGCGATGATGAACTTGTCCAGGATCACCGCGGAGCCGACAGGAACGTCGGTCTTGGCAACTTCTTCGGGGGCCGCCTCTCCGCAGGCGGCGAGGAACGCACCGGCAAACGTGGTTGCGGTGCCGAGCAGGAACATGCGTCGTGAACAGGTCATGATGCGATCGTAGCGCCCTTCATGGCAGCGACGTACTCGGTCAGCTCGGTTTTCAGCGCTTTGATATCGGTCACGCGGTTGCCGTCGATGTACTTGTCGATGATGTTGGTGATCGCCGAGCCGGTGATCGCGCCCGCGGCCCCCGCGGCGATCGCGTCGCGCACATGCTCCGGCTTCGAGATGCCGAAGCCCAGCAGCACCGGCGGCCCGCCGAACTTTCGCACATTATCGACGACCTCGCGCAGGCCTTCCACCGTCGCCTCCTTGTCCGCGCCGGTCACGCCGTCGCGGGAGATGGCGTATATGTAGCCGCGCGAGTTCGCGGCTACCGCCTCGAGCGTGGCCTCCGAGGCTTTCGCCGGGGCGATGTAGATCGGGTCGATGCCGGCCGCGGTGGCGGCTGCGCTGAAGGGGGCGGACTCGCGCACGGGGACGTCGGGAAGCAAAATGCTGTCCGCACCCGCCTCCTTGAACTCGCGGTAGAAGCGCTCGAGGCCGCGCGCGTGCGCGACGTTGCCGTACACCAGCATGCCGATCGGCAGGTCCGGGTAACGCTCGCGGATGGTGCGGATTTGCGCAAGCGCCTTATCGACGGTCGCTCCGCCCGCCAACGCCCTCACATGCGCACCCTGAATAGCTGGGCCGTCCGCGACCGGGTCGGAGAATGGCACGCCGAGCTCTACGGCGTCCGCGCCTGCGTCGACGACGACGGAGACGATCTCCACCGCGTCCTCCGGAGTCGGGTCCGAGAGCATGATGAAGGGCACGAACGCGCCCTCTCCGGCGGCGAAGAGTTTCTCGTAGCGGCTCATTTACTTCTCCTCTTCCTCTGCAAGCGTTACTCGCACGTGGGCGATGTCTTTGTCGCCGCGGCCGGAAAGGGTAACCAGGATGTGCAGCGGCTCCATGTCGGACGGGTGCTCGGCGGCGCGCTTGAGCGCGTACGCGAACGCGTGGGAAGACTCGAGCGCGGGGATGATGCCCTCGTGGCGGGACAGGGCCTGGAAGGCGTCGAGGGCCTCGTCGTCGGTGACGGGCACGTAGGAAGCGCGGCCGGACTTGGCCAGGTGGGCGTGCTCCGGGCCGACGCCCGGGTAGTCCAGGCCGGCGGAGATGGAGTAGGAATCCTGCACCTGGCCGTCCTCGTCGCACATCAGGTACGAGTACGTGCCGTGGAGCAGGCCGGTCGTGCCCTGGGCGATGGCGGCGCCGTGGGCGCCGAGGCCGAAGCCCTCTCCCCCGGGCTCGGCGCCGACGAGCTCGACGCTGGTGTCGTCGATGAAGTCCGCGAAGGTGCCGATCGCGTTGGAGCCGCCGCCGACGCAGGCGACCACCACGTCCGGCAGCCGTTCGGTGCGTTCGAGGATCTGGGCGCGGGCCTCGGTGGAGATCACGCGGTGGAACTCCTTGACAATCTTTGGGAACGGGTGCGGCCCGGCCGCGGTGCCGAGGAGGTAGTGGGACTCGTGGAAGGTGGCGGTCCAGTCGCGCAGCGCCTCGTTCACCGCGTCCTTGAGGGTGCCCGCGCCGGATTCCACACCGACGACCTCGGCGCCCATGAGGCGCATGCGGTACACGTTCGGCGCCTGGCGTTCCATGTCGGTCTTGCCCATGTAGATCACGCAGTCCAGGCCGAGCAGCGCGCAGGCGAGCGCGGTGGCGGTGCCGTGCTGGCCGGCGCCGGTCTCCGCGATGATGCGGGTCTTGCCCATTTGCTTGGCAAGGAGCGCCTGGCCGATCACCTGGTTGGTCTTGTGTGCGCCGCCGTGGACGAGGTCCTCGCGCTTGAGGAAGATGCGCGCATTGCCCTCGAGCGGCAGGTTGCGGCATTCGGTCAGCGGGGTGGGCCGGCCGAGGTAATCGCGGAGCAGGCCGCGGTACTCGGCCATGAACGCGTCGTCGTTGAATGCGTCGACGAAGGCTTTCTCGAGCTGGTCGAGCGCCGGGATAAGCGATTCGGGGACGAACTGTCCGCCGAACTCGCCGTAGTAGGCAGGGAGCAGGGTCATTGTGTCAGTCCTTAAATGTGGAAGTCGCGGATGGTGGCGAAGCCGCGTCGCAATGCGGCGGCGTCCTTGTGTCCGCGGGGGTCTTCGAAGCCGGAGTTGAGGTCGAGGCCGGTGCAGCCGGTGCGCAGCGCGTCGGCGAGGTTGTCGGGTGCCAGCCCGCCAGCGAGCAGCGCGTCGGGTGTGGGGATGCGCGACCAGTCGAACCGCTCCCCCGTCCCTCCGGCGCCGGAATCGAGCACTAGCTTGTCGACGAGCTCCGCCACGCCCGCCGCATCATTGGGTCCAGTCATGTCGACAGCGCGCCACACCTGGACGTCGACCTCGCCGCGGACCCGCTCGATCAACGCGCGTTCCGCCTCGAGCGAGCCCTGGTACGGGGCGTGAACCTGCACGGCAGCGATGCCGGGCTGGACCAATTCGCCGAAGCCTTCGGTGCGGCGCGACACCGCAACGTAGTCCAGGCCCGGCTCCGCGGCGATGATTTCCGCGGCGGTTTCACGTGAAACATTGCGCGGGGAGGCCTCCTCGAAGATGAGCCCGCCGTAGACAGCGCCGGCTGCCTTCGCCGCCTGGGCCGCGGATGCCGAGCGCAGGCCGCAGACCTTGTTCGGCCCGTAGATCAGTTCGCGGCATGCGCGGTCGATGTCCGGCTGGGAGGTCAGCTGAGAGCCGACGAGGAACCCGTCGGAGTGCCCGCCGAGCCTGCGGACGGTCGCGGCGTCGCGGATGCCGGATTCGGCCACCACCACTGCCCCGTCCGGCGCGAGGGCGGCGAGGCGCGCGGAGCGGTCGAGGTCGATGCTCAGGTCGTGCAGGTTGCGGTGGTTCACGCCGAAGATCTTCGCGCCCAGCCGCGAGGCCCGTGCCGCCTCGTCCTCGTCGATCACTTCGGTAAGCACGTCCATGCGCAGCGACTCCGCCACCGAGGCGAGGTGCGCGTACTCCTCGTCGGACAGCACTGACAGCATCAGCAGCACCGCGTCCGCGCCGAAGTAGCGGGCGGCGTAGATCTGCACCTCGTCGACGATGAAGTCCTTGCACAAAACCGGCAGGTGCGTGGTGGCGGCGACGGTGGCGAGGTGGTCGTAGTCCCCGCCGAAGTAGTCGGGTTCGCACAGCACGGAGATCGCCGAGGCGTAGCGCGAGTACACGCTCGCGATCTCTCCCGGCTTGTAGTCCTCCCGGATGGTGCCGAGCGAGGGCGAGGCGGACTTGCACTCCATGATGTAGGAGGCGCCGGGGGCGCCCAATGCGTTGTAGAGCGACCGCTCGGAATAACGTAACGTGTCGACACTAACGTGACCCACACGGTCACGTATTCCGTCAATGTGACGTTTACGGTTCGTCACAATTTCGGTCAAAATCTTAGCCACTGTAGTCCGCCTCCTCGTGGGTGCGCAGCCACTGGGACACGGAGCCGTCGGCAAGCAATTGCTTCGCATGTGCGGTGCCCTCGGCGAGCGAGTCCGCCATGCCGTAGAGGTAGAACATCGCGCCGGCGTTCACGGCAACGGCGTCGCGGTGCGCGGCCGGCCCCTCCCCCGCAAACGTCGCGCGCATGGCGGCGGCGCTCTCCTCGCCGTCGCCCCCGCGGAGGGCCTCGAGCGTATGCTTATCGACGCCAAGCTCCGCCGGCGCCACCGTATAGTGCGAGATCTCGCCGTCCTTGAGCTCCCAGACCAGGGTGTCGCCGTGGACGGCGATCTCGTCGGTGCCGGCGCCGTGGACCACAAGCGCGCGGGTGCGCCCGAGCGTTTTTATGGTCTCCGCAATAGTTGGTCCCAACCCAGGGTTTGCAATCCCCATAATTTGGAACTCTGGTCGTGCGGGGCTCAATAATGGGCCCATCGTATTAAACAGCGTGCTTACGCCGAGTTTTTTACGAACCGGTTGCACGAAGGCGATAGCAGGATTGTACGCCGGGGCGAACAGGAAGGTGAAGTTCGAGGACTCGAACTGGCGCACCGCGCGGTCCAGGTCCAGGTCCAGCGGGATGTTCAGCGCCTCCAGCACGTCGGCCGAGCCGGACTTGGAGGACACCGAGCGGTTGCCGCACTTGATCATCTTCACCCCGCCGGCCGCCGCGACGAGGGAGGCGGCGGTGGTGATGTTGATGGTGTTCGCGCCGTCGCCGCCGGTGCCCGCGGTGTCCATGATCCCCTTGCCGGTCACCGGAAACGGGCGACCCGCGGCGAGGAACGCCTTGGCCGCGCCCGCGATGTCGGCGAAAGTCTCGCCGCGGGTGCGGATGGTGGCCAGCAGCGCCGCGATGTGGACGTCGTCGTAGTCGCCGACGGTCAGCGGGGTGAACGCCTCAACCGCGTCCTCCAAGGCCGGGGCGGGGTTGTTGATGAAGCGGCGGAAGATCTCTACGTGGTCAGCCATTGTCTCGTCCTTTCTGCAGCAGGTGTTCCACGCAGCGCTCCAGGAGCTGGGGACCTGCGGGGGTGAGGATGGATTCGGGGTGGAATTGGAAGCCGATGGAGTAGCCGTCGTCGGTCTCGGCGGCCATGATCACGCGGCCAATCTGTGTGTCCGTCCAGGCCAGCGGCGTGATCCCGGCGGGCGACTCGGTCGCGCCGAGGGAGTGGTAGCGGGCAACAGGCACGTCCAGGCCGGGATGACCGGGGGCGCCGCCGACCGTGAGGTCGCGGAAAAGCGAATGCGGTTGTGTCAGGCGCATGGGCACCGAGGTGCCGTGCTCGGGGCCGCAGGGTTGCACGCGGCCGCCGAAGTGCTCGATGAGCGCCTGGTAACCCAGGCAGATGCCCAGGATGGGGATGCGGCTCTGGGCGCGCTCGATGACCTCCATCATGCAGCCGGCGTCCGCGGGGTAGCCGGGGCCGGGCGAGAGCACGATGAGCTCCGGGTCCGCGCCCAGCACCGTGTCGGCGGAAACCGTGTTGCGGTAGACCACGGTGTCGAAGCCGGCGAGCGCGTCGACGAGGTTGTAGACAAAAGAGTCCTGGTTATCCAGCAAAACGATCACTTGCGCACCTCCAGTTCGCGGCCCGCGGCGAGTGCTTGGAGCACCGCGTAGGCCTTGTGCAGGGTCTCGTCGGCCTCGGCCTGCGGGATGGAGTCGCGCACCACGCCCGCGCCGGCCTGCACCGTGGCCACGCCGTCGGCCACGAACGCGGAGCGGATGACAATGCAGGTGTCGAAGTCGCCGCTGCCGTGCAGGTAGCCCACCGCCCCGCCGTAGGACCCGCGGCGCGTGCCCTCTACCCCGCGCAGCAGCTCGGTCGCGCGCAGCTTCGGGGCGCCGGTGAGCGTGCCCATGTTCATGCAGGCGCGGTACGCGTCCAGGACGTCCAAATCTTCCGCCAGCGTCGCGGTGACCCGGCTGACCAGGTGCATCACCCGCGAGTAGCGGTCCACCTGCAGAAGCTCGCGGACGCGGCGGGTGCGCGGCTCGGCCACGCGGGCCATGTCGTTGCGGGCCAGGTCCACCAGCATGGTGTGCTCGGCCACCTCTTTGGCGTCGGTGCGCAGCTCAAGCTCCATGCGGGTGTCCAGTTCGTGGTTGACCGTCCCGTCCGGGTTCAGCCCGCGCGGGCGGGTGCCGGCGATCGGATACAGCTCCACCTGGCGCGTGGCGTGGTCGAACTTCAGGTTGGACTCCGGCGAGGCGCCGAACAGCTCGTAGCCGGGTCCGCGCAGGTAGAACATGTACGGCGAGGGGTTGGACTCGCGCAGTCGCCGGTACGCCTCGAACGCGTCCGTGCACTCCGCGGTGAACGCGCGCGCCGGCACCACCTGGTAGATGTCCCCGTCCGCGATGTGTGCTTTCAGCCCCTCCACGTCCGAGCGGAATTCGGCGTCGGGAACAGTCGCCTTGACGACGGCACACTTCGCCTCCCCGGTGGTTGGTTCGTAGGCGGGCACGGGGGCGTCGATAAGCGACGCGAGCGGCTCGAGGTCGATGCCTTCACCCGCGGCATCCACCCCCGCGAGGTACGCCGTGCCGTTCTCGTGGTTGACGCGCAGGAGCACCTCGGCGAGCACGAACTGGAAGTCCGGGTAGGTGTTCGGGCCCTCGGCGACATCTGGCAGCTCCTCGAACGTGCCCAGGTAGTCGTAGGCGAAGCCCCCGGCGAGGAAAGGGAAGTCCTCGTTGCCGTAGCCCGCGCGGGTGGTCAGGGCGCGGAGCACGTCGGCGGTGGACGGGGCGGTGAGGCGCTCGCGCTCGTCCGCGGCGTGGGAGGCGGGGAACTCGTAGGTGTGCTCGGCTACGCGGTAATCCTCCAGGCCCAGATCCGCGGCGATGACCTCGCCGGACGCGGTGAGCGGCTCCACCGTCACGCGGTTTCCGGTGCAGGTCACGCGCACCGAGGCGCGCAGCACCGCCACAGACTGCAGGCCGTTGCGGGTGGTGATGTCGGCGGACTCGAGCAGTACGGAATCCTCCGCGTCGAGTCCGCCGATGTGGGCGAAGAGGCTGGCCACGTCCTCGTGGTAGCGCACCTCGCGGTGGGTGTAGTGCATGTGGTCCTCGGTTCTGTCGTAGTCGTCGCACCGAGGGTGAGAAAAAGGCCCGCGGCGCTTGGGGTGCAAGCTGGCGGGCCGTGACTTCGTAGGTGGCGCGCCAGTTAGGCGAGCCACCACCAGTTCAAAGAAGTCATGTACGTCACAAGGGGCAACTATAGCGGAACCGATATTCCGCCGGGAATTTTATTCAGGTAGGCGGTACTTTCCGCGCGGGGCTGAATCGACCAGGCCGTCCACCTTCAAGCCGGTAATGGCGGCGTGGGTGGCAACCTCCGGGTTCGTGTGCGGGGCGTCCACAAGGCCGCGGCGGACAATCTCGGCGGCGATGTCCTTGTACGCCATCGGCTCCCCCGCCTCGCGCAACACATCCAGAATCGCTTCTTGCCAGGTCACGGGCACCTACTTCTGTTCGTCGGCGTGGCCGGCGGCTCGTCGCAAAGCATCGATGTTCACTGCGGGCTTGGGCTCCTCCGCCTGCTGCTCACGCGCCTGCTCCACGGCAGCGGCCGCACGCGCGCCGAAGTTGCCGCCGAGCGACGCCGCGACGACGGCCGCCACCAGCGCCACCACCGGCAGCACCCACATCCACCCGGAGGCGATGAAGGAAAATGCCGCGCCGAACGCGAGCGCCACCGCCGCCAGCACCCAGAACGGGCCGGCGACTTTGTGGGCCTGGTCCCAAATCGCGCGGTCCTTGCGCACCGCAGGGACGTGGAGGCCGAACCACTTGTTGCCCGGCAGGTTGCCCATGGACGCCAGCGCGCCGGGGATGAGCAGAAGCAGGGTCAGCAGGATAAAGATGATGCCGACAACGACGTTGAGAGTGCTCATATTTTCAAACGGGCTCATGCCTTTCAAGCATACGGCGTGGGCAGACACGAAAGAAAAGGGCAACAAAATGCAGTGTGCTGTATAATTACCGGCTACCCTGGACACATGAAAAGTAAGCTTCTAGGGTCACTGCTCTTCCGGGTAGTTGTCGCCATCATTCTCGGGTTCCTGTGCAGCCTGTTCTTCCCGGACTGGCTTGCTCGTGTCTTTATCACCTTCAACGGCCTGTTCTCCAACTTCCTCGCCTTCTTCGTGCCGGTGCTGATCTTCGCGCTCATCGCGCCCGCGATTGCGGGACTGGGCCGCGGCGCCGGCAAGTGGCTGGGCATCACTGCGGGCGTGGCGTTCAGCTCCACCGTCATCTCCGGCCTGATCGCCTGGGGCACCGGTAACGCGCTGTACCCGAAGCTGCTGGCCGGCAAAGACCTGATCACAAACGTGGCCGACCCGGAGGAGGGTGGCCTGACCCCCTACTTCACCGTTGAGATGCCGCCGCCGCTGGCCATCATGTCCGCCCTGTTGCTCGCGTTCATCGTGGGCCTGGCCATGACGGCCGTGAAGTCCGACAACCTGTACAACGTGCTTCAGGAGCTCAACGACGTCGTGCTCAAGGTCGTGGTCACCTTCGTGATCCCGCTGCTGCCGCTGTACATCTTCGGCACCTTCCTGGGCCTGGGCATGAACGAGAACTTCGGCGACACCATGGCCGCCATGGGCGTGGTGCTGCTGCTGTCCGTGGTCATGACCGTGATCATCGTGCTGCTGCAGTTCCTCGTGGCCGGCGCGGTCGCGGGCGTGAACCCGTTCAAGGCCCTGAAGAACATGCTGCCGGCGTACTTCACCGCCCTGGGTACCTCGTCGTCTGCGGCAACCATCCCGGTCACCTACGAGTCCACGCTGAAGAACAATGTGGACGAGGACGTCGCCGGCTTCGTGGTCCCGCTGTGCGCCACCATCCAGCTGTCCGGCTCGATGATGAAGATCATGCTCTACGCCCTGTCCATCGTCTACATGGCCAGCCTGGACATCACCGGCGGCCAGATCTTCGGCTTCATCCTCCTGCTGGGCATCATGATGATCGCGGCCCCGGGCGTGCCGGGCGGCGCCATCATGGCGGCAGCGGGCCTGCTGCAGTCCAACCTCGGCTTCGACGACTCGATGCTCTCGCTCATGATCGCGTCCTACATCGTCGTCGACTCCTTCGGCACCGCCGCCAACGTCACCGGCGACGGCGCGGTCGCGCTCATCGTGAACAAGTTCGCTTCGGGCAAGATTCACAAGCAGTCGCCTATCGACGAGCCTTCGGCCCCCGCCACCGGCTCCACCGCCGTGTAGCAGTCCCCTGCTTTCCGCGCCGAACCGCCCTCCGGGGCGGTTTTCTTTTGCCCGTGTTTCACGTGAAACATTGCCGGCTCCCGCACCGCCCCGCGCCCGCCGCTATCGACTACCCTCTTGCGCATGCCCTTCGAGATCGTCACCACCCACTTCGTGGCCCACGAGCGCGACCTCGAGGAGGCGTACGAGCTCTACCGGGAGCGCATCGAAACCAGCGGCGCTGTCATCTCGGCGGTCTCCCCTCGCCCGCACCCCATCGAGGACGAGTTCACCCTCTGGGACCTGCGCTGCCAGGCGGCCTACGACAACCTGCCCGCCCCGGACCAGATGCGGCTGTACGAGCTCAACGCCCTCGTGGACTTTGCTACCACCAACCGCGACAACGCCATCGAGAAATTCTTCTTCGAGGACCACGACGCGCCGACGCACCTCCCCGCCAGCCTCGGCGGCTTAACCGACCTCACGCTCCGCGACGAGCCGCACGGCACCCTGTCGCTGACCACCATCGTCTACCTCGGCTCACCCGAGCACATGCTGCTTGCGCAGAAGCTTTTCGACGACACCGTGGCCGACCTCAACGCCGTCGCCTACCAGCCATACGTGGCCCCGCTGGAGGGCACGGAGCACGCGGGGCTGGTCGGTCCCCTGTGGCTTCGCGATGCCACGCTGAATATTATCGGCAAGGGCGACGGGTACTTCTCCCCCGGCAAGGACGCGTGGGCGGGGTGGCTGTTGACGTCGGATGGGCCGGAGGACGTCGAGAGGCAATTGCACGAGCACATCGACGCCGACGCAGTGGTGATCACGCGCGCGGTGCAGGAGCCGTTCTAACTGCGAAAAGGCGCCGGTGCGGAGGAAGGGAAACTCCGCACCGGCGCCTTTAGGCCGATGTGTTTACGGCGTGACCTGCGGGCTCAGCGGGTCAACCGCCTCCGGGGCCTCAGCGCCGCCCAGCGGGGAGTCCGTCATCTCAGCGCCACCGAGGCCGGTGTCGCCGGATGCGGAACCGCCTGCGGAGGAGCCACCCGCGGAAGAACCGCCGGACATGGAGCCACCTGCGGAGCCGTCAGACACGGAGCCGTCTGCGGAGGAACCGCCGACAGAGGAACCACCCGCGGAAGAGCCGCCAGCGGAGCTGTCGGACATGGAACCGCCGGAGGAAGAACCGCCGGACACCGGGTCCTCGGAGGACACGGCACCGGACGGGTTCACGCCGGTGGTGTCGGTGTCACCGTCGCTGTCGTTGCAGGCGGTGAGGCCGGCGGCAGCCAGCACGAGTGCGGTAGCCGATGCGGCAATACGAGTGTTTGCAGACATAATTCTCCTTCTCGTGTCGGATTCATCCCGGGTGTCTCGCCCGGATCACAAACTTTCTACGGAGCCTGTCTGCGAAATACTTTGGAAGCTGCGGAAAGCTTTCGTACTTGTCGGTGGCAGAACAATGACCCGGCCCCCACGCTGCGGAAACCGGGTCATGTCAGGTAGTCGGCTAAGACGATTGAGTGCTCTTTACATCGGCAGGTTCGGCATAGCCGGCAGGGAAAGGCCCGGGATGGAGCCGGAGAATGCTGCTGCTGCGCCGAGCAGTGCAACGAGGGCGAGCGGCACGCCGATCAGGACACCCAGAGCGGAGGAGCGGTACTTGCTGTCCTCGTGGGTCATGGCCTTGATGCAGACACCGGAATCGGTGGAGCTGCCGACTCCAACCTTTTCGCGGGACTCGTCAACAATCTTCTGGAGACGCTCCTTTTGGTCTGCGGTCGGAGCTTTGTCGATGTCCTCCTTGATATCTTTCTGAGCCTTGAGGCACTTCTGGTACGCCTCGGAGGACCCCATCTTCTCGTCGCCTTCAGCGGCGAATGCCGGTGCAGCGAGGACGGACACGGACATGGTCGCTACAAGTGCAGCGGAGGTGATGCGCTTCATAGGATTCTCCTTATGTCGGTTTGATTACCTGGCATGAAGTAAACACTTGTCTATGAAAAAGTTTCCACCAAATCAGGAAAATGTGTCCAAATCGAGACATAAATGAAGCCCGTTCCACGCGCAGGAACGGGCTGGGGATGAACCGGACTACATCGGCAGCTTCGGAATCTCAGGCATAGCCGGGGCACCTGGAATGGAAACGCCCGGAATCATGCCGAAAGCTGCGGCGGCTGCGCCCAGCAGCGCCACAAGGGCGAGCGGGACACCGACCAAGACAGCGATGACACCGCCGCGGTAGGTCGGGCTGTTGAGCATGCTCTTGATGCACACGGCGTCCGGATTGGAGGAGCCACCGTTCTGTCGCAGTTCTTCCTTCTCCTTCTCATTCGCGGAGCCCACCAGACCACGGCAGTGCTGGTAGACCTCAGACGAGGTCTTCTCGTCCTCAGCTGCGTGCGCCGGAACACTCAAAACCGACAGGGACAGGGTTCCTGCGATCGCAGCTGTGATGATGCGCTTCATAGTGTTCTCCTTGTGTTGGTTGGGTTAACAGCTGTAAAGAGAACACGTGTGCACAGACTGCTGCAGCGTAACTCAGCAAAATGTGTCCAAACCGAGACATGAAAAAAGGCCCGCCCCACAACGGGAACGGGCCGAGAAACGCTCAGGCGAGCCGAACTACATCGGCAGGCCCGGCAGGGCCGGGAGGGAAACACCCGGGATCATGCCGGCGTATGCGGCGCCTGCTGCGCCGAGCAGTGCGACGAGGGCGACCGGGACGCCGATCAGCAGGCCCAGGACGTTGGAGCGGTACTCGTTGTCGTTATCAGCCATCATCTTGATGCAAACACCCGATGGGGTGGAGCTGTTCCACTTGCCGTAGGCACCGGTCTTGATCTTCTCCACCTCAGCCTCAGTCTTCGTTTTCTTCAGCTCTTTAAAGTCAGCGAAGTCCTCATCTGCATAGGACTTGCACCCCTTGTAGAACTCGGAGGAGCCGCCCTTCTCCTCGGCTGCGAAAGCCGGGGTGGCAACTGCGGACAGGGACACGGTTGCTGCGACGGCAGCGGCGGCGATGCGCTTCATGGGGTTTTCCTTGTGTTGGTTGGGTTACCTTGAGCAAGGAGAACACGTATCCATGAAGTGCTGCAGGGCAACTCAGCAAAATGTGTCCAAACCGAGATATGACAAACGGCCCGCCCCACGATGGGAGCGGACCGTAAGAAGCTCAGGCGAGCCGAATTACATCGGCAGGCCCGGCAGGGCCGGGAGGGAGAAGCCCGGGATAGCGCCGGAGAAGGCAGCTGCTGCGCCGATCAGGGCGATGAGTGCAACCGGGACGCCGATCAGCAGGCCCAGGATGCCGGGCTTGGTGTCCGGGTTGTCGATGAGCTCCTGGATGCACTCACCGGTGGCGTTGTTGGAGCCCTTCTCCTTGCCCGGCTCGGCCTTGTCGCCGTCCTTGCCGGTGGCCTCCTTGCCAGCGGTAGCTGCCTTGCCCTTCTCTGCCTCAGCCTTCTTGCCCTCCTTGCACTTCTTGTACACCTCGGAGGAGCCGACCTTCTCACCAGCCTGGTCGCCCTCAGCCTGGGCGGAGCTGCCCTGGTTCTCCTTGGCCGGGACGGTGTCAGCGTCGGCGGCGAATGCCGGAGCGGACAGTGCGGACAGGGACAGGGTTGCTGCGACTGCAGCGGTGGCGATGCGCTTCATGGCAATCTCCTTAAGTAATCGGGTACCTGCCAGTGATCTGACACGTGTAAAGAGCGTATCGCCCACCCGTCACATTGCGTTACACGGGGTTACGCTGAACACATGGGAATGATGAAAGAGATTGCTGCTGTCTTTGGCGTTGCCGCACTTGTGGGCCTTGGTGGCGCGGGTGCCGTCTACAACGCCATCGACGCCCCGGAGCGCGACCACTTCACCGTCCAGGCAGCCGGTGCGCCGAGCGCGACTATCGACGACCCGCAGGACGTCCTCACCCCCGAGGACGAGCAGCGCCTGCAGCGCGACACCGCCAACATCAACGCGGCCGACGTGGTCACGGATTTCCACTACATGGTGTTCAAAACCAACCACGAGAACATCCTCGACGACGTTGAGGAGCTGCTGCGCTCGCAGTACCCCGAGCTGATCGACCAGTCCAAGGGTGAAAACGGCCGCCCCGCCGACGGCGTGCTCATCGTTGGCGTCGGCCTGGATCCGCGCCAGGCGTTCATCTACGGCGGCGACGATGTCACGCAAGAGCTCATGCTTGACGACGACTCGTATCGCGAATCCCTGCTAGATCCCATGAAAACCGGCGTGAAGGAAGGCAACATTCCCTCCGGCCTGTTCCGCACGGCGAACCTGGCCATGGACGCGGACGGGCTTTCGGACCGGAAGTTCGATCGCGCGGAAAATGACCGCGGCGGGGCGATCGTCGGCGCCGGCATGGGCGGGTTCGGCGCTGCTACCGCGGTTGGTGCGGGTGTGGTGGCGGTGCGGAGCAATCGTCGTAAGGCAATTGCGAAAGCCCGCGAGGACTACGAGCTTGTCACCCACGAGTACACCCGCCTCGCAGGCCGCCTGGACGAGGTGGACGTGCGGGCGAACTCGCTGTCTTCGGCGTTTGCGGACGAGACGCTGCGCCGCCAGTGGGCCGAAGTGCGCGACCGCTTCCTGGGCATGAACGAACTGGTGCACGGCGCGCAGGGACTCAGCTCCATCAACATGGACGACGATAAGGACGTGTACAAGCACCACAAGCAGCTTGCGGACGCCGCGGAGAGTGTGGACCACGTCTCCAACGCCGAGGACAACATCGACCGCCTCTTTGGCGTTGAACACGGCGACCCGGCCACGCGCCGGGCGGACCTGAGCACCATCCGCGAGGACGTGCTGCGCGCCCGCAGCGATGTGGAGGATTCCGGCCTGCGCCGCGAGCTGGACCTGCTGATGCAGCGCATCGAGGCGCTGGACGCCAACCCCTCCTCCCCCACCTTCGTGGACGACTTCGTGCGCGTGCTGGGCGACTACCGCGTGATCCTGGACCAGGTGAAGAAGAAGCAGTTCAGCGATGTCAAGGAGCGCGAGAAGCTCACCGCGCCGGCGGTGTACGAATCCGGGTTCTGGTACGGCGGATACGTCCCGTACGTGCACATGCAAGCCTGGCACGAGTCCAACGTGAAGGCGGATCAGGCGGCATCCTCGAGCAGCAGCTCCGTGTCTTCCTCGGGATTCAGCGCCGGGGGTGGCAGCTCCAGCTTCTAAGAATGTGATTTGTAACACATTTCGCTTTTAGACTTTTCTTTCATCAATCCGTGTTTATACTTAGACACGGAGAAATTCGAAGCGCGGCCCGCCACCTAGAACACGAGGTGGCGGGCCACTCTTTTTGGTGGGTGGGCTCTTAAAAGCGCTTAAGAATAGCGGAATCCCCTCCGCCTACTCGCACTCTAAATGGGGGGGTGGGTGAGTGCTCAACCGGTCTCGGGGGGATGGACCGTGGGCGGAGGGGCCCAAAAGCGAATATAGACTATCGCCCCCAGTGTGTCTACATGTAGAGCGAAAAAGTTTCTCGGTGCAGGTGGGAGGGGGTTATGGGATGATAGCCGGCATGACCATTCAGGCCCGGGCGCTGACGTACAAGCGTGAGAAGGAGCAGTCGGCGGCGATCCGCCTGTTGCACGCGGACAACGCCCCGGTGCTGCTGGCGGTCGTGGCGGAGCACTTCCCGCGCGGCGCTGAGGCGAGGCCGGCGGAGCAGCTCTACCAGCTCATGGCGGACGACTTTGCCGTGCTGCGCGGCACCTTCGAGCTGCCGAAAACACCCCAGGCGTACTGCAACGACTGGGTGAAGGCCGGGTGGCTGGTGCGCAAGTCCGGCACCAAGGAAACGGGCGAGACGCTCGAGCCCAGCGAGCAAGCGCTCACCGCCCTGCACATGATGGACAGGGTCAGTGCGCCGAGGTCGGCGGTGACGGCGAGCCGGGTGGCGTCGATAAGCAATGCCCTCCAAGCGCTCGCGCGGGACACCGACCCGGACATTGACTCGCGCCTGAAGCACCTCGAGGCTGAACGTGAGCGCATCGAGGCGGAGATTGCGCAGGTGGAGCGCGGTGAGTTCGAGCTGCCCTCCCCCGCCACCGTGCGCGAACGGGTGGGCGACATCTTGGGCCAGGCGAGCGCGATCCCGGGCGACTTCGCCCGCGTGAGACACGAGCTGGAAACGCTGAATACGCAGCTGCGGCGCCAGCTGCTGGACCCGGAGGGCTCGCGAGGCGACGTGCTGGACGAGATCTTTGCCGGCGTGGACCTGATCGGCGAATCCGACGCGGGCAGGAGCTTCAACGCGTTCTACTCGCTGGTGGTGGACCCGGAGCGCGGCGCGTGGCTGGACACGTGGATCGGTCAGGTGCTCGAGCGCGCCGACAACACTGCGATGACGTCGGAAGAGCGGGCGCAGTTCCGCACCCTGTTCCGCGACATGGAGGATGCCGGTTACGAGGTTAACCGCATGATGACGCGCCTGGCTCGCAACCTGCGCAACTACGTGGCCAGCGAGCAGTTCGCCGAGGACCGCCGCATGATCGAGCTGTTGCGCGACACCCGCAAGCTCGCCGCCGACGCTGCGGAGCGCGAGGAGCTTTCGGCCACGCACAAGATGGACACGCCCTTGCAGCGCATCGGCATGCAGATCGCCTCGGTGGCGCAGATCAAGCTCGCGGACCCGGGCGCGGAGGTCATCACCACAGAGGTGGAGGCGTTCGAACCCGGCGAGGGCGACGCGGAGGCGCTCTACCAGGCGGTTCGTGAAAGCGAGATCGATTTGGAGGAGCTGATTGCGGCTGTTGGGGAGACGGTTGGACGGGCCGGAGGGGCGTCGATAGGCAAGGTGCTCGAGCGCCACCCCGCCACCCAGGGCCTGGGGTCTGTGGTGGGCCTTGTCTACCTGGCCCTTAAGCACGGGGTGCGGCAAGACGGCAGCGAAGAGGTGCGCTTCGAGGAAGAGGATGGGAGCATTCGCTTAGCGACGGTCCCGCGGTGGCACTTCGACGCAGCAGCAGTAAAGGAGATGCAATGACGGAACCGCTGTGGACGGGCGACACAGGCACCCTGTCCGAGGAAACCCGGCGCGCCCTGGTGGACCTGCTCAAAGGCCCGCTGATCACCGCGGACCGGAAGAAGGAGACGTGGCACGCCATCACCACCGACACGGAGACGCTGCGCTCGCGGCTGCACGACGTGTTTTTGGAGCTGGTGGTGGACGAGGATGCCGGCATCGCGTTCACGCGCCACGTCCGCCCGGACAACGAGGACGTGAAGGTGCCGCCGGTGCTGCGCACAGAGGCGCTGACGCACCTGCAAACCGCGATCCTGCTGCAGCTGCGTCACGAGCTGGGCATGTCCACCCCGGGCGAGCGCGTGGTGGTGGGCGAAGACGAGCTGTATAGCGCCATCAGCTACGTCCGCGCGGTGGATAACCGGGACGAGTCCGGGTTTAAGAAGCGGTTCACCGCGGCGGTGAACACCATCCGCAAGTACAGCCTGCTCACCGACACGGAGACCGAGGGCCGCTGGGAGGTCTCCCCGGTGCTGCGCCACATCTTCGACGCGGACACCGTCCACGCGCTGCGCGAGGAGTACCTGCGCCTGGCCCAGGAAGGGGATAAGCAGTGACAGCACAATTCCGTCTGGCGCGCGTGCAGCTGGTCAACTGGGGCACGTTCGACGGCTACTACGACATCCCCATCGGCGAGCGCGGGTTTTTGATCACCGGCGCGTCCGGCTCGGGCAAGTCCACGCTTATCGACGCCTTCTCCGCCGTCCTCGTCCCTCCCGGGAAACTGCGTTTCAACGCCGCGGCCCAGCAGGAAACGGGCCGCGACAAGGGGCGCAGCCGCGTGTCCTACATCCGCGGCGCTTGGCGGCGCAGCGAAGACCCGGCCACCGGCGAGATCCGCAGCCAGTACCTGCGATCCGGGGCGACCGCCAGCATCGTCGCGTTGACTTACCGCGCCGGGAACGAAGTGCTCACGCTCGCCGCGATCTACCGCCTAAACGCAGGCCAGCAGCAGGAAGCGCAGGTGAAAACGCTCTACGGCATCTTCCCCAGCGAGGTGGACGTGGACGGGTTTGTGCCGCTGCTGCAGAACTCCCTGGACAAGCGAAAGCTGGAAGCGAAGTACAAGACCGCCGGCGTGACGTTCACGGAGCAGTACTCCGTGTTTGCCAACCGCTTCCGCTCCAAGCTGGGCATCGGCAGCGAGGAAGCGCAGATGCTGCTGCACCGCACGCAGTCCGCGAAGTCCCTGTCCAGCATGGACGAGCTGTTCCGCAACTACATGCTGGACGTCCCGGGCACGTTCCAGGTCGCGGAAGATGCCGTGGCCACGCACGAGGACCTGCGCCAGGCGTACGAGCGTCTCGAGGACGTGCACCAGCAGATTGAGACGCTCGCTCCCCTGCCGGGGCTGAACACCAAGCTGAAGGACGCGCAGGCGACGCAGGAGAACACCGCTGCGCTGTCTGCCGCCCTGCCGCACGTGCGGCGTGCGATTGAGGCGAAGCAGCTGCGCGAGCGTATCGACGTCAGCTCCGCCCAACTCGCCGCCCTCGAAGTGCAGGCGCAATCTCTCGAAGCCCGCAAGGAAGCGCAGCAGGAGGCGGTGCAGCGCGCCGCGGTGCAGCGGGAGCAGGTGGCCGGCCAGAGCCTGGGCGAGATTGAGCGCAACATCGCCCGTGAGGAGCACGAGCTTGTTGCGCGGAGCGCGAAGCTGCGCGAACTGGCGGCCCTAGTGCAGCTGGACGGCGCGCTCGACACCGAGCGTTTCGCGGAGCTGAAGGCACAGGCGTCGGCGGAGCTGGCGGCCGCGCCGGAGCAAGAAGAGCAGCTGCGTGAAGAGTGGTTTGGCGCGAGAAGTGAGCGGGATCGGCTTGCTAGCGCGGAGGCGGCGGTGGGGGCGGAGTTGGCGTCGTTAGGCAACCGCTCCTCCAACATTGACCAGCGCTACGTGGAGGTGCGCGCGCAGTTGTGCGCGGATACCGGGCTGACGGTGCGCGAGCTGCCGTACGTGGGCGAGCTCATCGACGTGCTGCCCGAGCACGCCGAATGGGAACCCGTGATCCAGCGCCTGCTCGGCGGGTTTGCCGCCACCCTTTTGGTGCCGGCGGAGCGTGAGCGCGAGGTGAGCAGTTGGGTCAATGGACGTCACCTCGGGATGCGGCTCGAGTACCGCACCGTGCCCGAGGGCGTGGAAGTGCCGCGCGGGCCGAGAAACCCGCTGAGCCTGTTCCATAAGGTGCGCGTGGTGGAGCACCCGATGCGCCCGTGGCTGATGCGCATGCTGGCCAGCACCTTCGACTACGCCCTGGTGCGCACCGTGGACGAGCTGGAGCGGCAGACCCAGCGTGCGGCCACCATCGACGGCTTGGAGCGCAACCCGGCCGATAGGACCGGCTCCGCCCGGTACGTGAAGAACGACCGGCTGCGCCTGGGCGAGCGGCGCAACTACCGCCTCGGCTCATCCAACCACGCAAAGGTGGAGGCGCTGCGCGCGGAGCTTGCGGAGGCGAAACGCGCAACGACGGCGGCGGGCAACCGTCTGGCGGAGGTGCGGCGCAAGCAGGAGGCGCTGGCCAGCGACGTTGCTAAGGCCCGGGCTGTCGACGCCATGGAGTGGGCCAGCGTGGACACCGCAAGCGTCGAGGAGCAGTTGGCGAGCCTGCGCGCCGAGCTTGAACGGCTCACCTCCTCCCCCGAAGCCAAGGAGCTGGAGCGGGCGTGGCGTGAGGCCGTCGATACGTTGAAGGCCACTGAGCAGGAGTTGCGCGGTGTGCGCGACGAGCTCGCGGTGGCCAAGCGGGCGCTGCAGGACGACCAGGCGCGGCTGAAGCGGATCGAGGCGGAGCACGTGGAGGTGGACCCGGCGCTGGCGGAGCAGCTGGAGGCGATGCTGGCGGCCACCACGCGCCGCTTGACCCCGGAGAACTTGAGCGACAGCGCCTTCAAGGTCACCGCGCAGCTAGATGCGCAGGCGAAGCAGGCGGCGAAGACGATCACGGAGTCCAGCAACGCCATCGTGAGCATCCTGTCCAACTACAAGTCTCAGTGGTCGGCGGAGTCCGCGGAACTGCAGGCCACGGCCGATTTCGCCGGCGAGGCTATCGCGCGGCTGGAGATGCTGCGCTCGGACCGCCTGCCGGAGTTCCGCGGCCGTTTCCTGGACCTGCTCAACGGCCAATCCGTGATGCACCTGAACACGATTTACAAGGAGCTGCAGCGCGCGAAGGGCGACATTGAGACCAACCTGGGCCCCATCAACGCGTCGCTGCGCCGCTCCCCCTACACCGAGGGGCGCTACCTGCAGATCGAGGTGCGCGACAACCGCGACCGCGTCGTGCGCGATTTCCTGCAGGACCTGCGCGAGGCGACCGCCGGCAGCTTAAGCGAGGCGGACGAGAAGACTGCCATCGAGCGCTACCACCGCCTGGCCAAGATCATGGACCGCCTCGGCTCCTCCGAGCGCGCGGACCGCAGCTGGCGCACCGTCGTGCTGGACACCCGCAGGCATGTGAAGTTCGTGGGCAACGAGGTGGACGCCGAGGGCACCGTGCATAACACCCACGTGGATTCCGCGTCGTTGTCCGGTGGCCAGGCGCAGAAGCTCGTGTTCTTCTGCCTCGCCGCGGCACTGCGTTACCGCCTTGCGGGCGTGGACGCGGACGTGCCCCGCTACGCCACCGTGGTGCTCGACGAGGCCTTCGACCGCGCCGACCCCGTGTTCACCCGTACCGCGATGGACGTGTTTGAAAGCTTCGGTTTCCACATGGTGCTGGCCACGCCGATGAAGCTGATCAAGACCCTCTCCCCTTACGTCGACGGCACCATCGTGGTCCACTACACCGAGGATCCCGTCGCGCGTTCCACCTTCGAGCTCATTGATACCCATGCGCCTGCCTGACCATCTGCCCGTCAAGTTCAACATGGAGCTTTTGCTTCTCGACGAACCTTCGGCGGTCTCCGTGCCTTTGCATCCCCCAACACGCGCGCAGGTGCTTGCCGACGAAGCCGCCGCCCGCTCATTCGTCCGCGCCTGGCAGGCCTGGGAGCCTGCCGAGGAGGTGGAGTGGGCCACCCGGTCCTGGGCGGGCCTGGGCAAACAGGACGTGCCTGTGCGCGTGACCTTGTCCGGGTGGGACCGCGTGGCCGAGGTGGCCGGGCGTGCCGGGGAGGTTGCGCTGGCCCGGGAGCGGTTTGCGGTGTTGGTTGGGGTGTTCCCGGACTGGCCTGAGTTCCGGGAGCGGGCGGCGCATTCGTGGCCGTCATGGCTGGTGTTGACGGACGACGACTTCACCCGCCTGTGCCTCGCTCTGCGATGGTTTCACGTGAAACCTTCCTCGGGCCTGCGCGCCCGCGCCGTGCCGATCGAGGGCCTGGACACCAAGTGGATCGCGGCCCACCGCGGCCTGCTGCAGCGCCTGCTCGGGGTGTCTGACCTGGGCCTTGCCGAGGGCGATCGGTTGATGCGTGTGCGGTTCTTGGATGGCACGCTTGCGCCCGCGTCCGGGTTGGTCGACGTGGCCGTGCCGTTCGGGTCGTTGGATTTGCCGGAGGGTCTGTTGGTGATCGTGGTGGAGAACAAGGAGACCTTCCTGGCGCTGCCCCAAGCCCCCGAAGGCTCGGGCGCGGTGCTGGTGTGGGGTTCCGGGTACACCGCCGGTGCGCTGCCGGAGCTGCCGTGGGTGCGCGCGGCGCGCCGGGTCCTGTACTGGGGTGACGCGGATGCGGACGGCTACGCCATCCTGAACGCGCTGCGGTCGCGTTTGGCTGCCGACGGCGCCCCCGTCCCCGTCGACAGCGTGGCCATGGACGTGGACACGGTGGAGCGCTTCCTGCACCTCGCCGTGGCCGACCCTGGCGACACGACCCGGGTGCTCCCCTACCTCACCGACGACGAGGAACGCGCCCGCCGGTTCCTGGTCGCCTCCGGTGCGAAGCGTTTGGAGCAGGAGCGTGTGTCCTTGGAGTGGGCGTTGGCGATGCCGGAGTTTCAGGCAGTGTGGGGTGGTACCGTGGGCGGTACCATTGCCGACGCAGGAGTAGACGATGACTGAACGCTTGTCGGATAAGTACACTTACCAAACCTTCTGGTCTGAGGAGGACGGTGAGTACGTGTCCACCGTTGCCGAGTTTCCCTCGTTGAGCTGGCTCGATGAGGACGCCCAGCGGTCAAGTGCTGGACTTCGGAAGCTTGTCGCCGAGGTGATCGCAGACATGCAGCAAACCGGTGAACCTATCCCCCAGCCGTTCGGTCAGCGCGACTTTTCCGGACGGTTCAACGTGCGTGTCAGCAGCTCCCTCCACCGTCGCCTTGCCATGGACGCTGCGCGGGAGGGTGTGTCCTTGAACGCGTGGGTGACGCAGAAGCTCGCGGGTGGGTAAGGCGTTCCTTCGCCCGCCCTGCGGGGTCGGCACCTCCGAGATACCTTCAACCGCATGGGAACTTTCATCATCTCGCTGATTGAGGCAATTGCGGCTGCCGCTGCAGCGATTTTGGCGGCCATGGCACTGAAAACCTCGAATAAGGCCAATGATCTCGCGGAGAAAATGCGGGATGACAACCAAAAGTTCAAGGATGAGGAACGCGAAAAGGACGAGGAGCAACGGCGCAACGCGGTTGCGATGAGCGTCTATGCCTACTGGGCGAAGCGGGACGACAATCAATGGGGAGTGGTGATCAGTAACAAGGGTCCGCGTGCGACGGTGGTGAAGGATTTCCGAGTAGAGGTCAAATGCAAGGACAAGGAGCGGACCTGCCACGAATCGCACCAGATGGTCGCACTTCCCGTGGGCGAATTTTTCATCGAGCACAAGACAACGAAGTACGGCTGGGGCAACCTCGTCTCCATCAACGAAAACGAGCGGTTCAAGCCCGTGGTGTACGCCAACACGTGGCGCGTGGACAAGATCAGCTTCATCGACCACCTCAACGAGCAGTGGACTTACACACCTGAGGCTGGCTACACCCACCAGCCAGCAAGCTAGCCAGGGAGCCACCACCGTTTCACGTGAAACGTCACGCCACCAACCCCCGCTCAAACACCCGTCCGATATAAACCTCCCCCGCATCGGGCGCGCCGGATAACCTGCCTAGTATGTCTTCTCCCACGCAGGAAGCAGCGCAGGAAGCGCGCACCGACAACGCGGCGAACTCCACCGCCTACGCGCCGGGCCTCATGGTCAAGGTCCGCGACGAGTTGTGGCTGATCACCAGCGTCACCCAGTCCGTGGACGGGTACCTCCTTAAGGTCCGCGGCCTGTCGGATTACGTCCGCGACACCACGGCGAGCTTCTACACCGCCATCGACGACGTGGAGGTCTTTGATCCCGCCAAGGTGGAGGTCGTCCCGGACCGCTCCCCCGGCTACCGCACCACGCGCCTATGGCTGGAGACCACCCTGCGCCAGACCCCGGTGCCCCTTTACCAGGAGGAGCTCTCGGTGGCGGACCAGATGCTCATGGATCCGCTGGATTACCAGCTCACCGCCGTACGCAAGGCGCTTAGCGACGACAACCTCCGCCCCCGTGTGCTCATCGCGGACGCCGTCGGCCTGGGCAAGACCCTCGAAATCGGCATGATCCTCTCCGAGTTGATCCGTCGCGGACGCGGCGAGCGCATCCTCGTGGTCACGCCGAAGCACATCATGGAGCAGTTCCAGCAGGAACTGTGGTCCCGCTTCGCCATCCCGCTGGTGCGCCTGGACTCCACCGGCATCCAGCGCGTGCGCCAGATGCTGCCGGCCAGCCGCAACCCGTTCACGTACTTCCCCCGCGTAATCGTGTCCATGGACACGCTGAAGAGCCCGAAGTACCGCGCGCAGCTGGAGAAGGTGCGCTGGGACGCGGTGGTGATCGATGAGATCCACAACGCCACCAACGTAGGCACCCAGAACAACGAACTGGCACGCACCCTCGCCCCCACCACCGAGGCGCTGCTGCTGGCGTCTGCCACCCCGCACAACGGCGACCCGGAGAGCTTCAAGGAGATCCTGCGCCTGCTGGACCCCACGGCGGTGCTGCCGAACGGGGAGATCGATAAGGACGCCGTGTCCCGTCTGCTCATCCGCCGCCACCGCCACAGCGACGAGGTCGCCAGCGTGGTCGGCGAGCAGTGGGCGGAGCGCAAGGACCCCATCAACATCCCGGTGGAGGCCTCCGCGGAGGAGAACGCCGTCGCGGGCGAGCTGGAGCAGACCTGGATCCACCCAGATAACGCCAACGCCAACCCGGCCCAGGACCGCCTGTTCCCGTGGACGCTGGTCAAGGCGTTCCTCTCCTCCCCCGCCGCGCTGGGCGAGACCATCGAGAATCGCCTCAAGCGCGTCCCCCAAACAGACACCAATCAGCGCGAAGCCCTGGAACGTCTTCAAGCATTGAATGCCAAGGTCACCCGCCAGAACTCCAACAAGTACGCAGCGCTGGTGAACTACCTGCAGGAGATCGGCGTGGGCAAAGGCAAGAGGACCAGGGCGGTGGTGTTCTCGGAGCGCGTGGCCACGCTGCATTGGCTCAAGGAGAACCTGACCAAGGACCTGAAGATGCCGGCCGGTTCGGTGGAGGTCATGCACGGCGGGCTCTCGGACGAGGAGCAGATGCGGCTTGTAGACGAGTTCAAGCGCGAGGACTCCAAGCTGCGCATCCTGGTCACGGGCGACGTGGCGTCGGAAGGCGTGAACCTGCACACGCTGTGCCACAACCTGGTCCACTACGACATCCCGTGGTCGCTGATCCGCATCCAGCAGCGCAACGGGCGCGTGGACCGCTACGGGCAGATGGAGCCCCCGCAGATCGCCGCGCTCCTGCTGGACACCAAGCAGGGCGGCTACGTGGGCGAGCTGCATGTGCTGACCAAGCTGATCAACCGTGAGAACGAGGCGCATGCGTTGCTTGGCGACGTCGGCTCGCTCATCGGCAAGCACACCGTTTCCGGCGAGGAGGATGAGATCCGCCGGGTGATCCAGAACCAGGCCGGCTTCGATGAGGTGGTCAAATCCCCGGAGCAGGTCGCGAGTGCGGATGCGCAGTCGGAGGAGGATCTCATCGACCTGTGGATGTCGGGCTTCGGGCTTGACGACGAACCTTCGGAAAGCCCCGTTTCCGACCCAAGTGCCCCGCACACGACCAGCCTGTACGCCTCGGAGATTGCCTACCTGGAGGACGCGTTGAACGAGGCCTTCTACGGCGCACCGGAGAAGGCGCTTACCGCCAACGGCGTGGCCTACGAGCTGGGCAACAACGGCGTGGCCGAGCTCGCCCCGCCGGAGGATCTTCGCCGCCGCTTGGACGTGCTGCCCCAGGATTACCTGGCGGACCGCAAGGTGCGCGAGAAGTTCCTCCTGGCCACCAACACCGCGGTCGGCAACGAGGTCCTGCGCAACGCGCGCACCGGCCAGGACGGTTCCACGTGGCCCAAGGCTCACTTTTTGGGCCCGCTGCACCCGGTGACGGACTGGGCCACGGACCGCGCGCTGGCGTCGTTGTCGTCTGGCCAGATCACCGCCATCGAGGGCGACGTGGACATGCCCACCGTGCTGCTCATGGCCACGCTGACCAACAAGCGCGGCCAGGTGGTCTCCCGCGCCTTTGTCACCGTCGCCGGCGGCATGCTGCCCAAGACCATCGAGGACCCGGTGGCCTGGCTGCGCGGCATCGGTCTGACGGAGAACGCCATCAACCCGGAGACGCTCACCCTGCCGGACAACGCGCAGGAGCTCGTCGCAAAGTCTGTGGAGATCGCCGGCAACCAGCTGCAGCCGATGATGGCCGCCGCCCGCAACCACGCAACCAGCCGAATCGAGTACTGGATCGACCGCGCCGACCGCTGGCAGCACGCCAAGGACGACAGCCAGCAGATGCTGCGCGTGGGCCGCTCCGCGAACCTCATCGCCGAGGAGCGCGCGCTGATCGCCTCGCTTGAACCAGACCGTGAACTTATTCGCCCGCTCGTCCTCGTTCTGCCGAAGGAGCAGTAGATCAATGGCTACCTACGACTCAATCATCAACGTTGATGAATGGATCAGCGACCACTACTTCACCACCGACGAGACTAAGGGCGAGTCCTTCACCAAACGCGTGAAAAACCGCACCAAGGAGTGGGCGCAGCTGGAGCAGGAATCGAGCACTCCCTCCCCTATCAAGCGCTTCCAGGCCGAGCGCGGCGAGCTGCAGAAGGCCTTCGCCACCGAGGCCGACACCGACGAGCTCGTGCGCGCCGCGTTCAGCTACGGCTCCCCCGCCGAGCAACGCTACACCCGCGCCGGGGACACCTTCACCTACCAAGGCTGGGTGGGCAACGCTGGGACTCTGGTGGTGATCAGCGCTGAGGTCAACGAAGACACCACCGAGGAAGACCTGACCACGCTCCCCGTCACCGGCGGCATCGCCGCAGACGGCAAGGAACCCGAGCAGGCCAAGGTGTCCAAGCTGGTCGGCGACCTTTTCCTCGCCGCCGAACCCCCGGAGTTCATCGTGGTGCTCGCAGGCGCGTGGGCGGTGCTGGCCGAGCGCGAGTCCTGGCCGCTGGGCCGCTACCTCGCCGTGAACCTGCAGCTGGCGGTGGAGCGCAACGACACCAAGAAGGCCGGCGAGCTCGAACGCGTCGCCGTCATCCTCGCCCGCGAGAACCTGGAGCGCGCCGCCGACGGCACCACCTGGTGGGCGGAGACTCGCGAGGAATCCCAGCAGCACGCCGTGAAGGTTTCCGGCGACCTGTGCGACGCGGTGCGCGAATCCATCGAAATCATCGGCAATGACGTCCTTAACCGCCGCCGAGAGCAAAACCTGCCCATCGACGGCGTCGACGGCAACGAGCTGGCGCACCAGTCCCTGCGCTACCTCTACCGCATCCTCTTCCTGCTGTTCGCGGAGGCCTCCCCGGAGCTGGCCATCCTGCCCACCGGCGCACCGGAATACGTGGAGGGCTACGGCCTGGACCGCCTGCGCGACCAGATCCTCAACCCGCCCGTGACCGACAAGGCACGCCGGGGCACGCACCTCTACGACTCGCTGCAGCTGCTGTTCACCCAGGTCAACGACGGTCACGACCCGCTCGAGACCGCAGGCGCCGACCAGGATGCGCAAAACGAGGGCCTGACCTTCCGCAACCTGGAGGCGGACCTATTCAAGCGCGAGGCCACTTCGCTTATCGACGAAGCCAAGCTCTCCAACGACGCGCTTACCCACGTCTTGCAGAACCTGCTGCTGTCGAAGGTCTCCGCTGGTAAAGACCGTGGCTTCATCTCGTACGCCACCCTGGGCGTGACCGAGCTCGGCCAGGTCTACGAGGGCCTGATGTCCTACCACGGCTTCATCGCCCAGGAAGACCTCTACGAGGTCGCACCGAAGGGCGACGCCTCCAAGGGCTCCTGGGTGCTGCCAACCCACGCCGCGGACACCGTGCCGCAGGACAGCTTCGTCATGGAGACCAAGCAGATGGAGGAAGGCGGCACCTCCAAGGTGCGCCGCGAACACCCGGCCGGTTCCTTCGTGTTCCGCCAGTCCAGCCGCGACCGCGAGCGCTCCGCGTCCTTCTACACCCCGCAGGTGCTCACCGAGTTCACCGTCGGCCAGGCCATCGAGGTGCTCCAGGAGGAAGGGCGCATCGAAACATCTGATGACGTACTCAGCCTGACCATCTGCGAGCCCGCCATGGGCTCCGGCGCATTCGCCGTGGAAGCCGTGCGCCAGCTCGCGGAGCTGTACCTAAAGCTGCGCGAGGACGAACTGGACACCCAGGTCGACCCCGAAACCCGCGCCGTTGAGCTGCAGAAAGTCAAGGCCCACGTCGCCCTGCACCAGGTCTACGGCGTGGACCTCAACCCCACCGCGGTGGAGCTCGCCGAGATCTCCCTGTGGCTGGACACGATGACCAGCCAGCTCAAGGCACCGTGGTTCGGCCTGCACCTGCGCCGCGGCAACTCGCTCATCGGCGCGCTGCGGTCGACCTACTCCACCGCGCAGCTGAAGAAGCGCGAGTGGCTAACCGCCGTGCCGCGCCGGGAGCCGGTGCAAAACCTGGCCGAAGCTATCGACGCCGGCGAACCTAAGGACATCAACGTTGCCGGCCGAATCCACCAGTTCCTCCTCCCCTCCTCCACCTGGGGTGCGGCAGCGGACGCGAAGGACCTGAAGGCTCTGGCCAAGGACGAGATCACCGCCATGAAGGCGTGGCGACGCTCCGTCACCGGCAAGGCCCCCACCAAAGAGCAGACGAAGAAGCTGACCAACCTCGCCGCCCGCGTGGAATCCCTGTGGGCCATCACGCTGTCGAAGATGCGCATCGCGGAAGAGCAGATCCGCCGCGACATCGACCTCTGGGGCCGCGACACTGAGCACACCGCCAAGAACGTGCGCCGCGAGCAGATCGAGCGGGAGCTGCTTCACGACGCTGAAGGCGCCTATCTGCGCTTACGCTTAGTCATGGACGCCCGGAACGCCCTGACCTTTTGGCCCCTCACCGCTACCGATGAGCTGCCGGATCTGGACGAGTGGTTGGCCGCGCTTACCGACATCCTGGGCAAAGACATCACCTCCCGTGACGCCAGCCAAACCCAGCTGGGCAAGGGCTCGAACTGGGACGAACTCACCGTCATGGAACACGCCGATATTGAGTTCTCCGGCGCGCCGAAGATGGCCACCGTGCTGGCCAACCACCCATGGCTAAAAACCGTCCAGCAAGTCGCGGCCGAGCAGGGCTTTTTCCACTGGGACTTGGACTTCGCCGCCGTCTTCGCACGTGGTGGGTTCGACCTCCAGGTGGGCAACCCGCCGTGGGTGAGGCCGGACGTGAAAATTGATGACCTGTACGCCGAGCTGGATCCGTGGTTCGCATTGGCGCATAAACCAACGCAGTCAGTGAAGAAAGAACGGCGTGAGCGGCTAAATACCGACTCGCGGATTCGCGAGTTGGTCTTCGCGGGAGCCGGTGAAACGATTGCCACAGCTGCAGTGTTAGGCAGCATTCCGCATTACCCGCATCTTAAAGATCAACGACCAGATCTTTACCGCGGGTTTATGGAACGAACTTGGAGTAACGCGTCCACAGAAGGCATTACTTCACTAATCCACCCCGAATCCCACTTCACGGAAAAGAAGGCTGCTCCCCTACGCCGAGGTGCGTATCTCCGGTTGCGACGACACTGGCAGTTCGTTAATGAGCTGGTGCTCTTCGACATTGATCACCACAACGCATACGGCGTTCACACCTATGGACCTAAAAGAGAAGCACCACGTTTCGACCATGCCGCCTCGTTATATCATCCGTCTACAGTCCGGGAGTCACTCTCGCATAGTGGTACCGGATCCTCTCCCGGCTTGAAGGATGACAATGGAAATTGGGATCTTCGACCCCACCGTGACCGCATCCAAACAGTAGATCAGGACACGTTTGAGGTTTGGCATTCAATTTTGGAAGATGCCCCCGCTCCACTAAACGAATCTCGTATGGTTTACACCGTCAATACCGAAGCAGCTGCGGTTTTAGAGAAACTTGCTGCGGCACCGCGGATACGCGATTTCGGTCTTCAATATTCCAGCGGTTGGAACGAAACTACCGATAAGAAGGCGGGGTACTTCGATACGGGTTGGAACCAGCCAGCGTCCTGGACAAAGTGCATCCTGAAAGGGCCGACACTCGGCGTAGGAAACCCCGTTGCGAAGGTTGTAAGGCCTACGGCTGCTAACAATGCCGACTGGGTTGATACCGACCTGGAAACCGTTAGCCCAGACTTTGTTCCCCCTAGTGAATTGAGAATCGGGGGGCGGAGTCCTCGTGAATTCGCCACCGGCTACGGAGAGTGGTCTACACCTGAAGGATCATTAGCCCAGATCGACACCTTTCGAGTGGCGTGGAAGGAATACGTCGGTAGCTTGACGGGCAGTAGATCCCTGCGGTCGGGAGTGATCCCGCCCGGTGCTACCCATATTCACACCATCAATTCGTGCTGGGCTCCTCCGAAAAACGTAGTTATCGCTGGGATTTTCTTTAGCTCACTACTTTCCGACTTCCTTGTCCGATTAGCAGGAAGCGGCCATATTTCTCGGGGGATCCTTGGTGCGATTCCGGTTAAGACAGGGTTCAAGCACGAAAAACGCGCCATGGAGAAATACCTCCGGCTCAACTGCGTCACCGAAGCCTATGCCCCGTTGTGGAAGGAGGTTGTGGGGGAACCGTGGGACGTCGATACGCCTTTGCGCAAGGATGAGGAGCGGCGTACTGCGCAGGTGGAGATTGATGCGATTGTGGCGTTGTCGTTGGGTGTGACGGCGGATGAGTTGTGCATGATTTATCGGACGCAGTTTCCGGTCATGCGGCGTTATGACCAGGAGGATCGGTTTGATGCGAATGGTCGGAAGGTGCCGAAGGAGATTGTGAAGGCGGACGCGAAGTTGAAAAACGGCGCGGAGTTGTCGGTGGCGGATCGGACGTGGACGCATCCGCAGTCGGGTGTGGAGTACGTGTACGAGTACCCGTTTAGGCAACTGGACCGGGAGGCGGATATGCGGGAGGCGTATAAGAGGTTTGAGGGGATGGCGAAGTGAACTTGATTAACCATTCGTTTCGGCGGAATACCCCGTTTGAAACCGCTGACAGTCGCTTCTCACTTTCAGCATTAGTCAATCAATCTGCTGAAGCTGGATGGAGTTCGACAAACGTGAGCGAAAACCTGTTTCCTAAGTTGGCAACCAGCATCCGTGCACAAGCCGAGATCGCCAGGTACAAGCTCGTAGCGAATCGCAGCGGGCAAGACCCGTTGGATACCTTGCGACCGAGACGCTCATCAGTGGCACACCCAAACTCGCTTAGCGCCCGGTACGGTCTCGGCCAACAACCCCTGCATACAGATGGCGCGCATCAACTTGAACCACCGGATCTGGTCCTCTTGTGGGCAAAAGAACCGAACAACGTACCTACACGCATCTGGAAGCCAAGAGATATTAACTCATCTGAGCTGCGGGGGATGTTCTCGATAACAGACGGAAAACGGGCATGGGTTGGTCAAGTCCGTGACAGTCGTGGCAACTATCGGTTCGATCCTGGTTGTATGAATCCTTTAGATCATTTTGCGAAATTGTTATGTGAGCGTTTTCTGAATCCTCCAGAGGACGAAGTACATGAGTTCCAGTGGGACTCTCCCAATACCGTTTTGCTGATTCGTAACGGGGTTGTACTGCATGGCAGATCTAAGGTTTCAGGATCAGACGGTGAAAGAGTTCTAAACAGAGTCGCCTTACGAAGGATTGAGTAATGAACCCATTTGACCCAGAAGGCTTTTGGAACAAAGCCGTCTTGTTCGTTAACAGAGCGACTGAGCCAACCGGTTATCGCACGATCGATGAGGCCCGTCTGTGGGCCTCACTTTCGCTGGAGCAAGCCGCGAAATGGGCACTCGCTGACATTTCACCTGCTCTGGTAGCCGATCCCGTTAACGATGGGGGCAACCAGCTGCTTCACGCTTTGAACCTGAAGGAAACATCGAGACCTGTCACCGCTTCAGCGAGTACGGTATTCCAGCGTTGTGCTGACATCCTGAAACCCTTCGATTTCAAAGAGGCCACAAGGATTGCTGCAGATCGGAATGACTATTTACATGGTGCAGGAATAGGCATCGTTATCAGTCCCGATGAGACGTGGTGGCCAAGATACTGGTCGTTGATGCATATCCTCCTGACCTCGCGTCAGCGTAGCTTCGAAGACTTGGTCGATCATACGAGAGTCTCGCTGATTGAACATGAGTTGGAGAGAAACAAACGGCGAATTGCTAATGAATATGAAGCGTTGGAAGCTGCAGCTGCAACCCGACTGCGAAGGATAAAAGCGGGTAGCCTTTCTGCGACTGAAAT
>ERZ1030898.31-NODE-31-length-32962-cov-25.300422_pt1 | contig 32962 bp, 30 predicted proteins | sample MGYA00517298_ERZ1030898 | MGnify/ENA primary metagenome ERZ1030898 (study PRJEB33718, sample SAMN03159684) | human skin metagenome | collected 2014-05-20 | study: EMG produced TPA metagenomics assembly of the PRJNA266117 data set (Human skin bacterial metagenome... | reverse complement strand
GCGCATCACCTTGCCAAGGTGAGGGTCGCGAGTTCGAGTCTCGTCATCCGCTCCAAGTACTTCGGAGTTCAAAGCCGAATACTTCGGAGGTAACTCCACGGTGGATTGGTCGAGTGGTTAGGCAACGGTCTGCAAAACCGTGTACACGGGTTCGATTCCCGTATCCACCTCCAAGCTGCAATAGCCTTGCGCGATTAGCTCAGCGGTAGAGCACTACCTCGACACGGTAGGGGTCACTGGTTCGATCCCAGTATCGCGCACGGAGGGTTAACCCCCTCGGTAACTGAATAGCAATGCGGATGTAGCGCAGTTGGTAGCGCATCACCTTGCCAAGGTGAGGGTCGCGAGTTCGAGTCTCGTCATCCGCTCCACGCAGCAAAAGGGGCCCACCTTCCCGGTGGGCCCCTTTTGCTATTCCCGCTCCCCTGCTTCGAGGCGTTGCAGGTACAGCCGGGCGACGGTGAATTCCAGCGGCTCTTCCAGCGGCGACGAGTACGTGCGCTGCCCGAAGTCGCGCGCAAGCTGGCGGCGGGCAGCGTCCACAATGGCACCAACGAGCCCGGAGGACACCTGCATCGGGTTCTTCGGCGCGAACGCCACCTCCGCCGGAACTCCCCGATCCACAGCGAGCTTGCGGAAGAGGTACTTGTCGTGACCACTGTCGTCCGGCTGCACCAGCGACGGGTGGATGCGTTGGGCCAGCTCAACCGCCGCGTGGGTCTGCCAGATCTGGACGTGCCGCTCAGGATCGTCCATGAGCCGCTCGTAGAAGTCCGGCACAAAACGTTCGCGCTTGAAGTTTTTGGAGACGTTTGCCCGCAGCGCCGCATCCCACGCGTCAACAAGGCTCTCCCCCGCCGCGGGTACCACCGTGTGTCCGCCCATGAACAGCGCGTCGGCCCCGGCTCCGGAGAGCAGGACGCCTCCGGCGCCGTGATCGTGCGAAGCGTCGTCGATAGCTGCCAGCACACAGCCCGCCGAGATCTCCCACGGCTCCGGGAACTCGAGGGCCCGCACGACCCGCGCGAGAAGCCGCTCGAAGTCTTCGTCGGTGGGGCGAACAATCACGTGCTCGAGGCCGCATTGCTTTGCGACGGCTGCCGCCCTGCCCACCTCCGGGTCCTCCGCGTGCTGGCTGTAGGTCACTGCCAACGCGCCCGGCGCGACCTCTGCCACGTAGGTGGCCAGCAGGATGGAATCGATGCCGCCGGAGAGTTGGAGCACGGGCCGCCCCGCGCTGCGGGCGACGGCGGCGGTTACGCGAGCGCGAAGGTAGTGGTCGATCGCGGCGGCCGCTTCGCGGGAGTCAGCGATGTCGTAGGGACCTTTCGTCAGCTCCCGTTCGTCTGCAACGTATTCGAGCGCTGCCCCAGTGATGTCGTGCATAGCTACGTTGTCCTTTCGTGGTAGCCGTCGTGAAGCTGCGCACCGGTGTGTCGTTGCTCGCCGGTGGCGCTGTCCAAAAATGGTGCCAGCTGATAGTTGGTGTTTCTCATCCGCTCGATGTCGCGCTCAAGCTCGGTGATCCGCTCTTGCAGCACGGCTGTCTTTCGTGGGCGTCGCAGCGAGAATTTCTGGGGTTTCGTGCGGACCGCCTTGGGCCCCTCGCGGCCTTCGCGCACCCGGAATACGGTATTGCGCACCAAGAGGAAGAAACCGACCATGATGAGCGCCATCAAGCCAATGAGCCCGACGCGCTCGAGCGTGGAGATGCCGTCGATGCCCAGCACGCTGATGTTGGTGATCAACAACCCCATCAGGGCAGCAAACAGCGACAGCACCTCCACGGATTTCCACACCAGCTGGTTCGACTCCGACTCGAGCTGGCGGGACAACACCTGCACCTTCTCGTCCACGGAAGCTACTTGCCTCTCGACGGCACTGCGGATGGCTGTTTGCACCTGCCACTCGGTGGAGACCAGCAGCCGGTAGTTCTTGTACTCCTCGTGGCGGGCAAGCTGTTGCGGGCCAAGTACGCGGATTGCCATGTCTAGCGATTCCACGGCGCGCCGGTAGCAGTAGTTCTGATCTTCCAGCAGCGTCGGATCGGCGCTGAGGGTCTGCTCCAATTCGAGCGCGCGGGTCGCGGACGTCCCAGTTTCGAAATCCCACTGCGTAGCCGCGGCGATTCTGCGGTAGGCCTCCCCCATCCGGTAGTACGCGTTGCCGTCTTTGGGGTCCGACTTGACCAGGGACTCCGCCAGAATAAGCATTTCTACCCCGTAGAAGCGGAACGGAAACAGCCACAGGCCGTGCAGCAGAAGGTGGCGCAGCTTCACGGGAACACGGTCCAAGTGCCGCGAGAGGTTTGTCGGACTTTCTGGGTCTAGGCCGATAGAAGAAAACAGCTCTGACGGCACGATCCGCTTGCCGGCGCTGAGTTGCGCGAACGTGAGGTAGATGCCGTTGAGGTCGTAGGGGCCGACTTGCAGTGGGGCGTCGTCGGCGCGGCTGAGCACTTCAAAAATCCCGTCGTAGTTGAAGTCGAACCGGTACAGCTGCAGCTCAATCAGCGCGGTTGCCAGATACAGCAGGCGCGGTTGCTCCACGCTGCCGTGGCGGCGCACGCGCTGCGGCTCATGCGCGCCGAGCCCTCGCTCCCGGGCCTGCCAACAGACGTCGGTGACCATGTTCAGGAAGGGCTCGAACCAGACCATCTCAGATGCCGTTTCCGCGGTCGGCGCAAATGCCGCCCGCGCGGCTTCAGCGAGGTTGTCCTTCCACTGGTGCTTGTCCGAGCGGTCGAACAGGAGCGTGTAAAACTCGGATGTTTCCGAGTCCGCAATCCAGCCCTTCCTGGCAGCGGCGGCTGCCGCGTCGAGGTCAAAACGGTTTCCGGTAGGTTGCACAACATCCCCTTCAACAGACTGGAAGCAAGTGTAATGAACGAGCGACCTCACACCCTTGATCCGGAGCTTCTCATCGGACCGGTGAAGCCTCCCGGACAGCGGGAGACGCGCCTCATGGGCATTGCGGCGCTGACAGGAGCTGCCGCGAGTAACGGCACCTCTTCCGGTCTGGGCAACGACACCGATTTCGCGCTGCTCAACGCTCTGCGCATCTGGTCGGATGCAGTGCTCGTCGGTGCCGAGACCGCACGCAAGGAGAACTACTTCGGGGTGCGCACTACCCAAAAGCAGCGCGAGACGCGGCGCGCACGCGGGCAAGCTGAAGTGCCGCCGATTGTCGTCATGACCAGGAGCCTGAATTTCGACACCGCAACGCAGCTGTTCACGGACACGCGCACACCGCCGTTGTTCGCGGTGCCCGAGGACGTCTTGGGAGACAAGGACGTCTCTGCACGCACGCGAAACATCGAGCAGGCGGGCGGCGTGATCGTGCCAGTGGAAGGCCAACACGTGTCGGCAGTCGTGGCTGCAGTTCACGCACGAGGGCTGGCCCGCATCGTGTGCGAGGGCGGGCCCAGCTTAAATGCCCAGCTCATTGGCGCCGGCGAGGTGGATGTGTTCCACTACACCGTCAGCCCGCGTGCGGTGCAGCCGTCTGAATTACGCCTGTTCGCTGAAGCGGACACACCATCAGACCGCACCTTCGTGCTCGAGAGTGCGCACGCCACAAGCGACTCGATGCTCTTCCTGCGCTACCGGAGCGTGCGCGAAGGCTAGCCCCACCCCGGCAGGTACGGTTAGGCGCGTGATTGCTACACCACCGCCACGAAGCGCCCCCGAAGGACTCGCAACGGGTTCGACCGCAGTGCAGGCCCAGCCTGCCGACGCGCGCGCGGGCCTCGCACAGGCGATTACCGCAGCCGCCTGGCCTGTCGCGGCGCTTCTGGTCGTGCACCGGCTGTTTGTCCTCGCGCGCGCGGGCTCGGTGACGGACGATTTCACCACCGTGTGGTCCGCTGCGCGCCGCTTTGTGGAACGCGTCCCCGTCTACAACGAGGTGTACAGCCACGTCAATCCGCACTACCTGTACAACCCGGGCGCGACCCTGCTGCTGGCGCCGCTGGGGTTTATTGCCGACATCGACGTGGCCCGCCCGCTCTTCATCGCAGTCAACGCCGCGTGCATCATCGCCGCCTTGGCGTGGCTGACCAAGCTTGCAGGCCGCCCGCTTGCCGGCCCGACGTTTCCAGTGGCCGTAGCGCTTGCATCTAGCACCGAGGCAGTGACCAACACGCTGGTGTTTTCCAACATCAACGGCATACTCCTGCTGGCGCTGGTGGCCTTTATTGCGCTGCTGCTTTCCCGCCGCGATATCGCCGCTGGCGTGGTGCTGGGGTTGGCCATCCTGGTCAAGCCCATGTTCGCCCCGCTGCTGGCGCTGCCACTGCTGCAGCTGCGCTGGCGCCCCGCGCTGGGCGCTATCGGTGTCCCGGTGGTGATGAATCTCATCGCGTGGCCCCTGACCCCCGGTGCCCGCGATTACTTGGACGTAGTAGTGCCGTATCTGAAGGTCACGCGCGACTACGCCAACTCCTCCCTGTCCGGATTTGCCGTCTACTTCGGCATGCCCGGATGGGCGCATGCGATGCTGTTCCTCCTTTTCGCCGCCGCCGTCGCGGGGGCGGTGCTCGGACTCATCCGCGTGCGCCACAGCCAGGAGCTGCTGTATCTCGCCGTGGGCTCCGGTGTGCTGCTCGCCGGGGTGTGCCTGTTGTCCTCGCTGGGCCAGGCGTACTACTCCATGATGCTGTTTCCCGCCCTGTTCACGGTGTTCCACCCGGACAGCCCGTTGCGCAGCTGGCCCGCTTGGCTCGGCGCCGCGCTGTGCCTGTCCCCCTTGAGCTGGTCCAGCTCGCTGCATCCTTTGACCGGCAGCTGGCTCAACACGTTTCTGCCCACAGCCGGGTGGGCCGTGTTTATTATCGCGTGTGCTACGTGGGTATTGTTTAGGCAAACCTTGTTCGCTCCGAAGGAAAGGATTGGGCGATGACGAACTTCAAGGACTTCACCGACGCGCAATGGCGCGAGAAACTCAGCCCGGAGGAGTTCCACGTCCTGCGGGAGGCAGGCACGGAGCCCCCAGGCGTCGGCGAGTACACCAACACCACCACCGAGGGTGTCTACCGCTGCCGCGCGTGCGGCGCTGAGCTTTTCCGCTCCACTGAGAAGTTCGACGCGCACTGCGGCTGGCCCTCGTTCTTCTCGCCGTTGGCGGGCGACGCCATCATCGAACGCGAGGACACCTCGCTCGGCATGGTGCGCACCGAAGTGCTGTGCGCGAACTGCCACTCCCACCTGGGCCACGTATTCGCGGGCGAGGGCTTCAACACCCCCACCGACCTGCGCTACTGCATCAACTCAATTTCGCTGACGCTCGAGGAAGAATAACGGCGTCGTAAAGCAGTTGCTTTACGACGCCACCTTCGGCGTCCAGCCGCTTAGGGCAGCACCGAAATAATCTCGCCGATGTCGCCGACGCGGCGGCCAGTCTGGAACGGAATCTCCTCGCGCACGTGCAGGCGGGCCTCGGTGTAGCGCATGGTCTTCATCAACGCCTCGATACGCTCCAGCGTCGGCGCCTCGAAGGCCAGCATCCACTCGTAGTCGCCGAGCGTGAACGCCTCGACGGTGTTCGCACGCACATCCGCGAAATCGCGGGCCGCCATGCCGTGCTCCGCAAGGATGCGGCGGCGCTCCTGCGGATCCATCACATACCAGTCATACGAGCGCACGAACGGGTAGACGGTAATCCAGTCCCCCGGTTCCTCGCCCATGATGAAGCTGGGCAGGTGCGACTTGTTGAACTCGGCGGGGCGGTGCAGCCCGTTGCCGATCCAGCTCAGTTCCACCTTCTGCCCGAGCTCGGTCTCGCGACGGAAATCCGCGAGCGCTTTCTGCAGGTGCTCAAACTCCTCAGCGTGCCACCAGATCATGAAGTCGGCATCGGCGCGGATTCCAGTGTTGTCGTAGATGCCGCGGACGGTGACCACGCCTTCCTGCTCGAGGTTGGAGAAGAAGGCGCGAGCTTCGTCGATAAGCTGGCTGCGCTCGGTGCCAAGCACCCCGGGGACTGCACGGAAGACCGCGAACTGCAGAAAGCGCTGCGTGGCGTTGAGTTTGTCAAAGTCGAGCTTGGCCATGGATTTTGCCCCTTTCCTGCCGCACGGCAGATCAAACAAAAGTCGTAGGACATTCTACGCCCCGGGTTGCGACACTCACGGCGCGCCTCCCCCAACGGCGCCGGTTGCTGGATACGTTTGACCCTGTGATGAAACCGGACACCACCTCCCCCATGTCCGCCGGAGGCGCGGGCGATAACAGGGACGACCACGGCAACAGCGATTCCTGGCCCGCAGAATTTAGCGCGGCAGTCGAATCCATGCACGCGGCGCGCCTGCGCCCCGAAATCACCCTGGGCACCATCCGCCCGCCGCAGCGCCCCGCACCGTTCAGCCACGCCGTCGGCCTGGAGGTCGCGCACGCAGACGAGGACAACGTCCCGGTCGACTCGGAAGGCGACGCCTTCGGCCGCCTGATCCTGCTGCACTCGCCTGCCGCAGAAGAAGCGTGGGAGGGCACCATGCGTTTGGTCGCCTACATCCAGGCCGACATGGACGATGCCGTGGCCTCGGACCCGCTTCTTCCGGATGTGGCGTGGCAGTGGCTCAACGAATCGCTGGCTGAGACTGGCGCACGCCACACCAACCTCGGCGGCACCGTCACGTCCACCGCCTCCGTGCGTTTCGGCGAGATCGGCGGACCCCCGCGCGCCTACCAGCTGGAGATGCGCGCATCCTGGACCGCAGAAGGCACCGACCTCCAGCACCATGTGGAGGCGTTTTCAAAGGTCCTCGCCCACGTGGCCGGTTTGCCTCCGGAGGGTGTGGCCCAGCTCGGAGCGCGCTAATATCTTTCCTTGATGAACGCCCGGCTGGACTACCGCCTAGTAGACACGCCCGCCGCCTACCGTGAAGCGGCGGGCGCACTCGCGCATGGTCGTGGCCCGTTCGCCGTGGACACTGAACGCGCATCCTCGTTCCGCTACGGCGACCGCTCTTTCCTCGTGCAAGTGGCGCGCCGCGGCGCGGGTACATTTCTGATCGCACCTGAAGGTCACCGTGACGAGGTGCGCGAGATCTTCGCGCCTGTGCTTTGCGGCCAAGAATGGATCATCCATGCGGCGGGGGAAGACCTGCGCAGCCTGGCGCTGCTCGGTTTGCACCCCGGCATCCTCTTCGACACAGAGCTGGCGTCCCGGATCGCCGGTTACGACCGCCCCAACCTCGCCGCCATGGTCGAGCGTTTCGTCGGTGTGGAGCTGGAGAAGGGCCACGGCCACGAGGACTGGTCCCGCACACCACTGCCAAAGTCGTGGCAGGACTACGCTGCACTCGACGTTGAATACCTCCACGAGTTGGCCGAGGCGCTCACAGAGGTCCTCGATGCGCAGGGCAAACTGCGCTGGGCATTCGAAGAATTCGCGCACCTGATCGACATCTATTCGAGGGCTCCCCGCCCGGAGAAATCCTGGCGGGACATGAAAGGCGTGGCGTCGCTGCGCGACCAATCCGGGCTCCAGATCGCGCGAGAACTCTGGCACGTTCGCGAAGAGATCAGTGAGCAGCAGGACATCGCCCCAGGACGATTGTTGCCCAACCGCGCACTATTGGATATCGCGCGCGCCGAACCGGACTCCCCTCACGGACTCAATCGTGCCGTCGGGGGCAAAGGCATGCCATCGCGGGACGTACGACGCTGGCTCGGCGTGGTCGAGCGCGCACTGTCTGCAGACCCCACTACGTGGCCAAGACGCAGAGACCCTCGCGTTAACAGCACCCCGTCGAAATCCGGCTGGGAGCGTCACTACCCCGAATCGTGGCAGATGCTGCAGTTGTGCCGAGAAGACATCGCGGCCACCGCAGAGGACCACGAGATTCGTCCCGACATCTTGCTCACACCCGCGATTTTGCGCGAAACGGTGTGGAACGCACCCGACAGCGGGCCGGCCTGGGACACCCACCAGGCAGCAGCAGCCCTGGAAAAGGCGGGCGCGCGACCGTGGCAGATCCAAATCACTGCGCCACTTTTGGCCGCAGCGCACGCGGAGATGCTCGAGCTGGTGTAGCGCTTGGCTTACGCTTCCGGGTCCGCCAGGCTGCCCGCCCATTCGCGGACCTGTTGGGCTGCAGAGACCGGATCAAGGCCGTACTCCTGCAGGATCTCGCTGCGCGACGCGTGCAGCGGGAAGATGTCCGGGAATGCGAGTTGCCTCACCGGCGTGTCCACCTCCGCCGCCGCAAGCGCCTCGGCAACGGCGGAGCCCACGCCACCGCGGATCACGCCGTCTTCGTACACCACCGCCAGGTCGGCTTCCGCGGCCAATTCCAGCACGTCCGAGGAGACGGGAATGACCCAGCGCGGGTCCACCACGGTTGCCCGGATGCCGTCGTCACGCACCGCCTCCGCTACCTCGAGGCCGTACTTCGCAAACGCGCCGACGGCGACGATCAGCACGTCGATGTCGTTCTCGCCGCCCTCGCCTTCTGGGCAGAGCAGCACGTCGGTGCCGCCGGCGAGGCGCTCCAACGCGTCGATATCGGCGCCGACAGCGCCCTTCGGGAAGCGGACTACCGTCGGGCCATCGTCTACCGCAAGAGCCTCAGAGAACTCCTCCCGCAGGCGCGCCGCATCGCGCGGCGCGGCGATGCGGATGCCCGGCACGATGGAGGCGATGGCCATATCCCAGACGCCGTTGTGGCTGGCGCCGTCCGAGCCAGTGACGCCCGCGCGGTCGAGCACCAACGTCACAGGCTGATCAATCAGCCCCACATCCATGAGCAGCTGGTCGAACGCCCGGTTCAAAAACGTCGAGTACACCGCCACAACCGGGTGCAAGCCGCCGAGGGCCATGCCGGAGGCCGAAGCCACCGCGTGCTGCTCCGCAATACCGACGTCGAAGAAACGCTCCGGGAACTGCTCCGCGAAAGGCTGCAAACCGGTCGGCCCGGCCATCGCTGCGGTGATGGCCACAATGTCTTCGCGCTTGTGGCCGGCGCGCAGCAGCTCCTCGGTGAACACGGACGTCCAGCCCGGCTCAGACGCGGCGAGCGACTGCCCCGTCACCGGGTCAATCACACCCGTGGAGTGCATTTGGTCCGCAACGTTGTTCACGGCCGGGGCGAACCCGTGGCCCTTTTCAGTGACCACGTGCACGATCAGCGGGCCCTCGTAGCGCTTGGCGTACTTGAACGCGTTGAGCAGGCTCTTGATGTCGTGGCCCTCAACTGGGCCAACGTACTTCATGCCCAGCTCCGGGAACATTTCGGTGGGCAGCACCTGGTACTTCACGCCCTCCTTGAGCGCGTGCAGCGCGTCGAAGGTGCGCTCGCCCACCCAGCCCATGGACTTCAGCGTCTTCTTGCCGGACTCCATCACTTCGTCGTACGCCGGCTGCATGCGCAGCGCCGCGAGCTGGTCGCGCAGCTTTGTCAGGTTGTTGGCGAGCCCGCCGATGGTCGGCGAGTATGACCGGCCGTTGTCGTTGACCACGACAACGACGTTGCGGTTGGCCGCCGCGATGTTGTTCAGCGCCTCCCAGCACATGCCGCCTGTCAACGCCCCGTCGCCCACAACGGCGACAACGTTATCGCCGTCACGGCCCTGCAGCGCCTTCGCCTTGGCAAGGCCGTCCGCATACGACAGCGACGCACTCGCGTGCGAGGACTCGGTCCAATCGTGCTCCGACTCCGCGCGCGCCGTGTATCCGGAAAGACCGCCCTTCTTGCGCAGGGTGTCGAACTGCCCGCCGCGGCCGGTGAGGATCTTGTGCACGTACGACTGGTGGGACGTGTCCCAAATAATCGGGTCGTTCGGCGAGTCGAACGTGTAGTGCAGCGCGATTGTCATCTCCACCACGCCCAGGTTCGGGCCGAGGTGCCCGCCGGTGGCGGAGACCTTCTGGATCAGCATCTCGCGGATCTCGTCCGCCAGATCTTCGAGCTGCGCAGGAGAAAGCTGGCGGACATCCGCTGGCGTCGCAATGTGCTCGAGCAGTGCCACAGTCCTGTCGTACTCCTTCGCCGTGTCGGGCGCGCCCGGAGTGGGCGCAGCTGCCGTTTCGTTCACGCTAGTTTACACGCTGGCTTTGAGACGAAGATTCGTCCCGCTTCACCGGCTCAAGCACCGCGATCACTTCGAAGTGGTGGGTGTTCGGAAACGCGTCGATAAGCTTCATCTGTTTGACCGCGTAACCGTGTTCTCCGAAGCCCGCCAGATCGCGCGCAAACGTCGCCGGGTCGCAGCCGACGTGGATGATGCGCTCCGGTGCCGCCTGAGCGATCGCGCGGACCACGTCCGCACCTGCACCGGCACGCGGCGGATCCAGCACAACCAAACCGGGGCGCTCCAGCTCGCCCACAACCGCCGCCGCATCGCCGTGGTGCACGCGCACATCGCACGCGTCGGCAACCTGCTGGCGACGGGAGGTGGCTGCGCTGGAATAGTCCACCGATTCGACCCGGCCGCCGCCCAGTGCTTCATTCATCGCCGGCACGAACGCCCCGACGCCGCCGTAGAGGTCCCAACCCACGAGGTTGGTGTACTCGCCTGCACCCCACTGGGCAATCACGTCGGAATACGCCTCGGGGGCTTTCTGGTGCGCCTGCCAGAACGCGGTCGGCGGGAAGACGAAGTCGAACCCGCGCACCTGTTCCACCAGCTCGCCCGGGCCTTCCAGCACGCGCTCGACGCGCTCCACGCGGCGGCCACGCTGCGCAGCCTGGGTCTCCACCACGTGGCGGGAGCCCTCAGTGTCGACCGCAACAACGAGCTCTGCGCCGGGAGTGAACTTCCCAGCTCCATCGCCCACAATGTCGTCGAGCAACCCCGGCACCGGCTGGGTGCACGGCACCCCCGCGACCACTTCGGTGGAACGCGCCCGCCGCATGCCGGCATTGCCCTGGCTGTCCACGCCGAGCCTGACGCGGGTACGCCACCCGGTCACCGGCGCAAGCTGAACAGTCTCAACCGAGTCGAGGTCAAAGCTGTCCAGCACCCCAGATCGGGAGGACAGCGCGCCCAGCTGACCAAGAAGCACCTCTCGCTTGAACCCCAGTTGCGCATCTGCTGCGATGTGGGAGAAATCGCAGCACCCCGCCCCCGCGGCAACCGCGGGGCAGGTTGGGTCGACGCGGTGCGGCGACGGGTCAACCACAGCGGTTGTCTCCGCGCGGGCCCAACGCTTCTTCACCTTCGTCAGCGTCGCCTCCACCGTGTCACCGGGGATTGCGCCACGGACAAACACCACGCGGCCGTCGGGCGCGTCGGCGATGCCTTCGCCGCCGTGCGCCATGGCCCGGACACGCAAACGCACCGGCGCGCCCACCGCTACAGCGGGCGCACCGGCGCCATCAGTCATCTCCGCCACTTATTCGGCAGCAGACGGGTTGTCGCCGCCTGCCTTCGTGCTGCCGCCGGCAGCGCGACGCTCGCGCAGCTCCTGCAGCTGCTTCTGGTTCTCCACATTCTGGGCGATGATCTGCTTCAGCGCATCGCCCAGGGCGTTCGGGTTACCCTCCGCCGGCGTCTGTGCGGAAGCCTGGCCCTGACGCGCCTTCGCCTCAGCCGCCGCCTGCACCTGCTGCGCCAGCTGTGCCGGCAGGACTACCTGCAGGGAATTGCCGGCTAGGATCGGATCCTCGCCGCGGTACACAAAGGAGCGTGCGATGGTCTCGCGGCCGATCTCGGCGAGCTGGTCTTCAGACCCGGTCGGCGCCGCCAGGGTGACGCGGTACAGCCAGCGCGGGCCTTCCACACCGATGATGCGGATGACACCGTTCGTGCCAGTGCCAACAATCTCCTGGCCCCACGGGCCCTGTTGGATCTCCACCGGCATGCCTTCGGAGCGCATGCCCGCGATGATCTCCTCCGAGGATTCCTCCCAGAGGCCGCCGGTGCGCGGCGCGGCGAATGCGACCGGGGTGATACGGCCGTAGCGGGTGACTACGTGGACCATCTTCGGGCCCTGCTCGCCCATCTCCACCTGCACCTGCGATTCCTTCGGCAGCGGAACGCGGATGGAGCCGAGGTTCAGGGTGACGTTGGAGAAGTCCGAGAAATCGAAGTCCTCAATGTCCACGTTGTCGCCGTCGAACGGGCCGGTGGAACCGCCAACCGGGTCGTAGTCGGTCAGTGCTTCCACACCAGCGGCAGCGGAAGCGACAGGTGCGGCAGCGGAGGCAGCCTCCTGCTTTTCGACGGGCTTTTCCACGGACACAGCTTCGTCAGCTGCCTCGGTCATCGGCGCTGTCTCAGGCACCGCCTCGGGCTGTTCCTGCTTCGGCTCGAGCGGCGAGGACTCTACAGGGTTTTCCTGCTTCTGCTTCTTCTTTTTCTTGCCAAACGGCCAAAATGCCATCGGTGGTCACTCCCTAAATTGGTGGTCGCAGATGAGCGTAAGTCTTATGTTTGCGGTTATTGACTGTAGTCCGCGCTAGCGGCGTTAGTGCGTACCGGTCGAGCCGTACCCGCCGTCGCCGCGCAGCGTCTCGTCTAAAGCCTCAACCTCGGTGAAATCCACCAGCTCCACACGCTGAATCACCAGCTGCGCAATGCGCATGCCGCGCGTGATTTCGATCGGCTCTGAACGGTCGGTGTTGAGCAGGCAGACCTTCAACTCCCCGCGGTAGCCCGCGTCGATGGTGCCTGGCGTGTTGACGATGCTCAGCCCGTGCTTGGCAGCCATGCCGGAGCGCGGGTGGATCAGGCCGACAGTGCCCACCGGCAGCGCGATGGCCACCCCGGTGGCTACCAGCGCCCGCTCCCCCGGCTGCAACACCAGGTCTTGCGCGGAATACAGGTCCGCGCCGGCATCCTCCGGATGCGCCCGCATCGGCATGGGCAAATCCGGATCGAGGCGCTTGACCGGAATCGGCGGGAGCGGATCGCCCTCGTAAGCGCCGAAAGTGCTGTGCGTGCTGTTTTGGTTCTCCACCCGCCCCACACTACGTCAGTGCCTCTACGTCATGGGCACTTCTCCAGGGCTCCGCGCCGCTTGCCCCCGCAGTTGGCGCGCAAGTATGCCCAGGCGTTTGCCCCGCCTATTGTGGAATGCGTGAGTGAGACCGCTTCGACCCCTGCAAACCCCGGCTCCGATAATGCCGCACCGGCTGCGGCGGCACCACAGGCAAAGGTGCTCTACACGGAGCGTCAGTGGGTGCCTTGGTATTGGTGGGCTGCCCTCGCCGGGCTCGCCCTGCTGCTCGCCGGGCAGTTCGGCCTCAACCGCAACGTGTGGTGGTTCGCGGTTCCGCTCGTGCTGTTCACGGCGCTGTTCGCGTGGTTCTTGTTCTGGCTGTCGCGCACCACAGTCTCCGTCGAGCAGGATCCAGACGGCACGCGTTGGCTGCTCGTCGACGACGCGAACCTGCCCAACACAGTGGTTTCGCGCTCGATGGTGGTGCCGGGTTCCGCCCGCCAAAACGCGCTGGGCCGTCAGTTGGACCCGGCGGCGTATTTGGTTTCGCGCCCGTGGGTCACCGAGCACGTGCTGATCGTCCTGGATGATCCCGAGGACCCCACGCCGTACTGGCTCATCTCGTCGAAGAACCCGGAGAAGGTGCTGGCGGCTTTCGCGCCAGGCACCGTTGCCGGTTAGAACGGCTAGACCATTTAGCCCAGTTAAGCCACGGTAAACGACTTAGGGCGGCGCCACCTGACCAGGTGGCGCCGCCCTTTAGCCGTCGATAAGCAATTGCTTACTCGCAGTCGAGGCAGATTTTCGAGCCGTCGTCCTCGGTGTAGGCGAGACGCTTCTGATTCTGCACGAGGAAGCAGGATGCGCAGGTGAACTCGTCGTCCTGCCGCGGCTTGACCTCGACGTTGAGCTCCTCGCTGGAAAGGTCCTGGGTCGGAGGCTCCACCGGTTCCACGATTTCACCGTCGTCGTCCATGCTGCTGCCAGCTACTTCAGCAGCCTTGAGCCCTTCCAAGGAGTCGGTCTCAATCTCATCGTCCATGCGGCGGCGCGGCGCATCGTAATCGGTGGCCATGGTGGTGTGTCCTCCAGCTCAGCGTGGTCGCCCCTGGAAGGGGCCTGAATGTCGTTATTTGAGCGGAATACTAGGTCAAACGTATAGCCCTGTCATCTTTCCAGCTCAGGGGACGAAAATATCGCTCACACGGCGGGGCTGCCGTCACGTTTGTACACTCCCATTGCATGACGCAAAAGGCTCTGGGTTTCGGTGTGGATATCGGCGGCTCCGGTGTGAAGGGCGCTGTAGTGGATCTGCACACCGGGGAGTTTGTGGGCGAGCGGGTAAAGATTGCCACGCCGAAGCCCGCAACACCGGACGCGGTCGCCGAGGTCGTCGCGCAAATCGTCCGCGAATGCGACTGGGATGGCCCGGTCGGCATCACTCTCCCATCGGTGGTCACCCAGCAGATCGCGCGCACCGCGGCCAACATCGACGAATCGTGGGTGGGCACCAACGTGCACGACCTCTTCACCGAGGCGCTGGGCCACGACACCATCTCTGTACTCAATGACGCAGACGCGGCTGGCATTGCGGAGGTGGCATTCGGTGACGAGGCCGCCCGCAGCGGCGCTGTCATTTTCCTTACATTCGGCACGGGCATCGGTTCCGCGTTTTTGGTGGACGGTACTTTATTCCCCAACACCGAACTCGGGCACATGCTTATCGACGGCACGGAGGCAGAGCATTTCGCCTCCTCCGCCGCAAAAGACCGGGAGGAGCTCAGCTACAAAAAGTGGGCCAAGCGCGTGGATAAGGTCCTTCACGAATACGACCAGCTGTTCAACCCGGCGGCGTTTGTTGTCGGCGGCGGCATTTCCCGGCACGCGGACAAATGGGTGCCGCTGCTGAGCGTGGATACCCCGGTGGTTCCGGCGGCGTTGCGCAACCGGGCTGGGATCGTGGGAGCGGCGATGGCCGCCCAGGACCATGTCGCACCGTAGGCACGCTGCTCGGTGATGTACGGTAGTTGCCGTTGAGCGGTCAGCCAGCGGGGGAAGGAATACCCCGTGTGGCGAGCTGTTAATATGGGCGATCTGAAAATTTTTGGACGCATACGTACCCTGGATTGCCAGTGGTAAGGTCCGATTGACTCGAAAGGGCGTACGTGGTAGCCAGCGAAGCTTCAAGCAACAAAGCCGACGACGTGACTGCGGTTTCGTCCGACGGTGGCGCAGGCAGCGTTGCCAAGTCCAGCGCGAAGAAGACGGCCAAGAAGACGGCTAAGAAAACCGCGAAAAAGACCACCAAAAAGACGGCGAAGAAGACGGCGAAGAAAACCGCCAAGAAGGCCGTGAAAAAGACGGCGAAGAAGACGACCGCAAAGAAGGCCACGGCAAAGAAGGCGACCAAGGCCGCAAAGGGTTCGGCTGCGGAGTCCGACGAGCTTGAGGAGGAACTCCTGGCTGCCGGCGGTGACGCGGACGAGCAGAACGTCGACCGCGACGACGCGGATTACGATCCGGAGATCGACGATGAGGACGACACGTTCGACGAGGACATCGACGACGCGCTCGGCGACGACGATGAGGACGAAGACGACCTGGGCGATGACGACGCCGAGGACGACGAGGAAGATGAGGAAGACAGCAGCTCTTCCGTCTGGGACATCGAGGAGTCCGCTGCGCTGCGCCAGGCGCGCAAGGACGCGCAGCTGACGGCGTCTGCGGACTCGGTGCGCGCCTACCTCAAGCAGATCGGCAAGGTCGCCCTGCTCGACGCCGAGCAGGAAGTGTCGTTGGCCAAGCGCATTGAGGCCGGGCTGTACGCGCAGTACCGACTGGACGAGATGGCACGCGCCGCCGCCGAGGGCGACAAGGACGCCAAGCTCACCCCCGCTGTCAAGCGCGACCTGCGTTCCGTTGCGCGCGACGGCCGCAAGGCGAAGAACCACCTGCTGGAGGCGAACCTGCGTCTGGTGGTCTCTCTGGCGAAGCGCTACACCGGCCGCGGCATGGCGTTTCTGGACCTGATCCAGGAGGGCAACCTCGGCCTGATCCGCGCCGTGGAGAAGTTCGACTACTCCAAGGGCTACAAGTTCTCCACCTACGCCACCTGGTGGATCCGCCAGGCGATCACCCGCGCGATGGCGGACCAGGCCCGCACCATCCGTATCCCGGTGCACATGGTCGAGGTCATCAACAAGCTCGGCCGTATCCAGCGCGAGCTGCTGCAGGATCTCGGACGCGAGCCCACGCCGCTCGAGCTGGCGAAGGAAATGGATATCACCGAGGAGAAGGTCCTCGAGATCCAGCAGTACGCCCGCGAGCCGATCTCCCTCGACCAGACCATCGGTGACGAGGGCGACAGCCAGCTCGGCGACTTCATCGAGGACTCCGAGGCCGTCGTAGCGGTGGACGCGGTGTCGTTCACGTTGCTGCAGGACCAGCTGCAGGATGTCCTGCACACCCTGTCCGAGCGCGAAGCCGGCGTTGTGCGCCTGCGCTTCGGGCTTACCGACGGCATGCCGCGCACCCTCGACGAGATCGGCCAAGTCTACGGCGTGACGCGCGAGCGCATCCGCCAGATCGAGTCCAAGACCATGTCGAAGCTGCGCCACCCGTCGCGCTCCCAGGTGCTGCGCGACTACCTGGATTAGCAGACTGGGTTTACCCCGCAACGCACTAACGCCCCGACCGTTCTTGGTCGGGGCGTTAGCCGTCGAAAAGCAAAGTGCCTAGTTGTTCAGGCTCTTTTCAATCTCGTCCTCGATGCAGGACTGGTACTGCTCGTTGTTGCCCTCGAACTGCTCGCACGCTTCCATGACTCCGTCGTCCAGCAGCTGCTTCGCCAAAGAGATGCCGAAGATGAGCATCAGCGCGGACAGGATGGTGGCGATGGCACCCATGACGATGCCGGAGATCGCCATGCCCTTGCGGGAACCCGGGCCGACGATGGAGTTGGCCTTTTTCACGCCGACGATGCCCAAAATCAGCGCAATCACGCCGAGGATGAGACCCGGCAAGAGGAACAGCAGGCCCAGCAGGGCCAGGATGCCCACGATCATCGCGGCGAGAGCCACGCCGTTGTTCTGCTGCGGCGGGGCTGCCTCGTAGCCGTACGACGTGGGCGGCTGGTTGTAGTTGCCGCCCGCCATGCCGTAGCCGGTGTGGCCCGCGTCGCCACGGGTGTAATCCGGCTGCAGCTGCTCGTGGCCAGTGTAGTCGCCGTAGCTGGAAACGCCCTCCGGGTGGCCGCTAGCCGGGTTGGTGCCGTACTGGTCGCCGCCGTAGGGGTTCTCACCGTACGGATTCTGGCCATTCGGGTTCTGGCCGTTCGGATTCTGACCGTTGTAAGGGGTGCTCATCACAATTCCTTTCGTTTCATTGGGATGCACGCCACCCTACCGCCGGGGCTACCAGTCTCGCAGAAAGGCAATCCGTTCTCGCAGCTGCTCGGCGTTGCACAGCGCAGTAGGCGGGCCGCCGCAGGCTTTTCGCACCTCCGTGTGGATCGCGCCGTGGGGTCGGCCGGTCTTCCCGGCCGCGATAGCCACGCGGGTGTTAAGCTCTTTGCGCAGCGCGGGGATTTCGTCGGCGGCGGTTGCAGCCTCGCCTGTTGCCGCTTCCGGTGCCGGGGCGGGCTTTTTCACCGGCTCGCCGAGCACCTCCGCGCGCTCGCGGGCCTTGCGCTCCTCTGCTTTGCGCGCCCGCTCCTCGGCGTCGCGCGCATCCAGTTGGTCGCTCTGGCGCTTGGCCAGCAAGGTGCGCACCTGGTCGGCGTCAAGCAGGCCGGGCAGGCCGAGGAAGTCCTGCTCTTCGGCGGAGCCCGCTTGGGTGGGCGTGCCGTAGGTCGAGCCGTCGAAAATCAACGAGTCCAGCTCGGCGGAAGCGCCGATGGATTCATACGACGGCATGTCGTCCGGCTCGGTCTGCGTCCGGTTCGCTTGTTCCAACAGTTCGTCGGACCAGCCTGATTCCCGGTGCGGTTTGCCCAGGACGTGGTCGCGCGAGACCTCCATCTCCTCCGCCAGACGCAGCAGCACCGGCACGGACGGCAGGAACACAGAGGCGGACTCGCCCGGCATGCGCGAGCGCACGAAGCGGCCGATCGCCTGCGCGAAGAACAGCGGAGTGGACGCGGAGGTGGCGTAGACGCCCACGGAGAGGCGCGGCACGTCCACGCCCTCGGAGACCATGCGCACCGCCACCATCCACTCGTCGCGCGAAGCGGAGAACTCGTCGATGCGGTCGGAGGCGCCTGGTTCGTCGGAAAGCACCACGGTGACCGGGGTGTTGGACAACTTCTGCAGGATCTTCGCGTAGGCGCGGGCGGTGGTCTTGTTCGTGGCGATGACAAGGCCGCCGGCATCCGGCATGTTGGCGCGGATCTTCATCAACCTGGTGTGCGCGGCGGAAAGCACCGCGGCGATCCAATCGCCCTTCGGGTCCAACGCGGTGCGCCAGGCGCGGGTCGTTTGCTCGGCGTTCAGCGGCTCGCCCAGGCGCGCGGAGTACTCCTCGCCCGCCGAGTCCTTCCATTGCGCCTCGCCCGAGTACGCGAGGAAGACCACGGGGCGCACTACGCCGTCGGCAAGCGCGTGCGAGTAGCCGTAGGTGTAGTCGGCCTCCGAGACCAAGTGCCCTTCGCCGTCCTCGACGTAGCGCACGAACGGGATCTGCGAGTCGTCGGAACGAAACGGCGTGCCGGTCAGCGCCAGTCGGTGCTCCACATCGTTGTACGCCTCGTAGACGCCGTCGCCCCAGCTCTTGGAATCGCCGGCGTGGTGGATCTCGTCCAAGATCACCAGCGTGCGGCGGGCAGAAGCCACAGCGTGGTGCTTAAAGGGGTGCATGCCCACCTGCGCGTAGGTGACCACGATGCCGTCGTAGGAGGCGTTGACGGCAGACGAGTTGGTGAAGTTCGGGTCCAACGACAGCCCGAAGCGCTTCGCCGCGTCGGACCACTGGTGCTTCAGGTGCTCCGTGGGCACGACCACGATGATGCGCTGTACGGTCTTGTCCTCTTTCAGGCGCGAGGCCAGGGTCAGCGCAAAGGTGGTCTTACCCGCGCCCGGGGTTGCCACGGCCATGAAGTCGCGCGGCTTGTCGCGGAGAAACGAATCAAGGGCCTCCTGCTGCCATTTGCGCAGCTGGGGCCCAGAAGTCGCGGCGGTCACTTGCGGCGCAGCCCCTTGTAAATCCGCTCGCAGTCGGGGCAGACCGGAGAACCGGGCTTGGCCTGCTTTTTCACGGGGAAGGTCTCGCCGCACAGCGCCACCACCATTTTGCCGGAGATGGCGGAATCGACGATCTGATCCTTCTTCACGTAGTGGAAGAACTTGGGGGTGCCGTCGTCCGTGGTCGACGAGGTGTCTTCCCTGAGGTCCGGGCGCTCGAGCGTCTTCGTCGTCGTATTCACGGCAACCATCATGCCCCAATTTGGGCGAGAGGTTAAGCCGGAGGGCTAACCTCTGAGTTCATGAGCGCCAACGACCACACGACCTCCGGGCGCGCCTCCCGCCACTCACGCCGGGGCAGGAAATCCCGCGCGCTGATCACGGATGCTTCCTACACCCCGGAGCAGAATCGGCAATCGCGGGAGAAGCAGTACGCCGTCTTGCAGGGGTTGCGCCTGCCGTTCATCGTCGCGGCGGTGGCTGCGGCGTGGGCGAACTGGTGGGTGCTCGCAGGAATCTTGTTCGTGGTGTCTGTGCCGTTGCCGTGGATCGCCGTGGTGCGCGGCAACGCGCAGGGCGAGGTCCGGGATACCCGTCAGAAGAATGTGTACAAGCCGGCGGTGGCGCGCCAAGAGCAGCAGATGCTGGCGCAGCAGCAGCGCACGGCGCTGGATTCGGCGGAGAAGGACCAGTCTAGCTCCCCCGCTATCATCGACCACGACGAATAGCCCCCTCGCACTGCAGGAGTTTTAGCGTGACTGCCCCAGATGACCTCTCCCCTCACCTTCCCGCAGTTGCCCAGGCGCTTGCCGCAGAACTCGACGCGGCGGGTTTCAGCGCCGAGGGCATCGCGGCCCACCTCGGCCCGGAGGCGACCGAGGCGCTCTACCGCCGCGAGCCGGGCGTCGTTCTCGCGGCGTGCTCCAACGACGCGCGCCTGTCGCGCCTGATCAGGTTCTTCCTGCTGCGACGCCCCGCCACAGCTGAGGCGCTGGGCGACATGCTCACTCCGAAGCTCGCACTCTCGCTTATCGACGACCACCTGGTCCTGCCCGTGGCCGACTCATCCACGTACCGCATCGCCGTTGAAGTGCGCCCCCACGTGGTGGCCGGCAAGCCGAGGCTGGTGCTCTCCGACCTCGACGCGTCCATGACCGACCACGTCCCGGGCCGCGACCACGTCCTCGGCGTCGGCTCGGCGTCGCTGTCGTTGCTGTCCGCTACGCCGTGCACCCCCGTGGATTCTGTGCTGGATTTGGGCACCGGCTCCGGCATCCAGGCGCTCGCGCAGGCGGACGCCGCCACGCGCGTGGTGGCAACCGACGTCCACGCCCGCGCACTGGAATTCGCTGCGGCCACCATGCGGGCCAACGGGGTGGACAACGTGGAGTTGCGCGAGGGCGAATGGTTCGAACCGATACGGGGCGAAACATTCGACCGCATCGTGGCCAACCCGCCGTTTGTGGTTGGGCTGCCGGAAGTCGGCCACGTCTACCGCGATTCCGGCTTGGACCTCGACGGCGCAACTGAGCTGGTGCTCAGCCAGGCGCCGGACCACCTCGCCGAGGGCGGCCGGGCGTTCATCCTCGGTTCCTGGGTGCACGTGCTCGACCAGTCCTGGCAGGCCCGCGTCGCGTCCTGGCTGCCGTCCCACGGTGTGAGCGCCTGGGTGCTGCAGCGCGACGTGGTCGATCCCGGCATGTACGTCTCCACCTGGCTGCGCGACGAGTCCATCGATCCCCGCTCCGATGAAGGCGTCGCGCGCACCGTGCAGTGGCTCGACCACTTCGCCGACAACGACGTCCACGCGGTCGGCTTTGGCTGGATCCTGCTGGAAGACATCGGCGACGCTCCCAGCGAGATCACCTGCGAGGAACTGTCCCAGCCGTTCACAGACCCGCTCGGCCCGGAGGCGGAAGAGTACTTCACCCGCACCGCCTGGCTGCGCGGCAAGGACCGCGACGACGCCCTCGACGCCAACTACGTGGTCCGGCCGACTGTGGCGCTGGAAGACATCAAGCTCGCAGACACCGAACTCGGCATGGGGTTCGCGGATGAGACGCTGCGCATCACCCGCACCGACGGGCCGCGGTTTTCCCACACCATCGACGCGGGCATCCTCTCGCTGCTCTCGGGGCTGCACCCGAACGGGTTGCCGCTTCGGGACGTGGTCGGCCTGTACGCGGCGTCGCGCGGGTTGGGGCAACCGGAGGACGTCGACAAGCTTGAAGCGGATGCGGCTGGCGCGGTGGTTGACCTCGTGCGCCACGGGCTGATTTTGCCCGCAGAGATCGCGCAACTGACTCACCTTTAAACACGAACTTTCCCAAGAACGGAGCATCAATGAAGGCTGTACTCACGCGTGTGACTAGCGCGTCGGTGACCGTGGACGGCGAAACCGTCGGAGCGATCGACTGCCCCGACACCGGCGGCATCCTCGCGCTCGTCGGCGCGGGCCGCGAGGACGCGGACGACGCGTGGGAGATGGTTGCGCGCAAGATCGCGGAACTTCGCATTCTCGAGGGCGAACGCTCGGTGGAAGACGCTGGTGCTCCGGTGCTGCTGGTCAGCCAGTTCACGTTGATGGGCCGCACGGCGAAAGGCCGGCGCCCGTCCTGGAGTGACGCGGCGCCTGGCGACGCCGCGGAACCGGTGATCGGCAACATTGCCCAGGCGCTGCGCTCGCGCGGCATCCATGTCGAGGAGGGCCGGTTTGGGGCGCATATGCAGGTCGCAAGCGTCAACGACGGCCCCTTTACCGTGATCGTTGAAGCGTGATTTGAATATATTTCCCGCGGGCGGGAACACTGTGTGGCGGCTAAGCGTTTCACATCTAGACTGCCCAGCTGTCCCCAGCTTTTCCACCTAGTCCGAGGAGGCGTTGCCACATGACCCAACCGGATCACGCTGCACAGGGAAACCAAGACTCCGGGGAGACCGTCGACCGCGGTAGCCGACGGAACCAGACCAACGACAACCCTTCTGCGGACCTTGTCCGCGTCTACCTCAACGGCATCGGCAAGACTGCCCTGCTCAACGCTGAGGAGGAGGTCGAGCTGGCCCAGCAGATCGAGGTCGGCCTGTACGCGCAGCGCCTTTTGGACGACCCGGAGGTGAAGCTGACCCGCGCGAAGAAGCGCGACCTGAAGATTCTGGCGAAGGAAGGCCGCAAGGCCCGCGCCCACCTGCTGGAGGCCAACCTGCGCCTCGTGGTTTCCCTGGCCAAGCGCTACACCGGCCGCGGCATGCCGCTTCTGGACCTGATCCAGGAAGGCAACCTGGGCCTGATCCGCGCAATGGAGAAGTTCGACTACTCCAAGGGCTTTAAATTCTCCACCTACGCCACGTGGTGGATCCGCCAGGCAATAACGCGCGGCATGGCGGACCAGTCCCGCACGATCCGCCTCCCTGTCCATCTGGTGGAGCAGGTGAACAAGCTCTCCCGCATCCGCCGCGAGATGTACCAGTCCCTGGGCCGCGAACCAACGAATGAGGAGCTGGCGGAGGAATCCGGCATCGAGGAATCCAAGATTGAGATGCTGCTGCGCCAGTCGCGCGACCCGGTGAGTCTGGACATGCCGGTCGGCGCGGACGAGGAAGCGCCGTTGGGCGACTTCATCGAGGACGCCGAGGCCACCGACGCCGAGGATGCGGTGGTCACCACCCTGCGCCACGACGATATCGAGGACATCATCAACGGCCTCGAGCAGCGCGAGCAGGACGTCATCCGCATGCGCTACGGTCTGACCGACGGCGTGCCGCGCACCCTGGACCAGATCGGCCGCCAGTTCGGCCTGTCGCGCGAACGCGTCCGCCAGATCGAGCGTGAAGTCATGGCGAAGCTGCGGGCCGGCGAACGTGCCGACCGTCTGCGCGACTACGCGCTCTAAGCGGCCTTTACGTGGCACTGCGCGCCAAGTTTTCCTGCCCAGCACCCCGTTTCAGGTTCACCGGTACCGCCGCGGGTGCTGGGCTAAAGTATTGCCAAATGGTTTTCGGACCTCTAGCCAGCACCGCGATTGGAAGGGAGCATCACAGTGCGTGATCTCGTTGACACCACAGAGATGTATCTGCGCACCGTCTACGAACTGGAAGAGGAAGGCATTACGCCGCTGCGTGCGCGAATCGCGGAACGCCTTGAGCAGTCCGGACCGACCGTCTCGCAAACGGTTGCGCGCATGGAGCGCGACGGTCTGATCGTGGTCGAGCACGACCGCTCTCTGTCGCTGACCGAGGAAGGGCGCCGGCGAGCCACCGCCGTGATGCGCAAGCACCGTCTTGCGGAACGTCTGCTTACCGACGTACTGAAGTTGGACCTCGCCCAGGTTCACGAGGAGGCGTGCCGGTGGGAGCACGTGATGAGCGAGGAGGTGGAGCGCCGGGTTGTCGCCGTGCTGGACAACGCTGAGCGCTCCCCCTTCGGCAACCCGATCCCCGCACTCGACGAGCTCGGCGCGAAGGCCGGCACCGCCGATCAAGTGGGCACCCGGGCCAGCGATCTGCGTCTGAAGGAACCGGCGCGCGCAAAGGTGGTGCAGATCAGCGAGATCCTGCAGGACGGAGCGCTGCCGAAGTCCGCTGGCCAGCTCGTGGGACGAACGGTCGATCTGCACCCACTGGAGGGCGGCGCGCTGGAGGTCTCCACAGATGAGGGCGAAACCTTCGTGCTCACCGCAGATGTCTCGCACGCCCTGCGCGTGGAACGCCAGGACTAACAGGACTTACAGCACGGAAAGGACTTCCATGAAGCTTGTTGTCACCGGCGGCGCCGGCTACGTGGGCAGCGTGTGCGCTGCCACCCTGCTCGAGGCGGGGCACGAGGTGATCGTCGTGGACGATCTATCCACCGGCAACCGCTACGCCGTTCCGGAAGGCGCCACGTTTGTCGAAGGTGAGATCCAGGACGTCATCGACGATGTGCTCGCAGCAGACGGCGCCGACCCGGTCGACGGCGTGCTGCACTTTGCCGCGAAGTCTTTGGTCGGCGAATCCATGGAGGACCCCGCCAAGTACTGGCACGGCAACCTCGATGTGTCGTTGGCGCTTTTGGATTCCATGCGCCGCCACGACGTGAAGTCGCTGGTGTTTTCCTCCACCGCGGCCACCTACGGCGAGCCCGAGGTCGTGCCGATCACGGAGGACGCACCGACCCGGCCGACCAACCCGTACGGCGCGACGAAGTTATCCATCGACTACGCCATCACGTCCTACTGCAACGCCTACGGGCTTGGCGCGACCAGCCTGCGCTACTTCAACGTCGCCGGCGCGTACAACGGCATCGGCGAAAACCACATCACGGAGACCCACCTGATCCCCATCGTTCTGCAGGTGGCGATGGGCTACCGCGACAAGATCATGATGTACGGCGACGACTGGCCGACCAAGGACGGCACCTGCGTGCGCGACTACATCCATATCCGGGATCTCGCAGACGCGCACGTGCTCGCACTTGAAGCCAACACCCCCGGCACGCACCAGATCTACAACTTGGGCTCCGGCGACGGGTACTCCGTGCGCGAGGTGATCGAGGTCTGCCGCGAGGTCACCGGCCACCCGATCCCGGCGGAGGTTGCACCGCGCCGTGCGGGCGACCCGGCGACGCTGATCGCCTCCTCGGAGAAGATCCGCGCCGCACTTGGTTGGAACCCGACGCGGACGGATCTGCACACCATCGTGCAGGACGCGTGGGAGTTCACCCGCCAGCTCGGAGACAGGTCTCATTCCGCGCGTTAGGCGCGCATCATCGTTCGAGCTCGCTCCAAGTTTCCAGGCACCCTTGGCGGCACAGCTCGAGCAGTGAATGGCCCTGGCCGATGTCCATCACGCTGCCCAACAATCCTGACAAGTTGTGCCCCGGAACCTCCCCCTCGGCACATGCCAGCGCCGCGTTGGCCCACCCGATCAGACCTTGGGACAGGGCCACCATGGCCCACAGGCATAGGGCGTTAGCCCTGATCTCCCCGCTGAAGTTGCGGGCGATGGTCAAAAGCACCGCTCCGGCCGCCCGTGGGCGTTCCAGCGCGTCGACGATGAGGAAGTCGCGGAGTCTGCTTCCGGAGAGCATGGCGGCAAACAGCTCAACGACGTCGTGGCTGGGAAACACGTCGTCGATGATGAGGCTGCCTTCGGTGTCGATGAGCCTCGCGTTGGGCGCTGCGGCGTAGGCAGCACACGCTCGTGTGATCGGGCCCCGCGCTAGTTCCGGCGCCTTTTTCACAAGTTTGAACAGTTCAGCACCGCGCCTGTGGGCGGCGGGCGCTAGGGTCTCCCCCGTTTCCACATCGGGCTCGTGCACCGGCTCAAAGTGGGTGAAGACTTCGCTTTTGTGCAGTTCGGGCAGCACTCCGTGGTCGATGAGCGGGCGCATCGGTTTCGCGGCCGCCACCGATGTCACGGTGCCGTGCTCGTAGTCTGCGCTCCATTCCCAAACCGCGCTCGCGGTATCTGGGTCCGGGCCGAAAAGCAGCTGGTAGTGTGTGCCGTCCGCTACCTCGGAGACGATCCAGCAGGCTTCGACGATCTCCCCGAAGGCGTCCGCCGCCATTCGCAACCCTTCCGCAGCGACCGCAACCATCTGCGATTCCGGCACCCGGGTGACAATCACCGCGAAGGTGGCCACATGGCGCACGAGCGGGATCCGTTGCAGCGCGCGCTGGATGCTCTCGGTATTTCCCACATCGGCGTCGAGGTAGGCCCCAATCTCCAACGTCGGAGAGGTTCCTGGCGGACTGTACGCGTTGATGAGCACTACTGATTCGTTTGGAAAGTAGCCCAGTGCGGCGGGGATGGATGCGATGAGTTGGGCCGGCGAGCGGAGGAGCTCCGCGCTGGGATATGGCGTGATCGGACTGGTCGGTCGGTTTGTTTCGTGCGGTTGTGGCTGAATATCCATAACTGTTAGACGCTGGCAAGGCCACCTCGGTTCCCTGCGGGCGCGAAGTTTTCTCAACGCCACTTCGTACGCCCCCTTCAGGCCACGGTGCCACGTTCCGGTTGCTGGTCGGGCACAATGGAATATTCCGCAACGCCAACCGTTGTGTGGGTGGAGCACGAAAGCCGGTAAGGCGAGCAATTTCAGGAGGCCGAAGACCATGACGCAGGAACGTCCTATGTACGAACTTGAGTACCCCGCGCCGCAGGTGAGCGGGGAGGCGCAAAACGGTCCTGCCCTGATCGTCGCAATGCACGGTTATGCCGACGCTGGCCACGCCATCGAGTCTGCAGCCGACCACTTGAAGGCCGCGTTGGAGTCGAGGACGGTGGCGACGTTTAGCAACGACGAGCTGATTGATTACCGCTCCCGCCGCCCGACGGTGACGTTGTCGCACGCCGAGATCACCGATGTTGCGGATCTGCAGCTGGACATGCGTGTTGTGCGCGACGAGAAGGGCCAGTCCTTCCTGTTGCTCTCCGGCCCGGAGCCGGACCTGCGCTGGGAGGCCTTTAGTAGTGCAGTAGCGGATCTCGCGGACCGGTTCGGCGTGAGCAGGACCATTTGCCTTTACGCGGCTCCGATGGGCGCTCCGCACACCCGTCCCCTGGTGGTGTCCGCGCACGGCAACGACCGCGATTTGGTCGGCTCCATGTTCACGTTCGACGGCATGGTCAGTGTGCCGGGCTCCGCATCGGTCTTTATTGAGCGGGAGCTGCACAAGCGCGGCCGCCCGGTTGCCGGCTACACGGCGCACGTGCCGCACTACGTGGCCGCTTCCCCGTACCCTCACGCGACGTTCCAGCTGCTGCAGTCCGTCGAGGATTCCACGAGCCTGCAGTTCCCGCTGCGTTCCCTGGAAGCGGATATGCGCCGGGTGTCGCAGCAGCTGGCGGAGCAAACGCACAACTCGGACGAGATCACGCACGTGGTGCAGGCTCTTGAGGAGCACTACGACCGGGAGATGCAGGAGTACCGCGACCGCCACCCGCAGGCGATGATGCCGGGCGAGGCGCAGATGCCCAGCGGCGAGGAGATCAGCGAGGCGTTTGAGAACTACCTCACCGCCATCGAGGACCGGGACCGCAACGAGCAGCGCAGCCTCCCCCACAGCGAGGAGACGGATCAGCGCCTGCGGGATCATTTCTTCATCGATCCTTCGGCTCCTGAGCGTTCGCTTGACGACGACCAAGGGGATTCCACCGGAGGCGAGACCTCCGACGGCGACGACCCCCGTTAGCGTGTCGGCCGGTCGGCTACGGTGAATGCTGTGATGCTGACCGATTTGCTTGAAGACATTGCGCAGGCCCCCGAATCACTGTTCGAGGACGCCGTGTGGGACTCGTTCAACTCGTGGACGACCTCCCGCGGCATCTCGCTGTATCCGGCGCAGGAAGAGGCCTCGCTCGCGCTGCTTGCTGGCGACAACGTCATCTTGGCTACCCCGACTGGCTCGGGTAAATCCATGGTGGCCAACGCCGCGCACTTCATTGCGATGGCGCGCGGCCAGCGCACGTTTTACACCGCACCGATCAAGGCGCTAGTGAGCGAGAAGTTCTTCGCATTGTGCGAGATCTTCGGCGCGGAGAATGTCGGCATGATGACGGGCGACGCGTCCGTGAACTCGAACGCCCCGATCATCGCCGCCACCGCCGAGATCGTGGCCAACATCGCGCTGCGGGAAGGCAAGGACGCCCGGATCGACCAGGTGGTGATGGACGAGTTCCACTACTACTCGGAGCCGGAGCGCGGCTGGGCGTGGCAGGTGCCGTTGCTGGAGCTGCCGAAGGCGCAGTTTCTGCTCATGTCCGCCACCTTGGGCGACACCGCTTGGTTGGAGAAGGACCTCACCGAGCGCACGGGCCGCAAGACCACCTACGTCGGCGGCGCGGAGCGCCCGGTGCCCTTGGACTTCCACTACGTGTTCTCCCCCGTGCACGAAACCATCGAGGAGCTGCTCGAAGACAACAAGGCGCCAATCTATGTGGTGCACTTTTCCCAGCGCGAGGCCACGGAGCGCGCGCAGGCACTGACGAGCATGAACATCATCACCCCTGAGGAAAAGCAGCGCATCGCAGACGAGATCGGGGACTTCCGCTTTACGACGACCTTCGGCAAAACCCTGTCCAAGCTCGTGCGCCGCGGCATCGGTGTACACCACGCGGGCATGCTGCCGAAGTACCGCCGCCTGGTGGAGCGGCTCTCCCAAACAGGGCTGCTGAAAGTCATCTGCGGCACCGACACATTGGGCGTGGGCATCAACGTGCCGATCCGCACGGTGCTGATCACCGGCCTGGCCAAGTTCGACGGCACCCGCCAACGCATTTTGAAGTCCCGCGAGTTCCACCAGATCGCCGGGCGTGCCGGGCGTGCGGGCTATGACACCGAGGGCACTGTCGTGGTCGAGGCCCCGGAGCACGAGATCGAAAACGTGAAGCTGCGCCGCAAGGCGGGCGACGACCCGAAGAAGCTGAAGAAGATTCGCAAGAAGTCCGCCCGCGACGGCGAGGTCAGCTGGTCCGAGAACACCTTCGAGCGCCTCAAGGTGGCCGAGCCGGAAGAGCTGACCAGCCAGTTCAAGGTGTCAAACTCCATGCTGCTCAACGTCGTCGCCCGCCCGGGCGACGGCTACGAGCACATGCGCCACTTGTTGCGCACGAACCACGACCCGCGCGCGAAGCAGAACCGCGACATCACCCAGGCCGTGAACCTCTTCCGCGGGCTGATTAACGCCGGGGTGGTCGAGCGCACGCCGGATTCGCCTGCGTTCCGCCCGTACACGCTCACCCAGGAATTGGACCGCGATTTCGCGCTGAACCAGCCGCTGTCCCCCTTTGCTCTGGCGTTTCTCACGTTGCTGGATCCGGAGTCGGAGACCTACACGCTGGACGTCATTTCCGCGTTCGAGGCCATTCTGGATGACCCGCGCCAGCTGCTGCAGGCCCAGCAAACCGCTGCCCGCGGCGAGGAGATCGCGGCGTTGAAGGCCGAAGGGGTGGACTACACCGAGCGCATGGCCATCATCGAGGACGTGACCTACCCCAAACCGCTCGCCGACGAGTTGGACGAGGCCTTCGACACGTTTACGCAGGGCAACCCCTGGGCGAAAGAGTTCGAGCTGGCGCCGAAGTCCGTGGTGCGCGACATGATCGAGCACGCGATGACGTTTTCGGATCTCATTGCCACATACGGCCTAGCCCGCTCCGAGGGTGTGGTGCTGCGCTACCTCACCGACGCGTGGCGCACGCTGTCCTATTCCATCCCGGACGCGTACATGAACGAGGAGCTGGAGGACATCGTCGTCTGGCTCGGCGAGTTGATCAGGCAGGTGGATTCCTCGCTCATCGACGAGTGGGCGCACATGACTGGAGACGACCAGCCGGTGAGCCAAGACACCATCGACCGCGAGCTCGCCTTCGGTGTGGAGGATCCCACGGCGCTGACTGCGAATCGCCGCGCCTTCACCATCATGGTCCGCAACTACTTCTTCCGCCTGGTGGAGCTGTTCGCTTACGAGAAGGAAGATCAGCTGGCGGAGATGCTGGACTACCTTGAGCCGGACGCGCGTGTGGACTGGCCGGCGGCGATGGACGACTACTTCGACGAGTACGACGACGTGGACCTGGGCCCTGACGCGCGCGGGCCGGAGTTCTTCCGCCTTGCGGACACCACAGGCCGGTCGTGGACGGTCTCCCAGATCATCAAGGACCCGGAGGGCGACAACGCCTTCCAGCTGCACGGCACTGTCGATCTGGATGCCTCCGACGAGGCCGGTGAAGTTCGACTTTCGGAGTTGGTGATCAAAGGGGGGTAACCGAAGGGACGTCGATAGGCGAAATGCGGGGCGGCGAGGTGTGCGCTGCGGTACATTGCCCTCAACACAATCGATCTTCTTTGTGAGGAGGACCATAAATGACCCGCACGATCGTCGTGGGAGCCGGCATGACCGGACTTTCCACCGCGTGGCATCTTCAGGAGTACGGCCATGAGGTGGAGGTGCTCGAGCGCATCGACGTCGCCGCTGGTTCGTCTTGGGGCAACGCCGGCTGGCTGGCACCGGGCAAGACCATTCCCCTGTCGAACTCGAGCCTGTGGGCGTACGGTCCGACTGCATTGTTTGATAAGCACGCCGCGCTCGATGTGCCGGTGCGCATCGACCCGAAGCTGTGGCGTTTCTGCGCCAACTTCATGGCGCACGCCACCGGCCGCGCCTGGGACAAGACCATGGCGGGCCTGACCAAGGCGGATCTCGGCGCACTCGCGGCCTTCGACGAGCTCGAGGCCGGCGGTGTGAAGGCCACCACGCACGAGGGCCCGTTCATCATCGGCTTTGAAAACGAGAAGAAGGCCGGCGGCTTCCTCAAGGAGGTCGAGGGCGCGCAACGCCACGGCCAGGAAATCCCGTTCAAGCAGATCACGCTCGACGACGCCCGCACGGACGCCCCGATGCTCACCGACAAGGTGGGCGCGACTTTCCGAATGGGCGGCCAGCGCTTCATCGAGCCGGGCCCCTACTGCCAGGCAATCGCGGACTCCATCGTGGAACGCGGCGGCAAGGTCACCACTGGCGTGGAGGTCGTGGAGGTCAGCTCCACCCGCAAGCCGGCCGTGAAGCTGGCCACCGGCGAGTGGCTGCACGCCGACAATGTGGTGCTGGCCACCGGCGCGTGGCTGCCGAAGCTGGCCAAGGACCTCGGCGTGACCACGCTGATCCAGGCGGGCCGCGGCTACTCCTTCTCCGTGGAGACCGCAGAGCCGGCAACCTGCCCGGTGTACCTGCCGGACCCGAAGATCGCCTGCACCCCGTACCAAGGCCGCTTCCGCATCGCCGGCACCATGGAGTTCCGCGGCCCGGACGAGCCGTTCCAGCCCGGCCGCATCGCGTCCATGATCCACACCACCAAGCCGTTCTTCCGCGGCATCGATTGGGAGGACCGCCAGGACGAGTGGGTCGGCTCCCGCCCGGTAACCCCGGACGGCCTGCCGCTGGTGGGCGCGACCAAGGTGCCCAACGTCTACACCAACGGCGGTCACGGCATGTGGGGCATTATCCTCGGCCCGCTGTCCGGCAAGATGTTGGCGAAGCAGATTGAGACCGGCGAGGTGGATGAGACCATCGCGCCGTTCGACCCGCTGCGCGGCCCCTTCGGCGGCCTCTAGCCCCCTCTCCCTAACCCCGGAAACCTGTGGTTTCCGGGGCTTTTTCGTGCGCGCAAGGAATCTTTTCTAAATCAGTGGTGTGCACCTAGGTTTTACATTAGCTTGTGTGCTGTCACATTGTTCTGTTTTAGTGGTAAGGAACACATATGCCGAATTTGCACACCAACCATCTGCCGCCGGAAAACAGCGCTGAACTCGACAATGTCGTGGAAGCAGCCGTCGCCCGCGCGTACCACTGGATGGAAGCTACCGCCGACGCGGATGCGGATGATGCCCAGACGCAACAGCTCGCGGAAATGCTTCGCGACGACAACGGGGTCCGCTTCACCATGGACTTCGTTGACCGCGTCATGCGCCCTGAAGACAACCGGGTAGCGGCGAACGCACTGCGTGCAATCACCAGGGGCGTCGACGCATCGTTCCTCGGTCGCATCAATGCCCTGCTCGTCGGCGCCGGCGCTTTCGTCGGCCCGTTCTTGCCCTTCGTGGTCGTCCCCGCGGCCCGCATGCGCCTGCGCCAGCTGGTAGGCCATCTCGTGCTCGACGCTGAGTCAGACGCGCTGAACAACCTGCTCGACAACGCGCAAAAGCGCGGCGAGCAGCTCAACCTCAATCTGCTGGGCGAGGCAGTACTCGGCGAGAAGGAAGCGACGGACCGTGCCGAGCGCACTCTGAACCTGATCAAGAATCCTCGCGTGACGTATGTCTCCGTCAAGGCTTCCTCGATGGTCTCCCAGCTCAACCACTGGGACTACGACGAGTGCGTGCGCCTGGTCAAGGACCGTATCCGCCCGCTGTACCGCGCCGCGCGCGACCGTAGCCCCCAGGTGTTCATCAACATGGACATGGAGGAGTACCACGATCTCCACCTCACGCTTGACGTGTTCACCCAGCTGCTCAGCGAGGACGAGTTCAAGGACTACCAGGGCGGCATCGTGCTGCAGGCGTACCTGCCCGACACGCTCGGCGCCCTGGAGTATCTGGCGGACTTCGCGCAGAAGCGCGTGGCCGGCGGCGGTGCCAAGATCAAGATCCGCCTGGTCAAGGGCGCGAACCTGTCCATGGAGCGACATCACGCGGAGGTCAAGGGCTGGGCGCAGGCGCCGTATCTGACCAAGAACGAGGTGGACGCGAACTACTACCGCCTGCTCGATTTCATCGTGCGCCCCGAGTACGCCGACAGCGTCTCCATCGGCATCGCTTCCCACAACCTGTTCACCTCCGCGCTCGCCTACGAGCTGGCGCAGCGCCGCGGTGTGACCACCATGCTCGACTCGGAGATGCTGCAGGGAATGTCGCCGGCGCAGCAGCAGATCGTGCGTGAGGCCTACGGCCGCCAGATCCTCTACACCCCCGTCGTGCGCAAGGAAGACTTCGATGTGGCGGTGAGCTACCTCGTGCGCCGACTCGAAGAAAATGCGGCGCCCCAGAACTTCTTGCATGCCCTGTTCGCGCCTAAGACCGCAAAGCGCGACCCGATCAAGGAGCAGGAGGAGGTCTTCCGCTGGGCGGTGGACAACCGATGGGACATCCACAACGGCCCGAACCGGGAGCAGGACCGCACGCAGGAGACCGGACGCCAGGCCGCCGCGGAGGCCGGCACCACCGGACGCTTCATCAACGAGCCGGACACCGATCCGGCGCTGGAGGCCAACCGTGCCTGGGCAATCGAGCACCTAGCACACCCGCCGGCGGTGGACACCGGCAACGAGATCACCGATCCGTTCGTGATCGCCGACCACATCGCCCGCGCTAAGGCGCTTTGTGTCAAGTGGTTGTGAACGGGTTTGGGTGTTAGATCGTGATGGGTTGT
>ERZ1030898.30-NODE-30-length-33297-cov-26.247608_pt1 | contig 33297 bp, 30 predicted proteins | sample MGYA00517298_ERZ1030898 | MGnify/ENA primary metagenome ERZ1030898 (study PRJEB33718, sample SAMN03159684) | human skin metagenome | collected 2014-05-20 | study: EMG produced TPA metagenomics assembly of the PRJNA266117 data set (Human skin bacterial metagenome... | reverse complement strand
TCGGCCCGGCCGCCGAGTACGCGGGCCGCTCCGCGTTCCCGCGCTTCAAGTAAGCACCTGCCTATCGACGCACCTCCGGCCCCGCCCGTTTCCGGCGCGGGGCCGCCGTCGTGTCGGTGAGATTGACGTTTGTATCAGTTTAAACTGACGATTGTATCCTTCTGGGTGATACAATCGTCAGGCAAAAGCGATACAAAGTGACGGAGGGGTGTATGAAGCAAGCGGATGTGCTGGCGACCTTGGAGATGGTCGCATCCGATCAGTGGGGGGTCGTGACTACGGCGCAGGCTGGACGGGAGGGCGTGGAAAGGCTGCAACTGTCGCGGTTGGCCGAGAAGGGCGACCTTGATCGAGCGAGGCATGGCGTGTACCTGCTGCCTTCTCATCAGGCTGGGCCGCAGGATGAGATTCGTGCTGCGTGGCTGGCGCTCGAGCCAAAGAAGTTCATTGACGAGCGCTGGGAGGATGAGTGGCCCGTCGTGGTCTCTCACGAGTCGGCAGCGCGTATCCATGGCATTGGGCGTTTGATCCCGCCGAAGCTCACGTTCTCAACCGGTGGCACGAAGCAGACGCGGCAACAGGGAATCCGTATCTACACTCGCCGCACGCTTGCCGAGGGCGACATCGTGTCCGTGGACGGGCTGCCGGTGACGAGCATAGCCAGGACGGTCGCTGACCTGGCCGAACAAAAAGTCGAAAGGGGTTATTTGGCCGACCTTGTCGCGGATGCCTTGCGGAAGGAGAACGTACGAATCGACGACCTCGCCGAGAAGCTGGAGCCGGCAGCTCGTTCCTACGGGGCAAAAACCGGTACGCAGTTGGTCTCCGAGCTGAGCGCTGAAGCGTCCTCCGTGGAGGACATCGATGAACTTCGCAAACGACTGGTTCACACCACGAAGGGAATGGAGCTCAGGGTGACCGATCCCAACATGTTCGAGGGCTTCAACGAAATTGTCAGAAAACAACTCGACAAGGCATTAGAGCCATACCGGAAGCAGCTAGACCAGATAGCGAAGCAGTGGGCTGATGGTTACAAGTAGACGCGAGAATAAAGAGCGGCAAAAGAAGCTCAACCAAGCCATCGCGAAACGAGCGAAGGACTGCGGCCTGCCGAGCGATTTAATTCGCTACCAGATTGCGTTTGAGGGGTTTCCGGAGCGAGTCTTTCAGACGGGATCCGATGAGTGGGTGCTCAAAGGCGGCGCGTCGTTGTTGATGCGAAACGGTGAGGGACGCACTACCACCGATGTTGATTTGGCCCGCATTCCTCGGCTTGGTCCACTTGAGAGCATCGAAGCCGAGATGCACGAGATCGTTCGACGGCCCGGACAAGGTCCGCTGAGCTACAGAGTAAGAAGCGTGCGGCAGAAGCGAACAGGTAGTGACGATGGCTACAGGGGGCCAACTTACGAAGTCTCGCTCGACGCCATGATGGGGGCCGTAGTCTTCCAGGCCTTTAGCCTGGATCTCACCGAACAGCGGCATACACAGGAACCACATGAACGGGTAGAAGTTGACCCGACGCTGGGCAAACTCTCCTCGGAGTACCTAAAACCATTTGCGGTTTACGCAACCGCGATTGAATCGCAGCTCGCTGACAAAATCTGCGCGATGAGGGAAGAGCACCGCAGCGGGGAGAGCAACCGGTACCACGACCTGGCGGACATCATCACCATCTTGCTCACACAATAGATATCGGCGGAAAAGCTGGGAAGCGCTTGCCAACACGAAGCGCGGCGAAGGGGAATTGAGACCCCGACGGAGATGTGGGCGCCACCGTCGTGGAAGAAGAACTTTTCTGCGCATGCCGCGACTTATTTCGGCTTGCCAGACGAGTACAGGGACTACCCGGCAGCGATGTCGTATGTCTCTGAGGTGCTGGATCCGGCACTAGCCGGTGATCTCGGCGAATCTTATTGGAATCCAGACAGGCAGCGTTGGGGCGAGAGCACGTAAAGTTGGGCGGGTGACCATTCGTACCATGTTTGATCAGCTGACCGTGGACTACCTCGCGGAGCGCACCGACCACGCGAGTTTTGACCGCGGGCAGAAGATCGACCCGCAGCGCGTGGAGATCACCGAGCGCACCGACAACGTGGTGCGCTCCACGGTCACCGCGCCGCACGAGTACCACGTGCAGCTCCTGCTCAGCGGTGTCGACCTGCAGGCCGAGTGCGATTGCGCGATCGAGCACGAGTGGTGCCGCCACGCGGTGGCCACGGCGCTGAAGCTGATCCGCGAGCGCGGGGAGGTGTTCACCCCCAACGTCCAGGCGGCCGCTGCGGCGGAGGCCGTGTTCGACGACGAGATTGACGAATACGTGGCCAACCTGCGCCACGACCAGCTGGTCCAGCTGGTGCGCAACCTGCGCGTGGCGCAGCCGAATGTGGACCTTGTGTTGGAGGTTGGGGCGGCGGAGCACGGTGGGGGACCGGAGGCCGTCGGTAGGCGAATCGCCCAACGAGTGGACCGCTTGAGCCGCAAGAACCCCGGCTGGTCCGCGCGCCTGACCGCGGAGGTGGCGCAGGAGTGGTTCGCGCTGCTGGACATCTGCTCCACCTGCATCGACCGCGGCTGGGGCGCGCAGCTTGTGCGCCCGCTGGAGGCCGCCACCGAGGGTATCGGGCAGATGCTGCTGCGCACTGACGACGCCTACGGCTCGCTCGCCGACGCCTACCGCACCGCCATCATCCTGCACCTGGCCGCCTACCGGCAGGCCCCGCCGACGCCGGGGGAGGTGGTGGAGTGGATCTCCACGCTGGTCTTCGACGAAACCGGCTTCGGCGAGCCCGACCTGGCCGACTACGCCGACTGGCTGGACATCCCGGCCATCGACGAGCTGGAGCGCCGCCTGGACAAGCAGGACACGCAGGACGCCCACGGCCGCTACGGCGACGCCCTGGAGTACCTCCGCGAGGGCATCGCGCGCCTGCGTGGCGACGACCTCGCCCTCGAGCAGATGCTCTCCGGCGACGAGCTGCTCGCCTTCTATGAGGAGCGCGCCCGCGACGACGACGCCCGCGATCTGCTCGAAGCCGCAATGAAAGAGCGCGTGAGCACAAAACGCCTGGGACTCGGCGGCACCGGTATCTCCATAGAGGCGCTGACCAAACGCCTGGACCGCTACTTCGGCCCCGGGGCGCTGCTGAAGTTCCGCACCGCCTACGCCAAGGCCCACCCGGGCCGGGGCTTCCGCGAGCTGCTGGACGAGGACGGCGTCACTCCCGCCATGGCCCAGGAGGTCATCGACGCCGCCCCGAGCTGGATCCAGGGCAACCTCCAGCTGCTCTACGCCGAGCACTTCGACGACTTCGAGCTGGGCTACCGCGTGGCCACCGAGCACCCGCGCCCGGACGAGCTGGACCCGGAGCTGATCTTTGAGCTGGGCACCGCCATCGGCGTGAACGTGGACCGCGCCCGCGGCACCGAGCTGATGTTCCGCCTGGCGGAGCACTTCGCCGCCGCGGGTGATCTGCCCAGCTACAAGCGCCTGGAGGCGGAGCTGCGCGACATCCGCAAGTTCGTCGCCGACGACGCGAAAGCGCAGGCCCGCTTCAACGAGCTCGTGGAGGACCTGCGTTCCCGCTACGCCGGCCGCGCCGCCATCCGCGAGATCCTCGAGCGCATCTAGCCACTGGCGTATAGAGATCCCCACTCCGCCGCTTCGCGCGGAGTGGGGATCTTTTTGTATCTAGAGCGTGGCCGCGCGTCTGGTTTGGAAGTGCGTCTGGTCGCCGTGCATCGGGTAGAGGCAATTGGAAACGAGCGATCCTTCCTCTGACTCGAGGTCGAGAGGATCAGCACCTTCTGGTACCACCACAATGTTTTCTTCCGCATCAAGCCACAGCGAGAGCAGGAAGTCGTCTTCTGGCACGTCGTTGCCATCAAACACCACGAAGTGGTTCGCCTGTACGCGCTGTCTGTTGGGAAGTTCGGATACCGGGAGAATATCGAAAAGCGCTCTAGGCAAAGTCTGCGTGGCCCATGCTGCTTCTGGGTGATCCGTAAAGACAGCAATCCGCTCGAGCTCGGGAAGTGCCTCGCCAGCGAAGTCCTGAGTTTGTGCTTCTGCTTCGTTGCTAGCGAAGGCTGCCTGGGCGTCCATACCGAAACGGCTCCGGTCAAGATCCACGGGCTGGTAGATTCCTCGGAAAGCTAACTGAAGGCGATTCTCTATTGGCAGGTCGGTGTCCCAATGGCTGATTGCACGCACTGCTGAAGGGTTGATCTGCAGGAATCGATGCAAAGTAGCAGGATGAGTGACTGCTATTGCATCAGCCTTGCGCGCTACCGCCCAGAATCGCCTCGGGAGAGGATTGGGGGATTCCCACACGAAGCATGTCGTTGCGCCGAGTAGACGGACACGATCGAGCAGCTTCGTGGCTTCGCACTGTGCTGATTCGTTAGCTTGCTCTAACTGGCGCTTCCAGGGGCCGGAAGTATTCGCTCCCGGGTGGATGACGGCAATGTCAAATGAGGCATCGAGCTGCTCCATGAAAGAGCTAGGGGCAAGGTCCACTACCTGCGTGTACTGGCCCCACTCCTTACTCAATGAACGATCCGAGACTAGAGCGATTCGCGAATCAGCGAGGGTCCGATGAAGAACCGAAGGAGCGTTTGTCCGTCGCAATGGCCCGCTGCTGTAGTTGGATGCGTGTGGGTGAGAAGGATCCCACAGCGGAATGCCGAAGGAGTTCTGGCCTACGGAGCCGTCCAACTGTCCCACCTCGAAGCCATCAGGTAGCGGGACGTTACCCAAGACGACTCGTGCATCGGTGGCCTGGAAACAGTTCCAGGCAATCTGCGCAGCGAAGTGCGTCCGTAGCTCACCACGCGACGCAGAAGCGATCCATTCGAGCGTCTGAGCATCGTCAATGAACCACGAGCTAGCAATTCCTGCTTGATCTGCAGCCTGAAGAACCGGAAGCGCAAGCCACCACGGTCCTTGCACAGCCAGTTCGGAATGGGATAGCGCAACCGGGGTCAGCTGTGCTTTCACCATCTCAAACCAACGATCGACACGTACGAATCCATCGACATGGATGCTCATGTCGTTGGGTGCTTCCAACGCGACACTTGAGTCGCTTACGGGGATATATCCGTCATGGCGGATAAAGCTGGGCGGCGTTACACCGACATAGGTTGCGATGGACTCAGATAGCTCGGCCTCATCAAATGTCGCCCCACTTGGGCGAACGATCGCGATAGAACCATTGTCATTCGCCGCTTTCGCTTGGACGGGTAGAAACTGGGTGAATCGCTTCTCGTCCGCCGCAGCAATTCCGCGGAAGAACATCTCCGCATCTTTCAAAGGACCTCGAAGATCTCGTGTCAGCGGAATGTGTTCGTCCAACACGGCAATTGCGGTTTCGGGGTCACCATCGTGCCAAGCCTCCGTCACTGTCCGCAGGACGCGGTCAGCTTCAGAGCTCTGAACCTGTGGTGAGCCGTCAGTAGCGACCATCGAGAAAATGAGATCCAGCCACTTCGCACGCACCTCAGTCGTGCTGTATCGATGCGCATGACGCTGTGCGGCCTCGGAAAGCTGAGTGAACTCCGCTTCACTCTTGTAATCCGCTATGAAATTGGCGGCTGCCTCGGTTGAATCGAAGTTGAACTGTTCGCCGATAATCTCGTCAGAGCCTTCGCGTCTCCACGCGATGGGAACAGCGCCGCTAGCGGCTCCTTCGATGGCTGATAAGTGGAAGGTCTCTCGAGTTGAAGGAGACAGTAGCCAGCCGATGTCCTGCATCCAGTTTGCGATGTCCGGAGAAAATGGTTCGAAAACCACGCGCTGCCGCAAAGCGGGATTAGAACCAATGCGGTGGTAAAACTCGCGGTAGGAGTCTTGGTGTGCTGACTTCTTCCACTCCCAGGCGTAGTTCCACGGCGCGTGACCACGAATGTAAAGAGTGAAGCGTTCGTCTTCTGCTACCAGTTGTTCCAAAAGATCGAGCGCGCGATCCGGGCGTTTGAGGATCGGTACGATGCCAACTAGTCCGATATTGAACCTCGCATCGGCGGATTTCCGGCGGTCAAGGTCGCCGAAGTTCACGCTATTCGGGACGACTACCAGTTTTTCCTCGGGCCAGCCTCGCATCTCAATCGCCTTCTGGCGATAGAACTCCGATGCGAACACAATCGCAGCGCAATTGTCCACATTGAGTTCCGTGATCCAGTCCTGCAGCAACTCGTATCCATGAAGGTGGACGATTAACTTCTGGTCAGGACGAACATTTTGCGAGTACCAAATGGCATTCTTCGAGGCGAACTCGGCAATAATCACCTCCGCAGACTGTAGTAGCGGCTTACTCTTGTTGGGCTGCGGCTTTGCGTTTGCCTCGAAGAGGTCCACGCTCAGTGCAATGTCGGTTCGCTGAATTAACGAGTCGACAAGGTCGCCGGCGAACTTAAAATCCGCGCCAGCGAGCAGGACTCGCACCGGGTGGTCTCGAACTACCGGAGTTCGGCGGTAGTCCGGTAAATCGGATTCAAACGCGACCATAAACGGAGAAGGAACTTCCAAGGTCGGCCTCACCACAGGTGCCTTTAGGCTTTCCTCAGATACCTCGTGGCTATCAAGTTGAAGGACGGAATCGCTGGAGCGCAAAACACTGCTCTGGAGACGGACCTCGTCTACGGTTGCTCCGACTGGCATGACGTGTACTTCAGCGGAGTTGCCAGCTAAGTCGGCAGAACTGTTAAGAAAACGGGCGCCGGGGTAGTCTTCGAGGGGGTTCGTCCAATCTTCTCCCCCAACGCCTTTGTCTAGAACCACTACCTTTGGAGGTCTCTTTACTAGCGCCGCCTTGCGGATGAGCTTTTCGAAGGTGTGCGTCGCCCACTTTGGACCGAAGCGGTTGTAATCGAAGACGAAAACCTGATTACTGGAATCGTTCTCGACTTCGCGTCCGAGTGGAATAGGTTGGAGGAGACGGGTCTTCGACGTAGCAGCGGAGACCCTGCTCTCGACATAGGCGCGTGAGTCTGGGCTTGTGAAGAGCAAAAGCCGGGCGCCAGCAGCAACGGTTTGGACAAAGTCCAACTTCAGATTCCGGGGATTGCCCGGTAAGAGAGGATCGTCTTCGAGCAGCGCCCAATGCACAGGTTGAATCGACTTTCCTCCTGCCACGTAACGGCTCAGACTGATCCCTTGTGTCAGGACGACATCGTACTGAATTTCTTGACCGTCCAGGACCTCCCGAAGGATGGAACGAGCATGGTAACGCGGGGGAACACAGCCAGATTCTGAGTCAATTTCGGAGTCAGCGCTCGGAACAACCACGCTCGCCCCTATCGAGGAAAGGCGTTGTTCGAGCTCATCGTCATCTTGATTCAGCAGTACGGTGAGGTTGAGATCCGAAGCAAGAACATTGGATGCAAAAGCGATGATCCACTGGTGGTGGAGCGTGCTCTGAAGGAGCTCGAGATCAGGACAAAAAAGCAATCTAAGGTGGGTTCTCACGCCAAACTCCTCCCATTCTGGTGCTCAAGGAATCGCTCGAGAATGCTCCACAATTTCGATTGAGGAGCATTTTCCTCAAGATCCTCCTCTGGAACCTGTGCCAAGTTAACGGTTGCTGTTGAACGAATGAAGGGTTCGTCAACACCTAGAGGCCGTTGGGCGTGAGACAGGTAATAAACAATTCCGCCTCGTGCGCGAATCTGTCGTCCCGTATCGAAGACCTCTTGCGCGAGATACTTACGAGATCCCGAGTCCGCCTTGAACCAGGGGCCACGGTCAAACGCTGAACTATGGATAACCAGACATTCAACATCGCGGGAGCGGGCTTGATCTACAGCAGCACCCGGAACAGCCCATACGGGGGAGTAACCGTGCGAAATTAGATGGTCTTGAAGCTCAGGCGAACCGATGAACAAAACTTGGCCACCGGACGAGTAGGTGCTCAATCCCAGAAGCTCTGCAAGAGTGATGCTGTGAGGCGCCTGCTTCACTGCAGGGGTAGACGAACGTCCCAAGCGCTCGAGTAGCGCTGCGACGCTTCCTGAAGGGGAACGCACTATTCTAAACCTCCTCGTCTAGTTCAGGGAACTTCTGTAGAACCATGTTCCAGAGCATCTCGCGAGCTTCGTACGCGTCACCAACGGGGGTCTTCACGTCGACGGGCTTCTGCGAGAGGATTGAGCCGTCCTCCACAAATCCCCACGATTTAGCACTCGAACCGGCGTAGTCGCTCCATTTCGAAGGGAGATATGGATTTACGGAATGGTGGTCGCCGGAGACGGCGTCATTGACGATCAGGTAGTCCAACTTCTCCGTCGTGGCCAAGAATTTGAGATAGGGAAGTGAAGCATTGAAAGAAACCTGGCTCTCGACCCCCTTTGCGCCTACTCCGTCGTAAGCTCGTTGAACTAGTTCATCAAACTGTCTCTTAGAGAAATTTCTTGGACGGCGGTTTCCCTCAGACGCCGGAATGTAGTTAGTGAAGACGTGCAGATGGACTTTCTCCGCGATCTTCGGAGGCAGGGTACGCATCGCCGCGGTGACCTCCCGGATAGAACGGGAGGAGTAGAACTCGCCAAAATAACCCAAATTCAATTTCGCTGGGTCTGGCTCCAGAGAGGTGCTCTCCATCTCGTAGTAGCTTCGGGGAAGCGTGGGGTGGTTGCTCACTTCCCCGATTCTGTCTACTCGCTCAGCAAGCGCTGCAGAGCCCACATGTTCGAGCATTGTCAGCTTTTGGTTCGTGTTGGTGAAAATAATTCGGTCTGCAAACGCATACGCCAAGGTTTCCGCAAGAGAAAAAACCGAAAGACTACTCACGTCCAAGTCGGGATACTCGAGAGTAAGAGCATCGATCATCGTCGAACTGACTTCGTCAGCAGGAACTGCGGTGCCACGGGGAAGACCTTCAACGTCTAATGAAAGCGGGTCGGAAAACTCGGCGACCCATTCGACATCGGGATTTTGCCGTTTGAAGAGAAACCCAGCGTAAATCGACGGCGCCCACATTGCGCGTGAGTACGCCATCTCGTAGTTGGCGGTTGTGTGCATTGAGTTTGCAACTTCAGATGCGCGAACAGCGAATGCTTTGAAGGGCTCCCAAGAAGCCCACGAAGCGGGCAGCGGCAAGAAGTACTTGGATGCGACGTAAGGCTGTGCAATTTTCTCAATCGTCGGATCTTGCTTCTTCTTGTGCAGAAATGAACATGCAATAACGTCGAATGTTCGAGAGAAATTCCTCAACCGTTTGGAAGCAACAGTTGCGCCTGTATCTTGAAAGGGAGAAAAGTTGTAGAGAAGAGCGAGAGCCGATGCTTCTGGTTGAGCAGCATGCCAGGGGAATCCACTACCGCATCGAAGTTGGATGAAGTCGGAATAGGGTTTGCGGTCTTCTGGGTGCGACTCAAAATGCTCTGGAAGCCACGAAACCGCTTTTTCTGAAATCTCGGTGAGGGATCTGCTTAACTGCCAATCCCGAGCTGCGCTCCGCTCGAGCTCTACTAAGTTGACCAGTGCACAGGTTGCCTCGAGATCAGTGGCGCGTGGTGAGGAGTTGCCCGCTGGCACGCTAAGGCCCAATAGCTCAGTCAGGGAGTCCAATGCCTCAAGGACTCGAGGCTCACGTGCGTCAAGAATCTCGGCAACTAGGGCGGTGTGTCGAGAGTTGAAGCTGGTACTGGACATTAGAGCTTCCCAGTGATCTGGGCTGCCGCGATGCGCGCCAAGCGTGATTCACGGCGCAATTGATTAACAGCATCGTGAATCTCTTGTGAAACATCCTCAGTTGCTTTGCTCTGAATTGAACTTTGTTCTTCAGCTAGTATTCCCAGCTTGCGTTCCATGCTCGAAAGCTGGTCGAGCACGGGTTGCCCGTCAAAGGCTGAGCCAGAAGCCTGAGGCAATCGTCGAACGGCAGACAACTGCTCACGCATACGCAGGTGTCCCAAAACTGGAAGTGAAGAAAGTGCAAGACCTAGAAAGAGTAGGGCGGCTTGGAAGAGCCCAAAGGCGGCGAGCACCGCACCAATCAGGGAAAAACCACTGGTAAGTAGTGCAGTTGCCCTGTAAGCAACTTTGTTGTCGATTTTCACGTTAAGCTCCTACCCCTGTCTTATGACTGGCGTGGCCAAAGGCCTTTTGTATCGATCACTGTCTTATTGGTCATCTCAGGCCCCCACAAATCGACAAATTCGTTGTGGTCAACGAGCAACACAATTACATCGGCGCTCTCGATTGCCTCTTCAACTGCAGCAAGTTCGATGTTTTCAAACTTCGATAGGGAGGAAGGCAACTCGGCGACATTTGGTTCGACGGCGAGCACGCGGTTGCTACCGAAATTCGAGGTTATGTCCTCTGCAATCTTCAGTGACGGAGATTCACGGAGATCGTCGATGTTCGCTTTAAAAGCAAGGCCGAGTACAGCGATCGTTGAGTCCGGCTTGGCGCGAACAGCTTCCTCAACCTTGGACAGGACCCATTTCGGTTTGCCGTCGTTGATCTCGCGGGCGGTACGGATGATGCGAGAATTCTCCGGGTCCGAGGAAACGATGAACCACGGGTCCACAGCAATACAGTGGCCGCCAACGCCAGGGCCCGGTTGTAGGATGTTCACACGCGGGTGGTGATTGGCCAGCTCGATAAGTTCCCAAACGTCAATTCCGAGTTTGTCTGCGATGATCGAGAGCTCGTTTGCGAAAGCGATGTTGACATCGCGGAAAGAATTTTCCGTCAGCTTCGCCATTTCGGCTGTCACATCGTTCGTCGGAAGCAGCTCGCCGTCGCAAAACGAGCGGTAAATCTCAGTAGCCAATTCGGTCGCCCGCGGAGACATGCCACCGATTATTCGATCGTTTGTTCGCAGCTCTTCGAGTGCCTTGCCAGGTAGGATGCGCTCTGGGCAATGCGCGAAGTAGATAACCGGCTTGCCCTCGGAATTATCGTCGCCATCAGCGGCTAGATCAGGCCGGTTCTCCAAGATGCGGTCCGCCATTTGGCGGGTGGTGCCCGGAGGGGAAGTGGACTCAAGCACTACGAGCGCACCTTCGCGGAGTTTCGGGGCGATTGCGTCGGCTGCAGAAAAAATGAAAGAGGTGTCCACCTTGTAGTCGTCTGCGAACGGAGTGGGCACAGCTACTACGTAAGCACCGGTCTCTGGCATTTCGGTCTGAGCTTTAAAATTGCCAGCCTCCAAAGTTGCACGAAGGGCGTCTTCCAAGCCGGGTTCAACGATGGGGGATAATCCGGAGTTGATTTGGGTGACGCGGTCTGCAGATACGTCTACTCCAACAACTTTGACACCACTCTGCGCGAGGACTACGGCGGTCGGTAGGCCGATGTAGCCCAAACCGACAAATGCCAGAGAATCAATCATTTGGAAAGCCTCTCCGAAGATCAGGAAGTATTTTCTCTCAGAGAACTTTAGTCCATAGTCGGGTGGCTCGCGGCCAGCGGTTCGACTTAGTTCACGTGTAAGAGGAGATAGACTGCATTCCTATGACGAAGCGCTCCCGCACCCGCCGCCCCAGCACGGTCCCCGTTGCCAGCCGCGACCGGGAAAACGCCGAGCGCGCCGCGCGCCGCAAGCAGCGCGGCCGGGCCATCGCGTTTCCGAAGCAGGACATGGCCAGCGTGGTCATCCTCATCGCCGTGCTCATCCTCGTGCTGCTGGCTATTGCGGCCCCGCTTCGCAACTTCTACGAGGGCCGCGCCGAGATCGCCCGCGCCAACGAGTCCATCGCCCGCCTCGAGGCCCAAAAGCAGGCCCTGGAGGACGACATCGCCATGTACGACGACGACGCCTTTATCAAACAGGAAGCCCGCCGCCGCCTGGGCGTGATGGAGGAGGGCGAGACCGCCTGGCGCATCATCGACCCCCGCATGACCGCCCCCGAGGCCATCACCACCGGCAAAGACGACATCCCCGACGACCGCACCTGGCCGCAGGTGATGTGGGATTCCCTCCGCGAGGTCCCAACCGAGGAGCTTCCGCCTATCGACGACGCTCCGCCCGCCCCCGAAGCGCCGACGCCTGATGCACCCGCACCGGAGGCCGGTGCGCCCGAAGCGCCGGCACCGGAAGCTCCCGCGCCAGCGCAATAGCCAGCGTGTGGGACAATGGCCCGCATGCACACTCCTCCCACAGACGAACAACTCGCCATCGTTGCCGAGCAGCTCGGCCGCACCCCACGCGGCGTGCTCGCCATCGCATACACCACCCCGGACAACCAGCCGGCCGTGGTGAAAACCGCGCCCAAGCTTGACGACGGCACCCCGTTTCCCACCCTGTACTACCTCACCGATCCACGCCTGACCGCCGAGGCCTCCCGCCTCGAGGTCGCGCAGGTGATGAAGTGGATGGAAAACCGCCTCAACGAAGACAGCGAAGAGGGCGAGGAGCTGCGCGCCGACTACCAAGCTGCCCACGAGCACTTCCTGAAAGAGCGCAACGCCATCGAGGACCTGGGCACCGACTTCTCCGGCGGCGGCATGCCGGAGCGCGTGAAGTGCCTCCACGTGCTCATCGCCTACGCGTTGGCCGAAGGCCCGGAGCGCGTCCGCTTCGGCACCGAGGCCGTGGCCCTGGCCGCCGAACACGGCGACCTGCGCGGCACCACCATCCCCGTCGACTGGCCCACGCTCGCCGACCTCGGCATCACCCTCGCCGAAGCAGGGGAGGGGCTGGCATGACGCGCGTCGCGGCCGTTGACTGCGGCACCAACTCCATCCGCCTGCTCATCCACGACACGGACACCGGCGACGTCTCGCGCCGCAACACCATCGTCCGCCTCGGCCAAGGCGTCGACGAGACGGGCCAGTTCTCCCCTGAGGCGATCGAGCGCACCCGCGTAGCGCTCGCGGACTACGTCGAGGAGATGCAGCGCGAGAACGTCACCCGCGTGCGCATGGTGGCCACCTCCGCCACACGCGACGCCGCCAACCGCGAGGACTTCTTCGCCATGACCCGAGAGCTGCTCGGCAAGATCCAGACGGGGGCAGTGGCAGAGGTGATCACCGGCGAGGAGGAGGCAACGCTGTCGTTCGCCGGCGCCACCGCAGACATCGACCCCGCCCGCGGCCCGTTCTGTGTGATCGATCTCGGCGGCGGCTCGACCGAGTTCGTCATGGCGGGCCACGCCATCTCCACCCAAATGGGGTGTGTGCGCATCACCGAGCGCATCATGCGCACGGACCCGCCCACAGCGGAGGAGACGACTAAGGCGCGCGCATTTATCGACGAGAAAATCGCCGACGCCGCGTCCGCCGTTCCGTTCGCGGAGGCCCAGACGTTTGTGGGGTGCGCCGGCACCTTCACGACGCTCTCCGCGCTTGCGCAGGGGCTGGATAGCTACAACCCCGAGCGCATCCACATGTCGGAGATCTCCTTCGACCGGATGCGCGAGGTAACCGCCGACCTCCGCGGCAAGACCGCCGCGCAACGTCGCGAGAACCTCGTCGTTCACCCCGGCCGCGCCGACGTGATCGGTTCCGGCTCCACTGTGGTGGAGCAGCTCATGGATGCCTTCGAGCGCGAAGCCGGAGCTACCAGCTTCATCATCAGCGAAAGGGACATCCTCGACGGAATCGTCGCCGGGCTGGCCTAATCCTGGTCCGGCTCGTAGATGGTGTCCTCAATCTGCTTGTCCGAACCGCCGCGGAGCTTCTTGCCCTTGCGGAGGTCCTTGACCTCGCGCATGCGCGGCTCCGGATCAATCTTGTTCGCGATAGCTCGACGGGCGGAGGACGTGACCTGCTTGGTCACCGGCGAGTTGGCGACAGCCTGCGCGGCGTTGACGATCTGGTGGTAGCGCTTCCGGCCGGCTTTCGTGCCGAGCACATACCCGGCGGCGGCCCCGACAACATATTGGTACATGGTGGTCAGGTTACAGCGGAAAAGTGGGGCGGGGAGCTTGCCCTCGACCACTTGGCCAACGGCGCTGTATTAAGTTGTAGTGAGTATCCCCATGACGAACGACCCCGAAGGAACCTATGTCGGACAAGCCAAAGATCATGACAGTCTACGGCACTCGCCCGGAGGCCATTAAGGTTGCTCCGGTCGTTAGTGCGCTCCAAGGCGATGATCGTTTTGAATCGGTGGTGGTCTCTACTGGTCAGCACAAGGAGATGCTGGAGCAGGTAAACAAGCGCTTTGGTATCGCTCCGGACCACGACATGGCACTGATGAAGCCGGGGCAAACTCTCAACGAGTTGGTGGCGCGTGCGATTCAAGGGCTTGACCCGATTATCGAGGAAGAACAGCCTGACGTGATCATCTCCCAGGGTGACACCTCGACGGCGATGGTGGCGGCGCTGGCGGGCTTCCACAAGGGCGTCAAGATTGTTCACCTCGAGGCTGGCCTGCGTACCGGTAACATTTTCTCGCCGTTCCCTGAGGAAGCAAACCGCAAGATTATCGGCCAGATTGCTTCCCTCCACCTGGCGCCCACAAACGAATCGCGCGAGAATCTTCGCCGGGAAAACTTCCGGTCCAAAGACATCGTCGTGACAGGTAACACCGTCATTGATGCCCTGCTGGCCGCGTCAGAATGGGACGTTCAATTTGATGATCCGCGGCTGGAGGAGCTTCGAAACTCCGATGAGAAGCTCGTCCTCGTTACTACCCACCGCCGCGAAAACCTCGACGCGATGAAGGAGATCGGTGGGGCTGTCCAGGACCTCGCGAAGTCCTATCCCGACCACACCTTCGCCTTGCCACTTCACCTCAACCCGAAGGTGCGCGATGCTGTTCTTCCGGAAGTTGAGGATCTTCCAAACGTCATCATCACAGACCCGCTGCCGTACGACCAGTTCACTGCCTTGATGAGCCGCGCATACCTGGTGCTCACTGATTCCGGCGGAGTTCAGGAGGAGGCTCCGTCGCTTGGCAAGCCCGTCCTTGTAATGCGTGAAAACACCGAGCGTCCCGAAGCTGTTGTGGCCGGCACAGTAAAGCTCGTTGGCACGGACCGTCAGCGAATTGTGGCAGAGGCCAGGAATTTGCTTGATCAGGATGCTGCATACGCCGCGATGGCCAATGCAGTTAACCCCTATGGGGACGGCAAGGCAGCAGCCCGCGCAGTTGCTGCGATTGCGGAGCTAGTCGATGTCGGTGAAAGGATTGAAGAGTTTGAGCCTGCGTTTGGATAGATAGTGTCAGGCGAATTCGAGGCCGTCTTCGAAGTCTTCTTCCTTCATTAGTCTGCTCCAATCGCCGTCGAAGGTTAGAGCGAATTTCAAGACTAACTCCTGGAGTTCTGGGGGCGGGGCCGCATGTCCATTACCCCAATCTCCTTGCAGTGTGCACCATTTTTCTGCGTAAAGGTCTTCGAACAGTGATGCCCACGGTCGATAATGGTTTTGAATATGGAACTGATCACCTCGGTTTTGTAGAAAAAGGGCGTTACTTGAAAAGGAGTCGCCGTAGAGCTCTAGTAGATCAGTGATCGCCTGTGTCGGTTGTGGAGGGTGGCCATTCCAGCAGGTGTTGAAATATTGCGCGACCTTGTCTGCATGGTAAGCGGAGATATTAGTCTGTGGGTTGATTGCGATAGCCAACGAGCCTGGTAGCTCATGCGAGTAGTGAAGTGCTGCGAATCCACCTGCTGATGATCCTTGGAAGATGATGTTTCTAGCTCCGGTGGACGACGCTACATGCCGGATCAGTCGGCGTAGGTCACGTTGGAGGTTTCGTGACTTGTCTCCAGCAAACCATCCAATTGGAATGCCGAAATCGAGTGAAGGGTCCGATAAATAGAGAATCGAAGCTTCGAGGTCGTGTGTGATTGACTGCCCCACAAAAATGGGAAGGGTCGAAGTTGCCGGATCCGCCGCAGCGTGAAAAACAACGACGAGATTGGGCGTCTCGCGCCGGATTAACTGTAGGTCAAGCGTACCCACGCCGTAGGAGATACTAGAAATACCGGTGAGTGGTTCACAATTAATGAACTCCTCCAGGTCCCGATACAAATACACATTGCCGCCTGAAGTAGGGGCGTAGCGAGCATAGTTCCGCTTGAGGGGCATGTTCACCTTTCAGATGGGTGGATTCGACTATCGTAGTTAACCTGATTACAACTAATGGAGGTCGAACGGTAACCGGAAATCGTGGTTGCCTGACATCAACGGAGAGTCGAAGATTGAAGCCAACCTTTTTCGGTCAGACACGATATAGCCTCTACATTCCGGACTCCGGTGCTTGGCGGGCAAGTTCCGCCGGTGGACAGGGAAGAGGGGAATACCAGGAATATTTGTATGCTCCTGAGCGTTTAAATTTTCGCGACAAGATTTTTACGGAATTCACTGTTCCTGCGTTGGCGGATGCCGCGGAAAAGCACAATGTCTGGCACATTGTGTCTTACTCTGAATCGCTTCCGGAAAAGTACGTTGAGTCGCTTAAGCGGACTGCGGATAAGTTTCCGTTTCTAGTCTTACAAGAGCTGGCTGATGGTGTCGGAGACTGGGGGCCCTCAGAGCGCATCATCAAAGAGAAGATGGCATCAGGAGGAGTGTTTGGGCGCTACCGGCTCGATGATGATGATGTGCTTTCTAAGCACTACTTCGACCTAGTAGAGCGTTTTGTAAAACCCGAGTATGTAGGCATGGTTGTTAGTTTGCCTCGTGGAATTGAAGCGATCTATTCGAATGGGCACTATTTCAATTTTCGTGAAGCGCACGTACCCATGAATTCGATGGGGATGCTCTACGTATCAGAACTGAGTGAGCAAGGAACTATTCGGGCTCCCCGGGCGGGGGCCCACGACAAAGCAGACCGGTTAGCTCCCGTCATCATGGATGCGAGCGAGATCGGATATTTACGCACTAATCACGGCGGCCAGGACAACTTGCTGCGGCATCAAGCGGAAATCGTATCCGACAGATTGGTGACCAATATGGACAAGTTTCCGGCAGTACCGTCTACCGACTTGATTCGTAAAAATTTTCCCTCGATAGCGCCAAAGGTGCTGGGTGATGAGAAGGCAGTGGAAAAGCGCGGCACATGGCAGCTCGGAGACGGTATCCAGATTTCGATTGACGGTAATTCCAGCGGAATTACCGTAACCCTCTCTGGAGACGCGCCTAAAGGTATTCGAAAAAATCCTTTGGCGCTTTCTCTGGATCTTGAGTCTCCAGGAGGAAGAGGTATTCGGTCTGGAGCCACTCTGAAAGGGCTTGCTACATCAATCAACCCGGGCATCGGGCAATTCGTTTACTTTGACGTTGAACCTGGATCTTTTAGCGCATCAGCCAGCGCTTTTCTTGCCGATGGAGTGAGAATTCGTGCTGCGAAGGTTGTGCCTCTGGTCCCAGAAGCACGTGAAGTACGTATCAATTCGTGTGTTGTGGACCAGGAGGGTGATGGGGTCGATTTTTCTGACCTGAGCGCTGTCCAAGCAAAGGCCGCCTCATTACGCGCGCAGGCGAAAATTAGTATTCGTGATTTTGGGGTTCGGGCGTGGCCGAATCTCAAGCCGATATTTGTCAGCACACTTGGGGTAGATAGAACTAATCGTTTGGTGGAATTCGTAGCTGCTAAACTCAAATCGATCTAGGGGCTATAGCTCAGTCGGTTAGAGCTGCGGACTCATAATCCGTTGGTCGCGGGTTCGAGCCCCGCTAGCCCCACGCCGGAATGTTTTGGCGCCGACGCGGAGGGAGGCTGGGCGTGAGAGTCCTTGTTCTGTCTCATTACTGGTATCCCGAGAACGGTGTTCCGCAGAGAAGATGGACTTGGCTTTCTGAGATCCTCAATAACGCCGGTCACGAGGTCACGGTTATTGCACCGCCGCCTCATTACAAGCGATCGATCCCATTGAGGGAGTGGTTCGCGTCCGGGGGTTTTAAACCAACTCTTGAGACTGAGCGAGGGCCTAGCGGAGAAGCCATCCTTCGTTCGAGCTACTTTCCTTCGGGAAGTTCTCTGACACAGAGAATTTTCAATCAGGGGTGGTCTGCAGTGGGCATGGTTCTGGCACTGTCCAGGCTCTCTTCCCGGTCGCGTCGATACCGCCCAGACATTGTCATTGGAACCGTGCCAGCCTTGCCTACAGCAGCTGTTTCTTACCTGGCGGCGAAGAAATTTTCTGTACCGTACGTTATTGACTTGCGAGATGCCTGGCCCGCATTGTTCAAAGAAAGTGGGAGCTGGAATGCGGGAACCGGTACGCCTTCATTGCGAGAGAGACTGTTGAAACGAGGACCATTCCAACTACTTGTGTTCTGCACAGAGGCGATGGTCGAAGGTGTATTGAGTCAGGCATCTGGAATCATTACGACCTCATCCGAACTTGAATCCGCTGTATCAAAGCAACACCGGGTGCCGACGGCCACGGTACGAAACGTGTTCCCCAGTCCCGCCTTCCAGCGGAGTAGGAGAGCCACTCACCCGGGCGAATTGAATGTCCTATACGCGGGCACCCTCGGACGGGCCCAGAGGTTAGAGAATGCGTTACATGCTGCAAAGATCGCGCAGGAGAGGGGAGTCCAGGTCAACCTCAGATTTGTTGGCGACGGCGCGACTTGGGATGCCTTGAGAGAACAAGCGAGCGCATTAGAAATCGACCTCCTGATTGAACACCAACTTAGCCCTGAAGCGCTGAATAGCTGTTACGACTGGGCGGATACCGCATTAGTGCATCTAACGGACTGGGAATCGTTGGATGCTGCTGTACCTTCAAAAACCTATGAATTGATGTCGAACAGCATCCATATCAGTGGTGTGGTCCGAGGAGAAACAGCACGAATAATTGCGGAGCTGGAAGCTGGAGATGTTGTTTCCCCGAATGACCCCTCTGCGTTAGCAGAGCTGTGGGTCGCTCTTTCAACTGACAGATCGCGACTGGAAGTGAGCGACAAAGGAAGGCGCTGGGTAGAAATGCAGCGACAACACGCAGCACCTCATGCGCTCGTAGGTTTGTTGGAGAACGTGACAGAGGCGCCATGAGAATTCATTCTCTGCAAACATTGCCACCCGTTACAGACCCTGCGGTGGTAATCGTGAACTCAAACTGTTTCGGTGTCGATCTCACCAGTTTTGAAAGCCGATCGATTTTTCTGCGCTCTGTCCCTGAATCACACCCCGAGGAATTCCCCTTGATAGTGGTGAACCCCACCCTAGCGATAGTAAAAGAGCTGCATAAAAACGGGGTCTTGCAAAGCCAGCCCTATACAGAAATGTGGGCAGACTCGACGGGCTTTTCAGACTTGACCCTGTGCTTATCGGAATTTGACGATCTTGCAGTATCGGGGACGTTTTCAAACCAGGAATGGTTCAGAGTCCGTGTTCAAAGAAGTACCTCGTCGGATCGCCCAGGACAGGATTTGGTCGTCGGTTTGAAGGCATCTTCGTTAGCCTCAGCAGCGGAAGTGTGGTCGCCGGTAGCCGAAACTAACCACACGGGCGTAGCAAGTTCAACTCTCGTATCCGGCATAGTGCAAATTGCGACGCGGATAGCTAAGCCAATAAAGCCGTACCTCCCCGCCCCAGTAGTCCACATCCTCTACAAGATCCTTGGAGTAATTCGATGATCGACGAACTTCGCAGCGTGTCGGTCGTGATACCAACGCACGGTGGCTTGGAGCGTCTGCCACGTCTGCTGGAATCGCTGGATCGCCAAACTCTTGACCGAGATTGCTGGGAAGTCGTTTTTGTGTGTAACGGGGTCGACGACGGCTCAGCTCGCCTTTTGCTCCAGTGGGGCGATCGGTCGGACATCAAATCGAGGGTACTTGTTACTCCTGAGGCTGGTGCGGGGTTGGCACGAAACCTTGGCATAGCGAACGCTCGTGCAGACGTCATCACTTTTGTCGACGATGATGATTGGATTGAACCGCGTTTCGTGGAGGTTGGTCTTTTAAACACGACGGAAAGCTGCATCGCGCTGTTGCCAATCAAGAACGAGACCATTAGCGGTATTAGTGACGAAAACTCCTTGAACGCACGAAGGGCAATGCTGGCGGGTTCAACCGTTCCCGTTCGCGAGGCAGTTTGGACTTTGGGCTTCAACGCATGCAAATTCGTTCCCGCAAAGCTGCTCAAGCAATGGCGTTATAGCGAGGACCTCGCATCCGGCGAAGATGTAGCTTTGTTTGCCAACCTTCTTCGGGTGCCTAATCTTCATTTGGTCATTCCTCAGGATGGCGACGATGCTGCTTATGTGAGGGTTGTACGCGATAACTCGGTATCAAGACGAGCTCAAAGCTTCGACTTCAACGTAGCTCAGCGGTTGGACGTTATCGCAGAGCTTCGGAGAATTCCGGTTGCGCTCGAAGCAGAGAAGGCACTTGAATCGCTTGTTTCCTCCCAATTTAGTTTCGTATCCAAGTGGCTCGGACGTCGGCCAGAGGATTTTAAAGAAGCGGCAAATTATTCGATTGCCGTGGGCGCCTATGGGCTTGACTGGAAGGATATTCCCCGTAGACCGACCAAGAGGCTTGTCTTTTCATACTGTTTCCCGCCCTTCGCAGATCCAGCTGCAAATGTTGTGGCAAAGCGGATTGTAGAAAGGCAAGAAGGCGTAGACGTAGTCAGTGCCGACATGTCCCCGGTTCGAGAGCTCGATCACTCCACACACCTGTTGGTTGATCCCTGGATACACAGGCATGTAACCGTCAAGGGGTACCCGTCATTCTCATCTTGGCCAGCCATTGCCTCTTTTGGGCAAAAGGCCGTCCGAGCTGCACGTGGAACATATGACACTGTGTATTCGCGCGCACTTTGGTCGGGTTCACACGTTGCCGGCGGGTTGTACAAAATCAAGCATCCGACAGTGAAGTGGGAGGCTGAGTTTTCAGACCCGATGCGATGGGATGCGAAAGGGGATCCACGGCCGGGAGGTCCGGCGAGCGGGCGAGTCGCGCGCCGGCTGCAGCGTGGCATTGAATCGGCAGGTTGGCAGAGTGAACTACATACGTGCCGGGACAGTCATTTCGCGCTGACTGAACTAGCTACATTATGTCTGGCTGATCAGTTGGTGTTTACTAATCAAAATCAGCTGAATCTGATTCTGTCGTCGTATAGCGAAGTCTTTGCTGAGACTGTTTTCGCAAAGTCATCGGTTAAACCCCAGTCAGTGCCGCCAGAGGAGGCGTACCAGTCGGCTGCGGTGGATTTGCAGCTCGATCCAAGCAAGCTGAATCTGGCCTATTTCGGTAATTTTTACGCTAATCGTGGATTAGGGGATTTTGCAGAAGCGCTCGACTGCCTCACACCTGAGCAAGCTGAAGAAGTTGTACTCCATGTTTTTTCAGTTGGCGCGAACGGGCCGGTTATACGGGAGCTGATGCGCAGTGGAAATATAGTGCATCACGATCCGCTGAACTACCTTGAGTTTCTCTCGGCGTGCAAACAGTTCGATGCTTTGTTAGTTGTCGACACAGCTACGGCAGGAACCACTTACTTTCAGAATCCTTTCCTGCCGTCGAAGCTGTCGGACTATATGGGATCTGGTACCCCGGTGTGGTCGATGATCGAACCGGGTTCGCCGTTGTCGGAAGTTCCGACCCAGTTCGTCTCCGAACTTGGCTGCCCGGAACAGGCTGCGCGAGAGTTAATTCAAATTGCTTCGCTACGCGAGTAAACTCAGCGACTGCACAAATCCGTGGTCGATGGAGGCAATGTTGGATACAACCCGCTATGCGCAACCTGAGGCGGTTGAGGGACGGTCAGGCCCCACATTCATAGTCAATACGGCTAGTTTGCAGTCTTTGCAAACGCGGCCGTCTTTTGCCGAGTACTGTAGGCAGCTTTGGGATAGACGCGCGTTTATCTGGACGGATGCTCGGTTTAAGGCCTTGCGGACCACGAAAGATTATCGGCTTTGGCGTACCTGGCTTGTACTGCAGCCACTGCTCGATGTCGCGTTCTACGCGTTTCTGTTTGGGCTCATTTTGAAAACCTCACGCGGCATCGACAACTTCGTGGGCTTCCTTATCTTGGGCGTCATTTTTATGAGGATGATCGTGGGGCAGATGACGCAAGGCATTATGCTCATTCGGAATTCGCGTGGAATGATTCAGACTTTCTCATTCCCCAAGGCATCACTCGCCATTTCTCAAACATTGCGTAGCATGCTCGACAACATACTCCCGGGGGTAATGGCAGTACTAATGGCGTTAGCGGCGCAGCATTTTTCGCCGCTGAACTGGTCTATCGTTCTCGTGATTCCGCTTTTCGCCCTGCTACATATCTTTGGGTGTGGCCTCATGCTGGTAACAGCGCGTCTTACAGCGGTTATTCCCGATGCCAGAGCCCTAATTAACTTTTTTTCCCAGGCATGGTTCTTTTTGTCTGGCGTGATGTTTTCGATTGACCGGTTTGTCAATCACCCGACGCTCCACGAGGCGATGACGGCTAACCCAGCTTACATATTCCTCACGGCAATACGTGGCTCGGTTCTTTACCAAGCGCCACCTACTCTCGAAACATGGGGCACTTTGATCGCCTGGTCTACCGGCACATTTCTCGTAGGGCTGATCTACTTTTGGCAAGCGGAGGCACGGTATGTGCGACTCAGCTGATAAAGGAAATACCGCGCGCTTCGACGCGCCTTCTGTAGCCGTTGCGAATGTTACTAAGACCTACGCTATCGGACGTGGGCGATCAGAGGATGCCTCGGCGATACGGCTAGGTCGCCCAAAACGAACGGTAGAGGCCCTGAAGGGTGTTTCTTTTGTTGCCCAGCCGGGCGAAACAATAGGAATCATCGGGCTCAACGGATCGGGCAAATCCACTTTGTTGCGCCTTATCGCTGGTGCGGAAGAGCCAACAAGTGGCCGTGTTTTGGTGCGGAAGAAGCCAATGCTCCTGGGCGTTTCTCCTGCTCTACATGGAGACCTCACCGGGGCACAAAATGTATATCTGGGGTGCCTTGCGTTGGGGATGCCCGCCGATAAAGCAAAGGAGCAGATCAAACTAATTGCTGAATGGACTGAGCTTGGCGAGGCTATTGACCGTCCCATGTCAACGTATTCCTCTGGCATGGGTTCGAGGCTCAATTTTGCAATTTCGACTGCCGTCGAACCGGACATTCTGTTAGTGGACGAGGCTCTGTCGACCGGTGATGCGGCATTTGGCGCGAAGGCAAAAGACAGAATCAACGGTGTAATCGAGCGCGCAGGCAACCTATTTCTTGTCTCGCACAGCATTGGCACTGTTGAGGACCTGTGCGAACGTAGCATCTGGATATACAAGGGGGAAGTAATCGCTGATGGTCCCACCTCAGAGGTGTGCCCTAAATACCACGAGTGGGCGCGGCTGATGGGAAAATCGGATAAGCAGCCAGCCTACGATTATCTGGATACTGTTAGAGCTGGGTATCTCAAGCCCCGAGTCTTGTTTGTCTCCGATTAACCTTGGCCGACGAAGTTTGAGCGTTAATGTAAAGGCGATGTCTAAGAATCCATCTTGCTTGGCTAAGCTCGATTGCGGATTAACCCCAAGCTTCTGAGCTGACTAGGAGATGCACATGGTGGACGCGAGAGCATACTGTGAAAATATGTACGACAAGTGGTATGCGGGCCATGGTTGGGCAATAGTTGCGGTTGCTGATGGCATCGAAGTTAACAATCCCGCCGGGGTGAAGCACAAGTTGTACACGGAGAGCCGCGACTGGGTTGAATGTCTCGAAAAGTATCCCGGAACCACCCAAAGATTATGGTCCTACTCTCTGAACCACTTGGTCGATGCGCACAAGATTGATCCTCTTTTAGCTCGAGAAAGTCTGGTTGCCTTCTACGACGGCCTCTCAGAAGTGCGAGGAACCGTACGCAAACGGCTCGGTGAATCGTGGGATCATTGCGTCTCGATGCGTCTTCGCGCTCTCACCGCGCTTACCGGTAGCAGAGACGATCGGATGGCGGAACTGGCTAAAGCCTATATCGAGGCTGAAAAGCGTTTAGAAGATCTGTGGGGGCTGGTTGTAAATAACAACCATGGTCTGATGCTTGTGCAGTCTCTAATCGAAGCAGCATTGGGCCGATACAACGGTGCGCCAGCTGCATCGGAGGCTGAGATTGTTCTCGGAAGTGTGAAGCTGGAAGAAATTGTGAAGTCTGTTTTTGGTGCAGATTTCTATTGCAATGAGAATTCGCCATTCTATCACCACTTCTACATCGACCGGTTTAAATATATGCGTCAGGCCTTTGAGGGGGTGGAGCTTCTCACCCAAACTGTGGCCGCACTTGATAGGTGGATTGCGCTTGCGGAAAAGAGCATGCGTGGCATTGTGACGCCAGACGGGATAATTCCGCCTCTCGGTGACTCCACTGAGATGCGTTCGCCTTATCCGCCGGCTAAGGGAACTTTTTTCTCTACCCGCACTGGATTTTGGGTACACAAGAACGAAAACCTCTATGTGTCCTTGAAATGCGGACATGATTCGGTAGTTCATAAACATGCAGACGACACGTCTATCTTCGTTCGCTGCAACGGTGAAACATTCATCGGCGACGGAGGGACGTATAGCTACGATTACTCTGACAAACGTGTATTCACATTGCGCACACAGAGAGCTCACTCGGGAATCTTTTTCCGGGAGTACGACGAGATGCATTCGGCCCGCCTTTACAAAGGACCTCGATACAACACGAAGGACTGGACGAAGGGCAGGATCTATGAGCCGACAATGACGGAGGTGCGCGGTGCCGTCAACGTGGGAGGCAGTGGTATGTTAGAGCGTCGCCTGGAGATTATTGACGAGCGCACTTTCAGAGTTTCAGACCGCTCCATCTCGTTCGATCACCTCACACCGGTACACCGCTTCCTCGTTCCAGGGGCAATTGGAATAGCACTTGATGGGCACATCATGACTCTCCAGGGCGAAAACGGACATCTAAAAGTAACCTTCGATCGGCCGGTCAAAGCAGAAATTGCTATGGGCGAGCACGAGCACCCTTACCGTGGCTGGTATTCGCCAAAGCCAAATGTCTTCGAGCTGGCTCAAATGGTTGAAATTGTAGGGGCTGACAACACCGGCTCTCTTAATTTTGAGTGCACCTATACACGGACAGAAGACAACTAAAGAACTTTTCAATGGATTAGCGCGCAAGCGTTTGTGGAAACAGAGAGCTGGCAATGAAGCTAAGCGTTGACGTAGTGAATGGCATCCAGATTCGCGCGCAAGTTCGCGATGCGGGTCCTCTTTTTGCGTTCCATCTTTTGGACGGAGATCAATCGGTAGAGATGACTTCGTGCACGAGCGCTTCGACCCACATTTTTTTCACCAGGCTATCCAGGTAGTTATCGAGTAAAAGCACTGGTTAAAGATGGTCCCGGACCGCGGCTCGAGCGGATCTCCAACCAAGTGACTATAGCTTTTGATGACCCTCTAACTCGAGCGATAGCTCAACCCGCGTTCGCTTTAGTGGGATTAACTCGAACTACGCTCGCCGCAATTCTCATAATGGGCGAAATCGTACCGGTCGTGGCAATCGTTTCGCCGATGCATGCAGGGAAGAGTGTATTCGGCGTGCCGGTTGTCGCAAACGCGCCTGACGGGGTGGTAAGGCTTGTCGACCTGGGGCGCGACACGATGGCATCCTACGCGACTTCGCTCGATCCCATGGAGCGAGATTTGCGTAGCGTGATCGCTGATGGGTTAGCGAAGATGGACCTACTTTCAGTTCATAGAATGTCCGCTTCGTTACTATCCGCAGGGTTAGAGGGTGCAAGTCAGGAACTCGACGACTATATCTTCGAGCGCTTCAACACCCGAGTTCCCGCCTCGGTGAAATGTTGTGCGGTCGTATCTAGTAACACCGTGGTGAGTATCGAGTAACGCATTGGTGAGCATCCAGTAACAGTCCGGGGGAGGATTCTGGTGACCGCGTGACTTCAGGGCACGCGGCGTTACCAGAGGAGTCTGATTGTGACTGACTACCGGGCGGTAATGGATCAAGTGCTCAAAGGCTGGTCTGTCCGCCAAATCTGTTCGAGTTCGCGGTGCTCGCACACCACCGTGCAAAAAGCACGCGATGCGCTGGTGGAACACAACATCAGAACCCGTGAGCAACTTCGTGGGGTTGTGGATCATGAGCTGGCGGACTGGTTCGTCGACGGGCGCAGCCATGCTCAGGGGGATTTCGTCCCGATCGATTTCGACGCTGTCGCCAAAGCGCGCACCGGGCGCAACAAGGTGACCCTGCAGGTGCTGTGGGGCCGCTACACCGCACAGCCTGCGGGCACAGGCCAGCGGTACTACAGCTACGAGCGGTTTCGCCAACTTGTGGCTCAACACGTTGATGCAGCCGGGCTGACCGCCAGGATCACCCATGCCCCGGGCCATACGATGCAGGTGGACTGGGCAGGCACGAAGATGCGGTTGTTTGACCCCACCGGCGGACAAGGCTCGAAGGTCAGCATCTTTGTCGCCTCGCTGCCGTATTCGGGCATGGTGTTCGCCTGCGCGTGCGCGGATGAGCGCCAGGACGCGTGGCTTGCAGCCCATATCCGCGCGTTCGAGTACTTCGGCGGGGTTGCCGAGGTCATCGTGCCGGATAATGCCTCAACGGCTTCGAATGCGATCAGTGCCGCGGACAGGAATCGCCGGGTCAACTCCACCTACGAGGAGTTTTTGGAGCACTACAACACCGCCGCGTTGCCGGCTCGGGCGAAACGTCCCAAGGATAAGGCCAGCGTTGAAGCTGCAGTCAAGATTGTCACCCAGAACGTTATCCACGCACTCGATGGCCACCAGTGCGCCGGAATAGACGAGCTCAACGCAAAAATTACCGTCCTAGTCGATGGGATCAACGCTGCCGAACCGTTTCGCGGCAATGCGACGAGCAGGCGCGCATTGTTTGATCAGTTCGAACGCGACGTGCTCACCGCGCTGCCTGCAACACCGTGGCAGCGTACCGAATGGAAACGCGCCAAAGTCGCGCCTAATTTCCACATCAGAGTGCACAACGTGCATTACTCGGTGCCCAACCAGCTGGTGGGCCGCACCATGGATGTGCGTATCACCGGTGACAGTCTCGCCGTCTTCGACGCCGGGCAGCGTGTGGCCACCCACCAACTCGCACGTGCCCGCGGGGTGTATGTCACCGACACCGACCACATCCCGGCGAATATAGGTGACACCCGTGGGTTATGGACAAGCGAGTACTTCCTGCGCGAAGCCGCCAAGATCGGGCCGGCCACCCGCCAGGTGATTGCCGAGCTGATCGAAGCCAAAGCGATCCCTGCCCAGGCGTACCAAGCGTGCCGCAACGTGCTCAACATGGGCAAACACACCAACAAGCCAATCCTCGAAGAAGCCTGCAGGCGGTTGGTGTCCACCGACGGCGCCAGGCGTGCTGTGTCGTATACCGCGGTGAAAAACATGATGGCCGCCGTGCGCAAAGACACCTCCACACGGCCTACAGGCACTGACCTGCCAACCGATCAACCAACCGGCAGACCCGCTGACGGCGCGCCTGCGCCGACAGCGCGTGACACCCGCGGCGCCTACCTCGGTGGTGCTGCCCAGTTCAGCCTCGAAAACCTCACCAAGAAGGGATCTGCATAACCCATGCCCCACCCACAACCAGCATCAGCATCTGCCCGCTTCCTCGACGAATCAGTCCTGCCGATCTTTACCGACCTGCGCATGACCGCCTTCGGACAAAGCGTCATCGACATCGCCGCCGATCCCGCCTTCGACGATTGGAGCTTTTCCGACAAGGTGCTCTACGCACTCGACAAAGAGGTAGCGGCCAAGCGTGAGAGGCGAGTCAACAAACTGCTCAAAGCATCCCGATCGCCAAACCCCGATGCTTGTATCGAAGACATCACCTACACGCCCGGCCGCACCATCAACAAAGAGCAAATCACCCGACTCGCTCACTGCCAATGGTGCCAAAGCGCACAAAACATTGTCATCCTGGGCAAATCCTCCGTCGGCAAGACCTACCTCGCCCAAGCACTGCTCACAGCGGCGTGCCGAAACGACTACTCCGCACGCTTCTTCCGCACCGACACACTCGCCAACCACCTCGCCGTGCTCAAACACGACGACCCAGCCCGCATCACATTCCTCGAAGACCTCCACCACACAGACGTGTTAGTCCTCGACGACTTCCTGACCACCCCAATCGATGCCGCTACCGCACACCAACTGCTCAACATCCTCGCAGAGCGCGAACCCCGCGGATCCACCATCGTGACATCCCAGTTCACACCCGACGAGTGGTACAAATCCATCCCCGATGCCGTCATCGCCGAATCCATCCTCAACCGACTCGTCGCCGGCGCCGAAATCATCACACTCGAAGGCACCAACATGCGACTGGACTAATAACCCCACCGAAACCCCAAAACGCCCGGGTGTTACTCGATACTCACCCGGGCGTTACCCGATACTCACCACACCGTTACTAAACACGTGGTCTAAACAGGTGAAAATCGGAGAGGGAACCGTCCTTGGATATGGAGGCATCGGAACTGTGATTAACAAAAGCGCAGTTATTGGGCGCAACTGTGTTATCGGTCAAAATGTGACGATCGGTGCTCGTTCTAGCGATGCCCCGCCGGTGATCGGGGACAACGTCTACGTCGGGCCTCACGCCGTGTGTATTGGCGGTTCGATTGGGACAAACGTAGTGGTCGGCGCTGGATCTGTTGTAACTAAACCAGTTGAATCAAACTGCGTTGTTGCTGGATCCCCAGCCCGGGTGATCAGCACAGACATATGGGAATACCGTGGATACACTCGGGCCTACCGCTAATCATCGGCGCTTCGGTTCGGCAGATGACCGTTAGCGGCCCAGGGCGCGGATCTGCCAGCCAGCGTTTTGCCAATCGGTGACGTTCAGGACGTTTCGGCCGTCGATGAGCAGTTGCTTTGCGACGAGCTCCGCCGCCCACCGCGGATCCATGTCCTTGAACTCCTGCCACTCCGTGGCGAGGATGACCAGCTCCGCGCCGCGCAGGGCGTCCTCGAGACTGGTGGCGTAGTCGAGGGTGGGAAACACCTTGCGGGCGTTGTCCATGCCCTGCGGGTCGTAGACGCGCACGGACGCGCCGGCAAGCGAGAGCTGGCCGGCTACTGCGAGTGCCGGCGAGTCGCGCACGTCGTCCGAGTTCGGCTTGAACGCCGCACCGAGCACGGTGATGTTGCGGCCGATGACGCTGCCGAGCTCCTCGCGCGCCAGGTCGATCACGCGCTGGCGGCGGCGCATGTTGATCGCGTCGACCTCACGCAGGAACGTCAGTGCCTGGTCGGCGCCGACCTCGCCGGCACGCGCCATGAACGCGCGGATGTCCTTGGGCAGGCACCCGCCGCCGAAGCCGAGGCCCGCGCCGAGGAACTTACGCCCGATGCGGTCGTCGTAGCCGATCGCGTCCGCAAGCTGGGTCACGTCCGCGCCGACGTTCTCGCAGACCTCGGACACGGCGTTGATAAACGAGATCTTCGTGGCCAAGAACGCGTTGGCGGAGACTTTCACCAGCTCCGCGGTCTGCAGATCCGTCACGATGAACGGGGTGTCATTTTCCAGCGGGTGGCGTAGACTTCGCGGGCGATCTCCTCAGCGCGGGAGTTCTCGGCGCGGTGCCCCAACACGATCCGGTCCGGCTCGATGGTGTCCTTCACGGCGTAGCCCTCGCGCAGGAACTCCGGGTTCCAGGCGATCTCCACGGTCGCCTTGTTGCCGTGCTCGGCGGCGAGTTTGTCGGCGCGCTCCTGCAGCGCGGCGGCGGTGCCGACCGGGACGGTGGACTTGCCCAGGATCAGGTGCTCGCCCTCGAGCTGGGGCACCAAGTCGTCGATGACAGCCTCGATGTAGCGGGTATCCGCCGCGTAGGAACCGCGCTGCTGCGGGGTGCCAACCCCAATGAAGTGCACGCGGCCGAAGGCGGCGGCTTCGGCGTAGCTCGTCGTAAAGCCAAGGCGACCTGCCTCGATGTTGCGCTCGAGCACCTCGGGAAGGCCCGGCTCGAAAAACGGCACCTTGGAATTCTTCAGCGCCTCGATCTTGGTTTCATCAACGTCTACGCCCAGCACCTCGTGGCCGAGTTCAGCCATGCACGCCGCATGCGTCGCGCCAAGGTAACCAGTGCCGATCACAGTCATCCGCATAAGCAACGAGGTTAGCAGTAGCTGTAAACGTTCAGCGATTAATAGGGCAGCGGACTAATCAAGTGGCAACTGTTAGCTTGGTGTATTTTGCATCTTATGAAGGTCCGCTTTTCCCTACCGGTTTCTGACTGTCCAGCGAGGCTGGCTGTAAAGTCATCTGGAACTCTGAATGAGAAAGATTATGTTCTCAAGATCGCCTTCCCGGGTATTGAGGTATCGCGCCGAGACGCTATCGACTTAAATTTGTCCTACTCGGACTCGTTTAAGTCTGCCTTTTTGTATAACGGCCGTCAGCCGGAAGGCGAATCTGGAAAAACACCTTTCTTTCGGATTCCCGAAGGAGCTGCAGACCTAGAAGTGACGGTTGAACGGTGGCAGAAGGACATTGAAATAGCGCCAATTAATACGATTCGGCTTAACGTTCTTGCGCCGTGGGAGAAGTTTAACCGCTTGACGATCAATGGGGTTGAGGTAGATGGATAAATCGCAACTAGCAGCGACCGTCACTGAGTTAGACGTATCGGTAGTGATCGGTTTCCGGGATTGGGGGCTGCGCAGAATCCGCTTGGCTGTTCAAAGCATCCAGGAATCGTTTGGTCGATTCAACGGCGAAGTGATTATTTCTGATTACGGTTCCATCGATCCGCAAGCCAACAAGGCCTTGGCCGAAGAACTGGAATGCCCCTACGTATATACCCCGGCTGAGGTTTGGTCCCGATCGCGCGCTCTCAATGCCGGCTTCGCCATCAGCTCGGGTGAACTTCTCGTGTCTACCGATGCGGATATGGTTTTTTCTCCTGCGTCATTTGAACGGATCGTGGAAACCGCGAGGAAGCAGCCTAAAGCTGCGTTCTTCCTGCAATGTCGGGACCTCCCAGAAGGCATGGATGACGAGTGGGTAGCAGATCATCCTGGTGCGTGGGTAGAGCTGGAGCAGCAATCCCGACTCAGACCCCGTTGGGGAATGGGTGGCATGATGGCTATTTCACGCGAAGGGTTCTTCGAAATTCGCGGATTTGATGAGCGATTCCACACCTATGGCGGAGAAGATCTGGATTTCGCCCAGCGCGCACGGCGAGCAGGATTCAAAACGGTTTGGGTGAACGATCCGGACGTTCGCATGTACCACATGTGGCACCCGCCGACACGGGCGATTGTGGATCAGACAGAAGAGGGCCGCGAAACTGTGGAGCGGAACCGCGACATGGTCTACAACGACCCAAGCTTCGTACGGAATTATCTGCACTGGGAACACCGACCAGCAGATGCTCCGCCCCTCGTGACTGTTGCTATCTGTACCCACAACCGCGCGGATTTGATCGGTGAATCAATCCAGTCTGTTCTATTTCAGACAATGCAGGACTTTGAGATCGTCGTGGTAGACGATGGTGGTGACGACGATACAAAGTCAGTCTTGGAATCTTTTGGCGACGAACGCATCCGTTACTTCTGGCAGGAAAACGCAGGTATTTCGGCGGCACGCAACTTGGCAGCTGAGAAGAGCCGCGGAATTTATACCGCAGTTCTTGATGATGATGACCTCATGCATCCTCGACGCCTAGAATGGCAAGTCGGCGGCATGGTTCCTGGGACCGTTGGCAACGTCGGGGCTTTTATCAACTTCGATGATACGACAGGTGAGTTAAACCTGATTGTCTCGAAGATTCCTACGATCGAAACCGCGATGGCAAAGGGGTCAGCACCGGGCCACAGCACATGGATGCTCCGCACTGATGTGATACGTGCATTGAAATACGACGAATCGCTTACAAGCGGCGTGGACAACAACATCATGCTCCGGTTGCTAAGGACTGGTTTAAGGCTCAGTCACGTAGGTAGACCGGTCACATTCCGGCGAATGCACAGCAGGCAGGTCACTGTACTGGACGGGGACAGGCAGCTGGCGAGTGCGAGCTCGGCGTTAAAGTTCATTCAATGGCGCCTCAACCCAGGCGATCTCAAAAACATCGCCAACATCGCGAAGGAGAACGGGGAGTATCCCCAGACCGCTCCACGGGATGAAATGCTCAAAGATGCAGCCTTGTATTTGCCCGACCATCTGACAAAGCGTGACCTTGTCTTGGCTGTAACGGCGGGCTCCTCGGTGCCCGACACGTGGGAGGGGGATCTCGTCCGTGCAGAGGTTTCTGCCGGGTCTGAGGAAACTCCTCCCATCGCGCTAGCGATCGTACGTAACGCGACGTTTGCCGACATTGTCGCCGCACGTCAGGCGAACTTAGACTTCACGGTTGTTGACAAGAAGGTGGCAAATGAGACCTCGCCAAGCAAAGTAGAGCAGATCAAGCTAGTCCTAGAGAGCGCAGCCAGCGTTGTTGCTGGTGAAGGTCTCGAAGACGAGTTCATTCTGGTTAAGCGCGATGACGCTGCCGGAACGCAAAGCATCCCGTGGTCGGTTCAGATTGCTAATGCGGGAGCGGTGAAGTCTGCCCTGAAAAACGACCCTTCGTGGATGATCTACGGCAACGAGTTCTGGGAGATTGAAAGTGCGGATTACTAAGAGTCGAAATAAACTCCGTCAGATCGCATACACAGCTGAATTATCAGAGTATGATGCGGAGCCGCCGTCAAGGACGTGGTTGCTGGATGATCTTCCTAACAAGATCAACCCCGAGCTTGAGGCTGTAGCCTTGTACCTCGTTTTCGGGCGATGGTGTGGTGGTGAGTTCGAAGTCCCCCAAAAAATGGGGCCCAACACTGCTGCGGCGATTGAGCGACACGCATCCATGGATTTTTTCCCAGGACCGATTGAATACTATCCCAAGCCCATTTTTCGTGGGTCCCGAGTGGTAACTGTCACCGATTCGTTTCACGGCGTAAAACAAAACACCCTAGTTTGTTTGAACGGATCTGATTGGATTGGCAGTCTTAAAGCAACTTCCACGCTTTTGCTTTCTTCCAATACTGAGGTTTTCGTTTCGCCCAAGGATCCTCAAATAGCCCTACTTGCACCGGCCCTTTTGTTGGCTGAAGAACTAGATTTAGCGGAGATTGCCTTGGATAGCGGTTTAGACGCCATGGCGGCCGAACTTGCTGACCTGCTACGTCAGGTCGGTATCGCATTGCGGGGATGAAGGCCTTAGGCAAAATCGCAGACCTAGGCCCTCCCCAGTAACGCCGAATGAGCCAAGGGATGCATCAGAATTATTACCCGTAACTGTTAGTGGTCGTCTAGCATAGCTCCGCGTCCTTGGCTGAGGGCGGGGTGGTGGGTTAAGGGTCAAAAAGTGTGTCTGGCCCGGCGTGTCGTGGGGGTTAGATTTG
>ERZ1030898.29-NODE-29-length-33623-cov-22.543017_pt1 | contig 33623 bp, 32 predicted proteins | sample MGYA00517298_ERZ1030898 | MGnify/ENA primary metagenome ERZ1030898 (study PRJEB33718, sample SAMN03159684) | human skin metagenome | collected 2014-05-20 | study: EMG produced TPA metagenomics assembly of the PRJNA266117 data set (Human skin bacterial metagenome... | reverse complement strand
TGGGCGATACGCAGGAGATCATCCGCGCAGCCGCCGACATACTGACCAAGCGCTACGGCGGCGAGCAGCAGCTTGTCGACGTCGAAAGGCTCGACGGCTCAGGGCTTGCGGACGTGTTCCGGGCACGTGTTGTGAACAACCCGTTTTTCCAGCACCGCTCGGTGGTGGTGAAGCACTCGCCGGCTACCGGCGACGAGCTGGCGGATGCGGCGTTTCTGCGCGAGACGGTGGCGTACCAGTTCGCCACGTCGTTAAGCGAGGAAGTGCGCCCGGGCCCGGTGCTGCTGGGCTACGACACCGCGCAGCGCATCCTGATCATTTCGGATCTGGGTGACGGCCGCACGCTCGCGGACCTGCTGCAGGACGCGGACCCGGAAACCCACGTGGATCTCCTGCGCCGCCTTGGCCGCGCGCTGGGCAAAATGCACGCCGGTACCGCGGACGATGAAGACGCGTTCAACGTGCTGTTTCAGCGCATGACGCGTTCGAGAAAGAACGCGGCGAATCTGCAGCTGCTGAGAGACCGGTTGTTGTCGCACCGCATCCGTATCGGCGTGGAGTTCCTGGAGCGGGCTGGAATCGACATTCCTGGTGAGGTCCGGTTCGCCGCCACGAACGTGCGTACCCGGCTGCTGCGCGGCGGGATGCGTGCGTTCACGCCGTTCGACTTGACGCCGGACAACATCATCCAAACCGGCAACTCGTTCCATTTCCTGGATTACGAGTGGGCGGGGTACAGGGACGTCACGTTCGATGTGGCGTTTGTGGTTGCCCGCTTCCCGGTGTTTCTTGCGGCGCAGCCGTTCAGCGCCGCCGCCACCGAGGCGTTCATCGACGCGTGGGTGAGCGAGGTGCGCGGCATCTGGCCGAGTGCGGAGCACCCGGATACGTTGCAGGCGCGGATCACCGCAGGCCTGATCGGCTGGGCGATGAGCAGCGTGGCCATGCTGGATCCGGTGAGCCCAGCCGAGTTGGTGGAACACGACGCCAAGCTCAAGGAGGACTTCGAGGCCGCTGGCCTTGACGTGTCCGACCTGGGTCCGTTGGAAGCGAGCGCCGAAACCGAAGAACACTCTGCGGACTACGCCGGAGATGTGCTGCGGCCGCACTCGCAGGGGCCGTTTACCGCCGATGAGGCGCTGGTGCGCCGGGACTTGCGCGAGACGTTCGAGTCCCTCGCCGCGTTCGCGGGCACCGGCAAGGACCCCGCGTACCGCACGATAAGCGAGTTCGCGCAAACGCTGGCTGAGCGCTTGCGCTAAGAGAGGTGCGCGTGGAACAAGAGGGACTATTCGCTGCCGCAGGCGGCAACAACAGCCGCGGCGATTCCGGCAACCGCGGCACCGCCTTTTTTGAGGCGGGGGCGTCCGCGCCGTTGGCCGCGCGCATGCGGCCGCGGACCCTCGACGAGATCGCGGGCCAACGCCACCTGCTCAGCGAGGGCAAACCGTTGCGCAGGCTTATCGACGGCTCCGGGGCCGCCTCCGTGATCCTCTACGGCCCGCCGGGGACCGGCAAGACCACGATCGCCTCGCTGATCGCGTCTGCGATGGGGCAGAACTTCGTCGCGCTCTCGGCGCTGTCTTCTGGCGTGAAAGAGGTGCGTGCCGTCATCGACGAGGCGCGCAGGGATTTGATCCGCGGGGAGAAGACGGTGCTGTTCATCGACGAGGTGCACCGTTTTTCCAAGACGCAGCAGGATGCGCTGCTCGCCGCCGTGGAAAACCGCACCGTGCTGCTTGTCGCGGCGACCACGGAAAACCCGAGCTTCAGCGTGGTTGCGCCGCTTTTGTCGCGCTCGCTGCTGCTGAAGCTGGAGTCCCTCGACGCGGAGGACTTGGGCAGGGTGCTCGACCGGGCGATGGCGGACGAGCGCGGATTCAACGGCGCATTCAAGCTTGACGACGCCGCACGGGACCAACTTGTCCTCCTCGCCGGCGGCGACGCGCGCCGCGCGCTGACCTACTTGGAGGCCGCGGCCGAAGCGGTGCAGCCCGGGGAGACCATCACCGTCGACACGGTGAAAGAAAACGTCAACCGTGCGGTAGTGCGCTACGACCGCGACGGCGACCAGCACTACGACATCGTCAGCGCGTTCATCAAATCCATCCGTGGCTCAGACGTCGACGCCGCCCTGCACTACCTGGCCCGGATGATCGAGGCGGGGGAGGACCCGCGCTTCATCGCGCGGCGTTTGGTCATCCACGCCTCCGAGGACATCGGCATGGCAGACCCGACCGCACTGCAGACCGCCAACGCTGCGGCAAGTGCAGTGCAGTTCATCGGCATGCCCGAGGGAAGGCTTGCGCTCGCGCAGGCGACGATCCACTTGGCCACGGCACCGAAATCGCCGTCGGTGATCCAGTCCATCGACCGCGCGTTGGCGGACGTGCGCGCGGGCCACGCCCCTCCGGTGCCGGCGCACCTGCGCGACGGGCACTACGAAGGCGCGAAGGCAATGGGCAATGCGGTGGGCTATGTCTATCCCCATGATGATCCGTTGGGCGTCGTCAAGCAGCAGTACATGCCCGACGGCCTTGAAGAGGCCGTCTACTACGAACCCACCGACCATGGCGCGGAGCGGCGCATCAAAGACTTCATCGGGCGGCTGCGTGCCCTCGTCCGCGGGCGGTGACACCGGGCGGCGTCCGGGCGCGGGGTAGAGTAAGCGCGGATAAAAACCGGCGCTGCTGAAAGGACAATCACGCGTGCAGACCCATGAGATCCGAGAGCGGTTCACCAACCACTTCGTCGAGGCCGGCCACACCCCGGTGCCGAGCGCCCCGCTGATTCTGGACGACCCGACGCTGCTGTTCGTCAACGCCGGCATGGTGCCGTTTAAGCCGTACTTCCTGGGCGACCAAACTCCGGATTTCGAAAACGGCACCGCCACCTCCATTCAGAAGTGCGTGCGCACCCTGGACATCGAGGAAGTGGGCATCACCACCCGCCACAACACGTTCTTCCAGATGGCCGGCAACTTCTCCTTCGGCCAGTACTTCAAGGAAGGCGCGATCACGCACGCCTGGACCCTGCTCACTGGCGCTGTTGAGGACGGCGGGCTGGGCCTGGACCCGGAGCGCCTGTGGGTGACGGTCTACCTGGACGACGACGAAGCAGCCTCGATCTGGCGCGACAAGATCGGCGTCCCGGAAGAGCGCATTCAGCGCATGGGCATGGAGGACAACTTCTGGTCCATGGGCATCCCCGGTCCCTGCGGCCCGTGCTCTGAGATCTACTACGACCGCGGCCCGGAGTACGGCGTCGAGGGCGGCCCGATCGCCGACGACAACCGTTACATGGAGATCTGGAACCTCGTGTTCATGGAGTCCATCCGCGGCGAGGGCGACAAGAAGGGCAACTTCGATATCGTCGGTGAGCTGCCGCAGAAGAACATCGATACCGGCATGGGCATCGAGCGTGTCGCCTGCCTGCTCCAGGGCGTGGACAACGTCTACGAGACCGACCTGTTGCGCCCCGTCATCGACGCCGCTGTCGAGCTGACGGGCGCGAAGTACGACGCCGGCAACAAGGACGACGACGTGCGCTTCCGCGTCGTCGCCGACCACGCACGTACCGGCATGATGATCATCCTTGACGGCGTGACCCCGTCCAACGAGGGCCGCGGCTACATCCTGCGCCGCCTGCTGCGCCGCATCATCCGCTCCGCGCGCCTGCTGGGCGCGACCGGCCCGGTCATGGAGACGCTGATGAACACCATCATGGACACCATGACCCCGTCCTTCCCGGAGATCGCGGACAACCGCGAGCGCATCCTGCGCGTCGCCGTCGCCGAGGAGAAGGCGTTCTCCAAGACCCTGGAGGCGGGCACCTCGCGTTTCGACGAAGCCGCGTCCGCCGTTTCCGCGTCCGGTGCCAAGGTCCTGCCGGGCGCGCAGGCCTTCGAGCTGCACGACACCTACGGTTTCCCCATCGACCTGACCGTGGAAATGGCGCGCGAAGCCGGCCTGGACGTGGACATGGACGCATTCAACGCCGCGATGCAGGAGCAGCGCGAGCGCGCCAAGGCCGACAACAAGGCGAAGAAGCACCGCAACGTGGACGAGTCGCTCTACCGCGAGTGGGTGGACGCCAACCCGACCGAGTTCGTGGGCTACGACCAGCTCACCCACGACGCGAAGGTCATCGGCCTGGTGCGCGGAGGCGAGAAGGTCGGGGAAGTTGCCCAGGGCGACGAGGTCGAGGTCATTCTTGATGTGACCCCGATGTACGCCGAGTCCGGCGGCCAGATGGCCGACCGCGGCCGCCTGCTCATGGGCGACACCATCCTCAACGTCAACGACGTGCAGCGCGTGGGCAAGAAGCTGTGGCTGCACAAGGCCACGGTGCAAAACGGCGGGCTTGATCTGGGCTCCACCGTCACGGCCGAGGTGGACGGCGCCTGGCGCCACGGCGCGCGCCAGGCGCACTCCGCGACGCACCTGATCCACGCGGCGATCCGCCAGGTGCTCGGCCCCACTGCAGTCCAGGCTGGTTCCTTGAACAAGCCGGGTTACCTGCGCTTCGACTTCAACTACACCGACCAGCTCACGGACGCACAGCTCGAGGAAATCGCCACCATCACCAACCAGGCGGTGGACGCGGACTTCGCGGTCAACACCATTGAGACCTCTCTGGACCATGCGAAGGAGATGGGCGCGATGGCGCTGTTCGGCGAGAGCTACGGCGACACCGTGCGCGTGGTGGAAATCGGTGGTCCGTTCTCTGTCGAGCTGTGCGGCGGCACCCACGTCGAGCACGCCTCGCAGATCGGCCCGGTGGCCGTCCTCGGCGAGTCCTCCGTTGGCTCCGGCGCGCGCCGCATCGAGGCGTACTCCGGCATGGACTCCTTCAAGTACCTGTCCAAGGAGGCCGCGCTCGCGTCCGGTTTGGCCGCGGAGCTGAAGGCCCCGACCGAGGAGCTGCCGGATCGCATCGCCCAGCTCACCGAGCGTCTGCGCGCGGCCGAGAAGGAGATTGCAAACCTGCACCGCCAGCAGCTTCTGGCGTCCACCGCCAACCTGGCGGAGGAGGCGCAGACGGTGGGCGAGCACCGTGTCGTCGCAAAGCACCTGCCCGAAGGCATTACCACTGGCGACCTGCGCACGATCGCCAACGACTTGCGCGGCAAGCTCCAGGCAGAAGACGCTGTGATCGTGCTGCTGTCCCAGGTGGACGGCAAGGTCTCCCTGGCCGCTGCCGCAACGCAGCAGGCTGTGCAGTCCGGTGTGAAGGCCGGCGACCTGGTGAAGCTGATCGGGCAGTACGTCGACGGTAAGGGAGGCGGTAAGCCGGACCTGGCACAGGGCACCGGTGCGAACCCGGCAGGAATCGAGGATGCGCTGCGCGCGGTGCGTGAATCGCTCGCGGAGTAGACAGCGATGCTATGCGTGACACGCCGAGACAGCACCCCGCCGGTTCCACAGGAAACGGTTAGGTTTAACCAAGGCCAGTTGACCGCCCAGCCGTTAACCGGCCTGTTCCCGTAGGCGCCGAAGGTGGAAAGGACACACGGATGAAGGTGCAGCCAGACACCCCGGGGCTCAACGACCCGGGGAAGGGGCGCCGCATCGGCATTGATGTGGGCACTGTCCGCATCGGCGTGGCCTCCTCCGACCAGGACGCGACGCTTGCCACCCCGGTGGAAACGGTCCGCCGGGTCACCGGATTCAAAGACCGCGACGGCGAGGACATCGAGCGTTTGCTTGAGCTTATCGACGAGTTTGAAGCCGTGGAAGTTGTCGTCGGCCTGCCGTCGAACCTCAACGGCGACGGCTCCAAGAGCGTCAAGCATGCAAAGGAAATAGCCTTCCGCATCAAGCGCCGCAGCGATGTGCCTGTGAAAATGGCGGACGAGCGGCTGACCACGGTCGCGGCCACCCAGGCACTGCGTGCCTCCGGCGTGCGGGAAAAGGACGCGCGCGCCGTGATCGACCAAGCGGCGGCGGTAGAGATTCTGCAATCATGGCTGGACGGCCGCAAAAACTACCTCAAGGAGAATTAACCGTGACCCCACGACAAGCCGCCATGCGGCGCACACGAAACACCGCGGTGCTGGTTACTTCGCTCCTGCTGATCATCGGCCTGATCGCTTGGATTGCCATCGCCCGCGGCAACAACGTGTCCGACTTCGAGGGCACTGGTAACGGCGAAGAACAGGTAGTGCACATCAAGGAAGGCGCAAGCCTTTCCGCGCTTGGTCCTGAGCTGGAGGAGCGTGGCATCGTCGCCTCCGACAACGCGTTCCAAACTGCCGCGGCAAACAATGCGAACGCCGACAATATCCAGCCGGGCTTCTACCGCCTGCAGGGAGAGATGAGCGCCGACTCCGCGGTGAGCGCGCTTTTGGATCCGCAGCAGCGCATTACTCCGTTGCAGGTCTACGGCGGGGCCACCTTGATGGACATCAATATCCTCGGCGGACAGAAGCGCTTGGGAATTTTGACCATGATTCAGCAGTCCGCCTGCGGCGAGGAACCGGCGCCGGACTGCCTGAAGCTGGAAGAGCTGAACAAGGTTGCTGCGGAAGCGGATCCAGAGGCTCTTGGTGTTCCTGAGTGGGCCCGCGAGACCGTTGCCGGCCGGGCTGGCGACGCGAAACGGCTCGAGGGCCTGATCGCTCCGGGCGAGTACATCATCGACCCGCACGCGAGTGCCGAAGAGATCCTCACGGACCTGATCACCCGTTCCGCCAAGCAGTACGAATCCACCGACATTGTCGGCCGCGCCAAGGCTGTCGGCTTGACCCCGTACGAGTTGCTCACCGCGGCGTCGTTGGTTGAACGCGAGGCTCCGGCGGGCGAGTTCGACAAGGTTGCGCGCGTCATCCTCAACCGCCTGGACGAGCCGATGCGCCTGGAGTTCGACTCCACCGTGAACTACGGGCTGCCGTCCGTCGAGGTCGCCACTACCGACGAGGACCGCGGCCGCGTGACCCCGTGGAACACCTACGCCATGGACGGCCTGCCGCAGACCCCGATTGCGTCGCCGTCGATCGAGGCCATCGAGGCGATGGAGCACCCGGCCGAGGGCAACTGGCTGTTCTTTGTCACCGTGGACAAGGACGGCACAACGATCTTCAACGACACGTTCGAGCAGCACCTCAACGACACACAGCGTGCGGTGGACTCCGGCGTGCTGGATTCGCAGCGCTAAAGCGATGGAGATCACGCACCGCGCGGCCGTCCTCGGCTCGCCGATCGAGCACTCGCTTTCCCCGGTGCTGCATGGTGCCGGGTATGAGGCGGCGGGCCTGGACGGCTGGGAGTACACCCGGATCCTCTGCGAGGCTGGCGAGCTGCCCCGGATCGTGGGGGAGGCGGATCAGTCTTTCCGCGGCTTCTCGGTGACCATGCCGTGCAAGTTCGCCGCGCTCGATTTTGCGGATGAGATGACCGAGCGTGCGCAGCAGATCGGTTCCGCCAACACACTGACGCGTATCGACGGCGGCTGGCGCGCCGACAACACCGACTGCGAAGGCGTTTTGGTCGCTCTGCAGGAGCTGCTGGGAGAAGCCCCGGTAAAGCGCGCAGTCCTGGTCGGTGCCGGCGGTACCGCCCGAGCCGTGATGTGGGCGCTGCGCGAGCTCGGCTGCGAGCAGGTGACGGTGGTCAACCGCTCGGACCGCGCGTCGGAGTACGTGGAGTTGGCGCAGGGCATGGACGTGTCCTTCTGTAGCTTCGATGCGGACCTTGAGGCGGTTGCTTTGGAAACGGACGTTGTTGCCTCCACCGTCCCCGCGGATGTGCTGGAGCAGCACGCTAAGGCGCTCGGGCACGCGCCGGTGTTCGACGTGATCTACAACCCATGGCCGACGCCGCTGGCCGTTCGTGCGGCCTCGAACGGCTACCCGGTGGTGGGCGGGCTGTCCCTGCTGGCGGGGCAGTCCTACGCGCAGTTCGAGCAGTTCACCGGGGTTGACGCTCCGCGCGAGGCGATGCGTGCGGCGCTGTTGCGTCATTGGGAGCAGTCCCACTAGTCTCGCCTGCATGGGGATCGGGGGATTCGCCGCCTATGCGGCAGGGGGAGTGTTTCTCGCGTGGTCGGCGCTGTTGTGCGCCTATGACATCCGCGAGCGCAGGCTACCGGACGCGCTTACGGTGCCGCCCGCGGCCGCGGCTGCAGTGGCGTGCTTGTGCCATCCGCCCTTGGCGTGGGGGTTCATGTGGCCGGCGTGGTACCTGCTGGTCGGGCGGGGCATTGGTGGGGGAGACATCAAGCTTGCGGCACCGCTCGGCGTGGTCTGCGCGGCCGTCGGCGGGCCCCTCGGGGTGATCGCTGGATTCGGGCTATCCGGCCTGCTCACAGTGGGAGCGGCAGGAGTTTGCGGAAGGCGCTCGGTGCCGCATGGGCCGTCCATGTTGTGCGCTGTGTGGGTGCTGTTTCCTTTTTTGTGTATGTATTCGGGGGTTTAAGGGCAGATTCCGGCTGTGCTTGTGCAAGAATGTCGCCATGCTTCGTTGGACAACGGCCGGTGAATCGCACGGCCAAGCCCTCATTGCGTTGGTGGAAAATGCGCCGGCAGGTGTGCCTGTGCGGAAAGAGGAAATTGCCCATCAGCTGGCGCGCCGCCGCCTCGGCTACGGGCGCGGCGCCCGCATGAAGTTTGAGACGGATGAGCTCACGCTGCTCACCGGGGTGGTGCACGGCGCTTCCATCGGCAGCCCCATTGCCATCCAGATCGGCAACACGGAATGGCCGAAGTGGACCACGATCATGTCCGCCGAACCGGTGGACATGGAGGACCCGGAGGTAGCGAAGGCGATGTCGTCGGGCCGCGGCGCGTCGCTGACCCGTCCGCGCCCAGGGCACGCGGATTTCGCGGGCATGATCAAGTACGGATTCGATTCCGCACGCCCGGTGCTCGAGCGCTCGTCTGCGCGCGAGACGGCTGCGCGTGTGGCGGCGGCGACTGTGGCGCGCAGTTTCCTGCGCGAAACGTTGGGCGTCGAGGTGTTCTCGCACGTGATCTCCATCGGCGAGTCCGCACCGTACGCAGGCCCGCACCCGAGTTTTGCGGACATCGAGGCTATCGACGCCTCCCCGGTGCGCGCCTACGACAAGAACGCTGAAGCGGACATGGTCGCCCGCATCGAGGCGGCGAAAAGGGACGGCGACACCCTCGGCGGCATCGTCGAGGTCATTGTGGACGGGCTGCCCGTCGGCCTGGGCTCGCACGTCTCCGGCGAACGCCGCTTGGACGCACGCCTGGCTGGCGCGCTGATGGGCATTCAGTCCGTGAAGGGCGTTGAGGTCGGCGACGGCTTCGAGGAGGCGCGCCGCCGCGGCTCCCAGGCGCACGACGAGATGGTGCGGGGGCAGAGCGGCATCGAGCGCTCCACGAACCGCGCGGGCGGCCTCGAAGGGGGCATGACCAATGGCGAGCAGCTGCGCGTGCGCGCGGCGATGAAGCCGATCTCCACGGTGCCGCGCGCGCTGAATACCGTGGACATGTCCACCGGCGAGGCTGCGACCGGTATCCACCAGCGCTCGGACGTGTGCGCCGTGCCCGCTGGCGGTGTGGTTGCAGAGGCGATGGTCGCGCTGGTTCTGGCTGAGGCGGTGTCCGAGAAGTTCGGCGGCGATACTGTGGACGAGGTGCGGCGCAACGTGGAGGCTTACCAGGCGTACGTGGCGGAACGGCTCGCGTTTGCCCAAGAGGAGGACATGGCATGACCACGCCGACCGGGGGAGCCCCGGCAGATATCGTGAACGACTTGGTGGACGATCTTGCCCCGGGCAACGCGGCTGGCGAAGACGCCGAGCCGGCGACGCCGTTCGACGAGGACGACGCGCCGAGCGCGACCGAAATTGTCTCTGCCGTGCCCGCGATGGTCCACTCCGCGCCTCGTGTCGTACTGGTCGGCATGCCGGGCGCCGGAAAATCCACCATCGGCCGCCGCATCGCCAGCGCGTTGAACCTGCCCATCGTGGATTCCGACGTGCTGATCGAGCAGGGCGAGGGCAAGGCCTGCGGCGAGGTGTACGCGGAGCTGGGAGAAGAGGCGTTCCGCGAGCTGGAGGTGGGCTACGTGGCCCGCGCGCTCGCCACCGGCGGGGTAGTCAGCCTCGGCGGCGGGGCCGTTGTCACCGAGGAGGTGCGCACGCTGCTGCAGCGCCACACCGTCGTGTGGATCGATGTCAGCGCGGAAGAGGGGATCCGCCGCACTTCCGAAGATGGGTCGCGTCCCGTTCTGGACGGCGACGACCGGGAGCAGCGCTACCGCGACCTCTTGGAGCAGCGCGAGCCGCTGTACCGCGAGGTCGCCAGCTTCCGTGTGCGCACAGACGAACGCCCGCCGCAGCGTGTAGTGGCGGAAGTCCTCGGGTTCATCGACGCGGAGTAACCCACTTCCAGAAAGGTGAGACGCATGGCTGTAGTCGAGGTCGCGGGCCAAAACCCGTACTCCATTCACATCGAGCGCGACAATCTAGACCAAGCTGCCCAGCGCGTCGCACACATCGGCGCCCGCCGGGCGCTCGTCGTGCACCAGGCACCGCTGGCGGATGCCGCAAGTCAGCTTGCGGGGAAACTTGAGGCCGATGGTGTGGAACCGGTGGCGGTGTGCGTGCCGGACGCGGAGGCCGGGAAGGACCTGGCGGTCCTTTCCAACCTCTGGGACACGCTCGGTGCGCACGGTTTTTCCCGCCAGGACGCGGTTGTCGGCCTCGGCGGCGGCGCGGTGACGGATCTTGCCGGCTTCGCCGCGGCGACGTGGATGCGCGGCATCAAGGTCGTGCAGGTGCCCACCACGCTTTTGGCCATGGTGGATGCGGCCGTCGGCGGCAAGACCGGCATCAACACCACCGCCGGCAAGAACCTCGTCGGCGCGTTCCACGAGCCGGACAGCGTGTTCATCGACCTCGCCCGCATTGACACCCTCCCGGAAACGGAGGTCGTCTCCGGCTCCGCGGAGTTGATCAAAACCGGGTTTATCGCGGATCCGCGCATCCTCGAGCTCTACAAAGAGGGCGCCGACAACCACTGGCCCGAGCTGGTGGAGCGTTCGGTTGCGGTGAAGGCGAACGTCGTCGGCCAAGACCTGAAAGAGTCCGGCCTGCGCGAAATTCTCAATTACGGGCACACGCTCGGCCACGCCATCGAGCGCCGCGAGAACTACTCCTGGCGCCACGGCAACGCGGTCGCGGTGGGCATTATGTTCGTCGCCCACTTGGCGCTGGGCAGGAAGCTTATCGACGCACCGCTGGTCGCCCTCCACGAGGAAATCCTGGCCAAAGCGGGCCTTCCCACCCACTACGAGGCGGGCGCGTTCGACGAGCTGCACGAGGCGATGCTGTTGGACAAGAAGAACCGGGACGGGCGCATCCGCTTCGTGGTCCTCGACGGGTTGGGCTCTGCCACCCGGCTCGAGGACGCGACGGTGGAGGAGATGCGCGCGGCCTTTGATGCGATTTCGGAGTAGCGATGAAGATTCTGGTGCTCAACGGGCCGAACTTGAACAGGTTGGGCAAGCGTCAGCCGGAGATCTATGGGTCGGTGACGCTGGCGGACGTCGAGAAGCAATTGTGTGAGCGTGGCCACGAGCTCGGCCTGGAGGTGGAGTGCCGCCAGTCCAACCACGAGGGCGAGCTGATCGACTGGGTGCACGAGGCGGCGGACAACGGGTGGGCCGTTGTGATCAACCCCGGCGGATTTACCCATACCTCCGTCGCGCTGCGCGACGCGCTGGTAGAACTGGAAGATCACCACGGCTTTATCGAGGTGCACATTTCCAACGTGCACGCACGCGAGCCGTTTAGGGCGCACTCCTACCTTTCGCCGATCGCCGAAGGCGTCATTGCGGGGTTGGGGGTGGGCGGCTACCGGCTCGCGCTCGACTACTACGCAAGGAGGCTCTGATGGCACTGGCAGACACCCGATTTGAGGACCGCCGCCGCAAACTGTCCACGAAGCTGGCGGAGCGCCGCATCGACGACATGCTGGTCACGCACCTGACGCACGTGCGCTACTTGTCCGGCTTCTCTGGGTCGAACGGCGCGATGCTGGTGTCGAAGGACCGTACCGCCGCCATTGCCACCGACGGGCGCTACACCACACAGATCGGCGAGGAAGTGCCGGACATTGCGGCCACGATCGAGCGCAACGTCGGCGTGGCCATGCTGTCCAAGGCCGCCGAGGGCCACCGCGTGGGCTTCGAAGCCGACTACGTGTCGGTTGCGCAGCTGGAGAAGCTGCGCGAGGCGTGCCCGGAGGGCGTCACGCTGGTGCCTGTCAGCGGGGTGATCGAAGAGATCCGCTTGATCAAGGACAACCTGGAGCTCACACGCTTGACCGAGGCCGCGGAGCTGACGGTTGAGGCGCTCGAGGGGCTGCTGGAGGCCGGGGAGCTGCGGGCCGGCCGCACCGAGCGCGAGGTCGCTGCCGACCTGGAGTACCGCATGCGCGTCCTCGGCGCGGAGCGCGTCAGCTTCGACACCATCGTCGCCTCCGGGCCGAACTCCGCCAAGCCGCACCACGGCGCCGGCGACCGCGTGATCGCGGAGGGGGATTTGGTCACCATCGATTTCGGCATGCACCGCCTCGGCTTCAACTCGGACATGACCCGCACGTTCGCGATCGGGCAGATCGGCGACCTTGAGCGCGAGATCTACGAGGTCACCCTCGCCGCCCAACTCGCGGGTGTGAAGGCCGCGGTGCCGGGGGCGAAGCTTGTGGACGTGGACAAGGCCTGCCGCGACGTGATCTCCGAGGCGGGCTACGGCGAGTACTTCGTGCACTCCACGGGCCACGGCGTGGGGCTGGACGTGCACGAGGCGCCCAGCGCCGCGAAAACTGGTACCGGGGCGCTGGAAGAGGGCATGACGCTGACTATCGAGCCGGGCATCTACATTCCGGGCAAGGCCGGCGTGCGCATCGAGGACACGCTCATCATCACCTCGGCGGCGCCGAAGGTGATCACGGAGTACACCAAGGATTTGACCGTGCTGTAACATTGCTGTGTTTGCACACGCCCCGATACTCCCAGGAGGAAGGTACTCACCATGGCAACTACCGCCGATTTCAAGAACGGCCTGGTGCTGAAGAACGAAGGCAAGCTGCAGCAAATTGTCGAGTTCCAGCACGTCAAGCCCGGCAAGGGCCCGGCGTTCGTGCGCACCAAGCTCAAGGATGTTGTCACCGGCAAGACCGTGGACAAGACTTGGAACGCCGGTGTGAAGGTGGAAACCGCGACCGTTGACCGCCGCGACATGACCTACCTGTACAACGACGGCACCAACTACGTTGTCATGGATGACAAGACCTTCGAGCAGTTCGAGCTGCCGGCAGAGAAGTTCGGCGAGGCCGCCCGCTTCCTGCTGGAGAACATGCGCGTCCAGGTCTCCTTCCACGAGGGCGACGCGCTGTTCGCGGAGCTGCCGATCTCCGTGGACCTGAAGATTGAGCAGACCGAGCCGGGCCTGCAGGGCGACCGCTCCACCGGCGGCACCAAGCCGGCCACCCTGGAGACCGGTGCCGAGATCCAGGTGCCGCTGTTCCTGGAGACCGGCAACGTGGTCAAGGTGGACACCCGCACCGGCGAGTACCTGTCCCGCGTGAACAACTAATGCCCGATTACAAACGACACGGCGCGCGCTACCGGGCGCGCCGCAGGGCAGTAGACATTCTCTTCGAGGCGGAGACCCGCGACATCGACCCGGTCTCCATCGTGGAGGACCGCGCCCAGCTGTCCCAGAACCCGCTCAACGCCGTCGCCCCGGTTGCGGACTACACCCGCACCATCGTCGCTGGCGCCGCGGAGAAGCTGGACGACCTCGACGATGCCATTGAGCGCCACCTTTCCGAGGACTGGGAGCTGTTCCGTCTGCCAGCCGTAGACCGTCAGATTCTCCGCGTCGCGGCGTGGGAGATTCTGTTCAACGACGAGGTGGATGCGCCAGTCTCAATCGCCGAGGGCGTGGAAATGGCCGCGGAGTACTCCGGCGCGCAGGCCGCGCCCTACATCAACGTCGTGCTCGACGGTATCGCGCAGCGGGCGGCATCCAACTCGCCGTTTGCCGGCGAGGGGGCGGAAGACGCCTACCCGGTAGAGGACGAGAGTGCCCCCACCGATGAGCACTCGGAGGACTCCGGGCTGGAGCAGGCGGAGGACACCGACGCAGCCACGGCCCACGAAATCGCCGAGTCCACCGAAGACTTGGAGGCCGGGGAACCGGCGACGGACGGGACCCGCGGCTAGTACCGGGCCCGGCAGAAAGTCGAGTAGAGGAGGTCGAGTACACGCCCATTGAGCGGCGTACTCGACCTCCTCTACTCGACTTCCAGACCGAACACCACCGAAAAGGAAGCGACATGTCCAAACTCACCGTTGAAGAAGCCAAGCAGTTTTTCGTGGGCCCCGATTTCCAGCTCGCGGACGTGGACCCGGCCGCCACACCGGGTGTCTCGGATGTGGACGACGCGTTCAACGACTACGACGACGACCTGGACGAGCTGCAGGAGATGCTCTTCGCCAACGGGCGCGCCGGCAATGAGGACGCCGGTTCCATCCTGCTGGTGCTGCAGGGCATGGACACCGCCGGCAAGGGCGGCATCATCCGCAACGTCATCGGCGCGACGATGGACCTGCAGGGCGTGCACGTTCAGGGCTTCGGGCGCCCGACGGAGGAGGAAGCCGCGCACGACTTTTTGTGGCGCTTTGCCCAGCACCTGCCCAAGCCGGGGCAGATCGCGGTGTTCGACCGCTCGCACTACGAGGACGTGCTCGTGCAGCGCGTGAAGCAGATGGCGCCGCCGGAGGAGATCGAGCGCCGCTACGGCGCGATTGTGGACTTTGAGAACGAACTGGCGGCAAACGGCACGAAGATCATTAAGGTGATGCCGCACATTTCGCGCGAGTTCCAGGCGGAGAACCTGAAAAAGCGCATCGAGCGGGCGGACAAGCACTGGAAGTACAACCCGAGCGACATCGACGACCGCAAGTTGTGGAGCCAGTTCATGGCCGCCTACCAGATCGCCATGACGCGCACGTCCACCGAGGTCGCGCCGTGGTACTGCATTCCGTCCGACAACAAGACGTACTGCCGCACGGTGGTCAAGGCATTGCTTTTCGACGCGCTGAAGTCGCTCAACCTCGAGTGGCCTGCCGCCGATTTCGATCCCGAGGTCGAGCTCGAGCGTTTGGCGAACTCCTAGTCGGCGGAGTTCGCGCTGTCGTCGCCATCGGTCGGGGCGACGCCGGCGGCCCCGGCCTGCTTCTGGATCTCGCTGACCAGCGCGCGCATCGCGTCCTGGGTGGCCAGCACGCCGTCGACGGCGGCCTTGAGCGAATTGGAAAGCTGGTCGTCTGCGAGTCCCGCGCCCACCTGGACTTCAGCTTCGGTGCGCACGACGAGGTTCTCGGTGCGGTTGACCACGAGTGCGCGTGCATCCAGGTAGGAGCTGTTGACTTGGTTGGCCGCCAGGTACAAGGTGGCGTCCGGGGTGTCCGCCGGGGTGTCGGTGACGGAGTCCGCGCGCACGATGAGCACGGAATCCAGCAGGACGAACAGCAGGTTGTAGCCGTTGACGTTGGTGTGGCCCGCGCGGCCCGAGGGGTCGTCGGAGACCTCCACGTCGTGGCCGGCCATGGCCTTGATCACGCGGTCGATGGTCACGAGCGTTGCGTTGCCCATTACTGCGGCTCCTCCCAGGTGACAACGGTGGGGAAAGTGTTCTTCAAAAAGTCGAAGGCCTGCAACGTGGTGTCGATGGAGCTGGCGATGAACGCGCCGAGCTGGTTGAACGACGCACCTTCGGCGATGCGCATCGCGCGGATAGCGCTGATGGCCAGCTGGTCCTCGCCGCGCTCGAAGAAGCGCAGGGTGGGCGCGAAGTGCGTCTGGTTGTGCTCGTTGCACGCGTAGAGCACCTTCGGCGCCATTTCGCGCGGGAACTCGCCGCGCCACAGTGCTTCGAACACGAGGTGGTCGCCGTCGATGGCGACCACGATGGCGGCGTTGATGAAGCCGGAGCGCACTGCCTGGTCTTCGATGCGGTACTCGAGGTTTTCTTCCTCGAAGATCGCGGCGACGGCCTCGGGCGTGACCTGCTCGGTCACGTTGCGTTCGGGGTGCTCGCTCGGCTGGACGGGCTCTTCGGTTTGATCTGTAGTCACGCCTGCGAGACTAGCAGCTGCTCGCGGCCCAACTCGTGGCGCAGGGCTGCGTCGAGGGTGGGGTAGCGCAGCCGCCAGCCGTGCTCGGCCGCCACGGTGGGCAGGACACGTTGGTCCGCCAGCGCGAGCTCGTGCGCGCCTTCTTCGCCCAGCAGCAGTTTCGGGCCGAACGTCGGGATGGGAAACAGGTCCGGCCGGCGCAGCAGGCGAGCGAGGGCGGAAGACATTTCGGCGTTGGTCACCGGCTCTGGCGCAGTGGCGTTGACGGGCCCGGAGACCGTCTTGTCCAGCAGGGCGCGCATGTAATAGTCGGTCAGGTCGTCCAGTGCCACCCAGCTCATCCAGAAATCGCCGCGGCCGAACTGCGCGGTGAGCCCCGCGTTGACGCTGGCCTTGAGCACCGGCAGCAGCCCGCCCGCGCTGGACAGCGCCAGCCCGGTGCGGATGTGCACGCTGCGTACCCCGTCGACGTTGGCGGCGTCCTCCCACGCGTCGCAGACCTCGGCCAAGAACCCCTCTCCGGGCCCGTCAGCTTCGGTGCGAGGCACGCTGCCGGCATCGGTGCCGTAGTAGCCCACGGCCGAGGCGCCCACGAAGACCTCCACTCCCGAGTCCGCGGCGAGGCGGGCGAGTTTGCGGGTGGGCTCCACACGCGAGTCGCGGATGCTGCGCTTCTTTTCTTCGGTGAACCGGCCCATGATGGTCTCGCCCGCGAGGTGGATCACCCCGTCCACGCCGCGCAGCAGGTCGGGCGCCGGGTTGTCCATGTCCCAGTGCCGCTCGCCGGGACCCGCCTGTCCGCGCACCAGAGGGATCACGGTGTGCCCGGCGGTGGTCAGCTGCGCGCGCAGGTGGGTGCCGACGAGGCCGCTGGAGCCGGTCATGGCCACCGTCTTCGGGGCGGCGTGAGGCAGGGAAGCGATGAACCGCAGGTCCTCCACCAACTGGCGCTGGCGGTAAGCCCAGGCGGGGCGGAGCGCGGCTTCTGGGATGCGGGCGCTGACGTCGTCGATAAGCAATGTGCCCTCGCCCGCGTCCTCGAAACGGTGCACATGGCGCCAACCGGTGGCCGCGCGCACCGACTGGTTCGCGGCGACATCGGTGAACTGGTGGCCCGCGACGTAGCCGTCGGCGAGGTGGCGCGCGACCCACTTTTGGCCCGCGGGGAGGCGGAACACTGTGGTGCCGCTGCGTATCGACGCCGCTTCGCTTGCCACCCGCATCGGCAGGAAACCGGGGGTAAGGCGGGTGACCGCGCCTGGGCGGGTGTGCCAGCGCCAGACGGTGTCGCGGTCGAACGGGAGGGTGTACTCAGCGTGGATGCCCATGGAATCCTTCCCGGTTGATACATGCAGGTGCTAAGGTGAAACGCGGTCCCAAGACTACACACGGCCCCGGCAGGCGGGGCCGGTTCGAAATCCTTTAAATTCCGCACTGTGAGGCGGGGAAGGAGGTTCGATGAGTGAGAACGAACGGTCGACCGTTGAGTTGCTGAACGCTCAAGACGTCGGCCGCACTGTTGCACGCATCGCGCACCAGATCATCGAAAAAACGGCGTTGGACGATGAGACCAGTCCGCAGGTTGTGCTGCTGGGAATTCCGTCCGGGGGAGTGCCGCTGGCGCAGCGCATTGCAGAGGCCGTTGAAGAATTTTCCGGGGTAGCAATCCCCGTGGGCAGCCTGGACGTGACGCTGTACCGCGACGACTTGCGCAACCGCCCCCACCGCGCCCTGCGGCCCACTAACATCCCGGTGGACATTGACGGGGCAGTGGTCATCCTTGTCGACGACGTGCTGTACTCCGGCCGCACCATCCGCGCGGCGCTGGATTCCTTGCGCGACATCGGCCGCCCCGCAGCCATCCAGCTGGCGGTGCTAGTGGACCGCGGCCACAGAGAACTGCCCATCCGCGCGGACTACGTGGGCAAAAACATCCCCACCTCGAAGGACGAGGACGTCACCGTGTCGCTGACGCCGCTCGACGCCGAGGACCGGGTCACGCTGGCTAGGGAGGCGTAAATGAAGCACCTGATCGACATCGCGGACCTTTCCCGCGAGGAAATTGTCGGCCTGATGGACGAGGCGGACCGCTTCCGCGAAGCCCTGGACGGCCGCGAGATAAAAAAGCTGCCCACCCTGCGCGGGCGCACCGTGATGACGCTGTTCTACGAAAACTCCACCCGCACCCGCTCCTCGTTTGAGACCGCGGGCAAGTGGATGAGCGCGGACGTGATCAACCTGTCCGCGTCCTCGTCGTCGGTGAAGAAGGGCGAGTCGCTCAAAGACACCGCCGCCACCCTCGAGGCCATCGGCGCGGACGCGATCATCATGCGCCACCCGGCCTCGGGCGCATCCCAGCTTCTGCGCACGTGGCTGCCGGAAACCAGCATCATCAACGCCGGCGACGGCCAGCACCAGCATCCCACCCAGGCGCTTTTGGACGCGGTGACCATGCGCCAGCACATCGGCGACGTGGCGGGCAAGACCGTGCTCATCGTCGGCGACATCCTGCACTCGCGCGTGGCGCGCTCCAACGTGGACCTGCTGCACACCCTCGGCGCCGAGGTTGTGCTGGTGGCCCCGCCGACGCTGCTGCCCACCGGTGTGCAGTACTGGCCGGCGCGCGTGTCGCACGACTTCGACGCGGAGGTCGAGCAGGCGGACGTGGTGATGATGCTGCGCGTGCAGGCTGAGCGCATGCACGGCGGGTTCTTCCCGTCGCACCGCGAGTACGCCACCCTGTACGGGCTGAGCAAGGACCGCGCGAACCGCATGAAGGACTCGGCGCTGATCATGCACCCGGGTCCGATGCTGCGCGGCATGGAAATCAACTTCGACGTCGCGGACCGCGACAACGCCGTGGTGCTGGGCCAGGTCTCCAACGGTGTCTACACCCGCATGGCCGTGCTGTTTACCCTGCTCGCCAGCTCTGGCGAGCAGGGCGGCAATGAGGAAGGAGCCAGCAAGTGACCACGCTCGCTTTGAACAACGTCCGCCCGTACGGCGAGGACGTGACCAACATTCTCATCGACGTCGCCGACGGCGTGATCGACGCGGTCGGGGAGAACCCCTTTGACGACGCGGACGAGGTCATGGACTGCGGGGGCAACGTGCTGCTGCCGGGCCTGGTGGACATGCACGTGCACCTGCGCGAGCCCGGCCGCGAGGACACCGAGACCATCGCCACCGGCTCCGACGCCGCGGCCAAGGGCGGGTTCACCGCCGTGTTCACCATGGCGAACACCTCCCCGGTGATAGACCAGCCGTTCCTCGCCGAGGCGGTGTGGACGAAGGGCCAGGAGTACGGCAAGTGCGATGTCTACCCGGTCGGCTCCATCTCCCAGGGGCTTAAAGGAGAGCAGCTCACCGAGATCGGGCTGATGTCCCGCAGCGGCGTGCGCATGTTCTCCGACGACGGCAAGTGCGTCAACGACCCGCAGCTGATGCGCCGGGCCATCGAGTACGCCAAGGCGCACGACGTGGTGCTCGCGCAGCACGCCGAGGACCACCGCATGACTGAAGGTGCTGTCGCCCACGAGGGCGAGCAGGCCGCGCGCCTGGGGCTGCGCGGATGGCCGCGCGTGGCGGAGGAGTCCATTGTGGCGCGCGACGCGATCATGACCCGCGACTACGGCGGCCGCTACCACCTGTGCCACGCCTCCACCGAGGGCACCGTGGAGCTTCTGCGCTTTGCCAAGAACCAGGGCATCGACGTCACCGCCGAGGTCACGCCGCACCACCTCATGCTCACCGACGAGAAGCTCGCCACCTATGACGGCCTGTTCCGCGTGAACCCGCCGCTGCGCGAGGCCCGCGACGCCGAGGCGCTCAAGCAGGCGCTTCTCGACGGCACCGTCGACGTGGTAGCCACCGACCACGCCCCGCACGGCTCCGAAGACAAGTGCGTGGAGTTCGAAAACGCCAAGCCCGGCATGCTCGGCCTGGAGACTTCCCTCGCCGTGGTCCACCGCATCTTCGTGGAGCCGGGCGAGGCAGACTGGCGCTTCGTGGCCAAGGTCATGAGCGAGCGCCCGGCCGAGATCCTGCGCTTGGACGACCAGGGCCGCCCGATTGCTGTTGGCGAGCCGGCCAACCTGGTGCTGGTGGACCCGCAATCGCCGTGGACCGCCTACGGCGATGAGATGGCGTCCAAGGCCTCCAACACCCCGTACGAAGGCATCGAATTTTCCGCCCGCGTGGTTGGCACCTGGCTGCGCGGCACCCAAACCTACGACGCGAAGAAGGCGTAAACCATGTCTGAAAACACCACCACTCAACCCCAGCGCACGCGCGCAACGCTCGTGCTTGATGACGGCTCCGCCTTCCCCGGCTTCATCTTCGGCGCGACGCCAGCTGCTGATGGCACCACTGAGATCGCCGGCGAGGTCACCTTCACCACCGACATGTTCGGCTACGAGCGCGAGCTCTGCGAGGCGGAACGCGCCGGCCAGATCCTCGTCTTTGCCACCCCGCTGGTGGGCAACGTCGGCTGGACCGGCGAGGGTGCCACCGGCAGCACCGACATCACGGCCGCAGCCGTGATCGTGCGCGACCTCGCGCGCATCGCCTCCAACCACAACGCCCAGCGCGCCCTCGCCGAGGAGCTCGAGGCGCAGGGGATTACCGGGCTGTGGGGCGTGGACACCCGAAAGCTCGTTCGTCACCTGGCCGCCGCTGTCCGCGAAGGAAAGACGGTGCGGGGACACGTGGCCGTCGAAAAGCAAGAAGCCTAAGAGAAAGACCAGGAGATACAGACATGAAGCGTAACGATTTGAACCACGTCCTGGTCATCGGCTCCGGCCCGATCGTGATCGGCCAGGCCTGCGAGTTCGACTACTCCGGCACCCAGGCGTGCCGCGTGCTCAAGGACGAGGGCCTGCGGGTGACGCTGGTGAACTCGAACCCGGCGACGATCATGACCGACCCGGAGTTCGCCGACCACACTTACGTGGAGCCGATTGAGCCCGGCTACATCGACCGCATCCTCGCCCGCGAAGCAGAGCAGGGCCACCCGGTCGACGCTATTTTGCCCACCCTCGGCGGCCAGACTGCGCTGAACACGGCGATCAAGCTGGACCGCCTGGGCATTCTGGAAAAGCACGGCGTGGAGCTCATCGGCGCGGACATCGACGCCATCGAGCGCGGCGAGGACCGCCAGAAATTCAAGGACATCGTGGACAAGATTGGCGGCGAATCCGCCCGCTCCCGCGTGTGCTACACCATGGAAGAGGTGGAAGAGACCGTCGCTGAGCTGGGCTTCCCCTGCGTGGTGCGCCCCTCGTTCACGATGGGCGGCTTGGGTTCCGGCCTGGCCTACGACATGGATGACCTGCACCGCATCGCCGGCGACGGCCTGGTGGCCTCGCCCGAGGCGAACGTGCTGATTGAGGAGTCCATCCTGGGCTGGAAGGAAATTGAGCTGGAGCTCATCCGCGACTCCGCGGATAATTGCATCGCCATCGCCACCATTGAGAACGTGGACGCGATGGGCGTGCACACCGGCGACTCCGTCACCGTGGCGCCGGTGCTGACCATGACCGAGCCTGAGGTGACCACCATGATCGAGCAGGGCAAGGCCATCATCCGCGAGGTCGGTGTGAAAACGGGCGGCTGCAACATCCAGTTCGCGATCAATCCCAAAGACGGCCGCATGATCACCATCGAGATGAACCCGCGCGTGTCGCGTTCCTCGGCGCTGGCATCCAAGGCCACCGGCTACCCGATTGCGAAGGTGGCCACGCTGCTGGCCATCGGCTACACGCTCGACGAGATCCCCAACGACATGACCGGCGGCGAGACCACCGCACTTGCGGAGCCGTCGCTGGACTACGTCATTGTGAAGATGCCGCGTTTTGCCTTTGAGAAGTTCCCGGGCTCTGACGAGACCCTGGGTACCTCCATGAAGGCTGTGGGCGAGGCGATGGGCATCGGCCGCAACTACATCCAGGGCCTGAACAAGGTCATGCGCTCGATGGAGGACAAGCCGAACGGATTTTGGACCAAGCCGGACGAGTACTTCGCCGGCGAGCGCGCCACCGATGTCGCCGCGGTGCTCGAGGACCTGAAGGTGCCAACCGACAAGCGCCTCTACGACGTGGAGCTCGCGCTGCGCCTCGGCGCCAGCGTCGACGAGGTCTACGAGGCCTCCGGCATCGATCCGTGGTTCCTGGAGGAGCTCGTCGCACTCATCGACTTCAGGCAGCAGCTTGTCGACGCCCCAGTGCTCGACGCCGATCTGCTGCGCGAGGCGAAAGCGTTCGGCCTGTCCGACGCCCAGATCGCCGCGCTGCGCCCGGAGCTGGCGGGGGAGTCCGGGGTGCGCCAGCTGCGCTGGTCGTTGGGGATTACCCCGACGTTTAAGACGGTGGACACCTGCTCCGGCCAGTTCGACGCGAAGGTGCCGTACCTGTACTCCGCCTACGAGCTGGACCCGAATGCGGAGACTGAGGTGGTTGCCGATTCGAGCGGCAGCGAGAAGGAAAAGGTGATCATCCTCGGCTCCGGCCCGAACCGCATCGGCCAGGGCATCGAGTTCGACTACTCCTGTGTCCACGCAGCACTTGAGCTGTCGCGTGTGGGATACGAGACGGTGATGGTCAACTGCAACCCGGAGACTGTCTCCACCGACTACGACACCGCGGACCGCCTCTACTTCGAGCCGCTGACGTTCGAGGACGTCATGGAGATCTACCGCGCCGAGGCCGCCACCGGCACCGTCGCAGGCGTGATCGTGCAGCTGGGCGGCCAGACTCCGCTCGGTCTTGCGCAGCAGCTTGAAGACGCCGGCGTGCCCGTGGTGGGCACCTCGCCCAAGGCCATTGACATGGCGGAGGACCGCGGCGAGTTCGGCAAGGTGCTCGACGCCGCGAACCTGCCGGCGCCGGCCTTCGGCACCGCCACCACCTTCGAGGGAGCGCGCGAGGTGGCGGACCGCATCGGTTACCCGGTGCTGGTGCGCCCCTCCTACGTGCTGGGCGGGCGCGGCATGGAAATTGTCTACGACGAGGACAACCTGCGCGACTACATCGACCGTGCCACCGAGCTGTCCCCGGACCACCCGGTGCTGGTGGACCGCTTCCTGGACAACGCCATCGAGATCGACGTCGACGTGCTCTGCGACGGCACGGACGTCTACCTCGGCGGCGTGATGGAGCACATCGAGGAAGCCGGCATCCACTCCGGCGACTCCGCCTGCGCGCTGCCGCCGATGACGCTGGGGCCGGACGACATCGCCAACGTCCGCCGTTCCGCTGCGGCGCTCGCGCACGGCATCGGGGTGCAGGGCCTGATGAACGTGCAGTTCGCGCTCAAGGACGACATCCTCTACGTCATCGAGGCTAACCCGCGCGCATCGCGCACTGTGCCGTTCGTGTCCAAGGCCACCGGCGTGCACCTGGCCAAGGCGGCTGCGCGCATCATGATGGGTTCCTCCATTGCAGAGCTGCGTTCCGAAGGCCTGATCCCGTCCGACTACGACGGTGGCTCGCTGCCGCTGGAGCACCCGATCGCGGTGAAGGAAGCGGTGCTGCCGTTTACCCGCTTCCGCCGCCCGGACGGCGCGCTGCTGGACACCATCCTCGGCCCGGAGATGAAGTCCACCGGCGAGGTCATGGGCCTGGCGCCGTCGTTTGGCGTGGCGTATGCGAAGGCGGAGGCCGCGGCGTTCGGCGAACTGCCCACCGAGGGCACCGTGTTTGTCTCCTTGGCCAACCGCGACAAGCGCACCCTGATCTTCCCGATCCAGCGCCTGTCCACCATGGGCTTTAAGGTGCTGGCGACGGAGGGCACCGCTCAGATGCTGCGCCGCAACGGCATCGATTGCGAGGTCGTGCTCAAGGGCTCCCAGGTCCGGGAGGGCGCCGAGGGCAAGTCCATCGTGGACCGCATCCTCGACGGCGAGATCGACCTGGTGCTCAACACCCCGGCGGGCTCCGCGGGCGCGCGCCACGACGGCTACGACATCCGCGCGGCGGCCGTCATCGCCGACGTGGCCATCATGACCACCGTGCAGGGCGTCACCGCCGCAGTGCAGGGCATCGAGGCTATTAGGGCCAAGGAAATCTCCGTGACCAGCCTGCAGGAGCTCGAGCACGGCAAGACGGAGGCGAAGTAATGGCCGGGCAAACCTTCAGCCGGCGCCTCGTTGAGGCCGGGCGGGAGTACGGCCGTTTGTGCGTGGGCATCGACCCGCACGCCGCGCTGCTTGAGCAGTGGGGCTTGGAAGACACCGTCGAGGGCCTGCGCGCGTTTGCCGAAACCTGCGTGGAGGCCTTTGCGGGCCACGCCGCGGTAGTCAAGCCGCAGGTGGCGTTTTTCGAGCGTTTCGGCTCTGCCGGGTTCGCGGTGCTCGAGGACACGCTCGCGCAGTTGCGCGCAAGCGGCACCTTGGTTATCGCGGATGCGAAACGCGGCGACATCGGGTCCACGATGGCGGGATACGCGGCGGCCTGGCTGTCGCCGGGTGCTCCGCTGGAGGCAGACGCGCTGACTGTGACCCCGTACCTCGGCGTCGGCTCGCTTGACCCGGCGATCGATCTGGCAGCCCAGCACGGCAAGGGCGTGTTTGTCATGGCAGCCAACTCCAACCCGGAGGCGGTGGCGCTGCAAACCGGCACGATCGACGGCAAGATGCTCTCGCAGCGGATGGTGGACGAGTGCGCGGAGTACAACTGCGCCGACGATCCTGAACACATCGGGCACGTGGGTGTGGTCGTCGGAGCGACTGTGAAGACTCCGCCGGTGCTGGACAGGCTCAACGCGCCGGTGTTAATGCCAGGGGTCGGCGCCCAGGGTGCGACGATGGCCGATGCCGAGGCTATTGCGGGTGAAGTTGGACACCTCGTTTTCCCAAGTGTTTCGCGCTCGGTGTTGTCCGCTGGCCCGGATGTCGCTGAGCTGCGCAAACGTGTATCTGACCTGGGGAAACAGGCGAAAAACTAGGGTCTATTTACCGTCCAGTAAAAACCCTGGTAGTTTAGTTCCGTCGCACGGTGACGTGGAGAAATGCAATGCACAACGCACTCCGCGCCACCGTTGCAGAAAAAAGCAGTGTTAGACTGTGCCGAACGTGGCGAATTGCACCGATGACATTCGGCGGAGTGAGCCCCGGATCCGGCACATGTCGGACTGGATAAATGTTCGTAACTATCACATGGAGGAACCCGTGGCACTTCCACAGTTGACCGATGAGCAGCGCAAGGCAGCACTTGAGAAGGCGGCAGAGGCCCGCAAGGCCCGCGCTGAGCTGAAGGCATCCCTCAAGCGCGGCGAGACCACGCTGAAGGACGTCCTGGACAAGGCCGACACCGACGAGATCATCGGCAAGACCAAGGTCTCCGCGCTCCTCGAGGCTATGCCGAAGGTGGGCAAGGTCAAGGCGCGCGAGATCATGGAAGAGCTGGAGATCGCCCAGACCCGTCGTCTGCGCGGCCTCGGCGACCGTCAGCGTCGCGCGCTGCTCGAGCGCTTCGGCTACGAAGAGAACTAAACGTGTCCGAGGTGGCTCCCCGCGGACAGCTGGTCGTTCTGGCCGGCCCGTCTGCGGTGGGAAAGTCGACGGTGGTGAGCGGCCTTCGCAGCGCCGTACCGGATTTGTACTTCTCCGTCTCCATGACCACCCGCGCCCCGCGCCCGGGTGAGGTGGACGGCAAGGACTATTTCTTTGTCACCCCCGAGCACTTCCAGGGCCGTATCGACCGCGGAGAGATGCTGGAGTGGGCCGACATCCACGGAGGCCTGCAGCGTTCCGGCACCCCCGCCGGTCCGGTGCAGGAAGCAATGGGAGCCGGTCGCCCCGTCCTCGTCGAGGTTGACCTTGCGGGCGCGCGCAACATCAAGCGTCTGCTGCCGGAAGCACAGACCGTGTTTTTGGCGCCGCCGTCGTGGGACGTGCTCGTCCAGCGCCTCACCGGGCGCGGCACCGAGACTCCCGAGGTGATTGAGCGCAGGCTCACCACCGCCCGTGAGGAGCTCGACGCTCAGGGCGAATTCGACACCGTGGTGGTCAACGACGACGTGGATGCGGCGGTGGCGACCATCGCCGGCATTCTCCAAGGCACATCTTCCAACAACAGTTAGCGAGTGGGTTACACGTGAGCAACACAACTAAGGATCTGTCCGAGACGTCTGCTGCTGAGGAAACCACCCAGCAGGAGAACGTTTACGACACTCCGGAGGGCATTACGGCGCCCCCGATCGACGAGCTTCTGACGAAGGTGTCGTCGAAGTACGCGCTCGTCATCTTCGCAGCGAAGCGTGCCCGCCAGATCAACAGCTTCTACCAGAACTCCGAGGACGGCGTCTTCGAGTTTGTTGGTCCGCTGGTCTCCCCGGAGCCGGGCGAGAAGCCGTTGTCCATCGCTCTGCGCGAGATCGAGGCAGGCCTGCTCGAGCACGAGGAAGGCCAGTAAGGTCCCTTTGGACTAATCAAACGCCGCCGCCTAGCAACGCTGCTGGGCGGCGGCGGTTTTGTATGCTTGGGCCTTATGAGCGAAGCCCACAATCCGTCCCAGCCGCTGCGCGTTGTCGTTGGAGTCTCCGGCGGGATCGCCGCGTACAAGGCGTGCCATCTGGTGCGCAACTTCAAGGAGTCGGGGGACGAGGTGCGCGTCATCCCGACCGAGAACGCGCTGAACTTCGTCGGCGCCGCCACCTTTGAGGCGCTCAGCGGCAACCCGGTTGACACCGGCGTGTTCACCCGCGTGGACGAGGTGCAGCACGTGCGGGTGGGGCAGGAGGCGGACCTAATCGTTGTGGCACCGGCGACCGCGGACCTCATGGCACGCGTGGCCGCAGGACGGGCGGACGACCTGCTCACGTCCACGATCCTCGTCGCCACCTGCCCGGTGGTGCTGGCACCCGCCATGCACACGGAGATGTGGCTCAACCCGGCGACGCAGGCGAACGTCGCCACGCTGCGCGAGCGGGGGATAACGGTGCTCGAGCCCGCGCACGGACGGCTCACCGGCAAAGACACCGGTCCCGGGCGCCTGCCGGAACCGGACGTGATCGCCCAGCTCGCGCGCACTGTGCTGCGCACGAAAGCCTTCGCCCCGACGCTCGCGGGTAAGCGTGTGCTGATCAGCGCCGGCGGCACCCAGGAGAACATCGATCCGGTCCGCTACATCGGCAACCGCTCCTCCGGAAGGCAGGGCTACGCCCTCGGCGACATCGCCGCGCAACGGGGAGCGAAGGTAACCATCGTGGCGGGGGCGACCGACGAGCTTCAGCCGCCTTCGGGCGCGGAGGTGATTAAGGTCGGCTCCACCCGCGAGATGCAGCAGGCGATGGCGGATCGCGCGCCGGACGCTGACGTGGTGATTATGGCGGCCGCCGTGGCGGATTTCCGTCCAGAAGCGGAAGCGGACACGAAGCTGAAGAAGGGGCAGGCGGACGATGCGTTGTCGACGATCCGCCTCACCGAGAATCCGGACATCCTCAAGGGCCTAGTGGAGATGCGGGAGGCGGGGGATACCGCCGCGACCGTCATCGGTTTCGCCGCGGAGACGGACAACGAGCTGGAGAACGGCCGCGCGAAGCTCAAGCGCAAAGGCGCGGACATGCTCATGCTCAACTCTGTGGCGGGCGGCGGCGTCTTTGGGCAGGCGCGTAACCGAGGCTGGCTGCTCAGCGCCGACGGCCGCGAGGAGGAGATCCCGGACGGCACCAAGCACGAGGTCGCTGCCCGTATTTGGGACGCGATTGAGCGCCTCTCCCAGTGACATTGCGCATTTAGACAGCTTGGTCTATCGTTGGCATGACTTAACGACGTGCCGTTCCCGTTTCAGCCCGTTGACAGCTGAGCCGCCCAGCAGGTGCGCCGGAACGCAACCCGTCCGCCCAGATGCAAAGGAAAGACTGCTTTGTCCACTGATACGTACTTCCGCTTGTTCACAAGCGAATCGGTCACTGAGGGCCACCCCGACAAGATCTGCGACGCGATCTCGGACTCGATCCTGGACGACATGCTCGCCCAGGACCCGGACGCGAAGGTGGCCGTGGAGACCCTCGCCACAACCGGTCAGGTGCACGTGGTGGGAGAGGTGCGTACCACCGCCTACTCCAACATCGCGCGGATCGTGCGCGAGAAGCTGGTGGAGATCGGCTTCGAATCTTCCGAGGTCGGCTTCGACGGCCGCAGCTGCGGCGTGAACATCGCCATCGGCGACCAGTCCGCGGAGATCCACGATTCCGTGGTGACCTCGCAAGAGGTCCGCGAGAACACCTCCACCGGCGCAGACGACCAGACGGGTGCGGGCGACCAGGGCCTGATGTTCGGCTACGCCACCAACGAGACCCCGGAGTACATGCCGCTGCCGATCTCCACGGCACACCACCTGGCGCGCCGCCTGTCCCAGGTGCGCCACGAGGGCATCGTCGAAGGGCTGCGCCCGGACGGCAAGACTCAGGTGACTTTCGCATACGACGGCCAGACTCCGGCGTTTATCGACACGATCGTCATCTCCACCCAGCACGACCCGGACTTCACCGGCGAGCCGCTGGAGGCGGCGCTGCGCGAGCACGTGATCAACTGGGTGCTCGAGGACGCGGACCTTCAGCACTACTACCGCGAGGACACCAAGGTGCTGGTCAACCCGTCCGGTTCCTTCATTCAGGGCGGCCCCATGAGCGACGCCGGCCTAACCGGCCGCAAGATCATCGTGGACACCTACGGCGGCATGGCCCGCCACGGCGGCGGCGCGTTTTCCGGTAAGGACCCCTCAAAGGTGGACCGCTCCGGCGCGTACGCGATGCGCTGGGTGGCCAAGAACATCGTCGCCGCGGGCCTGGCTGAGCGCGTCGAGGTGCAGGTGGCCTACGCCATCGGCCGCGCGAACCCGGTGGGCCTGTACGTGGAGACGTTCGGCACGGCAGCTGAGGGCCAGACGGACGAGAGCATCCAGCAGGCGGTGGAAAAAGCCTTCGACCTGCGCCCCGAGGCGATCATCCGCGAACTGGACCTCAAGCGCCCCATCTACGCGCAGACCGCCGCCTACGGCCATTTCGGCCGCACGGACATCGACGTGCCGTGGGAGCGCACCGACAAGGTCGACGACCTCAAGGCCGCCGCCGGCGTCTAGTCGGTTTCCTGCCAGGCGGCTTTTTCTCGCTCGGAACGCCGGTGGTTGCGCAGCGCGACCACGCCGATGACGATGCCGACGACCACCGGCACCCAAATCTTCGAGTACTCGAGCAGCCACAGCGCCCACTCGGGCATCTCCGGAAGGTTGAGCTCCGGCAAGTCGATGTCGGGCAGCGGCAGGTTGAAATCGGGCAGCGACGGCACCGGCAGGTCCATGTGCGGCAGCTGCCAGTCGGGGAGGTCGGGCAGATCCCAGTCGGGCACGAACCCAAGCAGCCAGCTGATGAACCGGGAGACGATCGGGCCGAGCACAAGCACCGCGAGCGCCCAGCCACCCTTGCCCAGCCCTTCCGCCATTGGGATAAGGGTGCGCTTGAGCTCGCTGGACTCCATGGTTTCGCGCCGGTGCGCGCCGCGGGAGCCGGCGGGCGGGTCGAACTCCACCACCGTGTCGCCTTCGCGAAACTCCACGCTGAGCAGCTCATCCAAGCTGCTCACCCGCAGCTTCAGGTGCGGCTTCTTGCGGTTGGTGCCAAGCCCCACCGGTGCTTCCAACTCGTTTGCGGGGCCGTCGCCGAACAGCGGCAGCCGGACGCTTGCAACGTCGTTGTAGCGGTGCTGCACCTCGCCGTCGACCCGCACCTCCATGCGCTCGGTGGGGTTTTTCGTCCACAGCTCGAGCCGCTCTTTGAACGAACTCTCTGCCGTCGCCAGGGTGCCCGGCTTGTCTGCCTCGTCGCCGGGCCAGCTGGAATCCTCGGCGGCGAAGTCGCTGTCAAAACCGACGCGGACCTCGATCAGGCCGTATTCGGGGTGGTTGAGGCTCCAGGTTTCCATCGGCTACGCCTCCGCCTTGCTTCTCGACGAGCTGCCGCCCACCAACGACCCCACCCACATTGCCGCTGCGCAGATCAGTGTCACGGCGATGGAATAGATGAACGTGCCGTCGTTGAAGTACAGGGCCTTGGCAATCCAGAAACCCACCCCTGTCAGCAGCGGGAGGGACCAATTGGGGCGGAAAGCGATGCCGTCGATAAGCCCGGCGATGATGGCCACCGCGAAGATGAACCCGACCATGACCCACGGGTTGCCCACCAACGGGATGAGCAGCAAGGGCCCGAGGGCGTAGGCAGCGAACATGGCATACGGGATGGCTTTGACCCACCCTTGGCGGCTGTCGTTGTCTTGCTGTTCAGTCACGGGCAGGAGTATAGGAACTAATCCGCGCGGGTGTAGACGTGACCCGCCTCGGGGCGTGTGATCATCTCGTCCACGCCGACCGGGTTGAGGCCCTTGGCGCGCAGTCCGTCGATGACGCACTCCGCCGCGTCGACGGTGGGTTCGTGGATGTCGTGCATGAGGATGATGGAACCCCCACGCGCGCCGTCCACCGCACGCTTGCAGGTGGTCGCGGGGTTGCGGTGCTGCCAGTCGGCGGTATCCACGTCCCACACAGCCAGCGCCATGCCGCGAGCACCGGCGGCGGAGGCCACGCGCGGGTCGTGGGAGCCGTAGGGCGGGCGCAACCAGTGCGGGTCGAGGCCGGCCTGCTTCTTCAGCGCGGCGTCCGTGTCGTCCAGCTGGGCGGCGATGGTGCCGTCGGACTGCCGGGCCAGGTCAGGGTGGGAAAAGGAATGGTTGCCGATGGTGTGGCCCTCGTCGCGGATCCGGCGCAGGATCTGCGGGTAGGCGTTGGCGTTGCGTCCCACCACGAAGAAGGTGGCGTGCACGCCCTTGCGCTTGAGAATGTCCAGCAGGCGCTCGGTGCTGCCTGGGACCGGGCCGTCGTCGTAGGTTATGGCGACGCAGTTGTAGCACTTGGGCGGCACCGGCGAGGGCGAAGGCTCCTGCGCGGGTGCGACGGTGACCTCGGCTGGCTTCGCCGGCTTCGGCGGGCGCAGGTGCGGCGGCACGGCCTGCTTCACCTGGTCGGGAAGGCCGTCGAAGGCGCGGTGCCAGCCGTCCTCCACGGCGCTGCGGGCGCGGTCGGAGGAGCCGGTGATGAAGGCGGAGCTGCCGTCGATAGGCAAACCCGCTCCTTGCACAAGGATGGGGCCGAAAGCAGTGCCGGGGATGATCCGCGCGTCTTGCGACAGGGCCAGCTGCGTCATGTTGGCCGCATCTGCGGAGGCGGGGGCCGGCGTAAGCGCTGCGGCGGCGAGGAGAGCGGCGGAGGTGACCGCGGTGAGCAGGCGTTTCATGGGGAGGTGGGGTCTTTCAAACGCGCGTGGGGAAAACTTTTCAGTCTTATTAGTACTCCATACAGCTCCGGAACGGGCGATTGCGCCCGCAGGCCGTGTCGGGCGGTGGTTTAGAATCCGGGGTCATGTCTGACACGCCCGCCGCCGAAGCCCCCGTTGCGCGCGTGTTGCCCATGCTCGGGCTGGCGCACCTGGACAGGCCCTTCGACTACCTGGTGCCATCGCAGGATTCAGACGCGGTGCAGCCCGGGGTGCGGGTGCGCGTGCGCTTTGCGGGCCGGCTCGTGGACGCCGTGGTGCTCGAGCGCGCATCTTTTTCGCGGCACGAGGGGTCGCTGCGCTTCATTGAGCGTGTCATCTCGCCGGAGGTTGTGGCCCCCGCGAGGACGCGGGAGCTTATCGACGCGCTCGCGGACCGTTACGCAGGCGTGCGGTCCGATATCTACCGCTCCGCGATCCCGGCGCGCCACGCGAAAGCGGAGGAGACGGACACCTCCACGCCCTGGGAGGAACTGGGGGAGGCGGGGGAGCCGGACTTGTCGGCGTGGACCGCCTACACCTTCGGTGAATCCTTCGTGGACGCGGTGGTGGCTGGGAAGATCGCGCGGGCGGCGTGGCAGGTCGCACCGGGGGACAACTGGGCCGCGGCACTGGCGTCGTTGGCGGCGAAGGTGGCGCTGGACGGGGCGGGCGCGCTGATCGTGGTGCCGGACCAGAAGGACGTGGACGCGTGCGAGGCGGCGCTGAAGGAGATCGTCGGTGCGCGGCAGGTGACCACGCTGACGGCGTCGCAAGGCCCGCAGGCGCGGTACTTGCGCTACCTCTCGGTGCTGCACGGGCAGGGTCGGATTGTGGTGGGCACGCGATCGGCGGCGTTCGCGCCGGTGAAAAACCTGCGCTTTGCGGCGCTGATGTTCGACGGCGACGACAACCTGGTGGATCCGCGCGCCCCGTATGTGCACGCACGCGAGGTGCTGACTACGCGCGCGGCCCAGGAGGGCTGCTCGCTGATCATCGGCGGGCACGCGCGCACGGCCGAGGCGCAGCTGCTGGTGGAGGCCGGGTGGATGCACGAGCTGGTCGCCCCGCGACAGAGCCTGCGCACCCGCTCGCCCTACATCCACGCGGCGGGGGATTCGGACTTTGAGATGGAGCGCGACCCGCGCGCGAAGCAGGCCCGCCTGCCGTCGTCGGCGTTCCAGGCGGCGGCGAAGGCGCTCGAGCGCGGCACCCCCGTGCTGTTCCAGGTGCCGCGCACCGGCTACATCCAGTCGCTGGCGTGCGGGCAGTGCCGGACACCGGCGCGGTGCAGGTGGTGCAACGGTCCGCTCGGACTGCCCTCGGGCGGCGAAGCCGCGGCGCCGACGTGCGGGTGGTGCGGGCGGATGGACCCGGCGCACGTGTGCCCGGCGTGCGGCTCGCGCAGGCTGCGCGCGGTGGTGCTGGGCACGGAGCGCACCGCCGAAGAGCTCGGACGCGCCTTTGCCAAGTACAAGGTGATCACCTCCGGCGGCGACAACGTGCGCGCCCAGGTGCAGGCGGGACCGGCGCTGGTGGTGGCCACGCCTGGTGCGGAGCCGCACGTTGACGGCGGCTACGGCGCGGCGGTGCTTCTGGACGCCTGGGCGCTGATGCAGCGGCCGGACCTGCGCGCGATGGAAGACACCTTCGCCAAGTGGATGGGGGCGGCCACGCTGGTGCAGCCGCACAGCGCAGGCGGGGAAGTGGTCGTGGTGGCCGAGCCCTCGCTGCCCGTGGTGCAGCACCTGATCCGCTGGGACGCGCCCGGATTCGCGGCCCTTGAGCTTTCCTTGCGGCGCGAGGCCCGCTTCCCGCCGGCGGTGCACGTGGCGGTGGTGGACGCCCCGCGCGACGGGCTGGATGAATTCTTCGCCCGCACTGAGCTCCCCGAACACGCGGAACTGCTCGGCCCGGTGGACCTGCCGCCCGGGGTGCGGCTGCCGGGCGAGTGGAACCGGGAAGCGCTCGGGCCTGCGCAGCGGATGCTGGTGCGCACCCCGCTTGCCGGGCGCACCGCGCTGGGCAAGGCGCTGCGCGCCGGTGCGGTGGCGTGGACGACGGCGAAGCAGGACCTGCCACTGCGCATCCAGGTCAACCCGGTGGACATCGGCTAGCGGGGTCGGGGTTTGCGGTGTGGCACTACACTTGCACCCCATGGCTATCCGCGACATCCGCCTGTTCGGCGACCCAGTGCTCAACACCGCT
>ERZ1030898.28-NODE-28-length-34865-cov-27.368544_pt1 | contig 34865 bp, 29 predicted proteins | sample MGYA00517298_ERZ1030898 | MGnify/ENA primary metagenome ERZ1030898 (study PRJEB33718, sample SAMN03159684) | human skin metagenome | collected 2014-05-20 | study: EMG produced TPA metagenomics assembly of the PRJNA266117 data set (Human skin bacterial metagenome... | reverse complement strand
CACGCCACCACCGGCACACACCCACAACAGGGCACACACCACACAGTGCACAAAAGGCAGGCAAACACACCCACGCAACAAAAGTACATTGGCACACTATCGAGTTCTCAAACAACACCAGCACACCCAAACCAACCCACACAACAGTGAGCCAGCCTCAAGTGACTTTGGAATCTATCAGCGATTGTTTTCCTGCCCGCCGCACAAACCAGAGAACCTGCAATCAGTCTCTCCAGCGGGGCGTTGTCGGTCTCGCTGACTCGATATAAGTTACACACACCCCACACACAACACAAACCCGCAGCACAAGACGGGTTTTATGCGCGTTCTACATGTGCACCAAGCGCATTTAGCTGCTCGACGAATGCCGGGTAGCCGCGGTCGATGTGGTGCACCTCGTGCACAGTGGTCACGCCGTCAGCGACCAGGCCGGCGAGTACGAGGCCGGCACCGGCGCGGATGTCGGAGGACCACACGTCGGTGGAAGACAGGTTGTCCACGCCGCGCAGCATGACGTGGTGGCCGTCCACGTTGGCGTCGGCGCCCAGGCGCAGCATCTCGTCCACAAACCGGAACCGCGCCTCGAAGACGTTCTCGGTGATCACGGATACGCCGTCAGCAATCGTTGCAAGCGCAATGGCCATGGGCTGCAGGTCTGTGGGGAAACCGGGGTACGGCAAGGTCTGGTAGTCCACAGCGCGGGGACGCTGGTCCATGCGCACGCGGAACCCGTTGTCGTAGGTTTCCACGTCGGCGCCCGCGAGCTTCAGCTTCGAAAGAGCCAGGTGCAGATGACCGGGGGCGGCGCCGGTGACGGTGATGTCGCCCTGCGTCATCGCCGCCGCGTATGCCCAGGTGCCGGCGACGATGCGGTCGCCGACCACCGTGTGCTCCGTCGGCGAGAGCGAATCCACGCCGTCGACGGTGATGGTGGAGGTGCCGGCGCCGTCGATGCGCGCGCCCATGGAGTTGAGCATGGCGCACAGGTCCACGATCTCCGGCTCGCGCGCGGCGTTGTCCAGCACGGTGCGGCCGTCCGCAAGCACCGCCGCAGTGATGATGTTCTCCGTCGCACCCACGGACGGGAAGTCCAGCTTGATGGAGGCGCCGGTGAGCTTCTCTGCGCGCGCCACCACCGCGCCGTGCTCGATGTGGGTGGTCGCGCCCAACTTCTCCAGGCCGGACTGGTGCATGTCCAGCGGGCGCGACCCGATGGCGTCGCCGCCCGGGAGCGCCACGTACGCCTCGGTGCAACGGGCCACCAACGGCCCGAGCACTGCAACGGACGCGCGGAACTGGCGCACCGCGTCAAAGTCCGCGTGCGGGGACACCTCGGCCGGGGTGTGGATGCGCACCACATCGCCTTCGATGTCCACCTCGCAGCCCAGCCCGACCAGGACGTCGCGCATCAGCGGAACGTCCAGGATCCGGGGGCAGTTGCGCAGCGTGGTGGTGCCTTCGGCTAGAAGCGCCGCGGCCATCAGTTTGAGCACGCTGTTCTTGGCGCCGTCGACGCGAACTTCGCCCGCAAGCCGGGCGCCGCCTGAAACCAAAAACCGTTCTTTCACGTCCGCCACAGTACAGAACCGGAGGGACGTCGATAAGCAATTGCCTACGGCAACGCGCCGATGCGGCGAGCGGCGTTAACCGCCTCATACCTGGTGTGAGCACCAAGTTTGCGCATCACGCTGCGCAGGTAGGACTTCACGGTCTCGGCGCCGATGCCCATCTCCGCGGCGGCCTCGACGTTGGTGTGGCCGAGCGCCACGCACGCGAGGACGTCGAGCTCGCGGGCCGACAGCTTGGTGGTCTGCTTCACGGCCACCGGGGAGACCAGCTGCTCGCAGAGCTGCTCGAGCTCTTTGCGCAGCTTCTCGTCCTCCACCCGGTTGGTCAGCATGCGCAGCTTGGAGTGGGTGGCGCGCACCTGCTCCCATTCCGCGCCGTTCATCGCGCGGCCGGTCTTCGCGCCCGCACGGTCGCCGCCGTCGGAAGAGCGCAGCGCGGCGTTGACCGCAAGCTCCTGCTCGAGGGTGCGCGCGGTCATGGCGACTTCTTCAATGACCTTGTCTCCCAGGCGCACCGGCGAGTGCACACCGACGTACAACACGCCCCGGATCTCGCGCTGCACGATTACCGGCACGGCCACGACGGAGTGAAGGCCCTCGTCCTGAATCTGCTGATCGTACTCGTGGGAAATCACGGAAGCGCGCGTGTAATCGGCGATACCCACAGCGCGGCGAGTGGACACGACACGTCCGCCGACGCCAGCGCCCTCTGCGATGCTGAGGTTCTGCAGGGCCGGGGTGCGCAGGCCGATCCACTGGGTGATTTGGATCCGGTTGTCCGACAGGAGGGTGCCGTACATGGCCACTGGAATGCCGGTTGCAGTCTTCAGCGCGGTCAGTGCCGCACGGATCGCGTCATCGTCGTCCTTGATGCGCTGCGCATCCATCGTCATACGTGTCGCCTTCCACCTTTTTGGGGACACCCGTTTGGGGCACACCCGAATCCGAACAGGACTCAAGAACAAAAGTGATCATATCGCGCGAACGGGGGTAGCCAAATTCAGCCCCGTTCGGATACTGCCCCAACGACACACGAACAAACGCGCAATTTCCACCGAAAGCCACATCTGGACTACACGGTTCACACTCGACAAACCACCTTGTCTATTTTGGCGTGTATGCTGTCCCGTGGACGAACAACGAACCACGAAAACCCCAGGAGGGGATCACTAATGGCGAAGATCGCAAGCAATGTCCTGGACCTCATCGGCGGCACCCCGCTGGTAGAGCTGACCGACATCACCGAGGCCAACGGCTCCAAGGCCCGCGTGCTGGCCAAGCTGGAGTTCTACAACCCGGCCAACTCCGTCAAGGACCGCATCGGCAAGGCCATCATCGAGGCCGCCGAGGCATCCGGCGAGCTGAAGCCGGGCGGCACCATCGTCGAGGCCACCTCCGGCAACACCGGCATCGCCCTCGCGCTCGCGGGCGCGGCGAAGGGCTACAAGGTCATCCTGACCATGCCGGAGACCATGTCCACCGAGCGCCGCGTGCTGCTGCGCGCCTACGGCGCAGAGATCGTGCTCACCCCGGGCGCTGCCGGCATGAAGGGTGCCGTGGAGAAGGCCAACGAGCTGGTAGAGCAGAACGAGGGCGCCATCCTGGCCCGCCAGTTTGAGAACGAGGCCAACCCGAAGATCCACTACGCCACCACCGGCCCGGAGATCTGGGAGGACACCGACGGCGAGGTGGACATCCTCGTCGCGGGCGTGGGCACCGGCGGCACCATCTCGGGCGCCGGCAAGTACCTCAAGGAGCAGAAGTCTGACGTCAAGGCCGTGGCCGTCGAGCCGGCCGCGTCCCCGCTGCTGTCCAAGGGCGAGGCTGGCCCGCACAAGATCCAGGGCCTGGGCGCCAATTTCATCCCGGGCACCCTGGACCGCAACGTCGTGGACGAGATCATCGCGGTGACCAACGAGGACGCCGTGTCCACCTCCCGCGAGCTCGCGGTCAAGGACGCCATCCTCGGCGGCATTTCCGCTGGTGCGAACGTCAAGGCGGCGCTGGAGCTGGCTGCGCGCGAGGAGAACGCGGGCAAGACCATCGTGGTCATCATCCCGGACTTCGGCGAGCGCTACGTCTCCACCGTCCTGTACGAGGACATCCGCGACTAAGCACTTTTTGCTTGGCGACGAGCTGTCGCCCCTCCCCCGGCGCCGACCTGTTCGGCCCGGGGCTGGCGTGCCCGAAACCCGCCAACCGGCTACCTACAACCGGCTACCCGTCGAAAACTCGGCTGGTAGCCGGTTGTAGGTAGCCGGTTTCTTCGTGCGAACGGCACATGGTGAAAGGCAGATGGTGAAAGTCCGGATTTCAGGCACGGATTCACCACTTGAAATTCACCATGTGCGAACGGACCGGTTCTGACGGGCTGGGCAAGACTAATCGGACCACCCATGACGCCCAGGGAATTTTTATCCCCACAGAAAATGAACCGCTTGGTACACTGCGCTCCATGCTTTCCCTGGCCGCAAAGGTAGTTTCTGCTGTCCGCGAAGACCTGGCAAACGCACGCGATCACGACCCCGCCGCACGCGGCGACGTTGAAAACGCTGTGGTGTACTCGGGTCTGCACGCCATCTGGGTGCACCGCATCTGCCACGCCATGTGGGAGCGGGACTGGAAGGGCCCGGCGCGCATCCTGGCGCAGCTGAACCGGTTCTTCACCGGTATTGAGATCCACCCCGGAGCGACGATCGGCCGCAGGTTCTTCATCGACCACGGCATGGGCATCGTCATCGGCGAGACCGCGGAGATCGGCGACGGCGTGATGCTCTACCACGGCGTCACCCTGGGCGGGCAGGTGCTCACGCAGACGAAGCGCCACCCCACCATCGGCGACAACGTCACCATCGGCGCCGGCGCGAAAGTGCTGGGCCCGGTGACCATCGGCGCTGGCTCCGCCGTCGGCGCGAACGCCGTGGTGACCAAGGACGTGCCGGAAAACTCCATCGCTGTCGGCATTCCGGCGAAGGTCCGTCCGCGTAAGAGGGACGAGTGCATAAAGCTGGTGGACCCGGACAGCTACGTCGATCCGGGCAGCTACATCATCTAGTTAGGCGAGCAGGTCCCGGTACTGCGGGTTCTGCTCGATGTAGCGCTCCACCGCGGGGCAGGACGGGGTGACCTGCATGTCGTCGGCGCGGGCGTCGTCGAGCGCCGCCTGGATCAGCGGCTTGGACAGGCCCTGGCCGCGGAACTTCGGGTCCACCACGGTGTGCGGCAGGTCGCGCACGCCGTTCGCGTCGGCGTAGGTGGCAAAGCCGGCGACTTCTTCGCCGACGAGGATTTCGTACTGGCCTTCCGTTTCGTTCTTGCGCACGGATACTTCCGGGTTCTCAGACATGCGGCCGACTATATATGCGAAACCCCTTCCGCGTCGCTGCGGAAGGGGTTTTCGGAGTGTGGCCAGAGCCAGGATCGAACTGGCGACCCCACACTTTTCAGGCGTGTGCTCTACCAACTGAGCTATCTGGCCGGAACTACTCGTTTGCCAAGCAATTCAGCGACCCTGACGGGACTTGAACCCGCGACCTCCGCCGTGACAGGGCGGCGCGCTAACCAACTGCGCCACAGGGCCATATTCTGTTGTTTCCGTGCCCGCTCAAGTGCGTTTCGCACTGTCGCTTGCACGAGTTGATACATTACACAGCCCCCTGACATGGCAACAAATCGCCAGCACAGGAGGCGTATCAGCCGGTTTCAGACCCGGTGCTTTTATGCCTATCGACGCCCACGCGCGATGACGAACGCGACCGCCGCAGCCACCAGGAGCAGCACCACCAGGCCGACGAGTAGCCCCGGAACGAGTCCGAATCCGCGAGCCTCGTCGTCCTCCGCGGCGTTGACCTCCGTATCGTCTTCCTCGCTGTCCTGCGAAGCTGAAGTCTCGGTTGTGTCGTCCACCGCCTCGAACTTGATCGGCTCGTCGGACGGCTCCGGGCCGTCCTCATGCGTCGGCGTCCAATCCGGGCCGCCGTTGCCAGGTTCGCCATCCATGGCCACCTCAAACTCGAAAGGCTGCTCCACACCGGCGATGTCGTAGCCCTCGTGCACCCACCCCATGCCGAGCCACACGTAGTACTCGCCCTGGTAAGGCGTATTGGTGTCGTGCCACACGTACTGGCTTAGCGTTTCCGCATCGGATTCGGCTGCATCCATGAAGAAGTTCAACGGGGTGCGCACGAGCTCGTTGCGCATCGGATCGTAGATGCCGAAGCCGAGGCTATCGGCGTTGTGCGCGACCGACTCCGGCGTTTTCACCTTCACCACCGGCCGCTGCCCGTAAGCCACCGGGATCTTGTAGAACCTGAACTCACCAGGGATGATGTTGTCGGAGTACGTGCCCTCGGTGATGTCCACCGCATCATTGAACCCGGTGCCGCCGGAAATCGGCTTGGGGTTCTTCATCGGCAGCTCCCCTAGGTAGTCGCCGGCTTTGATAATTTTGCCGTCTGACCACTCAGTTTTCTCCTCATCGCCGGGAATCGGCTCATAGAACACACTGACCTCGAGCCCGATGTCCCCGGTGTCAACGCCCTCGACGTCGGAGATCTGCGTCTTAACCAGGATGTCGCTCATATCGCACTCCATGTCCGACTCTCCGTTGCGCTCCACCGAGACAGTCGCAGATTCGATCCCGTAGTCCGGCCCAGCAGAGACGAATGCAGTGTGCTTACCCGGGAACCAGCCGCATTCCGCATCACCCTCGTTGGTCACCTCCACCGGTTCAATCTTGAGGTGGCCGGCTTCCCACATGCCATCGGTCTGCCACACGGGTGAAAACACCACGCGCGCGTGGTGGCGCGGCGGCACGGAAATGCGGAAGTACCGGTCCTTCGGAGTGCCCTGGTCCGGGGTCACCGTGGTCTGGTACTGGCCTTCGCCCAGCCACTTCGCGTCCTCTGGGGTGTCCGAGAACTCGAACTCGGTGCCACCCGTCTGGTACTTCTCCACCCCGCGCTGGGACAAAAACTTCAGCGACTGCGCCAAGCTGCTCGCATCGGCCGCCTCCAGGAACTGCCCGCCGCCAGCTTCCGCGATGCACTCCAGCTCCGCGCGAGCCTCCTCGTCAGCCTTGAACCCGACAGTGTGGATCGCCAGGTCTACGCCGTCGCCCGCCAACTCTTTGGCCACGTCGCACACCTCTGGCGGCGCGCAGGTGTCAATGCCGTCGGAGACCAGAATGATCGAGCGCTCCCCCTCGTTGCCCAACTCCTCTGCGGCCTTGCGCAGCGCGTTGCCCATCGGCGTGTAGCCCTTTGGCGTGAGCCCGTCGATAGCCGCGCCGAACTTTTGCTTGTCCACCTTGCCGATAGGCACGAGGCGCTCAATGTCCTTGCAGCCCTTTTCGCGGTTGTCGGGCGCATTGGATTCCTGCGCGCCGTAGGCAATGAGCCCCATTTGCGCGGTTTCCGGCAGGAAATCAACCAGCTCGCGGGTCGCCTTCTTCGCCGCGTCGATGCGCGGGCCCTCGGCGTCCTCCTCGACCATGGAATAGGACGCATCCAGAATCAGAACACCCTTCGCGTCGGCGGAGCCTCCGCTTGCCGACGCCCGCGTGGTCGAGCTCGACAACGTCTTCGTCTCCGTGCTCACTGCAGTGCTCGATTCCGCGGGCCGACCCGTCGATGTTTCCGCCGCGAATGCGGGCGCTACCCACGCCAGCATGCAAGCGACGACAAGCGCGAGCACAACTACGGACCTACTTCCCCATTTCACATGCGACATTGCTCAGGCTCTCTCCATCATGTGGTCATTATCACAGACCACAATAAAAGTGGATCAGCGCTTTCACAACAGATGTTCGGAAAAAAGGTATCGCCCGGTCTCAGAACCGGTTCGTTCATGCCTATCGACGAGCTGCCGCACCGTGCCCGCATCCACCACTCGTCCACCCGCGGAGCCGGCCCCGGGGCCCAGGTCGATGACGTAGTCGGCGCGGGACACCAGCGCCAGGTTGTGCTCCACCACGATGACGGTCGCGCCGGAATCCACCAGCCGGTCGAACAGCTCCACCAGGCGCGCGGTGTCGGTCAGGTGCAGGCCGGTGGTGGGCTCGTCCAGCACGTAGGCGGGCGCCGGCTTCTTCAGGCTGGCCGCCAGCTTGAGACGTTGGCGCTCGCCGCCGGACAGCGTGGTCAGCGGCTGGCCGAGCGTGACGTAGCCCAGACCCACGTCGATCAGGTGCCCGCACATCTTCGCGGCGGCGTTAACCTTGTTCTCCTTTAGGTAGGGCTGCGCTTCGTCGGCGGGCATGGCCAGCACCTCGGCGATGTTCTTGCCGCCGAGGGTGTGCACGAGCACGGCGTCGTCGAAACGCTTGCCCTCGCAAACCTCGCAGGGCACGTCCACGCCCTGCATCATGCCGAGATCCACGTAGACCACGCCGGCACCCTTGCAGTGCTGGCACGCGCCGGCGGAGTTCGGCGAGAACATCGAGGCCGGCTCGCCGGAGGCTTTCGCGAACGCCTTACGGATCGGGTCCAGCGCGCCGGTGTAGGTGGCGGGGTTGGAGCGCCGCGACCCGGAGATGGGCGCCTGGTCCACCCACACCGCGTCCTCCAGCAACGCGGAGTCCTCCAGGGCGCGCAGCAGGGAGGACTTGCCGGAACCCGCCACACCCGTCACCGCGGTGAGCACGCCAGTGGGGATGTCCACGTCGATGCCGGCGAGGTTGTTCTCGCTGGCCCCGCGCACCTTGAGCCAATCGACGGGCTCGCGCGGGTCGTCCTTGAGCTCGACGCCGAGCTTCAGGCTCTCGCCTGTGCGCGTGCCGGCCTCGCGAAGTTCCGCAACGGTGCCCTCGAAGACGATCTCGCCGCCCTCGGTGCCAGCACCGGGGCCGAGCTCGATGACGTGGTCGGCGACCTCGATCGTCTGTGGGCGGTGCTCCACCACCAGCACGGTGTTGCCTTTGTCCCGCAGCGCGGTGAGCAGGCCGTTCAACCTGTCGATGTCGGCGGCGTGCAGGCCGGCGGTGGGCTCGTCGAAGACGTAGGTGACGTCCGAAAGCGCGGAGCCCAAGTGACGAATCATCTTCACGCGCTGCGACTCGCCACCGGAAAGCGTCGAGCTCGGCCTATCCAACGCAATGTAGCCCAGCCCGATTGCGACAAAGTTCGCCAGCGCCTCGCGTATCGACGCCACCAGCGGCGCCACGCCCGGCGCGTCCACGCCCTCGAACCACTCGGCGAGGTCGGCCACCTCCATCGCGCACAGCTCGGCGATGTTCTTGCCGTTGATCTTCGACTCAAGCGCGTGCTGCGCCAGCCGGGTGCCGCCGCAGGCAGGGCAGTCCACCTGGGTCACGGCGCGGTCCACGAACTCGCGGGCGGACTTTTGCAGCCCCTCCTTCTCCTTGCTCAGTAGCGAGGCCTCCAGGCGCGGGATGAGCCCCTGGTAGGTGGTGTTGAAGCCCATGTACTGGACCTTCTCCGGCTCGCCGTAGAGCAGGGCGTGGCGCTGCTCGGGCGTGAACTCGGCCACCGGCACGTCCACCGGGAACTTCCCGGCCTCGGCGTAGGCGCGGAACTGCCAGGAGCCGGGCTTGTAGCCGGGTGCGAGGATGGCGCCGTCGTCGATGGACAGTGAGTCGTCCACAACCTGCGCCTCGTCGAACTTGCTCGCGCGCCCGGTGCCGGCGCACTCCGGGCACATTCCGCCGGTGCGGGTGAAGTTCTTCACCACCTTCTTCTTGCCGGTCGCGTCCTTGATCGCCCCGCCTCCGGACACGCTCGGCACGTTGAAGGAGTACGCGCCCGGCCCGCCGGCGTTCGGCTCGGCGATGCGCGAAAACAGCACGCGCAGCATCGGCGTGACGTCCGTGGCGGTGCCGACGGTGGAGCGCACGTTCGCCCCAAGCGCGGACTGGTCCACCACGATCGCCGCCGTCACGCCCTCGAGCCCGACCACATCCGGCCGGGCCATCGACGGCATGAACCCCTGCACAAAGGAGGAGTACGTCTCGTTGATCAAGCGCTGCGACTCGGCGGCGACGGTGTCGAAGACCAGCGAGGACTTGCCGGACCCGGACACGCCGGCAAAGACGGTGAGGCGGCGTTTCGGGATCTGCGCGGAAACGTCCCGCAGGTTGTTCTCGTTCGCTCCGGTGACAACGATTGCGTCGTGGGCGTCAGCTTTGTTCTTCACGGGTGCCAAGCGTAGCTGCCGTCGCAAAGCAAAAAGCTCGAGGCGAACCTCGAGCAAAGAGCGACCCTGACGGGACTTGAACCCGCGACCTCCGCCGTGACAGGGCGGCGCGCTAACCAACTGCGCCACAGGGCCGTACCCCCAACGGGATTCGAACCCGTGTTGCCGCCGTGAAAGGGCGGAGTCCTAGGCCTCTAGACGATGGGGGCCTGTCATCAAAGACAGCCGTTGAATCATACGACACCGCCTCCGCAGCAACCAAATGAGCAGTACAGTGCGCCACATGGCCGAAGCAATCATCTACGACGCAACCCTCAACCCGACGAAAGATGAGCTCCTTTCCGAGCACTCCCCCATCGTGGAGCCGCTCGGTTCCTACCGGGCGGTGGACCGTGACGGCGAGGTGGGCATCGAGGTCCTCGTCGGCCACGATGCCAACGGTGCGCTGCGGCAGTTCGGTGTCTCCTACCGCGAGGCGGGTGCCAAGCTTGACGACGAGCTCACGCCCATGGACCACTCCGTCCTCGGCGCCCGCTCGGTGGCACCGCTGACCACGGACCCGGTGGCTGTGCGCGAGCTGATCCAGACGATCCTGGTCGGCGGCGAGGGCGCATCCTTCAGCAACGGCGAGCCGATCTTCGCCGTGCGTGGCACGGGACAAACCCCGGACGTGGCGGTCGGCGAGGTGGAGATCGAGGACCACAACGAGTACACGAGCATCGGCGCCGTGGACATCGACGGCGAGGCGCACCGCTACCAGCTGCGCATCACCCGCGAGATCCTGGATGCCCAGGTGGCGGAGCCGGAGGACCTCGCGCTCGTGCGCGCCGACGACGGCGTGATCCTCATGCGCCTCGAGGTGTGGAAGTAGCCCCTACCCCGGCAGCATGAGCAGGCTGGCTGCCATGACGGCCATGCCGATGATCATGCCGTAAATGGCGGTGTGGTGCTTGCCCGTCGCAATGGCCGTGGGCAGCAGCTTATCCAGGCTGACAAACACCATGATGCCGGCGATGGCGGCGAAGGTGTAGCCCAGCGTCTGCGGCCCCAGAAACGGCTGCAGCAACAGGAAACCGATGACGGCGCCGAGCGGCTCCGCCAGGCCAGACAGCGTGGCCCAGCCGGCAGCTTTCCATCTCGAGCCGGTGGCCTGGCGCAGCGGCACCGCCACGGCGATGCCTTCCGGGATGTTGTGGATCGCGATGGCCACCGCAATCGGCAGCGCCAGCGCCGGATCCGCAAGCGCAACCGCGAAGGTGGCAAATCCTTCTGGGAAGTTGTGCACCGCGATCGCTACCGCGCTGAGCACGCCGACGTTGCGCAGCCGCGCGCGACTCACCCCCGACGCGTCCGGCTCCTCGTGCGGGTTGATCTCCTCCGGCACGAACCTGTCAATCAGTGCGATGAGGCCGATGCCAGCGAAAAATGCCACCACTCCCCACAGTTCGGCGGAGGCGTTGCCCGCCTCAAGCAGTCCGTCTATTCCCTCGGGCAGCAGCTCCACAAACGAGATGTAGACCATGACGCCGGCGGAGAACCCGAGCGCCCCCGCCAAGAAGCCCGGGCCCGGAGAACGCTTCATTACTACGACCAACCCGCCGAGGCCAGTGGACAGGCCGGCCAGCAGGGAGATCCCGAGCGCGACGGCGACGGCGCCCGGGGTGGCTGTTGCAAGATCCATGGCGTAAACCTAGCAGGCACCTCTCACGGCCGAAGGACCGCGGACACGCAAAATGCCCCGGCTGAGAACAACCGGGGCATGCGGTGGGCCCTGCGGGGATCGAACCCGCGACCTGCGGATTAAAAGTCCGTAGCTCTACCAGCTGAGCTAAAGGCCCGCGGGGGCTAATGGTAGCCCGTGGGCCCATTAGCCCGGAAATCGGGGCTGGCTTAGTCCTGCTTCATCATCGTGCCGGTCTCTTCCATGCGCAGGTGGAAGTCGAAGGCGTGGCGCAGATCGTGCGGGGTTGCCTGGTACTTGCACTTGGAAGCGAGCTCGACGTACTCCTCCAGCAGCGGGCGGTACGACGGGTGGGCGATGGAGATCATCTTGGCCACGCGGTCGCGCGGGGCCAGGCCGCGCAGGTCGGCCACGCCGTACTCGGTGATGAAGACCATGGCGTCGTGCTCGTTGTGGTCGATGTGGGACGCGAACGGGACGATGGCGGAAATAGCGCCGTCCTTCGCCACCGACGGGGAGATGAAGGATGAGATGTAGGCGTTGCGCGTGAAGTCGCCGGAGCCGCCCAGCGCGTTCATCAGACGGGAGCCGTTGATGTGGGTGGAGTTGGCGTTGCCGTAGATGTCCGCCTCGATCATGCCGTTCGACGCGATCAGGCCGGTGCGGCGGATGACCTCCGGGTGGTTGGAGATGGACTGCGGGCGCAGGATGATGGACTCGCGGTAGCGCGACGCCTCGTTGTTCATCTTTTCCGCGTACTCCGGCGACAGAGAGAACGAGGTCGCGGACGCCACGGTCATCTTGCCGGCGTCGATGAGGTCGACCATGCCGTCCTGGATCACCTCGGTGTAGGCCTGGATGTTTTCAAACTTGGAGTCCATCAGGCCCGCCATCACGGCGTTGGGGACGTTGCCCACGCCGGACTGCATGACGTAGCCGTCGTAGGCCAGGCGGCCGGCTTTGACCTCGTTCTCCAGGAAGTCCAGGAAGTTGCCGGCGATCTGCTCGGAGATCTCGTCCGGCGCCTTGAACGGGGCGTTGCGGTCCGGGTCGTTGGTCTCAACGACGGCGACGACCTTCTCCGGGTCGATCTCGATGTAGGTGGTGCCGATGCGGTCGCCGCACTTGGTGATCGGGATCGGGATGCGGTTCGGCAGCGGCGGCACGGTCCAGATGTCGTGCATGCCCTCGAGCTCCTCGGACTGCCACTCGTTGACCTCGATGATGATCTTCTTCGCGGCGTTGAGGAACTCCACGGAGTTGCCCACCGAGGAAGACGGGACGATGTTGCCCTCTTCGGTGATGCGCACGGCCTCCACGATGGCCAGGTCGACCTCGCCGAAGAAGCCCTGCTCAACCATCATGCCGGAGTGCGACAGGTGGATGTCCTGGAACTTCATCTCGCCGGCGTTGATCTTGCTGCGCATGGTCGGATCGGACTGGTACGGCATGCGGTAGCGCAGCGCACCGGCCTCGGCGAGCACACCGTCGCACTCCGGCGCGGTGGAAGCACCGGTGTACATGTCGATGGAGAAGTCCTGCCCCTTTTCATGGGCGGCCTTCGCCTTCTCCGCGATCGCGGACGGCATGGCCTTGGGGTAGCCGGCGCCGGTGAAGCCGGAGGTGCCGACCTTGTCGCCGTGGTTGACAAACTGGACGGCCTCTTCGGCGGACATGACCTTGTCGCGCAGCTTCGCGTTTGCAATGCGGTCGCTCATGTTGCTCCCTCAAATGGTTTCGTGCGGGTAGATAACATTCCCCACAATATTGTGACGTACACCCCACTGCCAGGATTCGGGCGGAGCGCGTCGTAAAGCAACTGCTTATCGACGGCACCGTACCCCCGAACGGGCGTAAACCCGGCGATTGGACGGGACACATACTGCACAGGAAGAATGGGCGGCACTATGACTGCAGTTGCCCCCGCCCTGACAATCGGCGGCATTGATCTGAGCTCCCCCGTCATCCTCGCGCCGATGGCCGGGGTGACAAACATGCCGTTTCGCGTGCTGTGCCGCGAGATTGAAGAGGAGCTCACCGGCACCTCATCGGGCCTGTACGTCTGCGAGATGATCACGGCGCGCGCCATGGTGGCCCGCAACCAGAAAACCCTGCACATGACCACCTTCGCCGACGTGGAAACCCCGCGGTCGATGCAGCTGTACACAGTGGACCCCAAGTTCACCTACGAGGCAGTGCGCATGATCGTCGAGGAGGACATCGCCGACCACGTGGACATGAACTTCGGCTGCCCCGTGCCCAAGGTCACCCGCAAAGGCGGCGGCTGCGCCATCCCGTACAAGCGACGCCTCTACGGCAACATCGTCGACGCCGCAGTGCGCGCCGCCGAGGGCTCCGGGATCCCGGTCACGGTGAAATTCCGAATCGGCATCGACGGCGAACACCACACGCACCTCGACGCGGGGCGCATCGCCGCCGACGCCGGCGCCGCCGCCGTGGCACTGCACGCCCGCACCGGCGCCGAGCGTTACTCGGGCGAGGCGCACTGGGACGAGATCGGCCGCCTGGTCGAGCACATGGACGGCACCGGCGTGCCCGTGATCGGCAACGGCGATATCTTCGCCGCCGACGACGCCGCGAAGATGATGGAGCAGACCGGCTGCCACGGCGTAGAAGTGGGCCGCGGTTGCCTGGGCCGGCCGTGGCTGTTCGCCCAGCTCGGCGCGCAGCTGCGCGGCGAAGACATTCCGCCGGAGCCGACGCTCGGCCAAGTCGCCGGGATCATCTACCGCCACGCGGAACTGCTGGCCGACCATGACGGCGAGGAACACGCCTGCCGAGACATCCGCAAGCACACCGGCTGGTACTTGCGCGGCTTCCCGGTCGGCGGCGAGTTCCGCAAGTCCCTGGCCCAGGTCAGCTCCCTGGCAGAGCTGAAGGAGCGCCTCGCCCCCATCGCCGACTCAGACGAGATGGCCCAGCACGCCGACGACGCCCGCGGGCGCCAGGGCTCCGCCGGCAAGATCGCGCTGCCCGAGGGCTGGTTGGACGACCCCGAAGACGACACCGTTCCCGAAGGCGCCGAAATTGAAAATAACGGCGGGTAAACCCGCCAGTGTGCGTAGCATGAAACCCATGCTGCGCACCGTGTACAGAGAACATCTCCAGGCTTTCAACGAAGACGTCCTCGAGATGTGCGACTCCGTGCGCGAAGTTATGGAATACGCCACGGCCGCACTCTTGGAGCAGTCTCTAGAGGACGCCGAGGCCGCTCTCACTGCCGCCGACGGGCTCAAACAGATCAGCGAGCGTTGTGAAGAGCGCAGCATGAGCCTGCTCGCGCTGCACAGCCCCGTCGCGTACGACCTGCGCCAGGTGATCTCCGCGATCTACATCGTGGAAAGCTTCGAACGCATGGGGTCGCTGGCGAAGAACATCGCGCTGTTGGTCCGCCTGCGCCACCCCTCCCCCGTCTACCCGGAGCAGCTGCACGGTTACGTCCAGGAGCTCGCCCGCCTCGTTTACGAGATGGGCGCCGCCACGCGCAAACTACTCGTCGAACCAGACGCCGACGCTGCGGTGGAGCTGCACACTATCGACGAGGGCGTGGACGACATGAAGGCCTTCCTCAGCACCCTGGTGACTGACCGGGAATGGCAGTTCACTAACCGGGAGGCCGTCGACGTGTCCATGCTGGCTCGCTACTACGAACGCTACGCCGACCGCTGCGTCAGTGTGGGCCGGCGCATGGTCTTCCTCATCACTGGGCTCAAACCAGAGGCCTACGTGCAGCAGCGGGACGAGGTGGACTACGATCCGGTGGAGAAATTCGCCTCCATCGAGCGCAAGTTCCGCAACCGGAAGTAGAGCGGCACAACACCAGTCTCTCTCGCAAAAGTTAACACGTCGATTTCGCGACCTGCGGAAACGCAGCGCATTTTCCGCCGTTTCGTCAACTTTTACGAAGCGGCCGGGGAGGCGAAGAAAAGGACGACGCCCCAAGCGGTGCGTGGGGCACCGCAAGGGGCGTCGAAAAGCTGGCTGCTTTAGCCGAAGCGACCGGAGATGTAGTCCTCGGTCTCCTTCTGCTCCGGGTTCTCGAAGATGGTGGTGGTGTCGTTGAACTCCACCAGGTGGCCCGGCTTACCGGTTGCCTCGAGGGAGAAGAAGGCGGTCTTGTCGGACACACGCGCAGCCTGCTGCATGTTGTGGGTCACGATCACGATGGTGTACTCGTTCTTCAGCTCGTGGATGAGGTCCTCCACGGCCAGCGTGGAAATCGGGTCCAGGGCGGAGCAGGGCTCGTCCATGAGCAGGACCTCCGGGCGCACCGCGATCGCGCGTGCGATGCACAGACGCTGCTGCTGACCGCCGGAAAGGCCGCCGCCCGGCTTGTCCAGGCGGTCCTTGACCTCTTCCCACAGGTTCGCGCCGCGCAGGGACTGTTCGGCCACTTCCCTGAGCTTCTTCTTGTCCTTCTCGCCGGACAGGCGCAGGCCCGCCACGACGTTGTCCTCGATGGACATGGTCGGGAACGGGTTCGCCTTCTGGAACACCATGCCGATGGTGTTGCGCACGGCAACCGGGTCGACGTTCTTGCCGTAAATGTCGTTGCCGTCAAGGAGGATCTCGCCCTTCACGGACGCGCCGGGGATGACCTCGTGCATGCGGTTCAGGGTGCGCAGAACGGTGGACTTGCCGCAGCCGGACGGACCGATGAAGGCGGTCACGGCCTTGGACGGGATCTGCATGTTGACGTTCTGCACGGCGTGGAAATCGCCGTAGTAGATGTTGACGTCGTTGAGTTCGAGCTTGTTAGACATCTGGGTTTCTCCTGGGGTGGGTGGGAACGCGGGTGGGTTACTTCTTGACCGAGTAGCGCTTCGCCACAAAACGTGCGAGCAGGTTCAGGGTGACAACGAGGATCACGAGCGTCAGCGCCGCGCCCCAGAGTCGGTCGTTGGCCGGGCCGGTCGCACCGGACTTCCACATGTCCAGCATGAACAGCGGCAAGGACGATTGCGGCTTGTCGAACATGCCGAACCAGTTCGTGGTCGGGGTGGAGCCGACGAGGATCAGCACCGGAGCGGACTCGCCCATCACACGCGCGACGGCGAGCATGACGCCGGTGACAATGCCGGACAGTGCGGTCGGCAGCACGATGCGCATGATGGTCTTCCACTTGGGAACGCCCAGCGCATAGGACGCCTCGCGCAGGTCCATCGGAACGACACGCAGCATTTCCTCGGTGTTGCGGACCACGACCGGGATCATGAGCAGGATCAGCGACAGCGACACCGCGAAGCCGGAGCGCTGCTGCCCCAGGATGGTGATCCACAGGGCGTAGACGAACAGTGCGGCGACGATGGACGGCACGCCGGAGAGGATGTCCACCATGAAGGTGGTCAGCTTGCCCAGCTTGTTGCCGTTGGAGTACTCCACGAGGTAGATCGCGGTGAAGATGCCGATCGGGATAGAAAACAGGGACGCAACCAGCGTTTGCATGAGGGTGCCGGCGATGGCGTGGAGTGCGCCGCCGCCCGGCTTGGAGGAACGCACGCCGACCATGTCCTGGGTCCACCAGGCCGGGTCGAGCACGGCGCCCATGCCGCGGGAGACCACGGTGATGAGGAGCCAGAGCAGCGGGATCAGCGCGAGGATCATGCACAGCCACATCAGGCCGCCCATGATGGAGTTGGTGGTCTTGCGGCTTGCTGCGATGTCCGTGAACGGGCTGCCAGCATTACCGCGTGCCGGGGCGGTGTTCTTCGTTGCTACCTGGGAGGAGCTGTTGTTCGGTACTGCAGTAGACATTTCTACTTCCGCTCCTTACTTGTTTACGATCGCGCGGGCGATCGAGTTGACGATGAAGGTCAGCAGGAACAGCACCAGGCCAGCGGCGATGTAGGCGCCTGCGGAGACCGGGTTGTTGAACTCTGCGGCGGCGTTGGCGATCGCGGTGGCGAAGGTGGTGCCGCCGTCGAACAGGGAGCCGCGGAAGTCGTTCGCCGGGGCCACAGCCATGTACAGCGCCATGGTCTCACCCAGCGCACGGCCGAGGCCGAGCATGGAGCCGGCGATGAAGCCGGACATGCCGAAGGGGATCACGGTCATGCGGATGACTTCCCAGCGGGTGGCGCCGAGCGCCAGGGCGGACTCAATCTGGCCGGGAGGGGTCTGCACGAAGATCTCGCGGGCGGTCGCGGCGATGATCGGCAGAATCATAATGGCCAGGACGATGCCACCGGTCATCATGTTGCGGGCCGTGGAGAACGGCGGGGAGTTCTGGTAGGTGGCGAACAGGAAGAAGTCGCCGCCCCAGCTGTTGACCCACTTGTAAAAGTCGCCCAGCAGCGGGCCGAGCACCTGCGCGCCCCAGAGGCCGTACACGATGGACGGCACGGCGGCCAGCATGTCCACCAGGGTGCCCAGCGGGCGAACCAGGTTCGGCGGGCAGTAGTTGGACAGGAACAGCGCCACGCCGAGTGCGATCGGCATTGCAATGATCAGCGCGATCAGGGAGATGGTCACCGTGGAGAAGAACAGGTTCGGGATACCGAACTTCATGGCCTCCAGGTTGGACGTCTGCCACTGGCCGCCGTAGGTGAGGAAGCCCAGCACTCCGCCGTCGTTACGCATAAGCGGCGGGGTTGCTTGGATGAGCAGGAAGATACCGATCGCCGCGACCAGCACAGTGATCAGTGTTGCGGAGGCGGTGGAGAGGAACTCGAATACGCTGTCGCCCGGGCGCTTCACGCCGGCACCGGTGTTCGCGTTGGCCGCGACCGGGGCATTGTCGTCCTGCCCGTCGGTCAGGGTGGCGCCTGTGGAGTTCTGGATTACAGGATCAGTGGTGTTCGCGGGCCCTGCGCCGCGGTCGAGGTGATCGTTAGCAGCCATATGCTCGAATCCTTCGAAAATGAATCGTTGTGGACGGCGGGAACTGGGGCTAACGCTCCACTTCTCCGCATAGAGAGACCCCCAAAGATCGGAATCTGAGGGGGTCTTTCTGCCTACCGCGGCGCGAGAGACCGCAGAGGCCGGTTACCAGCGCTTACTTGATGGCGTTGATAGCCTCGCGCAGACGCTCAGCGTGAGCGCCCTTGACCGGGATGAAGCCCTCTGCTGCGAGCTCCTCATCCTGGCTGTCCAGTGCGACGTTGAGGAAGTCCTTGACCATCTTGGAGGTTGCCTCGTCGTAGCCGGCGGAGCAGACGATCTCGTAGGTGGTCAGAACCAGCGGGTATGCGCCAGCGACGTCGGTCTTGAACAGCTTGTCGGAGTCGACGACCATGTTGTGGCCCTCGGTCTTGAACTCCAGGTTGTCCAGGGTCTTCTCGACAGCCTCGTCGGTCAGCTCGACCGGGCCGCCACCGAAGTCGATGTTGGCCTTCTTGTCAGCGAAGCCAGCCTCGACGTAGGTGATTGCACCCTCGGTCGCGTTGACCTCCTGTGCCACGCCGGAGGAGCCGTTGGCGCCGGTGCCCACAGCGTTCGGGAATGCCTTGCCGGTGGACTCCCACTTGCCATCAGAAGCGGCAGCCAGGAACTTCTGGAAGTTGTCGGAGGTGCCGGACTCGTCGGAGCGGTAGAAGACGTTGATCGGAGCGTCCGGGAGCTCGACGCCCTCGTTGTTCTCGGCGATCTTTGGGTCGTTCCAGGTGGTGATGACGCCCTGGAAGATCTCGACGATGTTGTCGACGGTCAGGTTCAGCTCGTCGACGCCGTCCAGGTTGTAGGCGATTGCGACCGGGCCGATGACGAACGGCAGGTGCCATGCCTCGTTGCCGCCGCAGCGGTCAGCTGCCTCCTGGACCTGCTCGTCCTTCAGCGGGGAGTCGGAGCCAGCGAAGGCCACCTGGTCAGCGATGAACTGCTTCTGGCCAGCGCCGGAACCGGACGGGGTGTAGGCCAGCTGAGCACCCGGAACCTCGGATGCGTAGACGGACGCGAAGTAGTCCATCGCGTTCTGCTGGGAGGAAGCGCCCTCAGCGACGAGGGTGCCTTCCTGACCGGACAGCTCGTAGTCGCCGGACTTCGCGTCGCCGTCCTTGTCGTCGGAGGAGACGGCCTCGGTTGCGGACTCAACAGCGTCGGTAGCTGCGTTGTCCTCGGAGTCGCCGCAAGCGACGAGGGAAGCGGAAGAGAGGGCAACGACGCCAGCGATTGCGGCGGTGCGCTTGAAGTTACGGATCACGGGATACCTTTCCGGTGCTAACGGGTCAGTTTCGAGTGCCGGACCAACTGTCCGATTACTCACGAGTGCAAACCTACGGAACCCTGGTTAATGGCCGGTAGCCAGTTGAGTGAATAACTGGTGAACTCCCGTCCATCACACTGTTTTCGCAGGTTAACGCCAGGCTACTTGTATACGACGTGACTTTCATCAACTTCGAAGCCAAGCTGCGTATAGCGCTTCACAGCGGGCTCATTATCCGCCTCAACATAGAGGATGACCTGCGGGGATCCCCCTTGAACAAGGTGCCACAGACCCGCCTGCATCAACGGTCCCCCCATCCCCTCCCCCCGATACTTCGAAGCGAGCCCAACCACATACACCTCACCCGTCCCATCGGGGTGGCGCTTGGTCCAGTGGAACCCAGCCAACTGTTCGCCTTCGTACAGCAATTGCACACCCGCGGGGTCAAACCAGTCGGCTTCCATCGCGCGGTGCAGTCGCTCGATTTCCCAGCCGCCTTGCTCGGGGTGCCAGGAAAACGCGTCGTTGTTCACTTCGAGCCATTGCTTCTCGACGGCCTCCCGTCCCCAACGCTCCACCGCGCCCACGTAGTCCAGAGCTTCGAACCCCTCAGGCAGCTCGGGCGCACCGTCGGGGATGTCGTCGGCGGAAATCCCCATCACCAGCAGCTCCCGGGCCACGCTCAGCCCCAGCTTCGCCGCCAGCGCCTTCGCCCCCGGAAGGTTGCCGTGCGCCCACAGGCCGGCGTCAGCGTGCTCCGCGCGGACTTTGCGCGCCAGCGCCTCGCCGATCCCGGCGCGGCGGTGCTCGGGATGGACGACCAGCTCCGCGGAGCCGTCCTCCGCCAGCCCCGCACAGGCCACCACCGCGCCGTCGTGTTCGACCAGGAAGTGGGAATGGCGGACGCGATCGTCGTCAAGCCCCTGCACAAAGCCTTCAGAGAAGGCGGCGATGCCGTCGTGGGCTTCGGCGGCCTCGAGCAGGGGTCGCACGCGGTCGCCGGGCAGGTGGGCGCTTAGGATGTCTGCAGTCATGGCTCCCAAGGCTACGTGCGGGAAGGAGGGCGCGGTGAAGAAAGCAGCCGTGGTCGCGGTAGCGCTCGTCGCAGCCCTCGGGCTCGCGGACACCGCCCTGGCCTCGCACGTTGAGCACGGCCTCGCTCGCGAAGGCGTGGAGGTGGAGGTCAGCGCCGTGCCGTTTGTGTGGGCCGGCATCTCAGGCCGCGTCCCGCGCGTGACCGCGAAGCGCACCGACGCGGACATCCCCGGCCCCGGAGTGGGCACGGTGAGCGTGGAGATGTTCAACCTGAAGCTGGACACCCCCGCGGACGCGCTGCGTGGCGAGGTCGTCGGCGCGGACGCCCGCCTGGTGCGCCGCCGCATCCGCTTGGACGGCGTGGGTTTTGGGGAGCTGCTGGGCATCACCGATTTGGACATGGCCAACCCCTACGACATCTCCCCCACCGGCGGCGTGGCCAGCGAGGCGCGCCTGACCGGCACCGTGCCCGGCGCGCTTGAGCCCGCCACCGTGGTGGTGACGCTGCGGCTTGACGACGGCACGTTCCGCATGCGCCCCAGCCAGCTCATCGACGCCGCGGCCGGCGAGGAACAGACCGTGCTGGACGGGTTCACCTTCGATTTGGACACCCGCGAGCTGCCGCTCGGCGGGCCCGCGGACCTGGTGCAGCTGCGCGGCGGCTCGCTCGAGCTGTCCCGCGACCGCGTAAACACTGTGGTGGAGGCTGCGGATCTGGAACCGCTGGCGGGAGCGTCTACGCTTGGGAAGCATGACTGAGCAAGACAACACCCCAGAAAACAAGCTCAACGGCAACGACGCTGTGAACCTCGCGGCGGAGCAGTCCAAGGAGACCGCGCACCGCAACATCCCGGAGCTGGGCTTCGAGGACATGCCGCTCGAGGCGGACACGGCCAACCTGCGTTACGGACCATCGCTTCACGACGGACTGTTGGCCCTGCTGCCGCTCGTCGGCGTGTGGACCGGCTCCGGCCAGGCCAACGACCCGTCCGACCCGGAGGGCGAGGAGTACGCCTTTGGCCAGCAGCTCGTCATCTCCCACGACGGCGAGAACTACCTGCGCTTCGAGTCCCGCATCTGGCGCCTGGATTCCGAGGGCAACGCCACCGGCGCGGACCAGCGCGAGGTGGGGTTCTGGCGCATCTCGCTCAAGGACGAGATCGAGGTGACGCTGACGAACTCCCGCGGCCTGGTGGAGATCATGTACGGCGGGCTGGTCAACGAGCGCGCGTGGCAGCTCACCAGCGCCTCCACCATCGCCACGGAGACCGGCCCGGCGGCCCACGGCCCGGGCAAGCGCCTCTACGGCCTGATGCCCAACAACAACCTGGGCTGGGTGGACGAGCGCGCCGTCGACGGCGAGATGGTGCCCTACATGTCCGCCGAGCTGAAGCGAGTGGCGGGTTAAGCTATCGCGTCTTCTATGAGCTGCCTGATCTCCGGCGCATTGCCGGGGGCGGGCAGCTTTTCGCCGTCGAGACGCTTCACGCGCGCGGCGATGCGGGTGGAGCTGACCAGCCAGACGGACTCCGCCTTGAACAGCTCGCTGAGGTAGATGTCCTTGGCCTTGCACTTCCAGCCCAGCGTCTCCGCGTGCTCGAAGACGGCGGCCTGGGTGGTGCCGGCCATCACGCCCGCACCCGGGGCGGGGGTGCGCAGGCGGCCGCCCTTTTTCACCATGAGCACGCTCGACGTCGCGCCTTCGAGCACGCGGCCGGTGTCCGGGTCGACGTAGATGATGTCGTCCGCGCCCTGCTCCCCCGCCCAGCGCAGCGCGGCCATGGTCAGCGCGTAGTTCAGCGTCTTTGCGCCGTCGCGCATCCACGGCACGTCCAAGTCGATGGCGTAGCCGCGCGGGGTGGTCAGCACGCTCACGCCGCGTTCGCGCTGGCGCCGCACCTTCTCCGGCAGAGGCCGCACGGTGATCCACGCGGTGGGCACGCCCGTGGTTTCGCGCCCGCGGGTCATGGTCCACGTGCACTTGGCTTCAATGTCCGGGGCGTCCCCGCGCTCCCGGCAGTAGTCCGCCACGGCCTCCTCGGTCGCGCGGATCCAGTGCTCCCGGCCCGGCTCCGGCAGGCCCAAAAGCTCCGCGGAGCGCGCGAAGCGCTTGAAGTGCTTGCCCAGGTTCTGCGGTTTGCCCCCACGCACCAGGATGGATTCGAAGATGCCGTCGCCGCGGGTGACGGCAGCGTCGTCCCAGAACACGTGCGGCATGTTCGGGTTCTGGCGCCGCACCGAGCCGCCGAACGGCTCCACCAGGTAGATCACGGGCGCGGGCGTTAGCTGGGGAAAAACCATAGTGCCCCTATGATAGGCGCCCATGGGTTACGCATCGGAGCTTTTGACACGTCCCGGCGCACAGGAGCTGCCCGGGGACTCGCTTCTCGACGCCAAAGGTGTCCCCTGGCACTACGGCAACCCCCTCGTGGAGCAGCGCATCACCGAACCGACGCTGGTGGACCGCTCCCACCGCGCCGTCGTCGCCGTCTCGGGCCCGGACGCGCCGACATTCCTCAACAACTTGCTCTCGCAGAAGCTGGACGACGTCGCCGACGGCTTCGCCGCCTCCGCCCTGGACCTGGACGCGCAGGGCCGCATCCTGCACCACGCGGACGTGGCGGTTGCAGACGGCGTCTACTACTTCGACCTGCCCTCCTACCAGCGCGAATCCTTCGTGGACTTCCTGCGCAAGATGGTGTTCTGGTCTGAGGTGACCATCGAGGAGCCGGACCTGGGCGTGCTGACCATCCTGGGCCCGGTGGCGCAGCCGGCCTTGGGCCAGGCGTTCACCCGCCGCCTGGACGGCTGGGGCGGGGTCGGCCGCACCGACATTGCGGTGCCACGACCGCAGATCGCCGAGGTCGCGGACCAGTTCCCGCTCGCGGGTCTGATGGCGTTCACTGCCTACCGTGTCGCCGCCGGCGAGCCGGAACCGCGGGCGGATCTGGACGAAAAATCCATCCCGCACGAGGCGCCGAACCTGATCAACCGCGGCGAGGCCATCCGCGCCGTCCACCTGGAAAAGGGCTGCTACCGGGGGCAGGAAACGGTCGCGCGCGTGGAGAACCTGGGCCGCTCCCCCAGGCTTTTGGTCAAGCTGCAGCTGGACGGCTCCGCTCCGAACGAGCCGGAAATCGGCGCGGAGATCACCGCCGGCGGGCGCAAGGTGGGCCGCGTGGGCACCGTGGTGCACGACGCCGACGAGGGTCCGGTTGCGCTGGCTTTGGTGAAGCGTTCTGCGTTGCAGGCGCCGCTGGATATCGGCGGAACGGCGGCGTCGGTGGACCAGTTGTCGTTGCCGGACGATGAAGGCGAGCATGCGGGACGTCGTGCCGTCGATAGGCTCAGGCGTGGACCTGAGAGCCAGCTATAAGTGCTGTTCAGACCCCCGAAGCGCATTTTTCCTGAGCGCAAGCTATAGTGTCCTACAGGAAAATATCGTAAATAAGTATGAGGCCGCCTCTTAAGAAGGCCGCCCAAGAACCACCTCAAGGGGGTCACGCCATGGGCCGCGGACGCGCAAAAGCCAAGCAGACCAAGGTTGCTCGCCAGCTGAAGTACAACTCTCCCGAAATGGACCTGGATTCCCTGCAGCGAGAGCTTGCAGGCCAGGCCCCGCGACGCAGCTGGGACGACGATGAGGCTGAGGTGGACGACCAATACGCGGAATACGCGGACTGGGACGACGAGGACGACGACCGCTAGTCCACAGCCTCAATGAAAAAGCACCCCTTGCCGGGGTGCTTTTCCTTTTGCCTAGTACTGCGGGTGCGAGCCGGTGAGCACCGCGCGGGCGGTGTCTTCCTCGCCCGCGGCGCGGACCTCGCCGAGATCCCACGCGTCGATGTGGCGCGCGGCCAGGATGGCCAGAGCGCGGTCCCGGTCCTCCGGGCTGACGACGGCGACCATGCCGACGCCCATGTTGAACGTCTTCTCCATCTCCTCGTCCGGCACCTGGCCGACGGACTTGATGGTGCGGAAGATCGGGCCCGGGGTCCAGGTGGTGCGGCGCATGTCCGCCACCATGCCCTCGGGGATGATGCGCTCCATGTTGCCGGCCAGGCCGCCGCCGGTGACGTGGCAGAAGGTGCGCACCTCGCACTCCGCGGCCAGCGCCAGGCAGTCCAGGGCGTAGATGCGGGTCGGCTCCAGCAGCTCCTCGCCGAGGGTGCGGCCCAGCTCCTCCATTTCCGCATCCAGGGGCAGCCCGGCGCGCTCCAGCAGCACGTGGCGGGCCAGGGAGTAGCCGTTGGAGTGCAGGCCGGAAGAGGCCATCGCGATGATGGAATCGCCCTCGCGGACCTTGTCCGGGCCGAGCAGCTCGGCGGCCTCGACGACGCCGACGGCGGTGGCGGAGACGTCGTACTCGTCCGGGTCCATCACGCCCGGGTGCTCAGCGGTCTCGCCGCCGAGCAGCGCGCAGCCGGCCTGGACGCAGCCCTCGGCGATGCCGGAGACGATCTCGGCGACCTTCTCCGGCACGACCTTGCCGATGGCGATGTAGTCCTGCAGGAACAGCGGCTCGGCGCCGCAGACGACCAGGTCGTCCACGCACATGGCCACCAGGTCGATGCCGATGGTGTCGTGCTTGTCCATGGCCTGCGCCACCGCGAGCTTCGTGCCCACGCCGTCGGAGCCTGCCGCCAGCAGCGGCTCTTTGTACTTGCCCAGCGCAAACAGGCCGGCGAAGCCGCCCAGTCCGCCACGGACCTCAGGGCGGGTGGCGCGCTTGGCGTGCGGTGCGAAAAGCTCCACGGCCTTGTCGCCGGCCTCGATGGACACACCGGCGGCTTCGTAGGAAACCGGATTCTGTTCAGTACTCATTTAGGCTTCTGCACCTTTCTGGATGCGTCGGACAAGGTCGGCGTTGTGGTTGCCCTCGGGCAGGCCCAGCGGGTAATCGCCGGTGAAGCAGGCCGCGCAGAGGTTTTCCTTGGGCTGGTTCGAGGCGGCGATCATGTCGTCGATAGGCACGAATGCCAGCGAATCCGCACCGACCATCGTACGGATGGACTCGGCGATCGCCTCGTCCGAATCGGTGCGGCCGTGGTTGGCAATCAGCTCGCCGGGGCTGGCGAAGTCGATGCCGTAGAAGCACGGCCACTTCACCGGCGGCGACGCGATGCGCACGTGCACCTCCGCCGCGCCCGCCTCCCGCAGCATACGGATGAGCTTGCGCTGAGTGTTGCCGCGCACGATGGAATCGTCCACCACCACGAGCTTTTTGCCCTCGATGACCTCGCGCACCGGGTTGAGCTTCAGGCGCAGGCCCAGCTGGCGCAGGGTGTCGGAGGGTTGGATGAACGTGCGGCCCACGTAGGCGTTTTTCATCATGCCCTGCTTGAACGGGATTCCCGACGCCTCCGCGTAGCCGATCGCGGCTGGGGTGCCGGATTCCGGCACGGGCATGACCAGGTCCGCCTCCACTGGGCTCACCTTGGACAGGCGGCGGCCGATCTCGATGCGCGAGGCGTTGACGGTCTGGCCGTCGATGACGGAATCGGGGCGCGCCACGTAGACGTACTCGAACACGCAGTGCGCCTTCGGGGTCTCCGCGAAGCGCTCGGAGTGCACGCCGGTCTCGTCGATGGCGACCATCTCGCCCGGCTCGATGTCGCGGACGAAGGAGGCGCCGACGATGTCCAGCGCGCAGGTCTCGGAGGCAACCACCCAGCCGCCGTCGAGGCGGCCCAGCGACAGCGGCCGGACGCCGTGCGGGTCGCGCGCGGCGTAGAGCGTGTGGCCGTCGGTGACCATGAAACAGAAGGCGCCCTTGACGCGAGGCAGGAGTTCACGTGCGGCGTCGAGAAGCGTCTTGCCCTCGGTGACCAGATCGGCCAGCAGCGCAGAAACCACCGCGGTGTCCGAGGACGAGCCCTGGCCATTCACCCCGGTAGGGGAAATGAGCTTTTTCTCAATCGCCTCGTTCTGCAGCTCCAGGTAGTTGACCAAGTTGCCGTTGTGCGCCAGCGCGATGTCCGTGCCGTTGGGCGAGGTGCGGAACATCGGCTGGACGTTCTCCCACGAGTTGCCCCCGGCCGTGGAGTATCGGGTGTGCCCGATCGCCACATCGCCCTGCAGCGCCTCCAGCGCGGGTTCGTCGAAGACCTGGCTGACCAGACCGGTGTCCTTGAACACCACCAACTTGTCCGGGTCTCCCACCGCGATGCCCGCGCCCTCCTGGCCGCGGTGCTGCAGCGCGAACAGGCCGAAGTAGCTCAGTTTGGCCACGTCCTCGCCCGGCGCCCAAACGCCGAACACGCCGCACTCGTCGCGCGGGGTGTCGCTGTCGATGTCGAAGTCCTGACTTGGTTTAGGGCTCTCCGTAAACACGCCCCTCACTGTATCCGAGTCCGCTTAGCGCAGCGCAATCACGGGAAGGCCAGCGGCGATTTCGGCGGCGCGGGAGCCGGAGGCGTCGATAGTCCCCCGCTCGAGCTCCTCGCCGAAGGTGGTCAGCCCAGTAGCCAGCCGCAGCCACGTCTCCGGTTTCATCTCCACCACGTTCGGCGGGGTGCCGCGCGTGTGCCGCGGCCCCTCGACGCACTGCACCGCCACAAACGGCGGCACGCGCAGCTCCACCGAGTGGCCCGGGAGCTCCTCGGCGAGGGTGCGCGCGGTGCGTCGGCAAGCATTCGCAAGCTCGCTTCTCGACGACTCCGCCTCGCCACCTTCCAACCACCCAGCCACCTGCTGGATCGCCTCACGTGTCAGCGCCGGGTCTTGTTTCTGCACCATGACACACCATATTAAGGTGGCCCCATGCCGAATACCCGCGTCGCCGCCGAGCGCTCCCCGTCCGTGACCCTGCGATTCATGGCCTCCCCCACCGACGTGCTGCACCACGGCGCCCAAGGTGTCTCCGGCGGCCGCGTGCTGGAGTGGATCGATAAAGCCGCCTACGCCTGCGCCGCACAGTGGTCAGCCACTTACTGCGTCACCGCATACGTGGGGCACATCCACTTCACCCGCCCGATCCCCTCGGGCCACATCGTGGAGGTGCGCTCCCGCATCGCCATGACCGGGCGGTCATCCATGCACATTGTCAACGAGGTGCTCTCCGCCGACCCCCGCGAGGGCGTGTTCACCCGAGCCTGCGACTGCCTCGTGGTCTTCGTGGCCAAGGACCCCGGCACCGGCAAGTCCATGGCAGTGCCCACTTTCGTGCCCACCAACGACGAGGAGCGCCGCGTCGCCGATGCCGCGAAGTCCCGCATCGGGCTGCGCCAGGCCATCGAGTCGGAGATGGAGGCGCAGACCTACACCGACGACTCCACCGCCCCGCGCATCGTGCACCGCTTCATGGCCAAACCCACCGACGTGAACTGGGGCGGCAACGTCCACGGCGGCACCGCCATGGAATGGATCGACGAGGCCGGCCTGGCCTGCACCATGGAGTGGTCCGGCGAGCGCACCGTGGCGGTCTACGCCGGCGGCATCCGCTTCTACCACCCCGTGCACATCGGCGACCTGATCGAGGTGGATGCACGCATAACCCGCACCGACTCGCGCTCCATCCACACCTCGGTGCACCTGCGCGCCGGCGACCCGCGCGGCGGGCGCGAAAACCTGAAGGACGCCATCCACGCCACGTTCACCTACATCGGCATCGACATCGACGGCAACCCCCTGCCGGCGCGCCACTTCACGCCGGTGACCGAGGAGGACAAGCGGCTGTGGGAGCACACGCAGACGCTCAAGGATCTGCGCGGGCAGTACGAGCCGGTACCGCTGGTCAAGCCGCTGCCGCCGGCGCAGCGCACGTCCTAAGTTTTCCGCACCCGTATAAGCGTTTGGAGAATGTGGCAAATAATTGCCACATTCCCCAAACGCGTTATTGGTGGTCGCGCTGAACCGCTAGACCGCCGCGTTCGGCGCCGTTGCAGCCGCGAAGTGCGACGGCATGGTCGCAGCCCACGCACCGGCGAGCTCCAGCATCTGGACCTCCTCGCCAGCGACGCGCAGCACGCCGTCGTTGGTGGTCTCGCCCAGCACCGCAGCCGGTATGCCCGCCGACGTCGCGCGCTCCACGGCGGCCTCTGCACGGTCGCTGGTCACGGCGACCAGGACGCGGGAGGCGGACTCGGAGAACAGCGCGGTGAACGCGTCCGCGTGCACGCCCTCCAGGTTCAGCTTCGCGCCCTTGTCGGAGCCGAGCAGCAGCTCGAACACCGCCTGCGACAGGCCGCCCTCGGACAGGTCGTGCGCAGCCGCGATGCCGGCGGCGTTGCCGGCGAAGAACTCCGCCAGACGCGCCTCGTTGGCCAGGTCCACCTGCGGCGGCAGGCCGGCCAGGCCCGCGCCGGAGATGTCCTGCCACACGGAGCCGCCGAACTCGTCCTTGGTTTCGCCCAGCAGGATCAGGGTGTACTGCTCGTCCGTGGACGGCAGCGCGTGCGGGATGGCCTTCTCCACGTCCTCCATCACGCCCAGCACGCCGACCACGGGGGTGGGCAGGATCGGCGTCTCGCCGGTCTGGTTGTAGAAGGACACATTGCCGCCGGAGACCGGGATGGCCAGCTCGGCGGAGCCGTCGGCAAGCCCGTGCACTGCCTCGCGGAACTGCCACATCACATCCGGGTTCTCCGGGGAGCCGAAGTTGAGGCAGTTGGTCACCGCAACCGGGGTGGCGCCGGTGACGGCGACGTTGCGGTACGCCTCCGCGAGCGCGAGGCGCGCGCCCATGTTCGGGTCGAGGTAGGTGTAGCGGCCCGACGCGTCAGCGGAGACGGCCACGCCGCGGTTGGTTTCCTCGTTGATGCGCAGCACGCCGGAGTTGGCGTACTTGGCCTGCACGGTGTTGCCGCGCACGTAGCGGTCGTACTGCTCGGTGATGAAGTCGCGGGAGCACAGCGCGGGCGATGCGACCATCTTCAGCCATGCGTCCTTGATGTCGCTTTGCTTCTCGACGTCACCTCCGGCCTGCACACCATCCTGCCAATCCGGGCGCGCGTAGGGACGCTCGTAGACCGGGCCCTCGTCGATCGTTGACGGCGGGGCGTCCACCACGAGCTCGCCGTTGTGGAACACCTGCAGACGGTCCGCGTCCGAGGTGACCTCGCCGATGACGGACGCGAGCACGTCCCACTTGGCGCAGATCTCCATGAAGCGGTCCACGTCCTCCGGCGCCACAACGGCGCACATGCGCTCCTGGGACTCGGAGGCGAGGATCTCCGCGGCGGACATGTTCTCCGCGCGCAGCGGGACGTTGTCCAGGTTGACGGTCATGCCGCCGTCGCCGGACGCCGCGAGCTCGGAGGTGGCGCAGGACAGGCCGCCGCCGCCGAGATCCTGGATACCTTCGACCACGCCGGCGGCGTAGAGCTCGAGACAGCACTCGATAAGGACCTTCTCCGCGAACGGGTCGCCCACCTGCACAGCCGGCAGCTTGCGCTCCTCGCCTTCCTCGAAGGTGGCGGAGCCCAGCACGGACACGCCGCCGATGCCGTCGAGGCCGGTGCGGGAGCCGAACAGGATGACCTTGTTGCCGGCGCCGGAGGCGAACGCCAGGTGGAGGTCTTCCACCTTCAGCGTGCCCACGCACAGCGCGTTGACCAGCGGGTTGCCGGCGTATGCGGGGTCGAAGACGGTCTCGCCGCCGATGTTGGGCAGGCCCAGGCAGTTGCCGTAGCCGCCGATGCCGTGGACCACGCCCGGCAGGACACGCTTAGTGTCGTCGGCGTCGATGGCGCCGAAGCGCAGCTGGTCCATCACGGCGATCGGGCGGGCGCCCATGGCCATGATGTCGCGGACGATGCCGCCGACGCCGGTGGCCGCGCCCTGGTACGGCTCCACGAAAGACGGGTGGTTGTGGCTTTCCACGCGGAAGGTCACCGCGTCGCCGCCGCCGATGTCCACCACGCCGGCGTTCTCGCCGATGCCGGCGAGGATCTTCGACGCCATCTCCTCGGTCATGGTCTGGCCGAAGTAGCGCAGGTGCGTCTTGGAGGACTTGTAGGAGCAGTGCTCGGACCACATGACGGAGTACAGCGTCAGCTCCGCGTCGGTAGGCCTGCGGCCCAGAATGGCCTTGATCTTGGCGTACTCGTCGTCCTTCAGCCCCAGCTCGGCGTACGGCTGCTCGAGCTCCGGGGTGCCGAAGGCGTTGTCGACGGTGTCGTTGTGCACGGTCATTTCGGGTCTACGCTCCGATCTTCGAAATCGCGTCGATGGCGGAAGTGAACAGGCCGAGACCGTCCGTGGACGGGCCGGTCAGCGTCTCAATGGCGTGCTCCGGGTGCGGCATGAGGCCGACCACGCGTCCGCTCTCGTTGGTCACGCCGGCGATGCTGTTGATGGAGCCGTTGAAGTTGTCCGAGTAGCGGAACACCACACGGCCTTCCTTCTCCAGCGCCTCGATGGTCTCCGGGGCGGCCTGGAAACGGCCCTCGCCGTGCTTGGCGGGCACGTAAATACGCTCGCCCAGCTGGCCGGTCCACGCAGTGCCGGTGTTCTCCACCTCGAGGTAGGTGTCCACACAGTGGAAGTTCAGGCCCTGGTTGCGGGTCAGCGCGCCGGGCAGCAGGCCAGTTTCGGTGAGGATCTGGAAGCCGTTGCAGATGCCGAGCACCGGCATGCCCTTCTTCGCGGCCTCAACGACGGCACCCATCATCGGCGCCTGCGCGGCGATCGCGCCGGAGCGCAGGTAATCGCCGTAGGAAAAGCCACCCGGGACGACGACCGCATCCACGCCGGTGAGGTCATTGTCCGCGTGCCACAGCTGGCGCGGCTCGGCACCGGCGAGACGGACGGCGCGCAGCGCGTCAACGTCGTCAAGCGTGCCCGGAAAAGTAATGACTCCGATAGTTGCGCTCATCGCACAACCTCGTAGTCCTCGATAACAGTATTAGTCAGCAGCGTTTCAGCCATGCGCTCCAGCTCGGCGTCGGAGACCGAATCATCCACCTCAATTTCAAAGCGCTTGCCCTGGCGGACGTCGGTCACCCCCTCGACTCCGATTCGGCCCAGTGCGCGGAGCACCGCCTGACCCTGCGGGTCAAGAATTTCGGCCTTGGGCATGACATTGACGACGACTCGTGCCATGAGAATCCTTCACGTTTCGGGAGGTTGATCGACCTTTGCGGTACGCGCGTCAGTATATCGGACGCCCCGACACGGCCCGAAACCCTCGCTTACCGGGAAAAAGTGAACGAATGGTGAATTCTTGGGAAAACCTGTCATCTCACCAAGCGCAATCTGAGAGTCGCGGTTAGTTTGTTTTTGCTATCAACCATCTTCCCTTGAGTTTCCGAGAGGTCACCATGTCCACTCCCCGCAAGAGCCTCGGCGCCGCGTTCGCAATCGCGCTGGCAGCAGGCACCGTCTCCGTCGTCGCCCCGACTGCAAATGCAGCGGTGGACGGCTCCAACGTCGTCATCAACGAGGTATACGGCGGTGGCGGTAACTCGGGTGCCAAATTCACCCACGACTTCGTCGAGCTGTACAACCCGACTGACCAGGAGATTGACATCACCGGTTGGAAGCTTGACCAGCAGTCCGCTAAGGGCGGCTCTGGCGCAATCGTTTCTCTGAAGGGCGTTATCCCCGCCGGCGGATACTTCCTCATCCAGGGAAATCCAGGCGACAATGGCGCTGGCGAAGCACTCCCCGCTCCCGACCAGGAGGCAGGCTTCAACTTCAGCGCTTCAAAGGCAATTGCCGTTCTCTCGGACGCTAATGGAGAGGTAGACCGCGTCGGCTGGGGCAGTGCCACAAAGCCGGAGGGCACAGCAGCCTCCGGCACTGCAAACGGGACGTCCGTCCAACGCAAGACCGTCGGCGTTGACACCGACAACAACGCGGCTGATTTCACGGTCGCCGCGCCAACCCCGCAGAACTCGGGCAACGAGGGCGAAGCCCCCGTTGACCCCGCCCCGGAGGATCCGGCGGATCCGACGCCTCAGCCTGAGCAGCCGCAGCCGGGCGAGATCACCCCGATTGCCAAGATCCAGGGCACCGGTGCCAAGTCTCCGCTGGAAGGTAAGACGGTGACCACCGAAGGCGTCGTCACGGCGGTGTACGAGGAGGGTGGAAAGAACGGTTTCTTCCTCCAGACCGCAGGTACTGGCGGCGAGGTAAAGAACCCGGGCGATGCCTCTGGCGGCATCTTTGTCTACATGGGCGGCAACCAGAACTTCCCGGTGCGTGGGGAATCGCTCCGAGTCACTGGTGAAGTAAGCGAGTACTACGAGCAGACGCAGATCACGGTTAAGTCGATCGATGCTCTCGCCGAGGCCCTGGAAGCCCCCAAGGCCATCGAAATCGACACCCTTCCAGCCGGCAACGAAGCTCGCGAACCGTACGAGGGCATGCTCGTGCGTCCGAAGAGCTACACCGTGACCAACAACTACTCGCTCAACAACACCGGCGACCTGGGGCTTGCGCCGGGAGAGCGTGCGCACCGCACGCCTACCGACGTCACCACGCCGGGCACCGAAGCACAGAAGTTGCAGGCAGAGCAGGATGCCGAGGTGGTCTACCTTGACGACGGCCGCAATCGCAACTACTTCAAGAAGACAAAAAACGCTCCGGCAGATAAGAACACCCCGCTGCCGTACATTGTCACCTCCGACGGTGGCGTGAAGTCCATCCGCACCGGCGACCAGGTCGAGTTCCAAACCGACGTGGTGGTGGATTACTCCTTCGACCAGTGGCGTTTCCAGCCGTTGCAGCCGATCACCGGCAAGAATGCAGCAGAGGAGCTGCCCATCACGTGGGAAGATTCCCGCGTGACCGCTTACGACGATATCGATAACGTCGCCGGCGACTACTCCATCGGTTTCTTCAATGTGCTGAACTACTTCTCCACCTTGGGCAAGGACCAGAACAATTGCGGTTCCTACAAGGACAGGTTTGGCGACCCGGTTGCCGCTAACGGTTGCAAGGTTCGCGGCGCGTTCTCGCAGAACGCGTTTAACGACCAGCAGGCCAAGATCGTCACGGCCATCAACAAGCTGGATGCTGATGTCCTCGGCCTGTCTGAGATCGAGAACACCTACAGCGTGACCGGCAACGTCGCTAAGCGTGATGAGGCTCTGCAGAACCTCGTCAACGCGCTCAACGCGAAGGAACCAGGCAAGTGGGACCTGGTGAAGTCCCCGAAGACGCTGGGTACCGACGAAGACGTGATCCGTGTCGGCTTCATTTACCAGCCCGCGAAGGTGAAACCGGTCGGCGAATCCGTCATTTTTGATGACGCCGCATTCACCAAGACCGCACGCCAGCCGCTGGCCCAAGAGTTCGACACCGTCGGCAACGACGAGGACAAGAACTTCGTGGCGGTGGTCAACCACTTCAAGTCCAAGGGTAGGCCTGTAAAGGGAGACGAGGACACCGGCGACGGCCAGGGCAACAATCCGAACGTGCGCAAGCGCCAGTCCGAAGCGCTGTTGAAGCACCTCAACCAGCAGAGCCGGTGGGCTGATTTCCCGACCTTCCTCGTTGGTGACTTCAACGCTTACACCAAGGAAGACGCAATCAGCACGCTCATCAACGGCGGTTTCAACCTCGTCAAGTCCGAAAAGGACTACGACCAGGCGTCATATCAGTTTGACGGCCAGCTGGGCAGCCTCGACCACGTTCTTGCTAACAAAGCAGCGATGGAGCTGGTCCAGGACTCCGTCGTCTGGAACATCAACGGCGACGACTCTGTCGCATTCGAGTACTCCCGCCGCAACTACAACATTGCGGACGTGTTCGAGGATCTGAAAAAGGATGCCCGATACTACGGGGCCGATAACCCATTCCGTTCCTCCGACCACGACCCGGTCAAGGTTGGATTCGGCACAAAACTCGACGAGAAGGACGCCGACAAGTACGCACCAGAGGCGAGCGAGGAAGTCACCGTCACTCAGGGCGATGAGCTGCCGGAGGCAAAGGCCACTGTGAAGGATGCAGACCAGCTCCCTGCGGACACGAAGTTCGAATGGACCAAGCCGGCGAACACTGACACTCTCGGCGACGGCCAGGAAGGCGAGATCACCGTCACCTACCCGGACGAGTCCGTCGACACGGTGAAGGTCGTCGTGAACGTGAAGCCGAAGGCTGAAGAGGAAGAACCCCAGCCTGAGGACAAGCCGCGCTACATCGTAAAGGCTGAGGTCAACGACGCTGGCGAGCTCGTTGTCACCTACGACAACGGTGAAACTGAGAACCTCGGCAAGGTCAAGGGTGCCGACGGCAAGCAGGGCCCGAAGGGTGACACCGGCGCCCCAGGCAAGAACGGCACCGACGGCAAGAACGGTACCGACGGCAAGGACGGCAAGCA
>ERZ1030898.27-NODE-27-length-36938-cov-24.110349_pt1 | contig 36938 bp, 35 predicted proteins | sample MGYA00517298_ERZ1030898 | MGnify/ENA primary metagenome ERZ1030898 (study PRJEB33718, sample SAMN03159684) | human skin metagenome | collected 2014-05-20 | study: EMG produced TPA metagenomics assembly of the PRJNA266117 data set (Human skin bacterial metagenome... | reverse complement strand
GGGGTGTCGTACCAGCGGGCGTCGGAGTTGGCGGCGGGGGAGGGGACCGGAGGGCGTCGATAGGCAAAAGCTCCATGGAACCGGCGGCGGGTTCATTTCGTCTAAAGAAGTGAAGGGCGAATGTCGGAGTGTCAATCTATGGTTGACAGATATGCGATGGGGGAGGTTGAACTATGAAGCGTTATGCAGTAATTAGGAAGTTGCGAGCTGAAGCGCGCAGACGCGGACTCGAATTTGAGGAGATACGCCTAACTCGCCATGACGCATACCGGGTTGGAGACACGACTCGGACGCTGGGCAGACATAACGAGATAGACGATCTTGCAGTGCGGAAGGTCTTTGACCAATTTCAGAACGAATTAGGAAAAGGGTGGTGGCGATGAAGGCGTTCACGGTGACCGCAGAGCGTGGGCCGAGCGGTGCTTGGGTGCTGGAGTGCGACGAGCTGGGGGTGGTTTCGCAGACCCGGAGGCTCGACCGTGCGGAGGGCGAGGTCGCGGAGGCGATCGCGTTTCAGTCTGGGATGCAGCCGGGCGAGTTTGAGATCGAGGTTGTGCCTATCCTGCCTGCTGAGGTTGAGTCGTTGCGACAGCGTGCCGACGAACTCGGCGTGAAGGCGAAAGCCGCATCGGATGATGCTGCGGCGGCGAGGTCGGCGCTGGCCCGCAAGTTGAAGGACGAGGGGTTCACGCTCCGCGAGATGGGGCAGGTGCTCGGGGTGTCGTACCAGCGGGCGTCGGAGTTGGCGGCCGGGTAAGGAAAAGGAGCGGCGAAGATGCGGTATAGCTACAAGGAAATCAAGTCTCTCGACGGACTGCGCCTCAAGCGTCCGCCGCACCAGGGGGAGATCGCCACCAGCTGGCGAAACCGGTCGTAGCTGTAATGAAGCTGGCCGGGTAGCGCTGTCGGGTGGAGTAGCGCTCCTTGGAATCGGCTTCTTCATCGATTTTGCTGCCAAGATTACGGGCGCGATGGTCCAAGGCAAAGGCGTTGCATTGTATGTTAGCCGGGGTTCCGCCAGTTAAGCCAAAGATTGAATGAGAAGGGCGTGCGCTATGCAAAAGAAACTGGGACTGCGGTTTTGGAGTCCGCTGCTAGTAGGTGGCGTTGCTCTTGCGCTACGCCACAACCTCGATGATGGCACCTATGCAGATGCACCTGTGGTTACCGGCGTGTTCTTCGCAGTCATGGCCGCTGCGGCACTGTGCTTCGTTGCAGTGGCCGCGTTGAAAGCAGACAGGACCAAGCAATCGGTTCAATCACTTCTTATTCGAGATTTGATATCGGCGCTTGCGATATTCGGTATTGCACTCATCGAGTGGCCAGGCACTGTGCCGGTGATTCTTTGCTGTGTTGCAGTTTGGGGTGTTGCCGCTTACATGCAGGCCCCCGAAAAACCGTCTTAGTCGAACAGCTCCTTAACGGCCGCGCGGTCCACCTTGCCCGGGCCGAGCTGTGGCAATGCGGCCACCACCTTGAGTTCTTTGGGGATCTGCCAGTGCGCGATGCGGCCGGCGTCCTCCGCGTCGGCGAGGGCGTCCAGGATGTCGGGCACTGTTGCGGAGCCGGTGTAGGCGGCGCAGATGCGCTGGCCGAAGCGTTTGTCGTCTTTGCCGATGACGGTGGCGGCGGTGACGCCGTCGATAAGCAATAGCTCCTCTTCCAACACCTCGGGGTGGAGTTTGAGGCCGCCGGAGGAGATGACGTTGTCTGTGCGGCCGAGGACCGTGAGCACGCCGCCGTCGAGCTCGCCGGCGTCCGAGGTGCGGAACCAGCCGCCGGTGAGATCGGGGGAGTCGAAGTTGTGGTAGCCGCGGGCGACCATGGGGCCGCCGAGGTGGATGCGGCCGTCCTGGATTTTCACGCGGGCTCCGGCGATGGGGCGGCCGTCGTAGACGCAGCCGCCGGAGGTTTCTGAGGAGCCGTAGGTGGTGACCACGTTGATGCACAGCTTCTTAGCCGAGTCGAGCAGACGCGGGTTGGTTGCGGCGCCGCCGACGAGGACCGCACTGAACGTGCGCAGCGCGTCGATGCCCTTGAGCGTGGAGGTGGCCTTGGCCAGCTGCATCGGGGTCAGGGCGGTGTAGGTGCGCTCGCCGGTTTGGGCGAGCTCGTGGGCGCGGGCGGCGAACTCGGCGACGTTGAAGCCACGGGTCAGATCGATGAACGCGGGCTCGACGCCGGCAACCATGCTGCGGGTGAGTACTTGCAGGCCGGCGATGTAGGCGGCGGGCATGGCCAGCAGCCACTGGCCCTCGCCGCCGAGCGCCTGGTGGGTCGCGTCCGCACTCGAGATCAGGTTCGCCGGGGTGAGCATCGCCCCCTTCGGCTTGCCCGTGGAGCCGGAGGTGGAGACCACCAGGGCGATGTCTTCGTCGATGGGCGCGCCGGGTTTGAGCGTGTTGCGCAGCAGGTTCGTGCGCGCCGGGTCGTTCGCGGGCACCGGCAGGAGCGTGCGCTGGCCGGTCAGCGCCTCTTCCAGCGCGGGGATGATGGCCAGCGGGTTGGCGGGGTCGACGGGGAGAAGTTCCAGCAGGTGGGTCACTTGGCGGGCGTTTCGTTCTCGAGGGGGTTCGTGGGAGTGGTGCGGGCGAAGGTCTTGCGCGACAACGGGCCGTCGATAGCCACCCAAAGCCCTAAGGCGGTGAGTGCAGTGAGCAGCACGTACATCACCGGCACGCTGTGGGGTGCGACAAGCACCGCAACAGCGTTGAGCCCGATGTGGCACACCACCGCCAGCGCCCAGAGTTGCCAGCGGCGCTCGCGCACCGCGCGCAGCACGATCAGAGTGAACACTACGTGCGCGGCGATCGCGAGCGCGCGCTCGTACCAGCTTGCGGCGATCATTCCCATGCCGATGTTCTGCAGCGCCTCAATCTGCTCCGCAATGGCTTGCGCGGTGGCAGGGTCGTCGTTTCCGGTGGCTTGCGCTTTGATTGCGTCGCCGGTGGTCAGCAGCATGATGTTGCCGATGAACAGGTTGGTGAAGAGCAGCAGCGCCTCTATGCCGCCGTGGCCTAGGCCGAAGCCTACGCCGTCGTTCCACTCCCGGGTGTTCTTGTCCCAGAAACGCAGCACGATCCAGCGGGCGGTCTCCTCGAACAGGCCGGAGGTGACCAGGAACAGCGCAGTGGTCAGGGTGGTGGCCGTCGCTGGATCGAATGTCTTGCTGAGCAGGAACTGCAGCGGGATAACCAACGCAAACCTGGCCACCTGGGACAGCGGGAACGCCAGTGTGCCCCAGCCGAGCGACGCCCACCTGAAGCCGAGCTTGCGTTTTGCCACAAACCACGCGGCCAGCACAAGGGCGGCCAAGCCCACGAACTGCAGAATGAGAAGGCCCATCGTCATGGCAGAAACGATACCGCTGCGGTCGTGGCGGGTCGCGGTGGGCGGTGGAGCGGGCCGGACACGCAGCTCCTAGTCACCTGTAACACAGATCTCACTTGCCACCGATAAAACAGACATGAGGAAGATCATCGCACCGGCCGTCGCTGCGGCGACCGCCCTAACACTCACCGTCCCTGTCACTGCTACCGCCGCCACCTTGACCCCGTTTACCAAGGACGGCACCAACTACTGCCGCGTCACGCTCAACGACGTCGAGCGCGGCCCCGCCAACCAAGCCGAACGCGCCGCGAAAACGCTCACGCACGGCATGTACGCCACCTCGGTCGTCGAGGCATTCGAGGCAACATTCCCGGAGCTGAAGAAGCTTGGCGACGATTACGTGGCCGAGCCGGACGTCGTCAAGCATTTGCGCCTGCTGCGGGACGACAAAACACCCGAGGGCGACATCCGTGCCGACGCCCGCGCCGCCGCGAAGGAAAAGCTGGCGCCGCTGGGTCTGCACGGCACCGACGCCGACTTCTACCTGGATATGAAGGAAGGCTCCCAGATCCCGCTCGGTCCGGCCGGCCGCGCGCTGAAGGGCAACGCCGACTGGTTCGTGGGCATCGACGGCGGGGTGCCGAAGGTGCAGCCGCTCGGCGACGACTACGCGTTCGGCCGCACCGGCCAGAACACCGCGCAGTGGCTGCGCCACGTGGAAGGCTGGCAGCGCGACGCGTTCGCCGCGAACATGAAAAAGACCTACTTCGGCCAGGTGCAGGACACGTTGGAAAGCTCGTACTACTACGCGCTCGAGGAGGCCAAGACCTGCCACAACGGCACCAGCCACGTCATCTTCCCCACGCAGGATTTGAAGCTGCCGGAGGCGCCGACGCTGGAAAACGCCGACCTTGGCGACACCGCGCCTGAGCCGGACCCGGCACCGAAGGACCCGGAGGAGACACCAGAGGAAAAGGCGCCGGAGACCTTCGACGCCAAGCTGGCGCAGATCATCGGCATCGTCGCCGCGGTGCTCGCCGCCCTGGGCGCGCTGTTCGCCCTGCTGCAGAACGCGGGTGTCAAGGGCCTGCCCACCATTCCGCAGATCCCGGGGTTGACCAAGTAGGTCTCCTCCTTGGGGAGGAGGTGGGGGCGCGGAGCCGTCGATAAGCTAGGCGCCCGTGCATGTGAAAACGGGTGACGCGGTGCTCGCGGTGACGGCGGCGGTGCTTGCCGCCGTCTACACCGTGAGTGCGATCAGCGACCCGGGCGCCGCCGCCTGGGCGCAGGCCCTGCTGTCCTGGGGGTTCGTCGCTGTGTTCGCGGTGCTCACCGGCAAGCCGCGGGCCGCATCGGCCGCATTAGTGGCGCTCAACACCGCCTGGGCGCTGGTGTGGCTGGCCGCGCCGGTGAACCTGGGCTATTCGCTGTGGGTGCTGGCGGTGCCGGTGGCGCCGTTCGTCGCCGGCAGGTACGCCGGCAAACGCTTCGCGCTTGGGGTGCTGGCGGCGGCGTGCGGGTGGGCGTTGCTCTCGCCGTTTATGTGGACGTGGGACGAGCAACTCGTGTTGTTCTACCGCCGTGGCGCAGACGGCGCGCTCACGCTGGCGCTGCATTGGGCAGCGTTCGCAGTGGCGTACCTTCTGGGTGCGAATCTGGCGGGGGAGGAGGCCGCCCGCCGCAGAGCCGCGGAAGCGAAAGAACAGCGTCTGGCGGCGGCGCGGGTGGACGAGCGCCAGGCCATCGCGCGGGACATCCACGACGTGCTGGGGCACTCGTTGACCCTGATCAAGGCGCAGGCCAACGCGGGTCTCGCGTCCGGGCGCGAGCGGGAGGCGCTGCAGCAAATCAACGCCGCCGCAGGTGAGTCGCTGGCGGAGATTCGCCTGCTCGTGCGCGGTCTGCGCGAAAGCGATCGCGGGTTCGCGCCGGTGGCGGGGATCGCGGAGCTGCCCGCGCTGGTGCAGCGCTTCCGCGACGCCGGCATGCAAGTCACGCTTGATGCCCCGCCTATCGACGTCCCTCCGGTGACCTCCCTTGCCATCCACCGCATCGTGGCCGAAGCGCTGACCAACGCGGCCCGCCACCAGGTGGACCCGGTTGTCTCCGTGCGCGTGACATCGGGACAGACCGTTGTGGTGGAGGCGGTCTCTACCGGGCGGGTGTGCCCGCAGCCCGGCACCGGAGTCGGCTTGGAAGGCCTGCGCGAGCGCGCCGCGAGCGCCGGCGGCACGCTCGAAGCATGGCAGGCAGAAGAGACATTCACTGTGCGGGCGGAGTTGGCGGCATGATCCGGATTTTGCTTGCGGACGACCAACCGTTGCTGCTCAGTGCGCTCGAAACCATACTGAGCGCGCAAGACGACATCACCGTCGCGGCCACAGCCGCCGATGGGGCGGAGGCGGTGGAGAAGGCGCGGGCGCACCGCATCGACGTCGCCGTGCTCGACATCCGCATGCCGGTGCTGGACGGCATCGCCGCCGCCCGCACAATCATGGAGCTGGGCCCGCGGGTGATCATGCTGACCACGTTCGACGACGACGCGCTCATCCACGCAGCCATCGCCGCCGGCGTCCACGGATTCTTGCTCAAGGACGCAGAGCCGGACGTGCTCGCGGGAGCGGTGCGCGCGGTGGCCGGCGGCGAATCCGTCCTCGCGCCCGGCGTGACCGGCAGGGTGATGGAGTGGGTCCGCGAAGGTCCAGGTAGTCCGGCGTCGGCCACTGCGCTGGAGGGGCTGACTACCCGCGAGCGTGAGGTGCTCGCCGAGATCGGCCGCGGAGCGACTAACGCAGAGATCGCCGCCGCGCTGTACATCGCGGAAACCACAGTGAAAACGCACGTCTCCAGCCTGCTGGCCAAACTCGGCGCACGCGACCGGGTGGCGTTGGCGCTGATCGCGCAACGCGCCGGCATCTCCTCCTAGCGAAGGAGGCGTTGTGGTCCCGCCGACCGATGTGTGAGGCTCGCTCGCCGCGGACGATAGGGGCATGACCGATACACAACTCGCCTGCCGCGGTGTCGCAGTTTCGTTCGGCGGGCACCAGGTGCTGCGCGATATTTCACTGACAACCACCCCGGGCCGCGTCCACGCGCTGTTGGGGCCCAACGGCGCGGGGAAATCGACGCTGATGTCGGTGCTGCTCGGCCTGATCCAGCCGGACGCGGGCGAGGTGACACTAGTGGGCCAGCCGTTCACCCGCGAGGCGCTGCGGCACGTGGGCGCCTCGATCAATGACCCCGCCTTCTACAGCCACCTGAGCGCGCGCAACAACCTGCGCGTGCACACTGCGTTGCTCGGCCTGCCCGACACGGAGGCTGACCGGGTGCTCCAACTCGTCGGCCTGCAGGGTGCAGGCAAGAAGAAGGCGGGCACCTTCTCCACCGGAATGAAGGGCAGGTTGGCGCTGGCGCAGGCGCTCATCGGTGAGCCGGAGGTGCTCATTTTGGACGAGCCCCAAAACGGCCTCGACCCCGAGGGCATCGCCCACCTGCGCGCCTACCTGAGGGACTACGCCCGCGCCGGGCGCACTGTGCTGGTCAGCTCCCACCAGTTGGGCGAGGTGCTGCACATGGCGGACGACGCCACCGTCATCGCCGGCGGCGACGTCCGCTTCGCCGGGGAACTTGCGGAGCTCGGGCCGAACTTGGAGGAATCCTTCTTCCGCTTGACCGCAGGGGGCGGGCAATGAGTCTGCTTCGCGCCGAATGGATCCGCGCCAAAGGCTCAACGCTGTGGTGGCTCGCAGGAGCGGGGCTGCTTCTTGGCCTGCTGCTGACTGCTTTTTCGTTGGTCGGCGATGTCGGCTCCGCGAAGTCCCTGCTGTATCCCCAGGGGCTTTTGGTCACCGGTATGGCCGCTCCCGTTGCGGCGCTGTTTGCGGGACTGGCTGAAAACCGCGAGCGCGACTCCCGCGCCGGGGGCACACTCTGGCGGCCCGTCTCCTCCACGGGCACCCGCGCCGCCCGCATCACAGTGGTGTGGCTGGCCCTGGCCGTGTTCGCCGTTCTGGACTTCGTGGTGCCCGTTGCGGCGGCGCTGGTGTTCGGCCTGGATGGCGCTGCGCAAGTCGCGCTCGTCGGTGCGTTTGTGTGGCTCGGCATGCTGGGCCCCGCGGGCCTGGCAGCCGCGGCCTCACGCCGTGTTGGGCTGTTGCCGACGCTCGTAGCCGCATTCGTGTTCACGATCGAGCTCGGGTACTTCGTGGAGCGAAGCTGGTGGTGGCTTAACCCCGGTGCCTGGCCCGCGCGCTTGGCGTTACCCACGATGGAGATGCACTTCAACCTGTTGCCGCTGGAGGACACCTCACCCATGGCCGGCGAGTCGCCGTTTCCTGCGCTCGCGCTCACCTTGCTTCTAGCCGCGGCCGGATTCGCTGCTGCCGTGCTCACCCCGCGCCGCACGCGACCCATTCTTAGACGCCGCACCACCCACGAAGTCGTTGCGCCCGCGCTTGCTGGGCCGGCCAAGCCGAGGCCCGCGCGCACCGGGTTTGTGTCCGCGTGGAAGGGGGTTGCGAGGGCGGGGCGGATGCCGTCGTTAAGCATGGTGCTTGTGCTGACCGCACTGGTACTTTTGTGTGCCACCCGCTATCCGGCGGACGTGCGCCAGGCGCTGTTCGCGTACGCGATCCTCCCGGTTGGCGCGGGCGTATTGCCCACGCTTGTGTGGACGCGGATCCGCCCGGCATGGGCGCTGATGCAAGTGGAGCACCCGCGAGTCGGCGTCGCGTTGATGAGCTGGTTTACCAGCATCGTTGCGCTTGTGTGCCTGCTCGCGAGTGCAGTGGCTGGGAGCGCTCGTTTTGGTGTGCTCGCCGTAATTGCCGGCACCGTCCTCACCCTCGCTGCGCTCGCTGTGACCGTACGCTTTGGCGTGATGTGGACGCTGGCGGCGACAATCCTGGTCACGATTGTCTCTGTCACCATCGGCGGCGACGTGCTGGCGGAGTCCTTCCTGTGGATCGCCGCGGTGCCCGCCTGGCCCGTGACCGCCACCGGCCTGCGGGTGTGGGTTGCGCTCGCGGTTGGCGCAATCCTGCTGGCCGCGGTGGTGGTTGTGCTGCTCCGAGTACTGCGCGGGATGCGCCCGGTCCGGCGCTGAGCTGCGCTTAGCCGGTGCGGGTCAGCGGGCCTTCCGCGTGGTAGCGCCCGGTGGGGGCGTTGTAGGTGGCGCGCTCGCGGGAGTCGTTGATGGAGAAGTGCCAGGTGCCGCCGTTGTCGCAGGTGCCTTCCGTGATGTTCTCGCGGAAACCGTCCTGGATCTCCTCGCCAGCGGAGGCGTGCACCGGCTCGAGGAGGCCGGCGCAGCCGAGGTCCGGGTAGGTCACCGGGATGCGGCCGCCGCGGTCGCGGGTGCCGAACTGCACGCGGTAGGACTGGTCGTTGAGCTCCGGGATATCCGAGACCTGCTTCATGGTGCCTTCGCGCGGCACGTTCATCGGGTCGGGCTGGTCCAGCTCCGCCAGCTGCGCGGTGTCCGTGGTCGGGGTCCAGTGGATCAGGGTGGCGTCGTCCAGCGGGTTGCCCACGACGGTCTCCTCCGGGCCGAACGTCTTGACCAGGCGGTTGCCGTGCAGCTCGAACTGGGTCGCGGTCAGCGTCGTACCGTCCGTCTCGTATTGCGTCAGTCCCGGCTGCACGCCGGCGGTGAACACGGTGGGGTAGGTGCCGGCGGCGTCAACCAGGTAGTCGATGGTGGCCGTGAGGGTGCCGTCGAATAGCTGCAGCACGCGCACCGGTGCCGGGCCTTCCTTGCCGGCGCGCAGGAGCAGCTCGAGCTCGGCGTCGCCGTCGACGTCGATGAGGTCGTAGGTGAACGTGCCGTCGAGGCCGTCCTGGTCGGCGAAGTATTGCGCGGGGTCCGCGAGTGCTGCGGCGTATGCGTCGCGCTTGTTGGGTACCGCCGACGATGGCGGGGGCGCGGGGAGGTTGTATTCGTCCGCAACCGGCGCGACAGGGTCAGCAGCGGGAGCGTCAGCGGGCGGTGCCGCAGGCTCAGCAGGGGCGGGGGCATCGGCAGGCGGTGCCGCCTCCGCAGCGGAGGCATCGGCGGCATCAGCGGTGGTCGGGGTGTCTGGAAGGTTTCCGTCGCACGCGGCCAGAGTCAGCGAGGCGGCGACGATTGTGGCTGTCATCGTTCGCTTCAACATGGCCGGAGCGTAACCCGCTGACCTTGAAGCGCCCTGAAATTTCCGTACAGGTGTTTAAGAGTACGAGAGGAATTGGCTCCGACGTGGTGCACGGGCTTTTTGTTACCGTCGGCCGAAATGTCCTGTTCGACAAGACCACTCCTGAGCAACGATGTCTACTTCCGACCGACCCGCCCGACCGACCACCCCCTCGACCGCGTTCTTGGAGCGCATGGATGAAGCCGTCCAGGATCGGCTCGCGGAGGCGGAGCCGGACTTTGACCTTGGCCCGAGAAGCCCTGAGCACCTGCAGTCCTGGAAAGACGCCGAGGCGCGCGTCGAGAAAATCCGCGCGGACCTCGACCACATCGTCCGCGACCTGCACGCCCACCCAGAGGAGGCGTTTGAGGAACACCACGCGCAGGCGGTGATCTCCGGGACCCTTGAACGCCACGGGTTCCAGGTGGAACGCGGTGCGCATGGCGTATCGACGGCACTGCGGGCCGAATGGTCTAGCGCCGATTACGACTCGACGGTGCATCCCACGGTCGCCGTGTTGGCCGAGTACGACGCGCTTCCCGGCATCGGCCACGCCTGCGGGCACAACGTCATCGCGGCGGCCGGGGTCGGCGCATTCCTCGGCGCCGTCGGAAGTGGCAGCGGCCGGATCGTGTTCCTGGGCACCCCCGCGGAGGAGGGGCACACCGGCAAGGAGTACATGATCCGCGGCGGGATGCTCGACGGCGTTGATTGCGCGGTGATGATCCACCCGTTTTCCTACGACCTTGTGTCGCACGTCTGGGTGGGGCGCCGCACACTGACCGCGACGTTTACCGGTGTGCCAGCGCACGCCTCGATGCAGCCGTACATGGGGCGAAACGCCCTCGACGCGGCCACGCTCGCCTATCAAGCGTGCGGGTTGCTGCGCCAGCAGATGCCGCCTTCGGACAGGTTGCATGCGGTGCTTTCCGACGGCGGAGCCCGCGCCTCGATCATCCCCGAGTCCGCCACCCTGCAGCTGTACGTCCGCTCCCTCTACACGGAGACGCTGATGGATTTGAGCCAGCGCGTGGAGGACATCTTGCAAGGCGCGGCCCTGATGACCGGCACGGCAGTGGATGCGCAGTGGGACGAACATCCGATGTCGTTGCCGGTCCGCAACAACGCGACCCTCGCCAGGCGGTGGGGTGCGACGCAAGCGTCACGCGGAAGAGACGTGCTTCCGGCGGGAACCTTGCCGGATTCGCAGGCCGCATCGACCGATTTCGGCAACGTGTCCCACTTGGTTCCGGGCATCCATCCGCTGGTGAAGATCGCACCGGAGGGCACCGCGCTGCACACCACCGATTTCGCCGCGGCGGCGATCTCGGACCAGGCGTTTGAGGGCGCGTTCGATGCCGCAGTGGGATTGGCGCAAACCATCGCGGACATCCTCAACGACCCCCAGCTGCTCGCTGACGCACAGGAGGAGTTCCGCCTCGCCGGCGGCGCGATCTCCGTCGAGAAGCTGCTCGCCGGCGCGGCCGAGCAGCCCTAGTAGTAGAAGGGGAATTCCTCCCAGTTCGGCGGGCGCTTCTCTAGGAAAGAGTCGCGGCCCTCCACGGCCTCGTCGGTCATGTACGCCAGGCGGGTGGCCTCGCCGGCGAAGACTTGCTGGCCCATCAGACCGTCGTCCACAAGGTTGAACGCGAACTTCAGCATGCGCTGGGCGGTGGGGGATTTGCCGTTGATTTCGCGGGCGACCTGGATCGCCTCGTCCTCAAGCGACGCGTGGTCGGCCACGATGTTTACCGCGCCCATGCGCTGCATCTCTTCGGCCGAGTAGGTCCGGCCCAAAAAGAAGATCTCGCGGGCGAACTTCTGCCCCACCATCTTGGCCAAGTACGCCGAGCCGTAGCCGGCGTCGAAGGACCCCACGTCCGCGTCGGTCTGCTTGAACCTCGCCTCCTCCTTCGAGGCGATGGTCATGTCGCACACCACGTGCAGCGAGTGCCCGCCGCCGGCCGCCCAGCCGTTGACCACAGCGATGACCACCTTCGGCATCGTGCGGATCAAACGCTGCACCTCCAGGATGTGCAGACGTCCGCCCTCGGCCTTCACGCGCGCGGTATCGACGGTCTCGGCGGTCTCGCCGCCCGCGTACTGGTAGCCGGAGCGCCCGCGGATGCGCTGGTCGCCGCCGGAGCAAAACGCCCAGCCGCCGTCCTTCTCGCTCGGCCCGTTGCCCGTGAGCAGCACCACGCCCACCGACGGGTCGCGCCGGGCGTGGTCGAGCGCCTGGTAGAGCTCGTCCACGGTGTGGGGGCGAAACGCGTTGCGCACCTCGGGGCGGTCGAACGCGATACGCACGGTGCCGTCGGCACGCTCCTTACCCACGTGGCGGTGGTAGGTGATGTCGGTGAAATCGAAGCCCTCAACCTCGCGCCATTGGGTGGGGTCGAAGGGCTGGGCGGTGGAGTAACTCATGCCTACACTTTGCCCCATGCTGCCTTCTGCCGACGAGATCCTTGAGCGCGCCCACGTTGTCGCGCTGCCCATGGCCGTGAAATTCCGCGGCGTGACCACCCGCGAGGCCCTGCTCATCGACGGCCCCGCCGGCTGGGGCGAGTTCTCCCCGTTCACCGAATACGGCCCGCAGGAGTCCGCCGCCTGGCTCGCGTCCGGCATCGAAGCCGCGTTCACGGGCCTGCCCGAGGCGCACGGCGACATCGAGGTCAACGGCACTATCCCGGCGGTCGAGGACGTCGAGCCGGTACTCGCGCGCTACCCCGGTGTCACCACCTTCAAAATCAAGGTCGCGGAGAAGGGGCAGTCGCTTGACGACGACCTCCGGCGCGTCGCCGCCGTCCGCAAGCTTTGCCCCGACGCGACACTTCGCGTGGACGCCAACCGCGGCTGGAGCGTCGACGAGGCTGTCGAGGCCGCCGAGAAGCTCGGGGAGCTGGAGTACATCGAGCAGCCCTGCGCGACCGTGGAGGAACTCGCGGAGGTGAGACGGCGCACCAGGACGCCGATTGCGGCCGACGAGTCCATCCGCCGCGCCGCCGACCCGTACCGCGTGGCCGAGCTCCAGGCGGCTGATGTGGCGGTGTGCAAGGTCGCGCCGTTAGGTGGCGTCGATAAGCTTCTGCGAATTGCCCGCGACCTCAACCTCGATGTGACCGTGGCCAGCGCGTTGGACACCGCCGTCGGCATGGACGCGGGGCTGGTGGCCGCGAAACTTACAGGCTCGCGCGCGGCTGGGTTGGCCACGCAGCGGCTGTTTGTTGAAGACGTCGCGGAGCCCCGGGAGATCACGGGCGGGCGCATGGCGGTAACGCGCACTACCCCCGATCCGGACAGACTGCACGCGCTGCAGGCGCCGTCGGCGCGCCGCGACTGGTGGTTCGAGCGCGTCCGCGCCTGCGTAGAGGTGCTAAATCAGTGCCCCCGAATCCGGGTGTAATTCCGGAAACAGGTGTGTGGGATAGGGGGTGTCCGCTAACCTTTCGCCCATGTCGACTCCCGTGATCCACGAATCCGCCGCACTTTCCGACGGCGACCTGGCCAAAGCGCCCGAACCCGGCGAGTGGCGACGCCAACTCATCGGCCTGATCACCGGCGTGATCCTCGCCGCGCTCGTCTACTTCTTCTTCCCCTCCGGTGCGGCGGACACCGTCGCCCAGTCCTCCGGCGCGAAGGAAGGCGTGGAGTACTCCGCGGACACCATGCGCATCGTCGCCGCCACCACCGTGCTCATGGGCGCGTGGTGGATGACCGAGGCGATCCCGCTGGCCGCCACCGCACTGCTGCCGATTGCCGTGTTCCCGCTGGCAGGCGTGGCACCGTTTAAAGAGGTCTCCTCGCCGTACGCGTCCGCGACGATCTTTTTGTTCATGGGCGGCTTCCTCATGGCGCTGGGCCTGCAGCGCTGGAACCTGCACCGCCGCCTGGCGCTGATGGTGGTCAAGGTGGTGGGCACGTCCCCGAAGCGCATCATCTTGGGCTTCATGCTCGCCACCGGCTTTATGTCGATGTGGGTGTCCAACACCGCAACCGCCGTGGTGATGCTGCCCATCGGCACCTCGGTGCTCATGCTCACCGCGGACACCGTCGGCGGGATGAAAAACCAGAAGCGCTTCGCCACCGCGCTCATGCTGGCGATCGCGTACTCGGCGTCCATCGGCTCGCTGGCAACGCTCATCGGCACCCCGCCGAACGCGCTGCTGAAGGGCTACATGGAGGAGGCCCACGGCATCGTCATCGGCTTCGGTGAGTGGATGCTGGTGGGCCTGCCGGTGGCTGTGGTGTTCACCTTCATCGCGTGGTGGGTGCTCATCACCGTGTTTAAGCCTGAGGTGGACACCATCCCGGGCGGGCGCGAGCTCATCGACGCCGAGCTGAAAAAGCTCGGCCCCTGGACCTTCCCCCAGGTCGCCGTCGGTGTGATCTTCCTGGTGGCCGCGCTGGCGTGGATCTTCATCCCGTTGGGCCGCAACCAGTTCGGCTGGGACTTCCCGTACGACGACGCCATCGTGGGCATCATCGCCGGCCTGCTCATGTTCATCGTGCCGGGCACCTCCAACGGCAAGCGCCTTTTGGACTGGGAGACGGCCAACGAGATGCCGTGGGACGTGCTGCTGCTGTTCGGCGGCGGGCTTTCCCTGTCCGCCATGTTCACCGCCACCGGCCTGTCCCTGTGGATCGGCGAAAAGGCGAAGGGGTTGGCGTCGCTGCCGATGTTCCTGCTCATCCTCGCCGTCGCCGCGCTCGTGCTGCTGCTGACCGAGCTGACCTCCAACACCGCCACGGCCGCAACCTTCCTGCCGATCATGGGCGGCGTCGCAGTGGGCATCGGGCTTACCGACGCCACGGAGATGAACGTCATGCTGCTCGCCATCCCGGTGGCACTTTCCGCCACCTGTGCGTTCATGCTGCCGGTGGCCACCCCGCCGAACGCGATCGCGTACTCCTCCGGCTACGTCACCATGGGCGAGATGATCAAGGGCGGCGTCTGGCTCAACGTGATCGCCATGGTGCTGATCACCCTGGCCACCTACTTCATCGCGGTGCCGGTGTTCGGGCTCGTGCTGTAAGCCCGCGCCGCCGCTGCACCTAGCGCGCCCCGTCAAGAGCTTTTGGCGGGGCGCGCTAGTGTATTTCGCATGGATAACGAGACGCGACAGTACGGCCCCCAGGGTGGCGAGCCGCGCCGCGAGCGACCCCGGCAGTACTTCCCGGACCAGTCCCAAAACCAGTACCAGCAACCCCAACCGCGATACGAGGAGCGCTACACCCAGCCCGCCTACGAGCAGCAGCAATACCAGCAGCCCTACCAGGAGTCGTACTACGACAACGGTTACGAGCCGGAGCCGGAGAAGGGCACGTCGGCAGGCGCGATTGCGCTCGGCGTGTTCGCGGCGCTGAGCTTCATTGCCGCGGTGGTGCTGGCCGTGCTGTGGCGCGGCGCGGCCGCCGAGGCGAACAAGCCGCCGGTGACGGAGACCAGCACCGTCGTGCAAACCACCACCGAGCGCGAGACGAAGACGGAAACCACCACCAAGTTCCCGTCCATTTTCCGGGACCGGGACAACCCCACCGCGACGCTGGAGCCGACGGAGCCGGCGCCGGACCCGAACGAGATTGAGCGCGAGATCCGCGACGGCGCCCGCGACATTCTTGACCAGCTGCGCGGCGGCGCGGACGAGTACCTACAGGAGCAGTAGATGGCAGCTATGGAGATTGCGGCGGCGGTGGCGGAGCTCGTCGCCAAGCATTGCACCGATGTGGTCATGAGCCCGGGCTCGCGCAACTCGCCGCTGGCCTACGCGCTGCTCGCGCGCCGCGACGTGCGAGTGCACATGCGTATCGACGAGCGCTCCGCCGCCTTCACCGCCCTCGGCCTCGCGCGTGTGCAGCGCCGCCACGTCGGCGTGGTGATGACCTCCGGCACCGCCGTGGCGAATGCGTACCCGGCGGTGATTGAGGCGCACATGTCGCACACCCCGCTCGCGGTGATCAGCGCGGACCGCCCGGAGCGCCTCGTCGGCACGGGCGCGAGCCAGACCATCTGGCAGCAAGGCATCTTCGGCCGCTACGCCGAAACGCAGCAGGTGCAATCGCTTGACGACGTCCACGCGGCCTCCTTTACCGCCACCCAGGTCCACATCAACGTGGCCCTGGACACCCCGCTCGTGCCCGAGCAACTGCCGGAGCCGGTGGGGCAGCCGCGCCGGGTCGGACCCGGCGCCCTCGCGCGCTCGGGCACCGGGTACGTCGACCACGGAGCAGTCGACGTCGACCTGACCCGCAACACCCTGGTCATCGCCGGCGACGAGGCCTGGGAGGTGCCAGGGCTGGAGCACGTGCCCACCATCGCCGAGCCCACCGCGCCCACGCCGTTCCACCAGGTGCACCCGCTGGCCGCGCGATTTTTCGCCCAGTCCGAGGTGGCCATCTCCCACGACGGGGGCGACTTCGCCGCCGACACCAAACCGGAGCAGGTCATCGTGGTCGGCCACCCGACGCTGCACCGCGACGTGATGGCGCTGCTGGCGGACCCGGACATCGAGGTCGTCGGCATCTCGCGCACCGAGACGTTCACCGGCCAGCCCGACAAGCGCGGCTCGCGCGTCAACGCCGCCGGCCAGCCCACGGACACGTGGCTGAAGATCTGCGAGGCCGCCGGCGACGTCGGCGCCGACACCGTGCGCCAAGCGCTCACGGAAGACGAGTTCGGCTTCACCGGCCTGCACGTCGCCGCCGCGGTGTGCGACACCCTCGGCGTGGGCGACACGTTGGTGCTCGGCTCGTCCAACCCGGTGCGCGACGCGTCGTTCGTGGGCATGCCCTTCGACGGCGTGGACACCTATTCCGCCCGGGGTGCCGCGGGCATCGACGGCACCGTCTCCCAGGCCGTCGGCGTGGCCCTTGCCACCCAGGCGCTGCGCCCGGACGAGATCCGCGCCCCGCGCACCGTCGCGCTCATGGGGGATTTGACCTTCCTCCACGACGCCAACGGCCTGCTCATCGGGCCCGACGAGCCGCGCCCGGGCAACCTCACCATTGTGGTGGCCAACGACGACGGCGGCGGCATCTTCGAAGCCCTTGAGCCGGGCGCAGACAACCTCCGCGGCGCGTTTGAGCGGGTCTTCGGCACGCCGCACGGCGCGGACATCGAGCAGCTCGCGGAAGCGTACGGCGCCGACTACCGGCGCGCCGACACCCTCGCCGAGCTCAACGAGGCGCTGCTGGAGCTCGAGGCGCAGCCGAACCCGATCACCGTCGTGGAGGCCGCCACCACACGCACCACCCGCCGAGCGTTGGCGGCGCGCCTGAACCGATGAGGTGGCGCCGCCGCGCGCACCAGGTGGTGCTCGCGCTCTACGCCTTTGCCACCCTCGGCAGCGTGGCCATGGTCGCAGGTCCCGCGCTCAACGACGCCCGCATCCAGGCCAACCCCGGCCGCGGCACCGCGATAGTCACCGAAGCCGGGCGCATGCGCACCTTTGTGGAGTACCAGACCGAAGACGGTCAGCTGGTCTCCCCGCCGCGCGGGCTGTTGTACCCGACCGGCCTGGGGGAGGGGCAGCAAGTGTGGGTGACCTACGATAAAACCGAGCCCGACCTGGTCAAGGTGGAGGGCCGCGGCTGGGCGCTGGCGCTGCTGCCCGCGCTGTCGACGTGGGCGGTGGCCACGCTCGTCGCCGCTGGGGCATGGTTCGCTAGCGGCCGGTGGGTGCCGGAGGGGTAAAAATTCATGTTTGGTTCAACCAGAATTGGCGGCAAATTTGGATTGCAGTGGGAGAGTGCCTGATATGCGAGTGGGAATCGTGGCGGAGTCTTTCCTGCCCAACGTCAACGGAGTGACCAATTCGGTGCTGCGCGTGCTCGAGCACCTCAAACGCGAAGGCCACGAGGCGATGGTGGTCGCCCCCGGCGCGCGCGACTTCCAGGACGAGATCCCGGACTACCTCGGCTTCAACATCGTCCGCGTGCCCACCGTGATGGTCCCGCTGGTGGATTCCCTGCCCATCGGTGTGCCCACCACCACCGTCGCCGCGGCGCTTTCCGAGTTCAAGCCGGACATCATCCACCTGGCCAGCCCGTTCGTCCTCGGCGGGGCGGGCGCGTTCGCCGCGCGCCAGCTCGGGGTGCCGGCGGTGGCGCTCTACCAGACGGACGTCGCCGGTTTCGCCACCAAGTACCACCTGCCAATGGTGGCGAACTTGGCGTGGGACTGGACGCGCACGATTCACAATATGAGCGAGATGACGCTGGCGCCTTCGTCAAGCTATATCCGCATGCTCGAATCCCACGGCATCAACAACGTGCGCCATTGGGGCCGCGGCGTGGACACCGAGCTGTTCAACCCGGCCAAGCGCTCCGACGTGCTGCGCCGCTCCTGGGACCCCACGGGGACGAAGAAGATCGTCGGCTTCGTCGGGCGCCTGGCCGCGGAGAAGTCGGTGCACCGCCTCGCCCCGCTTCACGACGACCCGTCGGTCCAACTCGTCATCGTCGGCGACGGCCCCGAGCGCGACTGTCTGGCCGAGACGCTGCCTTCGGCGGTGTTCACCGGGGCGCTGTCCGGCGAGGAGCTCGCCCGCGCGTACGCGTCGCTGGACCTGTTCGTGCACACCGGCGAGTTTGAAACGTTCTGCCAGGCCATCCAGGAAGCGCAAGCCTCGGGCGTGCCCACGATCGGCCCGCGCGCGGGCGGCCCCATCGACCTGATCAAACACGGCGACAACGGGCTTTTGCTCGAGGTGGAGACCTTCGAGCAGGAGCTTTACGACGCCGCGCGGTGGATCCTCGACGACGCCCGCCACACCACGCTGCAAGCCGCCGCGCGCGAGTCCGTGGCGGACAAGACCTGGGCCGCACTCGGCGACCAGCTGCTGGGCTACTACTCCGAGGTCCTGAATGCCTACGAGCGCAACGTGGTGCACCTGTTCGGCCGCGACGTGGCCCTGCCGCGCTGGGCGCCGGCACGCCTGGGCCAGCCCCGCAGGCAAGCGCGGCGCGGCGACACCGCGTAGACGCATGCGCGCCGCCAAGTAGAGTGGCGAGCATGTCCGTCGGCGACCTATCCACCAGCACCCAGAACTACCTCAAAGGCATCTGGGCGCTTTCGGAGTGGTCAGATACGCCGGTGACGCCGTCGTCAGTGGCCAAGCACCTTGGACTGCGCAAATCCACCGTTTCCGACGGGGTGCGCAAACTCGGCGAGCAGGGCCTGGTGGAACACAAGCCCTACGGCGCCGTCGAGCTGACCGACACTGGCCGCACGTACGCGGTGGCGATGATCCGCCGCCACCGCCTGATTGAAACGTTTTTGGTGGAGGCGTTGGGCTACACCTGGGACCAAGTGCACGACGAGGCTGAGAACCTCGAGCACTCTGTAAGTGACTTCATGGTGGAGCGCATCGACGCGTTTCTTGACCATCCCACCCGCGACCCCCACGGTGACCCCATCCCCTCAGCCAGCGGGCGTGTTGATGCCCCCGAGGCCGTCCCACTGACCGGCGTGCAGCCGGGGCAGAAGGCCACGATTGAACGCATTGCCGACGACGACCCGAAACTGCTGCAATTCTTCGACAGTCACGGGCTCGTCGTCGGCGCAACCCTCGAGGTGGGAGAGGGTGCCCCTTACTCCGGCGCGGTCGCGGTCCGGCTTGCCGGCGCGGCGGAGGCGGTGCCGCTCGGCGAGGAAGCCACGGATTCCGTCTTCGTGCGCGTGGATGCGTAACGACGACCCCGCAGCACCCCATGCGGGCCGAACAGGTACACCACACCAAACACCACACCTTGGGCGAGCACAATCATGCCGCCAGAGGCTGTGTCCAGGTAGTAGGAGCAGTACAACCCCACGATTGCACACGCTGCCGACATGGTCGGGGCGATGACCAGCATCGTGCCGAACTTGTTGGTGAGCAGGTAGGCGGTCGCACCCGGGATGATCAGCATCGCCACCACCAGGATCACGCCAACGGCCTGGAGTGCCACCACTGACGTCAGCGCCAGCAGTGCCAGCAGGGCCGCACCGAGCAGGCGCGGATTCAACCCAATCGCGTGTGCATGGGTGGGATCGAACGCGTAGAGGGTGAAGTCGCGCCGCTTGAGCACCAGCACGCTCAACACGATCGCTCCCAGGATGGCCACCTGCAGCAGGTCCCCACGGGACACACCAAGCAGATTGCCGAAGATGATGTGGTTCAGATCCGTGTGCGAAGGGGTTACCGAAATGAGCACGAGCCCCAGCGCGAACATGGTGGTGAACACAATGCCAATGGCCGCATCCTCCTTCACCCGGGACGTATCGCGCACCAGCCCGATCAGTGCCACCGCAAGGAACCCGAACACCACCGCGCCGACGGCAAACGGCACGCCCAGAATGTAGGCCAGCACCACGCCGGGCAGGACAGCGTGGCTTACCGCATCGCCCATCAGCGACCAGCCAACCAACACCAGCCAGCACGACAACAGCGCGCAGACAATCGACGCCACCAGCGAGGTCGCAAGCGCACGCATCATGAACTCGTACCCAAACGGCTCCGTAAGCAGCGCAATCATGCTGACACCCCCATACCGAAGCCCTGTACCAAATTGTCCGGCTCTAACACCACTTCAGTCGGGGCGTGCATCAACACCCGGCGGTTCAACAGCACTGTCTCCGGCGCGAGCTGGGGCAAGGCAACCAGGTCGTGCGTCACCACAAAAATAGTGGTGCCTTCTGCCGCGAGGTCACGCAGCAGCTCAGTGATGGTGGCCTCGGAATGTTTGTCCACGCCGGCGAAGGGTTCGTCGAGAAGCATGATGCTCGCACCCTGAGCGATACCGCGGGCGATGAAGGCACGCTTCTTCTGGCCACCCGAAAGCTGACCGATCTGGCGGTCTGCGAACGACTCAAGGTGGGTGCGCTCAAGCGCGCGATCCACAGCCGCAATGTCCTCCGCACGCGCGTGGCGGGTAAAGCCCATGTGGCCGTAGCGGCCCATCATGACCACATCGCGCACAGTAACGGGGAACTGCCAGTCCACCTCTTCGCTCTGGGGGACGTAGCCCAGCACCTGCGTCTTGCGGGCGCGCATGGGGTCGATGCTGTTGATACGAACCGTGCCGCGATCCGGCTTGACCAACCCCATGATCGCCTTGAGTAGCGTGGATTTGCCCGCGCCGTTCATCCCGATCAGCCCACAGATACGGCCTGGTTGGACGCTCAAAGTTGCGCCGTCGAGCGCGACGACGTCGCCGTAGCGCACCGCAACATCGTCAACCGCGATTGCGGGGATCACTGCTTGCCCCCGTTCAAACCGTCGATGATCACCTTCGTGTCGTGGCGAATCAGATCCAGGTAGGTCGGCACCGGACCGTTTTCCTCAGAAAGCGAATCGACGTAGAGGGTGCCGCCGTACTCCGCGCCGGTGGCCTTCACGACCTGCATCATCGGCGCGTTAGAGACCGTGGATTCACAGAACACAGACGGGACGTTGTTTTCCTTCACAAACTCGATCGCGCCGGCGATCTGCTGCGGGGTGGCTTCCTGCTCAGCGTTGACCGGCCAGATGTAGCGCTCGGTCAACTTCGCGTCGCGAGCCAGATAGGAGAACGCACCTTCGCAGGTGACCAAGGCGCGCTGCTTGTCGGGGACAGCGGCGAGCTTGGTTTCCAGCTCGTCTTGCACAGCCTGCAGTTCCTGCTTGTATGTTTCGCCGTTGGCCTTGAAATCATCGGCGTGCTCCGGGTCGAGTTCGCTGAACGCGTCGACGATGTTGTCCACGTAGGTCTGCACGTTTACCGGGCTCATCCAAGCGTGCGGGTTGGGCTTGCCGGCGTAGGCGTCCTCGGCGATATCGATCGGCTCCACACCGTCGCTGACCGTGGCGTGCGGCGCGTCCAGGTCGGAGACGAATTGGGAGAACCAGTTTTCCAGGTTCATGCCGTTGTCCAGGATCAGGTCGGCGTCGGAGGCGCGCGAGATGTCGCCCGGGGTGGGCTCGTAGCCGTGGATTTCCGCGCCGGGTTTGGTGATGGACTCCACCCGCAGGTGGTCGCCGGCGACGTTCGAGGCGATGTCCTGGATCACCGTGAACGTGGTGAGTACCACGGGGGTGTCTTTGTCACCGGCGGCGTCGGTGCTGTCCTGCGAACAGCCTGCCAGGCCGGCAGCTAGCGCAGCCGTGGCGGCGAGTGCGAGCACCTTGGATTTCAGCATGTTGGTCCTTTTCTTTCTGTGTACTTTTCCGTGCGGTTAGAGAAGCGGCGGCGGGCCGACGCGGTGGGACGTGGCAATGAATCGGTCGAGCTTTTGCGGGGATTCGTCGCGCAGGTAGACGGCGAGCAGCCGCATCAGGTTGAGCGTGACGTCTTCCGGGTTGGCGCTGGAGCGCACCAGCCGCGCGGACGCGAGGTGATCGCCTTCACGTGCGGTCTCGAACAATGCGATGGCTTCGAGCCATGCGCCCATGTTGGAGTCATCAAGTCCCATACCGGCGAATAATAAAGTTCGGCGCTACGAACTTGCAAGTGTCGTGTTGTCGTACGGCCTCCGTTTGTGGGTGGCAAAGTAGACTTGCGCACCATGGCCAAGGCGGATCTGGACAAAAAGCCCTTCGACGTTGCCGGCATGTTCGACGGCGTGGGCAAAAACTACGACAAGACCAACACCGTGCTGTCGTTCGGCCTGGACAAGTACTGGCGACGCCGCACGCGCGAGCGCCTCAACCTGCAGCCGGGCGAGCTGGTGCTGGATCTCGCCGCCGGCACCGCCGTATCCACCGTGGAGCTTGGCAAGTCCGGCGCGTGGGTGGTGGCCTGCGACTTCTCCCAGGGCATGCTCGCCGCCGGCAAAGACCGCAACGTGCCCAAGGTCGTCGGTGATGCGATGCACTTGCCGTTCGCCGACGGCACCTTCGACGCGGTGACCATCTCCTACGGGCTGCGCAACGTCCACGACTTCGAGGCCGGCCTGCGCGAGATGGCGCGCGTGACCAAGCCGGGCGGGCGCCTGGCCGTTAACGAGTTCTCCACCCCCGTCGTGCCGGGTTTTCGCACCCTGTACAAGGAGTACCTGCCGCTGGCGGTGCCGGCGCTGGCGAAGCTGTTTTCCTCCAACGCGGAGGCCTACGAGTACCTCGCCGAATCCATCCGCGCCTGGCCCGGCCAAGAAGAGCTCGCCGCGGCAATTAACGCCAACGGCTGGACTGACGCCAGTTGGCAAAACCTCACCGGCGGAATTGTCGCGCTGCACAGCGCGGTCAAGCCTGCTTAGCGCACATCCCAGAGCGACTGGTCGCCCGACACCGCCCGCGCGCCCTTGCCGGCCATGCGCCACAGCCTTGCGACGAGGTCCGTATCCTCCTCAGTCACCAGGTTGCCCATCAGCCGCGCCGCCGCCGGCATGAGGTAACGCCCGCCCAGCCCGCGCAGCGCCACCGGTCCCGCCAGCGACAAAAACTGCGGGTACGTCAGCAGGCGCGCCAGGGTGCGGGCCAGGGTGAACGCCTCGCCGTAGCGCTCGCGCAGCAGCGCCGGCCACGCAAGAGTCAGGTCGCCGCCGCCTGCGATCAGCTCGACGGCGGCGACCGCCGTTTCCAGTCCGTAGTCGATGCCCTCGCCGTTGAGCGGGTTCACGCACGCCGCCGCGTCGCCGATCAGCGCCCAGTTCGGGCCCGCCACGTTCGACACCGCCCCGCCCATCGGCAGAAGCGCCGAGGCCACCGACTGCTCCGGGCCGAGCTGCCACGCCTCGCGCTGCTGCGAGGCGTACAGGCCCAAAAGCTTCTTCGTGTTGACCTTCGCCGGACGCGCATCCGTCGACAGTGCGCCGCAGCCGAGGTTAACGGTGCCGTCGCCGAGCGGGAAGATCCAGCCGTAGCCGGGCTGGACTACCCCGTCGGCGTCGCGAAGCTCCACATGCGAGTGCATCCACGGCTCGTCCGAAAACGGCGAGACGCAGTAGGACCGCGCCGCAATCCCGTAGACCTGCCCGCGGTGCCACGTACGCCCCAGCAGCTTGCCGAAAGGGGAGCGCACCCCGTCCGCCACGACCACCCAGCGGGCGCGCACCACACCCTGCTCGGTCTCCACCGCGCTAATCGCTCCGCCGCTGAAACGCACCCCCGTCGCCGCACAGTCGTGGCGCACGGTTGCGCCGGCGAGCGAAGCTTCGCTGACAAGCATCGCGTCAAACCTCGCCCGCGGGGACGCGGACCCCTCGCCGCGCGGCCACGGGGCGACGACGTCCCCGCCGAAGCCATGCAGCTTCAGGCCTTTGTTGCGGTACGCAGGCACGTCCAACCCCAGGCGCACAAGCGTATCGACGGCACGCGGCGTCAGCCCGTCCCCGCAAGTTTTGTCGCGACGGGGGCCCTGCGCGTCGAGAAGCAAAGTGCTCATGCCGGCGCGCTGCGCCGCGATCGCGGCGGCGGAACCCGCAGGGCCAGCGCCCACAACAACGAGGTCGAACAACTCACTCACGCGCCACATTCTGCCAGCGCCACCCGCAAGTGCACCCGGCGGGGTAATTGGGCTACGGTTAGTGCGTTACACATGGGCTCATCCAACCTGCAAGGACGTTATCTATGACGTACGGCACCACTCCGTCACCGCGCCACGGATTCAACCTGGACCTGGGCGACGACGCGCTCAACACCCGGCTCAACACCGGGCTCGAAGCGGTGGAGGAGCTGCTGATAACGGAGCTCAACCGCGGGGAGAGCTTCCTCACCGACAAAGTCACCCACCTGGCCAAAGCCGGCGGCAAACGCTTCCGCCCCATGGTGGCGCTGCTGTGCAGCGAATTCGGGCCGAACCCCGGCGCCGAAAACGTCATCCGCGGCGCGGCCGTGACCGAGATGGTGCATCTGGCCACGCTCTACCACGACGACGTCATGGACGAAGCCGAGCGCCGCCGTGGCGTCGAATCCGCCAACACCCGGTGGACCAACACCGTGGCCATCCTCGCCGGCGACATCCTGTTCGCCCACGCGTCGCGCCAGATGGCGCTCATGGACCTAGACACCGTGGCCCACTTCGCCGACACCTTCTCCGAGCTGGTCACCGGCCAGATGCGCGAAACCGTCGGTGCGGATGGTACGGGCGCGGCGGACCCGGTGGAGCACTACCTGAAGGTCATCGAGGAAAAGACCGGCGTGCTCATCTCCTCGGCCGCCTACCTGGGCGCGCGCCACGCCGGCGCCACCGACGAGGTGGTGGAGCGCTGCTCCCGCATCGGCGACGCGGTGGGCATGATCTTCCAGATCGTCGACGACATCATCGACATCTTCTCCGACCCCGAACAGTCCGGGAAAACTCCCGGCACCGACCTGCGCGAGGGTGTGTTCACCCTGCCGGTGCTCTACGCGCTGCAAGAGGACTCGCCGGCGGGCGAGGAGCTTCGCGGGCTGCTCACCGGCCCGCTGACCAACGACGCCGACGTCGACCGGGCGCTGGAACTGCTCGGCCAGACCCGCGGGCGCGAGCGCGCCCTGGAGACCGTGCGTGGCTACGTCGAGACCGTGGAGCGCGAACTCGACGCCCTGCCCGAAGGCCCCGCCCGCGAAGCGCTTCGAACGATGACCCGCATGACCGTTGAACGCGTGGGTTAACCAGCCGATTTGCACCAAAAGCGGGGCGGTGTTGTAAGGTAAATCCCGCACTTTGAACGTGCTTGCCAGGTTGCCCGAGCGGCCAAAGGGAGCGGACTGTAAATCCGCCGGCATTGCCTTCAGAAGTTCGAATCTTCTACCTGGCACCACACACACAAACCCCGTCGGTTTCACCGGCGGGGTTTCGTCGTTAAGCAATTGCTTCACGACGCACTAAAGCACACACCGTAACCGTGTAAAAACCGGCATCTGCCAGGCGATTTGTGTTTGAAAACAACATCGGGTTAATCTTTCCAAGGCTTCAACGGAGCGGGTCAGAGCGAAAGCGAAGATCCACAACAAAGAGGCTGTGCCCCCTTAGCTCAGTCGGCAGAGCGTTTCCATGGTAAGGAAAAGGTCGACAGTTCGATTCTGTCAGGGGGCTCTGTTGTTTGCTAGGGTCTTTTGGTCCAGCGAGCACCATGGCGGTGTAGCTCAGTGGTAGAGCAAGCGACTCATAATCGCTGTGTCGAGAGTTCAATTCTCTCCATCGCTACTCACCTCAAACGGGAGCCGGAAGGCGACCGTGGTAGGGTTAGGCGCACTTGATCGAGTGCCCTAGGGGCGTGGCGCAATTGGTAGCGCAACGGTCTCCAAAACCGTAGGTTGCAGGTTCGAGTCCTGTCGCCCCTGCCAAAACAACCTGGAGGAGTTTTAGTGACTAACCCCAACGGTCAAAACCCCGCACAGCCGACCGGCAAGCGTCAGCTGCGTGGGGCTTCTCCCGTTTCCTCCGAGGGCTACGAAGCGAAGCGTGCCCCCGTCACCACCGAGGGCGCGGACGAGAAGGACGGCTCCAGCGTCACCGCCTTCCCGGGCGAAGTCGTCTCCGAGATGAACAAAGTCATCTGGCCCACCGGCAAGCAGATGCTCAACTACACGCTCATCGTCTTCGCGTTCCTGATCGTGCTGACCATCTTCGTGTGGGGCACCGACACGCTGGCGTCCATGCTGATTCGCTGGATCTTCATCCGCTAGGTACAATTCCACGCGTACAAACTTTTCCCGCCGCCTCGGACAACGAGGAGGGCGGGATAATTTTTGCCCCGGTACCCTGGGGCGCACACGTTTCGACGGATGAGGAGACACACCCATGACTGAGGCAAACAAGGACGTTGAAGGCGCCATCGAGAACAACGAGCAGGAAATGATCGACGAGGGCGCGCCCGTGCAGCCTTCCACCGACCCGGTCCTGGACGGCGGCGACGACGACCCCGCCGGCACCGAAGGCGGTGACTCCTCCGACGAGGAGAGCGACAGTACCGCCGAGGGCGAAGCTGCCGAAGAAGCGGTGGAGGAGCCGGTCCAGGAGACCGACCTGAACACCATCGAGTCCGCCGAGGGCGACGCTGGCGCGGAGTCCGACGCCGAGGCTGACGCAGACACCGACAGCGAGTACCGCCGCCGCCTGCGCGAGTACACCCGCGAGCTGAAGAAGCAGCCGGGCGACTGGTACATCATCCAGTCCTACTCCGGCTACGAAAACAAGGTGAAGACCAACCTGGAGATGCGCTCCCAGACCCTCGAGGTCGAGGACTCCATCTACGAGGTTGTCGTCCCCATCGAGCAGGCCATCGAGAACAAGGACGGCAAGAAGAAGGTGGTCAAGCGCAAGCTTCTGCCGGGCTACGTGCTCGTGCGCATGGACATGAACGACGCCGCCTGGTCCGTGGTCCGCGAGACCCCGGGTGTGACCTCGTTCGTGGGCAACGAGGGTAATGCGACGCCGGTGAAGCACCGGGACGTCGCAAAGTTCTTGCTTCCCAAGTCCGCCGCAACCGGCGCGAAGCCGGAGGTCAACGCCGACGGCGAGACCGTCGTGGCGATGCCGGAGGAAGAGGCACCGAAGAAGCTCGCGCACGACTACAAGGTCGGCGAGGCTGTCACGATCCTCTCCGGCGCGCTGGCGAGCGTGTCCGCCACCATCAACTCGATCGACCCGGAAACCGGCAAGATCGAGGCGCTGGTGTCCATCTTCGGCCGCGAGACCCCGGTGGAGCTGACCGCCGACCAGATCGAGCGCATCATGTAGGAGCGTTTTGCTTCTCGACGTCCTCACGGCGTATCCTGATTCGTCGCGCGTGCACGCACGCGCGACGTTTTCATTTCTTGTAAATCCCCGGTGGCTGGGTCTATCCCCGGCATCCGGAAGCCCCGCGGCAGCTCATCGTGGCTGCGGGTGCTGTAACTAGGAGGTAATGCGATGGCTAAGAAGAAGGTCACTGGCCTGATCAAGCTGCAGATCGAAGCAGGCATGGCCAACCCGGCCCCGCCGGTCGGTCCGGCCCTCGGTGCGCACGGCGTGAACATCGTCGAGTTCACCAAGGCCTACAACGCCGCAACCGAGTCCATGCGCGGCAACATCGTGCCGGTGGAGATCACGGTCTACGAGGACCGCTCCTTCGACTTCATCCTGAAGTCCCCGCCGGCAGCGTCGCTGCTGCTGAAGGCTGCAGGCCTGAAGAAGGGCTCCGGTGTCCCGCACACTGACAAGGTTGGCAAGGTCACCTGGGAGCAGTGCAAGGAGATCGCCGAGACCAAGAAGAAGGACCTCAACGCCCGCGACATTGAGGCAGGCGCCGCGATCATCGCTGGTACCGCCCGTTCCATGGGTATTGACGTCGAGAAGTAAAAAGCTTCACGTGGAAGGGCCGTAAGCCAGGCCCGCAAACCACAACTCCTGAAAGGAATCCAACATGGCTAAGAAGTCCAAGCACTACATCGAGCAGCTGGCGAAGGTCGACCGCGACAGCTTCTACCACCCGCTCGACGCCGTCACGCTTGCGAAGGAGACCTCCTCCGACAAGTACGACGCAACCATCGACGTGGCAATGCGTCTGTCCGTCGACCCGCGCAAGGCTGACCAGCTGGTCCGCGGCACTGTCAACCTGCCGCACGGCACCGGTAAGACCGTCCGCGTCGCTGTCTTCGCCGAGGGCGAGAACGCAACCAAGGCACAGGAGGCTGGCGCGGACATCGTCGGCACCGACGAGCTGATCGAGCAGATCAACGCCGGCCAGATCGACTTCGACGTGGCTATCGCTACGCCGGACCAGATGGCCAAGGTCGGCCGCGTCGCCCGCGTGCTGGGCCCGCGTGGTCTGATGCCGAACCCGAAGACCGGCACCGTCACCCCGGACGTCGCCAAGGCGATCCAGGACTCCAAGGGCGGCAAGATCGCCTTCCGCGTGGACAAGGCGTCCAACCTGCATGCGATCATCGGCAAGGCGTCGTTCACCCCGGAGCAGCTCGCTGAGAACTACGGCGCTCTGCTCGACGAGGTCATCCGTCTGAAGCCGGCGTCCGCCAAGGGCATCTACCTGAAGAAGATCACCGTCTCCGCAACCCAGGGCCCGGGTGTTCCGGTGGACACCTCCGTGGAGAAGAACTACGCCACCAAGTAGTTCGACTTCGAGCGCTTTTACGCCGTCGTCCGTTGTTGGGCGGCGGCGTTTCGCGTTGTTAGGGCAGGGGTGTGCCTCTGGGTCCGAAGAGTTGGTCGAGTGCTCCGCGGTCGGTGTTTCTCAGGTGGTATCCGCGGGGTGAGATCCACCAGGGCGCGCCTCTGATCATCGCAATGCGTCCGCGGCTTGTGCGCCAGGGATCGTCGTCGTTGATGCGGTTGTGGTACTTACACAACGGCACCAGGTTGTCCATGTTGGTGAACCCGCCGTGTTTCCACGCATCCACGTGGTGAATCTCGGCACCGTACGCCCCATGCCTGCAGCCTGGGAACGCGCACACGGGTGAGACCATGCAGGCCATGTCCCGCTGCTTCTGGTTGGCGAAACGCTCGGTGTCGTACAGGTTCACCGCCCCTTCCTCCGGGTGGAACGCTGCAACCTCCAACACCTCGCCGAACTCTCGCTGCATGTACTCCGCCCCGGTCATGCTGGTGCCGTCGGTGAGTGTGAGGATGACGTCGTCACCGTCGCCGGCCATGATGCGGGCGTGTTCGGTGATCGGCACCATCACGATCGGGCGTGGTGCGGCGGCGATGACCCCGCCGGTTTTGCCTTCGACGATGCGCCAGAGCGCCTCCTCCATCTGCGCCGCGGCCGGCTGTGTGGCGTCGATGTCTTGCTTGAGGCGGTGCTCTAAGTCTGCTGCTTTGCGGTCGGTGGTGTCGATGGTGATGCGCGCCCGCCCGTTCTTCGGCGCGGAGAACGCGACCTGTTTCTTCGTCGGGGTGTTGTCCTCGCGCGGCACCAGCTCGCGTGCGGCGCGCTCAATAGCGCGGTAGCCGCCTTCAACGTCCAACAAGGCCAGGCGCAGCCGCCACCGCTCGCTCGCGTCTTTCACACCCCCGACGCGGCGTTCAATCAGCGCGAGCTCGTCCAGGGAGAACCCGCGGGCTTTCTGTGCTGCCACAGCTTGTTTGCGGGTGAATTTCGTGGGCCCGTAGTACACCTTTTGCATCTGATCCCAGGCGCGTGCCTTATCCGGCGCCATCCCAGCGCCCAACGCAACCGACAGGTCGAAGTGCCGCAGCGTCTCCATGGATGCTGCGGCCATCGCCTGAATAAACGCGTCGAACGGGGTCATGCCACGAACACTAAACAGCACACAACCCCGCACAACCCCCGAACCGAAATCTGTGGATAACCCGCCCCAAATCGCACCAAAGCTATCCACAGCTGCGGCAGGCCCTTGTGTTTTCCCCGTGATGGGGGTAAATTTCTCGCGCCAATAGCTATTGAAACTAATCTCCATTAAGTGTTGAAAAATGTTTTCATTAGTTTGGCGGTGTTCCTGCTCGCGGTGCTGGGCATCACGCCGGCGCACGCGCAGGTGCAGCGCCTGGATCAAGGCCACATCGACGCGTTCAACGTCACGGCGGACGGCGGCGAGCTGACTTTGGATCTGAAGGAAGACGCCACCGGCAGCCACGTGCGCCACGCTCCGGAGGTCGTGGAATTGGTCGTCGGCCAGGATGCGTACACGGAGCGCACGGCGGAGATCCCGGAGATCGGCAAGGCCGGCTATATGCTGCCGCAGACGCAGCGCTCGGATCTGATCTGGCCGGGCTGGGATACCCAGGGCGCGCGCGATATCGGCGCGATTGATCTGGAGTTTGTGGAGGTTACCGGCCCCGGCGAGGTCTACCTGTTCCAAACCGGCAGCTTCGGCTCCCTGGATCCGGTGCTCGATGGCGGCTCGACGCGCCTTGAGACGGGCTCCGTGATCGCCCAGGAGGAGCCGGCGCACGTCCATGCGAACTGGCTGTTCACCGAGCCCGGCACGTATCAGATGCGCGTTGTGGCCACCGGCGACGGCGCGAGTTCGAACGAGGCCACCTACACCTGGATCGTCGGCGACGGGGAGGCGGCGTCGGCGGCGAAGGCTGAGGCGCCTACGGAGGCACCCGCCGCGCAGTCCAAGGCGGCGACGAGTGCTGCGCAGTCGAGCACCGCAACGAAGAAGGCTGCTCAGCAGCAGCCCGAGAAGCAGGCCCAAAAACCGGCCCAGAAACCTGCGCAGCAACCGGCCGAGAAACCGGCGCAGCAACCAGCCCAGCAGGAGCAGCCCGCCGAGGAGCGCCCGGACACGCTTGCGGAGACCGGCACGACGGTGATGACCGTCCCGTTCGCGGTCCTCGGCCTCGGCGTGGCGGTGTTCGGCGCGTCGATGTGCTGCCTGGATACGGCGTTGCGCCGCAAGCTGTTGGCACTTGCGGGGGTTGGGAAGTGAGGCGTGCCCGGGCGTTGGCGGCGTGCGCGTTCGCCGTTGCTCTTACGGGCTGCTCGCAGGCTCCGGGGGAGGTTGAGGGGTTGAGCGTGGTGGCGTCGACAAGCATTCTTGCGGACGTTGTGCGCAACGTCGCCGGCGATAACGCCGAGGTCAAGACGCTGATGCGCCGCGGCGCCGACCCGCACTCGTACGAGCCGACGCTGCACAACACGCGCGATATCGCGTACGCGGACGCGGTGTTTACCAACGGGTTGTTGCTGGAGCCGCAGGCGCTGACCCGCACGATTGATGCGACGGCGCGCCCGCAGGCTCGGGTGGTGGCGCTGGCGGAGCAGACGCAGCGCTTCGGCTACGCGCCGATTCCGCTGGTGGAGGACGCGAGCCTGGACACGGTGTGGCTGGGGTTGCGGTTTGCGGCAGATCTTCCGCGCACTGCGGTGGCGGAGCTTTCGCTTGTCGACGCCTCCGGGCCCGGCACCGCCTCCGCCTTCATCCTGGGCACCTTCGGCACACCCGAGCTGCTGTTCGATTCTTCGGGCGGGTCGACGACGCTGCCGGTGGACGCTCACACCCACGTCAGCTGGGCCTTTTCCGCTCCCGGCGTGTACGAGCTGAAGCTTCGCGCTTCGGTGCGTGACGCGGTGGACGCGCCGGTGCGCAGTCAGACGGAGCAGACGGTCACCCTCGTGGTGGGGCAGGACCCGGCCCAGGCCGCCCCGGGCAAGCATGCGGTGGAGCGCGGGCACGTGGACATCGCCACGGTCGCCGGCAACGACAACACGCAGCTGACCCTGCGCACGGATGACGAGGGCGACCTGGATCCCGCGGGCACGGTGGTTGTGGTGCCGTCGAAGACGCTGCAGCCGATCCCGCCGCAGCGCGAGTTCCGCTTCTTGGGCGACCCGGGCGAGGAGACGTACCTGCTGCCGCAGGCGGTGCTGGGCCGGCACGTCCACGGCGAGCTGGACCCGCACATTTGGCACGACCCGGCGGCGATGGACGCGGTGGTCCAGGTGGTGCGCGACGAGCTGTCCGCGGTAGACCCCCGCCACGCCCGCGTCTTCGCCGAGAACGCCGAGCGCTACCGCGCCGAGCTGAAGCAGGCGGCGGCGGAGGTGCGCGAGCAGTTCGACCAGATCCCGGAAGCGAACCGCAACCTGGTCACCACCCACCACGGCTACGCCTACCTGGCGCGCGCCTACGGCCTGCGCGTGGCGGGGTTTGTCACCCCGAACCCGAGCGTGGAGCCGAGCCCGCGCGACCTGATGACGCTGTCGCGCACGCTGGACAACTTGGGCGTGCCGGCGGTGTTCGTCGAGCACGGCAACGAAGACGAAACGCCCGTTTTGAACGAAACCGCCGCCTCGCACGGGGTTGAGGTGTGCCCGATCTGGGGCGACACCTTGGACCCGCCGGGGGAGGGGCCTGCGCAGACGTATGTGGATCTGGTGCGGGCCAATGGGGCGTCGATAAGCAAATGTTTGAAAGGACAACCATGAAGATTCCCGCCATTATCACCGCCGCAATGATCGCGGCCGCACCCGTCGCTGCCGCCCAGGTACCGGACAACGACCCGGCGTTGCAGCAGGTCGTCGGCGCCGACGAGCAGGTCGCCCCGCTGGGCGAGCACGCCGTCATCGACGCCGGCCACGCGGACCTGGGCCCCGTCTTTGCCGACGGGAAAATGCAGTTCCTGGTGCGCGACGACACGCAGGACACGCCCGTGTGGCGCCACCTCGAGGACGTGGTCTTCGCCGTCGGCGACGGCGCGAAGCAGACCCTGCCGGAGACCGACCAGTTCGCGTTCACCGGCGCGAAGCCGGGGGCCGAGGTGTGGGTGATCCCGCAGACCGAGGTTGCCGGCGTGCCGTGGCTGGGGTGGAACTCGCAGGCGCCGTCGCTTCTGGAACGCTCCGCCAACGGGATGAGCCTGGAGTTCGGCGGGCACGAAGGCCCGGGCCAGTTCTCCCTGTTTGTCCAGCCCGGCGGGTTCCACGAGCCGCAGCAGCTGTGGAACGAGCAGGAGCCCGGCACGCAGTCGATGTGGGTGGAGCCGAACACGCACACCCACGCCAACTGGGTGTTCACCGAGCCGGGCGCGCACCTTATCGGCGTGCGCGCCAAGGTGGAGGACCAAGACGGCACGGTGCACGAGGACGAGCAGGTCGTGCGCATTGCCGTGGGCGTGGACCCGGCGGAAGCGGCGGATGCCCAGTTCGGCGAGTTCAGGGCTGAGGGGCAGGCCGGCGCGGAGCAGCAGAACAACGGCCTGAAAATCGGACTGCTGGCGGGTGCGGGCGTGCTGCTTCTCGCCTTGATTGCGCTGTTTGTTGTGCGGGGCCGCCGATGAGAAGGATTGAGGTGCGCGACCTGGCGGTGTCGTATCCGGGCCGCGACGTGTTCCGCGGGGTGGACCTCACGCTGCGCGGCGGCGAGTTCGTCGGCCTGCTCGGGCCCAACGGCGCGGGCAAGACCACCCTCATGCGTGCGGTGCTAGGCCTTATCCCCGCGGACGCCGGGACGGTCTCCGCTGGCAGGCGCCCGGTGCGCAAGGTGGTGGGGTACGTGCCGCAGGCGCACAACGTGGCCTGGGATTTCCCCATCGACGTCTACGACGCCACGCTCAACGCCACCCTGGGCCAGCGCCCGTGGTGGCACCGCGCTGGCGAGCGCGAGCACCGCGCCGCCGAGCGAGCTTTGGCGATGGTCAACCTGACCGACCTGGCCGCGCGCCCAATCCACGACCTGTCCGGCGGCCAGCGCCAGCGTGTGCTCATCGCGCGCGCCCTGGTGCGGCGGCCGGGCATGCTGCTTCTCGACGAACCGTTTACCGGCCTGGACATCCCCACCACCGAGCACCTGCTGCGGCTGTTCCGCCGCCTGGTGGACCGGGGGCTCGGCGTGGTCATGTCCACCCACAACATCGCCGAGGCCATCGATTCCTGCGACCGCTTGGTGCTGTTCAACCGCGGTGTTGTCGCCGATGCCGCGACGCATGAGCTTAACGACGACGCCCCGTGGACCCGCACCTTCTCCGTCGACGAGGATTCGCCGTGGCTGCGCGGCGTGCGAGCGCATTTGGAGGCTACCCGTGCCTGAGATTTCGTTTCTGCAATTCCTGGCCGACATGGCCAACCCCCAGCTGGCGTTTCTGCCGCGCGCGCTGGCGGCCGCGGTAATCGCGGCGGTGCTGTGCGCGGTGGTGGGCTGTTTCGTGGTGCTGCGCGGCATGGCCTTTATCGGCGACGCGGTGGCTCACGCCGTCTTCCCCGGCATCGCGGTGGCGTTTGCCTGGCAGGTCTCCGTGCTGCTGGGCGGGGCGGTGGCCGGCGCGATCGTCGCGGTGCTGATCGCGGTGATGTCGCAGCGGCGCACCATTAAAGAGGACTCGGTGATCGGCATCGTGTTCACCGCCGCGTTCGCCTTCGGCCTGGTCGTGATCTCCCGTGCGGAGGGCTACACCGCCTCCGTCAGCTCGTTTTTGTTCGGCTCGCTGACGGGCGTCAGCTCCGCCACGCTGGCCGTCCACGCCGTCGCCGGCGCGCTAATCGTGGCCGTGGTGGTGGCGCTTCGCCCGTGGCTCACAGCGGTGGCACTGGACCGGGAGACCGCCCGCGCGATGAACCTGCCGGTCGCCGCGCTGGATCTGGCGCTGTACCTGTGCGTGACCTTCGCGGTGGTGCTGGCGGTGCAGACGGTGGGCAATATCCTGGTGGTAGCGCTGCTGATCACCCCGGCCGCCGCGGCGCGGCTGTTCACGGACAAGCTGGGCATGATGATGTGTATCGCCGCCGCGTTCGGCGTGGCCGGCAGCGTGGCGGGGGTATGGCTGGCGTGGTCCTACGACTCGCCCACGGGCGCGACCATCGTTTTGGCCGTGACCGCCATCTTCGCGCTGAGCTGGCTGTTCGCCCCGAAGCGCGGTGCGCTGGCCGGCTGGATTCAGGGGGTGCAACGGTGAAGCGATTCGTCGCAGCAGCAGCCGCAGCGGTGCTCACGCTCGCGGCCGCACCGCTTGCGCAGGCCTCGGAGCACAACCCCGGCGACCCGGGCCACAGCGTGGAACTGGGGAAGATCGACCACCCGTGCGCCGGGCGCAAACTGCTCTACCACTCCCACAACGACGCGCTCTACGGCACCTACAAAAACGACAAGCTCACCGTGATGGCGGTGGACGGCCAGCAGGTCACCGACCAAGAAAAGGTCTGCTTCCGCCTCGCCCCGGACGCCGACGCCGACGGCAACGACGTGTCCACCTTGACCATGCCGGAGGACGGATCCCTGGACTTCCTCGGCGAGCCCGGCAGCACCGTGTGGGCCGCGCCGCAGTCCGCGGACTGGACCGACAGCTGGCGGCCCATCTGGTCTGGCCTGGGCGCCTTCGACCCCGCGCACGAGGCGGGCGAGATCCCGGATAACTTCGTCGACGACGTCATGCACTTCGACCTGGTGGACATGGACGGCCCCGGGGATGTCAACGTGTTTTTCTCCTCGCGCGTGGGCGACCCGGAGCGGCTGTTTAGCTCCGCTGACGAGGACATGCGCACTATCACCTACGACGTCGGCGGCCACGGCCACTTCACCTGGACGTTCTCTGAACCGGGCATCTACGAAATGACCTGGCAGGGCCGCGCCGAGCTCGACGGCGGCGGCACGGAGCGCTCGGAGCCGGTGACCCAGTACTGGCTCGTCGGCGACGACGCCACCGTCGGCCTGCCCGAGGGCACCACAACCGACCTGCGCACCCCCAACACCACGGAGGAAACCACCAGCCCGAGCGCAAGCTCCTCCACGCGCGCCACACCCGCGCCGCGCCCGAAACCCTCGCCGAGCACGCGTGCCACGCCTGCGCCGCGTCCTACGACACCGGCGGAAACAACGCCGACGAGCACCGGGGCCGCCGCGGCCGAGGACCGGCGCAAGCTCATTGAGGCCGGGCATATGGATATGGCGTTGGTGGCCGAAGGGTCGTCGATAGGCGCAGTGCTCATCGACGACTCCGACCCCCACAACCAGGCCAAACGCGAATCCGGCAGCTTCATTTTCGCCGTGCCAGACGCGGCCAAAAAGACGCTGCCGGAAGGCGCGCGCGAAAGCTTCCCGGAGCCGCCTGAGGCGATGTGGATCCTGCCGCAGGCGCAGGAGAAGAACCTGCCTTGGCTGGGCTTTTCCACCACCCGGGTGGGCGCCGACGCGCTGGCGCAAGGTTCGAAGGTCACAGTGTCCATGCGCGACGTGTCCGGGCCCGGGCGCATCTACACCTGGCACGAGGACCTGCGGGGCTTGCGCGTGGAGCTGGACTCCGGCGACGCCTCCAAGCAACTTGAGTACCCGGTCAACGCGCACGACCACCAGGGTTTCGGGTTCACCGAGCCCGGCGTTTACGCCGCCACGTTCACCTTCGCCGGAACGTCCGCCTCCGGCGAGGACTTCTCCGAGGACCTGGTGGCCACCTTCGCCGTGGGCGACGAGGCCGTCACGGCCGCGCGCGAGGGCCGCCTCGGCGACGCAGGCGCTTCCGGGGCCGGTGCCGGCAAGGGCAAGCTCACGCTGCCGGGCGCGCTCGCGGAAGGCATCCGCTCGCTGGAAAAAGAGCTGAAGAAGGCCGGCGACACGCTCGCGCCGCTCGCACGCAAGAAGGACAACAGCGGCGACGGCGGCAGCGGCGCGAAGTCGGGGGCAGTGTCGAGCTCGGCCGCGGCACCGGCAGCACCGCCGAAACAGCCCCAATCGGCCGGCGCGCAACCCGCCGCGCAGCCAGCGCCGGCACCCGCTGCGCAACCCGCGCCCGCGCAGCCGCAGCCCCAGCGCGCGTCGAGCAACAACCGCGCCAGCATCTCCTCCGACAAGCAAAGCACCCGCCGTGCCAGCAGGTCGAAGACCGGGGAGGACACCAAGACCGCCAAGCCCGCGGTAACGACCAAGGCGAAAGCACCGTCCGAAGTGTCTTCGGCGACAACCGGTAGTGCAGGCGCGTCCGAGACCTACGCCGCCCGGCCGAATCCCGCAGGCGGAAACGGCACGGGGATCCACTCGTCGCTGGACGCCGCCGGCGCGCAGCCGGAGGGTCAGGCCGCGGACACGTCGCCGATCGCGGGCGGGTTCTGGGCTGTCTCTTATACACATCTCCGAGCCCACGAGACAAGAGGCAATCTCG
>ERZ1030898.26-NODE-26-length-39638-cov-27.660915_pt1 | contig 39638 bp, 35 predicted proteins | sample MGYA00517298_ERZ1030898 | MGnify/ENA primary metagenome ERZ1030898 (study PRJEB33718, sample SAMN03159684) | human skin metagenome | collected 2014-05-20 | study: EMG produced TPA metagenomics assembly of the PRJNA266117 data set (Human skin bacterial metagenome... | reverse complement strand
GTCATGAACAAAACCTCCTACGGTTCGTCGTTCACAACCACTCTGGCACTAAGGGATTCCGCCGCGAAGTGTCGGGGAGGGAGGCGGGGCTCCGTCCGGCCGGGCCGTGAACCATTTTGCCTGGTCACTTTTGCGACCTGGGGAAAGTGAATAAATCTACGGCCAAAAGTAGATTTGTTCACAACGGGGCCCGCAGACCAACTGGGTCCGCACAGCTAGCTCGGTGAACTGTTGCAAGGGGCAGAGAGCTTTCGCCAAAACCGGCCGAATTGGTCATAACCAGTTGTATAGTGGTGGTGGACACAGTTCCTACTACCTCAAGGGAGGACGCAGATGACGTCTGCAGACCGTAACCCGATCCAAGAGACGCTGAGCCCGGAAGCCCAGGTCACCATCACCGGGCGAAACGTCGAGGTCCCAGAGCATTTCCAGGAACGAGTGAACGGCAAGCTGGCCAAGATTGAAAAGCTTGACCCGACGCTGAAGTCGTTCCATGTGGAGCTGAAGCACGAGAAGAACCCGCGCCGCGAGTCGGAGGCGGAGCGCATCCAGATCACCGCCACCGGCTCCGGCCACCTGGCCCGCGCTGAGGCGAAGGAGGAGAACTTCTACGCCGCGCTCGAGGCAGCGGTGGACAAGCTGGAACGCTCGCTGCGCAAGGTCAAGGCACGCCGCAACATCGCGATGTCCGGCCACCGCGCTCCGAAGAGCACCGGCGTGCTGGCCGCGGAGATGGAGGCGGACGCGAAGGCAGAGCAGGAGCGCGCCGCGAACGAAGCTGACAAGTACGACGTGGACCCGTACGCGGACCAGGTCGAGGACGTCGTCCCGGGCCAGATTGTGCGCTCCAAGGTGCACTCCAACGCCCCGCGCAGCGTGGACGACGCGCTCAGCGAGATGGAGCTGGTGGGCCACGACTTCTACCTCTTCGTCAATGAGGAGACCAACCGTCCGGCAGTGGTGTACCGCCGCCACGCGTTCGATTACGGCTTGATCGAGCTCGCCCCGGAGGGGGACGCGGAGTAACCGCAGCTCAAGCTAGTAAACCCCGCCCCGGCTCAGTTCTGTTTATGGTTCTGGGCTGGGGCGGGGTTCGTCGATAGGCAATTGTGCCTATGGGGTTGTCTATACCCCGGGAGGCGTGCGTACAATGGCCGGTTGTATCACCTTGGCCCTGTCAACCCATCAGTAAAGGACTTTGCACACGTGTTTGGACTGTCGAAGCTGCTCCGTGCCGGTGAGGGGCGCACCGTAAAGCGCCTTGCCAAGATCGCCGATCAGGTCATGGCGCTCGACGACGAGTACGCCGCGCTGACCGACGAGGAGCTCAAGGCCAAGACCGCCGAGTTCAAGGAAAAGATCGCAGACGGCGCGAGCCTGGACGACATCCTGCTCGACGCGTTCGCCACCGCCCGCGAAGCCTCCTGGCGCGTGCTCGGCCAGAAGCACTTCAAGGTGCAGATCATGGGCGGCGCCGCCCTGCACTTCGGCAACGTCGCCGAGATGAAGACCGGTGAAGGCAAGACCCTGACGTCTGTGCTGCCGGCGTACCTCAACGCCCTGTCCGGCAAGGGCGTGCACGTGGTTACCGTCAACGACTACCTGGCTAAGCGCGACGCCGAGATGATGGGCCGCGTCCACCACTTCCTGGGCCTTGAGGTGGGCGTGATCCTGTCTGACATGCGCCCGGCCGAGCGCAAGAAGGCCTACGACGCCGACATCACTTACGGCACCAACAACGAGCTCGGCTTCGACTACCTGCGCGACAACATGACGCGCTCCGTCGACGACATCGTCCAGCGCGGCCACAACTACGCCATCGTGGATGAGGTGGACTCCATCCTCATCGACGAGGCGCGTACCCCGCTGATCATCTCCGGCCCGGTGGACGGCTCCAGCCAGTTCTACAACGTGTTCGCGCAGCTCGCGCCGCGCATGCGCGAGGGCATCCACTACGAAGTGGATCAGCGCAAGCGCACCGTGGGCATCTCCGAGGAGGGCGTGGAGTTCGTCGAGGACCAGCTGGGCATTGACAACCTCTACGCCCCGGAGCACTCGCAGCTGGTCAGCTACCTCAACAACGCCATCAAGGCGAAGGAGCTGTTCGAGCGCGACAAGGACTACATCATCCGCCAGGGCGAGGTGATGATCGTGGACGGCTTCACCGGCCGCGTGCTGGCGGGCCGCCGCTACAACGAGGGCATGCACCAGGCCATTGAGGCCAAGGAGCAGGTGGAGATCAAAAACGAGAACCAGACCCTGGCCACGGTGACCCTGCAGAACTACTTCCGTCTCTACGACAAGCTGTCCGGCATGACCGGTACCGCCGAAACTGAGGCGGCGGAGCTGCACCAGATTTACAAGATGGACGTCGTCCAGATCCCGCCGAACCGCCCGAACCAGCGCGCGGACCGCGACGACTTGATCTACAAGACCCAGGAGGCGAAGTTCGCCGCCGTGGCGGAGGACATCGCGGAGCACGCGGCGAAGGGCCAGCCGGTGCTGGTGGGCACCACCTCGGTGGAGCGCTCCGAGTACCTGTCGCAGCTGCTCACCCGCAAGGGCGTGGAGCACAACGTGCTCAACGCGAAGTACCACGAGGAAGAGGGCCGCATCATCGCCGAGGCCGGCCTGCCGGGCAAGGTGACCGTGTCCACCAACATGGCCGGCCGCGGCACCGACATCGTGCTCGGCGGCAACCCGGAGATCCTTCTGGACGCGAAGCTGCAGGCCCAGGGCCTGGATCCGCTGGAGGATTCGGAGCGCTACCAGGAGGCCTGGGACGAGCAGCTCCCGGCTGCCAAGGAGCGTTCGCAGCAGCTTGGCGACGAGGTGCGCGAGGCCGGCGGCCTGTACGTCATCGGCACCGAGCGCCACGAATCGCGCCGCATTGACAACCAGCTGCGCGGCCGCTCCGGCCGCCAGGGTGATCCGGGCGAGTCCCGCTTCTACCTGTCCATGCGCGACGAGCTGATGGTGCGCTTCGTGGGCCAGTCCATGGAGAACATGATGAACCGTCTCAACGTGCCGGACGATGTGCCGATTGAGGCGAAGATGGTCTCCAACGCGATTAAGGGCGCGCAGTCCCAGGTGGAGAACCAGAACTTCGAGATGCGCAAGAACGTGCTCAAGTACGACGAGGTGCTCAACGAGCAGCGCAAGGTGGTCTACCGCGAGCGCCAGGAGATCCTGGGCTCGAAGGACATCGCCGGCCAGGTGCGCCGCATGATCGATTCCACCATCGGCGCCTACGTCGACGGCGCGACCGCAGAGGGCTACGTGGAGGATTGGGACCTCGACGGCCTGTGGAACGCGCTGGATTCCCTGTACGGCCCGACGGTCAGCGCGCAGGAGCTCATCGACGGCGACGAGTACGGCCGCGCCGGTGAGCTCACCTCGGAGCAGCTGCGTCAGGCGCTGCTCGACGACGCGAACGCCCAGTACAACAAGCTGGAGGAAAACGTGGCGTCGATTGGCGGCGAGGAGCAGATGCGCAACTTGGAGCGCATGGTGATCCTGCCGATCATCGACACGAAGTGGCGCGAGCACCTTTACGAGATGGACTACCTCAAGGAGGGCATCGGCCTGCGCGCGATGGCGCAGCGCGACCCGCTGGTGGAGTACCAGAAGGAGGGCGGCGACATGTTCAACGCGATGAACGAGGCCGTCCAGGAGGAGACGGTGCGCCAGCTGTTCACCATGCGCAAGCAGTTTGAGACGCAGGAGACCGAGCAGGCCGAGGCGGGCGGCTCGACCGTCGTCTAGGCAATTGCTTATCGACGAGCTGCCGCCTCACAGCACCTTGAAGGCAACCAGCTTGCCGTCGCAGATTTTCGCGGCGTAAGCGCGCCTGGTGCCGTCGGTGGTTTCGACGGTGCCGAAGAATTCCCCGCCCTCGCGGGCGTGGCAGGTGACCACCCGGTGCCTGCCCGCCGCGGGGGCGGTGCTCTTGGGCGCGCTTGTCAGGGCCGCGGCGTGCTGCCGGGCGCGGATGTGGGCGCGCACCGCTGGCGCGAAGCGCCACGCCATCATGGACGTGGCCCGGTGTTTGCTCATGGCGGCGTTGAGCGCCTCCGCCACGACCGGCTCCACGTCGGTGGGGGCGCCGGGTGGCACGAACTCGGGCCGTTTCGTGCCGAGGGGCCGGCTGAGTGCGGCGGGCGTCTGGTTTCGCCGGGGCACGAGCACTTGCACGTGCCTGTGCCCTGGGGCGGTGTAGTACATGGCGGGCATCCTCCCTCATAGTCACGCGGGAATGCGTGGTGGAGGGGGACGGGCGTGGTGCGGGGTAGGTAGTATTGTCCACGTTCGCAGCCGCCCGTGTAAAGGGTGTGCTCACTACAGTAGGCATCCGCGACGCAACCAACGAAAGAGGGATCCCGTGCAGGGCTTGATCATCGACTACGCAGGAGTGCTGGACACCGGTGCAGAGGACGAGCAGCGCTGGGAAACCCTCATCGAGGCGGTGAAGGCCAAGGACATCGCCGTGGGCATCCTCTCCAACGAGGAAGGCGAGGGCGAGATGGCGGAAAAGATCCGCGAGTGGGAGTTCGGCGGACTGGTAGATGCCGTGGTGCTCTCCGGCGAGATCGGGGCGGAGAAGCCGGAGCGCGCCGCGTTCCAGGCCGCGGCCGACGCGATCGGCGTGGACCTCAACGACTGCGTGATGATCGACGACGACATCATGAACGTCCGCGCCGCGGTCGAGTACAACATGATCGGCATCCTGCACACCGCCATCGACCGCACCGCGGTGGAGATCCAGTCCCTGTTCGACGTCGAGGGCGAGTTCTAGTGCGCGTTTACATCCCCGCCACCTTCGGCATGCTCGCGGCGCTAGAGGACAACCGCCTGATCCACGCCCGCAACGGCTGGGCGTTCGCCGCCACCGAGGCACTGCACGAGTTTTTCACCTCCGGCGACCAGGAGGAGATCGAGGCCGTGGCGTTCGACGACGCGGCGATGGCATCCATCCGCCTGTTGGCCATCGGCGACGAGGAGCGCCACCCGCACCGCCGCGTGGTGGTCTCCGCGGACGTGCCGGATTCTCAGGCCACCCCGGATCCGGAGATGGGCGAGTCCGTGGTGAAGCTGTCCGCGCCAGTGAACCTCGAGGACATCGCGGCGATCCACGTGGACATCGCGGAGGCCGAGGAAGCCACCGCGAAGGCCATCGAGGTCATCGACGCCGCCGACCTGGGCGACGAAGACGCCGAGCTTGCCGTGGGCGACGCTCAGGACAACTACATGGCGTTCTACGACCCGAGCGAGCTACCGGTCCTCGTCGAGTTGCTTTAGCTCCCAGTCGTTGTTGGAGTGCAGGGCCGCCAAAAGGCCCCGCACCGCGGCGGCCCGGCGGCCGACGGGGGAGTCCGGGTCCAGCTCGTCCCAGGCGCATTCCGGGTCCGCCGGGGGACCCAAGTGCGTGCAGCCGCGGGGGCAGCGCTGCGCCGCCTCTTCTAGGTCCGGGAAGACGTCCACGATTTCTTCGGGGGAGACGTGCGCCAGGCCGAAGGAGCGGATGCCGGGGGTGTCGATGATCCAGCCGCCGCCGGGCACCTCGAGGGCCACGGACTGGGTGGAGGTGTGCCGGCCCTTGCCTACGCCGGAGACCTCGCCGGTTTCGCGGTCCGCGTCCGGCACGATGCGGTTGACCAGGGTGGACTTGCCCACACCGGAGTGGCCGATAAGGGCGGAGACGTGACCGTCGATAAGCTTTAGCAGCTGCTCCACGCCGTCCTCGACGCCGGTGCGCAACACCTCCACTCCCATGGCCTCGAGCTCGCGCTCGAAGTCGGTAGGGTCCGCCAGGTCGGTCTTGGTCACGCACACCACCGGGGTCACGCCGCCGACGAAGGCGGCGATTAGGGCGCGCTCGACAAAGCCGGTGCGCGGCGGCGGGTCGGCGGCCGCGACCACGATGAGCATCAGCTGCGCGTTGGCGACGATGATGCGCTCGTAGGGGTCCGTGTCGTCCGCTGTGCGGCGCAGCACCGAGCTGCGCTCCTCGCGCTTGACGATGCGGGCGAGGGTGTCTTTCGCGCCCGAGGTGTCGCCGACCACGCCGACGCGGTCGCCCACCTCGATGGAGGTGCGCTTCAGCTCGCGGGCGCGGGTGCACTGCAGGCGGGTGCCGGCATCATCGAGCACCACGCCCCAGCGGCCGCGGTCCTTGGCCACGACGAGGCCGAACTCGGCGTCGTCGTGCGTGGGGCGGTTCTTCGAGCGCGGGCGCGAGCCTTTGCCGGGGCGCACGCGCACATCGGACTCGTCGTAGTCGGCGAAGCTGCGGCCCATTACTGCGCCACCACCTCCGCCCACATGTCGGCGAACCCGGGCAGCGTCTTGGCGGTGGTCTCGATGTTTTCCACCTCGACGCCGTCCACCACCAGGCCGATGATGGCGCCGGCGGTGGCCATGCGGTGGTCGTCGTAGGTGTGCCAGGCCCCGCCGCGCATCCGGGCCGGGGTGATGCGCAGGCCGTCGCCGAGCTCCTCGCAGTTGCCGCCCAGCCCGTTGATTTCGCGCGAGAGCGCGGCCAGCCGGTCGGTTTCGTGGCCGCGCAGGTGGGCGATGCCGGTCAGTTCGCTCGGCGTGGTGGCGCAGGCGGCGATGGCGGCGACGGTGGGGGCGAGCTCGCCGATGTCGCTCATGTCGATGCGGATGCCGCGCAGGTTGCCGGCCTCCGAGCCGCGCACGCGCAGGGTGTGGCCGGCGCCGGCGGCCTCCAGCTCCACCTCGCAGCCCATGCGCTCCAGGATGGACTGCATGGTCGCGCCCGGCTGGGTGGTGGTCACCGGCCAGTGCGGGATGCGCACCTCGCCGCCCGTGACCGCCGCGGCGGCCAAGAACGGCGCGGCGTTGGACAGGTCCGGCTCGATCTCCCAGTAGGTGCCGCGGATTTCCTGCGGCTCCACGGACCAGGAGTTGGCGGTGGCGTTGACCTCAACGCCTGCGTGTTCCAGCATCGCCACGGTCATCTCAATGTGCGGCATCGACGGCAGGGTGCCGCCGGTGTGGCGGATCTGCACGCCGCGCTCGAACCGGGGCGCGGCGAGCAGCAGGCCGGAGACGAACTGGGAGGAGCCGGACGCGTCGATTTCCACCGGGCCGCCCTCGGCGCGGCCGGTGCCGTGGACGGTAAACGGCAGCGCGTCGCCCGCCACGGAAACACCCAGGGTACGCAGGGCGTCCAGGATGGTGGTCATGGGGCGTTTGCGGGCGTGGGCGTCGCCGTCGAAAAGCACGGGCCCATCCGCGAACGCCGCGACGGGCGGCACGAACCGCATCACGGTGCCCGCCAGGCCGCAGTCGACCTCGGCGGAGCGCAGCTTGCCCGGGGAGACGCGAATGGTCTCGCCGTCGCGCTCGATGGCGGTGCCCATGGCGCGCAGCGCATCTTCCATCAGGTCCGTGTCGCGCGAGCGCAGCGCGCCGACGATCGTGGACGGGCCGGACGCGAGCGCCGACAAAATGTAGGCGCGGTTGGTCATGGATTTGGACCCGGGCACCTGTTGCGTGTGGGTGATCGGGCTGGGGTGAAACGGCGCAGGCCACATTTCGGTCATGGAAGTCATGATAATGGAGGGCATGTGCGGACGATTCGTTCTTTTCACGTCAGGCGACGACCTCGTTGAGGCAGTGGCGGGCCTTCCCGGTGTCGCGGAAGTTGAAGCCCCGGACGGCACCCCGCCGCCGCGCTACAACATCGCGCCCACCCAGCAGGTGCCGTTGATCAGGGTTGCGGAAAGTGCCGCGCGTATCGACGCCGCGCGGTGGGGTCTGCTTCCCACTTGGAAGAAGGACGAGACCGGACCGCCGCTGTTTAACGCCCGCGGCGAGACGGTGGCCGAGAAGCCTTCCTTCCGCAGCGCGTTCAAGGAGCGGCGCGGGCTGATGGTGCTGGACGGCTACTACGAGTGGAAGCCCACCGAAAACGGCAAGCAGCCCTACTTCGTGCGCCCGAAAGACGGCATGCTGTATGCCGCCGCGCTGTGGGAGACGGGGCTGGACCGCTTATCCACCACGATGGTCACCACGGACGCTGCAGAGAACATGGCGTGGTTGCACCACCGCCTGCCGCTGTTTCTGCGCGAGGACGAGATCCGCACCTGGGTAGACGGCACGCCGGAGGAAGCCCTGGAACTGGTGCACCCCTCCCGCGTGGCGGAGACCCTGGTGTGGAACGAGGCAGCCCAGGAAGTAGGCAACACCAGAAACGACTACGCGGAGCTGATGGGGGATACCACTACGGCGCGCTGATCGGCGCGAACTGCGCCCCGGTCAGCTCTGCCAGGTCGCGCGGGCTGAGCTGCGCGGACAGGCCGCGCTGGCCGGCCGAGACGTTGATGGCGGGGAGGTCGGCCACGGAGGCGTCGATAAGCGTTTTGAGCTTTTGCTTCGTGCCAAGCGGCGAGATGCCGCCGACGACGTAGCCGGTGGCGCGCTGCGCTTTGGCCGGTTCCGCCATCTCCGCGCGCTTCCAGCCGAGCGCTTTCGCCGCGGCCTTTAAAGAGAGGTGCCCGTCCACGGGCACGCAGCAGATGGCCAGCTCGCGCTCGTGGGTGATCACCAGCGTTTTCAGCACCGACGCAGGATCCAGCTCGAGCTCCTCGGCCGCGTGGGTGCCGAAGTGGTCCTGGCTGGGGGAGTAGGTCAGCACCTTGTGCTCGGTGCCCTGCAGTGCGGTCAGTGCGTGTGTCTTCTCTGCCATGGCCACAGGGTAGCGATTGCACATGCTGGCCCTACAATGGCTCACATGCCCGAAACCGAGCCAGACGCAGGCGTGAGCGATGACCTGAAGGCGCGCTTCAACGAGGAAGCGATGCCGCTTTTGGACCAGCTGTACGGCGGCGCGCTGCGCATGACGCGCAACCCGCAGGACGCCGAGGACCTGGTGCAGGAGACCTATTTAAAGGCCTACAAAAACTTCGGCAGTTTCACCCCCGGCACGAACCTCAAGGCGTGGCTGTACCGGATTATGACGAACACGTACATCAACTCCTACCGCAAGAAGCAGCGCCGCCCGCTGGAAACTTCGGCGGACGAGGTGACGGACAACCAGCTCTACACCTCAAGCTCGCACGACTCCACAGGCCTGGAATCTGCGGAGGTGGAGGCACTGAAGTCGATGCCGAACTCCCGCATCTCCGAGGCGCTCAACGCGCTGAACGAGGACTACCGCATGGTGGTCTACTACGCGGACGTGGAGGGGATGGCCTACAAGGAAATCGCGGATGTGATGGAGATTCCCATCGGCACCGTGATGAGCCGGCTGCACCGGGGAAGAAAACAGCTCCGCGGGATGTTGAAAGACGTGGCGAAGGAACGCGGTATCGGTCTCGACCATGCTGACATGGCAGATGCCGCCGGTAAGCAGGACGCGAAGGAGAAGTAATGTCCACTGGGCACACCCACACCGACGCTCACGGCTGCGAGGCCACTCACCGCTTGCTGTGCGAGCTGTTCGACGCAGACACCGCCCCTGAGCGCCGCGAGGAGATCAAGAACGACCTGGCGGCGTGCCCCGAGTGCCTGGCCGTCGCCCGGTCCGAGCGTGACGTGCGCGCCATGGTGCGCGAGTGTTGCGGCCCCGCGAAGGCCCCGGAACCGTTGCGCCAGCGCATCATCGCCTCCATCACCACGGTGAGCTACACCGAAGTTCGCTATAGATAAGGCCTTTGCTTCTCGCCCGCAGCCCGTAGGTTGCGGGCTTTTTTCGTTGTTTGAGGGGCTTTTTGCTTTGCGACGGCTCCCTGCCGCCGCAGAGGGGGTAAAAAACGGGGGTAGTGGGGTTTTCCGGATTGCTGAACAATCTGCGGATCTTTGAACAATCCAGGGGGTTTTTCGGTTTTCTGAGGGAAAAGCCGGGGAAAGCTGAGAGCACATGAATTGTGTAGTCAACCAAAATGTGCAGGTAAATGCGGGATCGGGCTCAAACGTGTTGTGAAACACCTTAAAGTGCATAAAATGCAAACGTGGCGGATTGTTCAACCATCTACGAGCGGTGGCAATTTGATCGTTGAACAATGCTGACGAAACCGCGGATCTCGCGTGCGGATTGATGAACAATCCGCAGGCCACAACGGGTGGAAACGTTGAACAATCCGGAAAGAATGTTCAACGATTTAGGGGATTTTTCAGACTCGCCGCAAGCGTTTTACCAGCGCATATTCGGTGCATAAACTCAGGGTTGTAACAAAGAGAAAAACACCCCCGACATAGCCGGGAACGAAACAAGGAGTCATCGAGATGCGAGCAGCATTCCGAAACACCATCGCCGCAGCAGTTGCCGCCGTCATCGCCGTCTCCGGCGCCAACGTCGCTCACGCACAGCAGGAGGTTGAACTCGCGCCGGTGCTGACCAACACTGCAGCACTGGAAGACTCCGATAAGGACGGGCTGCCGGACATCTGGGAAGAAGAAGGCGTTGTCCTCGCCGACGGCACTGAGATCCCTCTGCCGGACTGGGGCGCAGATCCGAACCGTCCGGACCTGTTTCTGCAGCTGAACTGGATGGCGTCGGAGTACGACACCTTGCAGTGCGACACCCGCGCCGCACGCGAGTGCGCCGAGGCCAACCGCACCAACTACGCACCGTCGAAGCAGGGCCTGGATGATTTGGTGGACCTGTTCGCCAACCACGGCATTAGCCTGCACATCGACGCTGGCGCGCACTACACCAATATCGCCAACTACAGCGATGCCCATGGCGGCGAGACCATTGAATACCGCGATGTCTACTTCGATCCGAGCCGCCACGAGGGCCTCCAGCTCATCGACACCATCAACGAGATGGGCGACCGCGCGAACATCTTCCGCCCCGGCGTGCTGGGTGACCGGGTGCGTGCCGGCTCCAATGTCACCGGCCTGTCGCTGGTGGGAGATAACTCCTTCTACGTTGCCAACCCGGGCGGCATGGCAAACGCGGAGCAGATGCGCAACACCATCCTCCACGAGTTCGGCCACACCTTGGGCCTGCGCCACTGGGGTGCAGCCAAGCATGTCAAGGCCATCGCTGAGGGCTCCCCGATGCAGGCCGGCTACCGCTCGGTGATGAACTACAACCACCAGTTCGACTACTTCAACTACTCCGAGCAGGGCTACTTCGCTGACACCCCGGCAGGCAAGGTATTTGTCCCGGCCGACTGGGATTCGCTGGAGATGGCCAACACCCGCATCGGCGCCTACGCCGAGTCCATCGGTGCCCGCGTCGCCGTCGCCGACAAGGCTGAGGTTGAGGAGATCGAGCAGCCGGAGGAGATCGTCGAGATCGAAAAGCCCGAAGCTGTCGAGGTCGCCAACGATCCCGAGATGGTCGAGCTTGTGCCGGCCGAGGAGATCGCCGACGAGCCGGCCGAGGCAGTCGAGGAGGCTGAGGAGGTCGAGGCTCAGCCGGGCCTCGTCCCCGAGGCGCAGGCTGAAGATCGGGAGGAAGAGGCCAAGGTCGAGGCCAAGGTCGAGGCCAAGGTTCAGGTTAAGGCCGAGGCCAAGGCCAAGCAGGTGGAGAAGGCCGAGGCTGAAGCTCCGAAGCAGGCTGACAACCAGGTCAACATCGCAGCCATCGTCGGCGGTGTCGTCGCAGCCCTGGCGGCCCTGGGCATCGGCGCTGGCATCATGGCAATGCTCTAAAGGCTAAGGGCGGACGGTAGGCAGCAACCAACAAGCGGGCCCTTCCCGAAATGGGAAGGGCCCGCTTGTAACTTCGTTTACCGCGCTTTAAGAGTTAGGGCGCTTACCGCGGTTAGCGCTCTTCTTGCGACGGTCCTTGCGCTTGCGACCACGCTTGCTCATGGGGGCCTCCTTTGGATATGGGTACCGGTTACAGATGTTCCACTGTATAACCCTGCAATGCTGGCAGGGTAATCCGGCGGAGTTTTATGGTCTTATGCCGACAGGCGAGCGCGGTTGCGGGCGCGGGCCTTGTTGCGGCGCTTGAGCGCGCGACGCTCCTCCTCGGACAGGCCGCCCCAGACGCCGGCGTCCTGGCCGGTCTCCAGAGCCCACTTCAGGCACTGGGAGGTGACGGGGCAGCGGTGGCACACCAGCTTCGCCTGTGCGATCTGGCTCAGGGCCGGGCCGGAGTTGCCGACGGGGAAGAACAGTTCCGGGTCCTCGTCGCGGCAAATTGCTTCGTGGCGCCAATCCATGATGATTCTCCTTTAGGTCGTGTGTGGTTATCCATGTGCAATTACGTGCGCACCACAAACACCCGCATTTCGGCGGATGCGTTGCAAACGAAGTTTGATTCCTGGCACCGGGCGGAGCTTCCCGTTGGATGCGGGACCCGTCTTCCGGTTTACCGGGCGTTAACCCTGTGGTGGCTTAGGGTTAAGGGCTGTTTAACCAGCCCGTTGTTTTTGCTACCCGGAAATAATGGCATGTTCACCTACACCGCGCTAGGGGTGTACGCCAAATTGTGACGGGAATCATAGAACTAAACGCTATTTTTGTTGGACTGGGGTAGGGGCGGGGTGTGTCTGGAGGACGTCGATAAGCTTAATGACCTGCTGAAATATCCTTCCTTTGCGAGATAGATCACCGTCAAATCGCGCAACACGAATGGGAGCGCTGAGTAGTGGGGCCTAGACTGCTTCAATGTGGAAACCAACAACAACCCCGCCCCGAATAGGTCCGAAGTTGCGCATGGAACCGTGCCAGCAGTGATGCGTTTCAGCGCAGTGGTGGTGCTTCTGCAATGCGCCGCGATGTTCATCTACGCGGCCTCTTTGATCGTCTCCCAGTTCACCGAGCACACCTCGACACTCGAGTCGCAGTCCCCGGCCGCGAACTACGTCAACATCGGCACCGCGACGTTCCTTGCGATCATCTTCGGCTACATCGCCTACGCCGCGGTGAGCACGCTGAAAGGCAACCCCCGCGCCACCGGCGCGATCGTGCTGGTGGAAGCGATCCTGGCTGGCGTGGCGGTGTACATGTTCCGCGGCGGCGTGCCGTTTCTAGGTGCCGCGACGCTGGCGTCCGCGGTGCTCGCGCTCATCGGCATCTTCCACCCGGCCACACGCGAGTACAACGAGGCGCGCTACGCGCAACGCAAAGCGCGGCGCTCTCAGTAATGCGCCGCGCTAGGGGGTAAGGGCTAGAGGGGAAGGCCGTTTGTTTAGGTGTTGGCCTTCAACACAACAACTTCGTCGCCGCGCTTTTCCACGACGGTGGCGCCGGCAGACGAGATGTGCACCGGACCGCTGTAGCCGCCGCGGTCGACCGGGATGATCTTGTCCACGGCGTTTTTGTCCCAATCCACCACGGCAATGCCACTGTCGGAGGCGTAGAGCAGCTTCTCGCCGGCGGAGAAACCGGTGCCCAGCGCGCCCTGGAACACTCCCGTGACGGCGAGCGCCGAGGGCTCCATCAGTAGCAGGGAGTTGTTCTCCCAGTAGGTCATGTGGTGCGGCAGGTCGGCCACAGGCAGGTTCTTCACAATGCCGTCCGGGCCGAGTTCCGGGCTATCCATCTGTGGCACCGACGAGGAACTGATGTTGGTGCCTTCCGTGTTGTAGCCGCGCACCTCGGAAGAGGTCGGGTCGTAGACTGCGGCTGCGTCCTGAGAGACGGACACTAGGTACGCGTCCGGACTGATTTCCACGTTGGCGAGAACCTCGGGCTTGCGTGAATCCTCCGGCGTGGCCTCCTGCAAGCGCAAAAACGCGCCGTCGTCACAGATTTCAGTGACGGCAACAAGCTCGGTGCGGGTCAGCGCAGAGGTGATGGTGCACTCGTTGGGCTGCATGTCCGGCTCTTGCTTCGCCTCCACAAAACCGTATTCCACGGTGCGCACCAGGTCGGAGCGCCACACCTCGGCGCGCTGGGAGCTGGCGTAGCCCACCCGGTCGTTCGACGCCAGGCGCACCACATTCTCCGGCGCGATGGCTGAGCGAGTGCCGGCGTACTTGCCGGTCTTCGCGTCAATGGCAACCACGTCGCCGCAACCGGCGTTGTCGCGGTAGGTCGCCACAACCTTGCCCCAGGCCTGGTCCACCAAACACAGCTCGTTGGGGCGCTCGTACGTCCACACGGTCTCACCCTCCGGGGTAGTGGCGGTGAGCGTGTTGTCGTTGTACGTGATCACCATGCCGCTGGCCACCAACGGCTGGTCGCGTCCGGACGTGTCGGTCAGGGAAAACCCTTCGCTGAAGGACTTCGGCACCACGGCAAGCTGGCCGTAGTCCTGCTGTTCCTCTTCAGCGGCGACCAGGTGCGCGTCGCGCGCGGGAGCGGTGAAAAAGGCGGTGCCCAGCAGCAGCGCTGAGACACCTGCGATCACTCCGGTAGCGATCAGGTCGCCGCGGGTGCGACGCAGGGGAGCATTCATCGCCGTTTCCTTCCTGGGGTTCGTGCTGGACGTGCCCCGAGCACTTTACGCGGGCGGCCCACCCGCGCCGCAGCCGAGTCCGGGATGTCCAGCGCCTCGTGCAGCTCCGGGGAAGTGGAAAACCACTCGGGCAGCTCGCGGGCACCGAGCGACAGCTCGTCGTTAATTGCTTCCCACTTGCGGACCTCGTCGTAGCCCACCAGTGTCACGGCAGTGCCTTTCTTGCCGGCGCGGCCGGTGCGGCCGATGCGGTGCACGTACGTCATCGGGTCATCCGGCGTCTGGAAGTTGATTACGTGGGTGACGTCTTCGACATCGATGCCGCGGGCGGCGACGTCGGTTGCGACGAGGATGTCGGCCGAGCTGCGTCGAAAAGCATCGAGCGCCGCCTCGCGAGCACGCTGTCCCAGATCGCCGTGGACCGCGGCGACGGTGAAGCCGCGCTTCGCGAGATCCTCCGCAAGCTCCGCGGCGGAGCGCTTCGTGCGAGCGAAGATGATGGTGCGCCCGCGGCCGCGGGCCTGGAGGATGCGCGCGACCACCTCCGGCTTATCCATGCGGTGGGATTTCAGCGTCACCTGACGGGTGGTGTCGTGGGTGCGCGGCGCATCGGCGGACTCGGCGCGGATGTGCACCGGCTTATGCATCTTCGCTCGCGCCAGTGTCAGAATCTGGCCGGGCATGGTGGCGGAAAACAGCATCGTCTGCGAGTCATCGCGCACCGCCGCCCAGAGCTTCTCGATGTCGGGCAAAAAGCCCATGTCGAGCATCTCGTCCGCCTCATCGAGCACCAGGATTGCGACGTGGGAAAGGTCGAGATCGCCGCGCTCGTGCAAGTCGATCAGGCGCCCGGGCGTGCCGACGACAACGTCCACGCCCCCTTTCAGCGCCGCAATCTGGTCCTCGTACGGACGGCCGCCGTAGATCGTGGTCACGCGCACCGGCGTCTGGGAAGCGGCGAAGGCGAGGTCGTCGCCGACCTGCACTGCCAGCTCGCGGGTGGGCACCACGACCAGGGCGCGCGGGGTGCCGTCAAGCTCGTCGATGTCCGCGTCGTCAAAAACGCGGTCTAAAAGCGGGACACCGAAACCGAACGTCTTGCCCATGCCGGTGCGGGCCTGGCCGATGATTTCCCGGCCCGCCAGCGCGCGGGGCAGCGTGAGCTCCTGGATGGAAAAGGGGCGCACTATGCCGCGCTGCGCCAGCGCATCGGTGATTTCGGCGGCGACGCCCAGCTGAGCAAACGTCGGCGGCAGCGATTTTTCGCCGGCCGGGGCGCCAGTTGAGGCGCGGTCGTGTTCACTCTCAGCTGAATAGGGCACGCGTTTATCTTAACTACAGGCCGTTACAATGGCGCCATGGATATCAAGATCGGTCTTGCAGACAGCCCCCGCGAACTGACGATCAAGCTGCCGGAGGGCCAGGACGACATTATCGCCACCGTTGAGCAGGCTATTGACGGCGGCCAGGCCACCTTGAAGGTGGAGGACGACAAGGGCCGCGTTTACCTCATCCGCACCGACCGCATTGTGTACGTGGAGCAGGGTACTGCCGCAGCCCGATCCGTCGGGTTCATGCGCTAAATTACGCATTTATGGCACAACGGCACGGCGCACATGAGCGGGACGCCCGCGGCGGCTCCACCGGGGGCGGCCACGGGGCGCACCGCCGCCCTGGTGATGGCGAATTCGGCGCCCGTGAAACCGGCGACGATGATTTCGGCGACTGGTTCGATAGCTGGGATCTCGAACCCGAGGATGCAGAGCCCGCGCGCCCGCGCCGCCGCCGCCGTGACGAAAAGCGCACACGCAAAAGCGCCAAGCTTCACGGTGCCTCATGGGGCCCCAAAACCTCCTCGAAGCACGCCCAAGCTGGTGATGGCAAGCTCGCCGCGTTTGCGCAGGAGTACGGCTGGCGTGCCTACGCCATCCCCGTGCTGGCCGTGATCACGGTCTTTGTGCTGATCAACATGTTCCAAAACCCGGAGGACCTGGCCGTTGGTTCCACCGCCTCCTCTGCTGAGGAGGAAGAATCCGCAGCGTCTTCGCCCGCGCAGCGCGAGGAAGACCCGGACGGCGGCGTGAAGCCGCTGGAGCCGGCGAAGATCGCCGAAGGCGAGTTTGACCCGCACGATCTGCCGCCGGGCGGGCCGTACACAACCACCGGAGCCGGCACCTTCTACGAAGTGGGTGCTCCAGGCATGACCGCAGGCGAAGGTACCGAGCTGGTGGTGCGCTTCGCCGTGGAGGTCGAGCACGGCATCGACACCTCGGGCTACGGCGGGGATGAAGCGTTTGCGCACATGGTTGACGCGACGTTGAGCGATCCGCGCGGTTGGATCAATGACCCACGCTTCCGCTTCGAGCACGTTAGCGTCAACGACAACCCGTCGCTGAAAATCCGTCTGACATCGCTGGACACCACCGCGGAGCTGTGCGGCGTGCAGATCGGCACCGAGACCAGCTGCCGCACCCGCATCACCGGCGAGGACACGGTGCTGCTCAACGAGTCGCGCTGGGTGCGCGGCGCCGTGCCGTTCCAGGGTGATCTGGGCAGCTACCGCCAGTACCTGATCAACCACGAGGTGGGCCACGCCGTGGGCTTCGCGGAGCACGTTCCGTGCCCGGAGCCGAACGCGCTGGCGCCGGTCATGATGCAGCAGACCTTAAGCCTGAACAATGCGCAGTTGCGGGAGTTGAGCCCGGAGGACAATTACCCGGACAACCCGGACACCTGCCGGCCGAACCCGTGGCCCTACCCGCGCCCAGCGGCGCTGTAGGAGGCTGTAGGTGGCAGAGCAAACGGCACAGCAGATCCCCGGACATGTGTTGTCGGCGTTCCAGCTCGACGGCCGGGCAGGCATCCCTTTGGGCCCGGAGTGGGACAACGGCGTCCGCTTCGGCCGGGTGGTGGTCTCAGAGGCCAGCGACACTGCGGCCTGGTCCGGCAAAGCCCGCGATCATGCCGGCGAGTTCGGCGCGGGCATCGCGGTGTCGCGCCCGGTGCGCGCCACTGACGGCCGCCTGGTCGTGGGCGGCTTCAAGGCCAGCGAGTTTGTTGAGGGCCAGGTGCGCGCGCGTATCGACGAAGCCGTGTCCGCCGCCCTGAGCTACGACGAGGCGATGGCCGGGGTTGAAGCGCCGGCGGCGGACCGCGGCGACGCGTTCGCGACGGCAGAGCGCGCGGTGTGGCGCGACTACACGCCGCAGCCAGACGACGTTGTGGCGCACATGGATTTTGCATCCTGCCTGCTCTTTTCCGGGGATATGGTGCCGACGTTGACGGACCTTGTGCCGTCTTCAGGCAAACGCCCCCGAGGTTTCACCGCGGCGCTGGTGATTGTGGACGGGCTGCTAGCTGAGGCCTGCGATGATGCTGTGCTGGACCGGTGGGCGCATGTGCCGGGGCTGCGGGAACTTGCGCGACGGGCGTTGGAATACCGTGTGGCCTGCGCGAGAGCTGCAGGTTCGGACATACGTTCGATAGTTGAGGGGGTTGATCGGGCGCTCGTGTCGGAGTGAGTGACACAATCAACGGCATGACTTCCACCAGACCCTCACCCGTGCCCCCGGCCGCGCTTGAGCCGAAGGCCTACCTCGTGCCGCGCACGCGCCCGGACACAAGGCGCGAATGGCCGGTTGAGCTGCCCCAGCAAGGCCTGTACAAAGTCACGGGCGAGCCGGGCTCCGGGGTGTCGAGCTTCCTGCTGGACACCGCCGCGGCCGCGATGCGAAGGCACGCAGGCAGCGAAGCGGAACACGGCCCGGGCGGGGTGCTAGTGCTCACTGATTCCAAGGAGACCGGCGCGAGGCTGCGCGCGGAGCTGGCGGACACGCTGGCCGCCTCCGGTTTTGTCTCGGACGAGCCGGTGGTGCGCTCCGTGCACTCGCTCGCGTTCGCGCTGGTGCGCCAGCAGATGGACGAGGAGCTGCGGCTGATCTCCGGCGCAGAGCAGGACGCGGTGATCCGCCAGCTGCTGCAGGGCCACGCCGAAGACGGCGGCGGCACCTGGCCCGCGGAGCTGCGGCCGGCCCTGCCCATGGTGGGGTTTGCCCGGCAGTTGAGGGACTTTCTGCTGCGCGCCATCGAGCGTGGCCAGGGCCCGGAGGATCTGGTGGAGCTGGGCCAGCGCCACGGCATTGGCATCTGGTCCGCCTCGGGCGATTTCTTGCGGGAGTATCAGCAGGTGATGGCGCTGTCCGGTGCGCACCGCCTCTCAGCATCCGAGCTGATTGCCGCCGCGTTTGAGGTGGAGCTGCCGCGCACGTGGCACACCGTGATCGTGGACGACGCGCAGCACCTGGCACCGGCATCCGCGGCACTGGTGCAACGGCTGTTGGAACAGGCGGACCTCGGGGTTGTCGGCGGGGACCTGGAGCAATCCGTGTTCCACTTCCGTGGCGCCTCACCGGCATTCTTTGAGGACTTGGGCGTGTTGGACCACGAGGTGATCGACTTAGGCGCCACTCGCAGGACGCCTGCACGATACGCGGCGATCGCAGATTCAAGCGCGGCCGAGCTTTCTCTGGTGGCGGACACACTGCGCCGCGCACACCTGGAAGAGGGCGTGGCCTACCGCGATATGGCTGTGGTGGTGCGCTCCACGCCGCTGTTGGAGCCGATGCGCCGCGCGCTGCTGCGCGCCGGGGTGCCGGTCTCGCTCAACCCCACCGATCTGGTGCTGGGGGAGCAGCGCATCGTCTCCGCGCTGCTGCTCGGCGTGCGCGCGCTGTATGAGGAGCTTTCGGCCACCGAGTGGCGCGACCTGCTGCTCAGCCCCGTCGGCGGCGCAGACCCGGTGACGCTGCGCAGGTTGTTGCGCGGCCTGCGCCGCTGGTCGCCGGAGACCCGCGCGGAGGAAAGCCTGCGCGAGCTGTTGGCCACCCCGGCCGGGCTGCCGGACTTCGGCACCGTGCTCACGGACCGCGAGCTGGACATCCTGCACCGCGTGCGCGACGTGCTGGACGCCGGGCGCAGCGTGCTTGCAGATGGCGGCACGGTGGAGGAAGTGCTGTGGGCGCTCTGGCACGCCACGGGCCTGTCCAACCGGCTGCTGGCGTCTGCGCTGCGGGGTGGCGCGACCGGCTCGCAGGCGGACAGGGACCTCGACGCCGTGATGGCGCTGTTCGACGCCGCCGGCGACCACACGGAGCGCAGGCCCAGCGCCGGCATCGAATCCTTCGTCGCGTCCATCACCGAACAGGAGCTGCCCACCGGCGTGCGCGACCGCCGAAACGCCACCCCGGACGCCGCAGCACTGCTCACCGCTCACGGAGCGGTGGGCCGCGAGTTCCGCCGCGTGGTCGTGGCGGGCGTGCAGGAGCTGACGTGGCCGAGCTTGGGGGAGACCGGGTCGCTGTTCCGCCAGGAAGACCTGGTGGACCTCATCGACAAGGACGTGGACCCCGGCGTGCCCGTCTCCCACATCAACGAGCGGTTGGTGGAGGAGCGCCGCCTGTTCACGGTGGCGACCAGCCGCGCCACGGAGCAGCTGTTGGTCACCGCCGTGGAAAGCGACGACGGCGAGGAGGTGGAGCAGCGCTCGCGTTTCGTGGAGGAGTTCTGCCGCGACTTCAAGGTGCAGCCGCGCGAGGTGCGCATCGCGGGCACGTCTGCGGACGCCGCCCGGATCGTCGGCCAGAGTGCGGGCGCTGCCGCTGAGGCCGAGGACGGAAGCACAGTGGTGCGCGTGCTCGCGCACGACGACCTGATCGCCGAGTTCCGCCGCGTGCTGGTGGACCCTGCATCCACAGAGGCGCAGCGCAGCCAGGCGTCCCGCCAACTCGCGCGCTTGGCGGCCGCCGGCGTGTTGGGCGCGGACCCGGAGCAGTGGTGGACGACCACGGAGCCGTCCACAAGCGAGCCGCTCGAGGTCTCGCCGGCGCTGTCGCCGTCGCGGGTGGAAAAGCTGCTCGCATGCCCCATGCAGGCCGTGCTGGAACGGATGTCCGGCCTGGATGAATCGCTGGACATGATCTACGGCTCCATGGCGCACGCCTACTTCGAAGCGCTGGGCAACGGCATGGACGACGCCGAGGCGCTGGATGCGACCGTGGCGGCGCGCCGGGCCGCGGATAACGCCCCGGATTGGAAGGTCGAGCGCGACATCGCGGACTTTCAGGCCATGCTCGAGCGCACCCACGGCTGGCTCGAGGCCAGCCGCGGGGCGTTTGAACAGGTCGCGGTTGAAGCTGACGTGAACGTCCAGGTCAGCGACAATGTGCGCATCCGCGGCAGGCTGGACCGACTCGAGCGCGACAGCAGCGGTGCCGTGCACATTGTGGACCTGAAAACGGGCGCGTACCCGCCGACCGTGGACGCCACCGCGGACAACCCCCAGCTGGCCACCTACCAGCTGGCGCTGGCGCACGGCGAGTTCGCCGGCGGCAAGGTGGTCACCGCGCGCGACGGCGCGAATGCGCTTTCGGTGGGCGGGGCGGTGCTGGTGTACCCAAACGCCAACAAGACCACGCTGAGCACCCGAGAGCAGGCGGCGAAAACCGGCGAAGAGCTGGACGCGCTCGCCGCCGCGCTCGACGGGCTGCCCGAGGAAACCGCAGGACCGACGTTGCTCGCCGTGGTCGGCCCGCAGTGCGACCGCTGCGCTGTGCGAGCGCTGTGCCCGATCCAGCCGGAAGGAGCGACGATCCACCATGTCTAACCCCACCCCGATGTCTCCCGTGCTGCTGTCGCGCTACCTGGGCCAGCAGTACCCGCCGACAGACCAGCAGGCGGCCGTGATCGGCGCGGAGCCAGGCCCGCTGCTGGTGGTCGCCGGCGCCGGTGCCGGCAAAACCGAAACCATGGCCGCGCGCGTGGTGTGGCTGGTGGCCAACGGTTACGCCCGGCCGGACGAGGTTTTGGGCCTGACGTTTACGCGCAAGGCCGCCCAGGAGATGGGCAAGCGCATCCGGGACCGGCTGGGCTCGCTCGCGGCCAACACCGACCTGGTGCGCCGCCTCGACCCGTCCGGCGAGCTGGCGAAAAACCTGGAGGTGATCGCGCCTTCGGTGTCCACCTACGACTCGTACGCCGGCGAGCTGATCCGCGAATACGGCCTTTTGGTGCCGGTGGAGCCGGACGCCCGGCTGATCACGGACGCGGAGCTGCACGCCATCGCCACCGACGTGGTGGTCAACTACTCCGGCGGGCTGATCACGGAGTTGGGCTCCAACCCGTCGCTGTCCACCGTGGTGGAGGACCTGCTCGCGCTGACCACCGCGATGGGCAACGAGCTGGCCTCACCCGAGTGGGTGCGCGAGCACGCGCACGACTTCCTCGCAGAAACCGAGTCGTACCCCATGGCCCCGCGCGCCCGCGTGGAGTTCACCAAGGTGCTCACGAACTGGCGCTCCAAGCAGGAAATGCGCGTGAACATGCTGCCGCTGGTGGAGGAGCTGGCGGCGGAGCTGCGCCGCCGCGGCGTGGTCACGTTCAACGAGCAGATGTCCGTGGCTGCGAAGTTGGCGCGCGACCACAAGACAGTGGGGGAGTCGCAGCGCTCCCGCTACCGCGTGGTCATGCTGGACGAGTACCAAGACACCTCGCACGCGCAGCGCGTGCTGTTGCGCAGCCTGTTCGGCGAGGGCGCGGACCCGTCGCTGACAGTGACCGCAGTGGGCGACCCGATGCAGGCGATCTACGGCTGGCGCGGCGCGACCGCCGCCAACCTGGCCGCGTTTGTGGAGGATTTCCCATCGCCTGCAGGTCCGGCGCCGAAGAAGCAGCTGACCACCTCCTGGCGCAACCCGCCCGAGGTGCTGGACCTGGCTAACGGCGTCTCCGACGCGGTGCTGGGCACCGCCGAGGACAGGGCCGTGGCCCAGCTAGAGCCCCGGCCGGCCGCGGATGCCGGCGATGTGACCTTGGGCTTCTTCCCGGACCAGGACGCGGAGATCGCCTACGTGGCGGACGCGCTCGCGCAGGAATACCAGGCGGCGGCGCAGGAGGGGCGCGCGCTTTCCGCGGCCGCGCTAGTGCGCAAGAACCGCCACTCGCCGGTTTTGGCGGCGGCGCTGGAGGAGCGCGGGGTTCCCTACGAAATTGTGGGACTTGCAGGGCTTCTCGACGTCCCGGAGGTCGCCGACACCGTCGCCATCGCCACGATGCTGGTGCGCCCGGACGACACCGCCGCCGCGCTGCGCGTCCTCGGCGGACCCGCCGTGGGCCTGGGCCTTGCCGATCTGCAGGCGTTGGCGTCGCGCGCGAACAACCTGCATGGCTCGGGAGCGGATACCCCGCCGGAGGCCGCCCCGGCGGATGCGGCGGAGCACCTGCACGCCCAGCTGGAGGAGCTCGTGGCCCGCGCTGAGGAGATCTCCGCTAGCTCCGACAAACCCGAAGGGCTCACGGACGCCCTGGCGGACCTGGGCGAGCCGGAGCGCTACAGCGAGGAAGGCCTCGCACGCATGCGGGACACCGCGGCGAAGCTGCGCTGGCTGCGCACCCACAGCCTGGGCAAGAGACTCAGTGACCTGTTCGCCGACATCATCCACGTCTTCGGCATCCGCACCGAAGTGCTCGCCCGCGGCTCCGCCACAGGCGCGGTCCACCTGGACCGGCTGCTCGAGGAGGTCGCCGCGTACCCGGGCGCGAGCCTGGACGGGCTGCTGCACTTCTTCGAGCTCGCCCGCAGCTTCGAGGACGGCTTGGCCCCGGGCTCGGTGGCGGTGAAGGAAGACCGGGTGCAGATCCTCACCGCGCACAAGGCCAAGGGCCTGGAGTGGGACACCGTGGCGGTGTTGCACGCGGACGCTGCGACGTACAAGTCCAAGACGGAAACCTTCCTCACCTTCCCGCGCTTCCTGCCGACGGAAACGTTCGGCGACCCGGACGTCTACCCCGTATTCGCGGACGTGGAAAACCGCTCGGACTTCGAAAAAGCCGGCAAGGCCTGGCTCAAGGAGGTCGCCGGGGATCTGGCCGAGGAAGCTGCCCGACTGTTCTATGTTGCGGTGACCCGCTCCGGCAAGAAACTCATCGTCACCGGCTCACGTCGCCGCGAAGGTGTGGCGCGCGAGGCGGAGCCCTACGAACACTTCGCCGCCATGCGAGAGCGGGTGCCGGAGGCATGCGTGGTGGTCTGGGACGACGGCACCGCGCCCGAGGAAGACACAGAAGAGGCCGCGCAGGAGGCGACCCCACCGGAGTCCGGCCGCTGGCCCCACTACGCGCCAACGCCGCGCGACCTCGCGGCCGCCGAAGCGGTCCGCGCCGCCATGGACACGCTGCCGGACTACGCCGAAGGCGAGCTGTTCTCGCTCTGGGAGCGCGACGCCACAGCGTTGATTGAGGAGCACGGCGCCGCCCAGGCCGCGGACGTGCCGGTGGTTATGCCGGGCGAACTCACCGCCTCCGACGTGGTGGCGCTGAAGGCGGACCCGGAGCAGTTCGCCCGCCGCGCCCGCCGCCCCGTGCCGTTCAAGCCGAACACCTACGCCAAGCGCGGCACCGCGTTCCACGAGTGGCTGGAGCAGTTCTACGGCGCGCGCCCGCTGCTGACAGAAGACGAGCTGCCGGGCAACGACGAGGCGGAAGTGGACCGCGCCGTCCTGGAGCGGCTGAAGCGCAACTTCGAGGCCAGCGAGTGGGCCGGGCGCACGCCCGAGTACGTCGAGCACCCCTTCGAGCTGGCGCTGGGCGATTCGGTCGTGCGCGGGCGCATGGACGCCGTCTTCGCCGACGACGACGGCTGGGTCGTGGTGGATTGGAAGACCGGCGAAAAGCCAGGTAAAGACGCGATGGAATCCGCTCAGCTGCAGCTCGCGGTCTACCGCGAGGCGTGGCGCCGGATCGCAGGTGACGGCAAGCCGGTGCGGGCGGTATTTTTCTACGTGCGAACGGGCGAGACGTTCGCGCCGCGCGCCTTGCCGGATCTTGACCAGCTGGAGACAATGCTCGGAGGCGCGGGCACCGGCACGCCCGATTCAGCCGGCACGCCCGGTCAAGACATTGCACGAGAAAGCGAGGAGCGGCAGGGATGAAGCTTCGGAGCCTGTTGTCGCTGCGCGCAGACGCGACCAACCTCACCGAAATACCGGTGCACAGCCTGCTGGACGTGGTGAACATCCCCACGGCGGCGCGTGCCACCCCGTGGTCGCTGATCGCGCGCCGCTTCTTCTATGCGCTGCTGCTCATCATCGTCGTCGCGTTCGTGGCGTATATGGACAGAAATGGCTACTCCGAGCCGCTGACGTTCATCGACGCGCTGTATTACTCCGCGGTGACGCTGTCCACCACGGGCTACGGCGACATCACGCCGGTGACGCAGTCCGCCCGCCTGCTCAACATCTTCCTCATTACCCCGGCCCGTGTGGCCTTCCTGATGGTCCTCGTCGGCACCACCTTGTCGGTGCTCACGGAGGATTCCCGTAAGACGCTCCAGATCCAACAGTGGAGGAATAGCGTGCGTAACCACACCATTGTCATCGGCTACGGCACTAAGGGCCGTTCCGCAATCGACGCCCTGATCGCCGGCGGTGCGTCGCCGTCGTCGATCGTGGTCATCGACCCGGACCCGGCCGCGCTCACCGTCGCCGAGAAGCGCGGGCTGATCACCGTCCACGGCAACGGCACCAAGTCGGACGTGCTGCGCGTGGCCGCCATCAGCCGCGCGCGGTCTGTGATCGTGGCCCCGTCCTCGGATGACACGGCCGTGCTGATCACCCTGTCGGTGCGCGAGATGGCGCCGAGCGCGATGATCGTGGCCAGCGTGCGCGAAGGCGAGAACCAGCACCTGCTGATGCAGTCCGGTGCGGACTCTGTGATCGTCTCCTCGGAAACCGCGGGCCGCCTGCTCGGCATCGCCACCGTCACCCCGCCGGTGGTGGAGATGATGGAGGACCTGCTCAGCCCGGACGAAGGCTTCGCGGTGGCGGAGCGCCCGATCGCGGACGATGAAGTCGGCGCGAACCCCCGCCACCTCGCGGACATCGTGCTGGGCGTGGTGCGCTCCGGCGAGCTCTACCGCATCGATTCCCCCGAGGCGGAAACCGTTGAGCCGGGCGATCGCCTGCTGTACGTGCGCATGAACGGCGCGATCACCAACCGGGATTAGCCGGATGTTTCTGCTCATCGATGCTGCCGGGCGCTTCCCACTCGGCGACGACGGGGAGCCCAAGCTTTTCGACGCACCTCCGGCCGCCACCGACATCACCTCCCACGTGCACGTGACCCGGGAGGTCACCGCGGCCCGGGTGCACGGCGTCGACGCGGCAGACCTCGCCGGACCGGACGGAGCTACCGGGGACGCGCGCACCCACGCCAGCCACCCGCTGGCGGCACGGGCGGTCGGTTTGGTCAACGCCCGCGAGCGCACCCGCTTCGACCCGGCGGACGGCTCCGAGGTGCGCTGGGGCGACGGCGGCATCGTCGCGCGCGGCGCCACCGGCCGGCCGATCTTCCCGCGGCTGGACCCGTGCGTGATCGGCCTGGTGGAGGACCCGGCGGGCGAGCGGATCCTGCTGGTGGAAAACGCCCGCCGCCCCGGCTACCTCACCCTGGTGGCGGGGTATGTGGACGTCGGCGAGACCCTCGAGGCCGCGTTCGCCCGCGAGGTGTGGGAGGAAACCGGCCGCCGCGCAACCCAAGTGCGCTACCTGCGCTCCCAGCCGTGGCCGCTCTCGGGCGCGCTCATGCTCGGCATGGCGGCGCGCACGGCGGACGTCGATGCGCAAGCGCCCACTGACGGCGAGCTGACCCGCACCGTGTGGGCGAGCCGCGACGAACTTGACGGACTCACGCTCGCCGCGGAGGGCACCATCGCCCGCGCACTCATCGACGACTGGGCGCACACACTACAACCACACAACCCGGAAGGAGCACACCCATGGCGATAGACCTCAGCGTGCTGGACGAGGACCAGCGTGTGGCGGCGGAAGCGCCGCGCGGGCCGGTGTGCATCCTCGCGGGTGCGGGCACGGGCAAGACCCGCACGATCACCTACCGCATTGCCAACCTGATCGACCGCGGCCAGGTCGCCCCGAACCGCGTGCTGGCGGTGACGTTTACCAAGCGCGCCGCCGGCGAGATGCGCGACCGCCTGACCGCCATGGGCATCGGCGGGGTGCAGGCGCGCACGTTCCACTCTGCGGCGATGCGCCAGCTGCAGTACTTCTGGCCCCAGATCGCAGGTGATCTGCCGTGGAGGGTGCTGGACAACAAGTTCCCCATCGTCGCCCGCGCCACCCGCGCCGCAGGCCTGGACACGGGCAAGGAAATGGTGCGCGACTTGCTCAGCGAGATCGAGTGGGCGAAGTCGTCTGTCATCGGCCCGGAGGACTACGTGCAGCGCATCGCCGACTCCCCGCGCACCCCTCCGGCGGACGCGCAGAAGGTCGCCCAGGTGTACCGCTTCTACGAGGAGGCGAAGACCAGCCCGGAGGGCATGCTGATCGACTACGACGACCTGCTCATCCACGTCGCTGGCGCCCTGGAGAACGCGCCGGCGGTGGCGGAGGAGTTCCGCGCGCAGTACCAGTCGTTCGTGGTGGACGAGTACCAGGACGTCACCCCCTTGCAGCAGCGTGTGCTGGAGGCGTGGCTGGGCACCCGCGACGACCTGACAGTGGTCGGCGACGCCAACCAGACCATTTACTCCTTTACCGGCGCGACCCCGGACTACTTGCTGAACTTCTCAAGGACGTACGAGCACGCGACCGTGGTGAAGCTGCAGCGCGACTACCGCTCGACCGTGGAGATCACGGATCTGGCCAACACCGTCATCGGCAAGGCCTCCGGGCGCATCGCCGGCACCCGCCTGGAGCTGCAAGGCATGCGCGGTCACGGCCCGGCACCTGAGTTCAACGGCTACGACGACGAGCCCGCGGAGGCGCGTGCGGTGGCGCAGAAGGTGCGCAAGTTGCTCAACGACGGCGTGCCCGCCCGCGAAATCGCCATTTTGTACCGCATCAACGCCCAGTCCGCCGCGTTTGAAGCCGCACTCGCGGACGAGGGGATTGTCTACCAGGTCCGCGGCGGCGAGGGCTTTTTCCAACGCGCGGAGATCCGCGAGGCGTTCGCGCAGCTGCTGCGCGCCTCCAAGCGCACGGACCTGCCGGATGATCCGGTGCGCATCGCGCGTGCCGCGCTCGCCCCGCTGGGGCTGACCCCGGAGGAACCGGAGGGCGCGAAGGCGCGCGAGCGCTGGCAGTCCTTGAACGCGCTGGTGGATCTGATCGAGGAGATCGTGCGCACCCGCGAGGCGTCCACCATGGCGGAGGTGCTGGGCTCGCTGCGCCGCCGCGCGGAGGCGAAGCAGCCCCCGGCGGTGGACGGGGTGACGCTGGCCAGCCTGCACGCCGCGAAGGGCCTGGAGTGGGACGCGGTGTTCTTGGTCGGCCTGGTGGAAAAGACGCTGCCGATCTCGCACGCGCTGAAAGCCGGCGACGAGCAGATCGAGGAAGAGCGCCGCCTGTTCTACGTCGGTGTTACCCGTGCGCGCGAGCACCTGCACATGTCGTGGTCGCTGGCGCGCCAGGAGGGCGGGCACAAAAGCCGCACCCGCTCGCGCTTTTTGGACGGGCTGGTGCCGGAGCTTGAGGTGGAAAAGTCCCCGCAGCGGCTCAAGCGCGCGAAGCGCTGCCGGGTGTGCGGCAACCAGCTGGGCACGCCCGCGGAGAAGTCCCTGGGCCGGCACGAGGAGTGCGAGCCGAACTTCGACGAGGCCGTCTACGCCGCGCTGAAGCGCTGGCGCCTGGACGTCTCCCGCGCCGCCGGACAGCCGGCGTTTGTGGTGTTCACGGACGCGACGCTGATGTCGATCGCGGAGGCCATGCCTGCAGACGAGAGCGAGCTGCTCGGCGTCTCCGGCGTGGGCCCGGTGAAGGTGGACAACTACGGCGCGGGCGTGCTCGAGGTGCTGGGGCAGTTCCGCTAAAAACACCCCTAGAAGCCCCCTAAAAACACATGGCGCAGTCCGGGTGCGGCGGCAGCGTCGCCGTCGACACCGGGTTCGGTGCGAACGGGTCCACCACGGTGAGCAGCCCAGCGTCTGGCTTTGGCGCGGAGACCCCGGGCGGGTCCGGCACGCCCGCCAAGCGCCGCAGCGACACCGCGGCAAACGCGGCGCCGGCCGCGGCAGCTACGGGCTCGCCCTGCACGCTCAGCGGCGCGCGCTGCTCCACCACGGGCCAGTTCGGGTCCCGGTCCAGAAGATAGAGGCGCACGCACAACGGGCACGGGCCGGGCCGTGCGCACACCGGGCCCACCACTACGCGCGCGTCCACCTGCGTGACCGGCAGCACCGCGCCCTGGCGCTGGCGGGTGAGTGCTGCGAGCTCGCCGAGTAGGGCAGTGGTGTTCACCGCCGCCACCGGCACCCACGTGTCGCCGCGCAGGAGGAACTTCGACAGCGCCTCGTTGCGCGCTTGCGTGCGCACATCCAACCCGCACTCGCGGAGCCGGGCGGTCACTGCCGCGGCCAAACGCCCGTGGCCGACCAGCAGCACCTCGGGCTTTACAGCCGGCACGAGCACCCGGTAGCTGACCAGGTCGTCCACCAAGCTGCGCGCAGCCTCGGCGCCGATGAGTTCGGCGAGCTGCTCCAGCACCCAGCCCAGCCGCCGCGGCCGCATGAGCACACCCAACAGTGCGGCGACGTCCTTGGCGTTGTCAGTGGTCACCAGCCCTGTGCGTGTGGCGTCGGTGCCGAACTGCATGACGTTGTCCGCGCGCAGAAACGGGTGCGCGCCCTGGGCGAGTTTCACCCGAGAGTTGTTGTTGATCATCCCTGCATCCACCCCCGATGCGGGATCCTACAATGCATTGCCATGGCTGGCAGGCAAACGCAAAACAATTCGACGCCGTACCGCGTGATCCGCTCGGCGCGCAGGACGCGCTCGGTGCAGGCGCGGCTGGTCGGCGGGGTGGCGGAAATCCGCATCCCCGCGCACTTCAACGAAGCGCAGGAGCGCGAGGCGGTCACCGAGATGCTGGCCAAACTCGACCGCAAGACAAAGGCGCGCCCGCGTGACGACGATTCCTTGCGCACGCGCGCCGACTCCCTCAACGCGAGAGTCCTGGACGGCCAGGCGCGCATCGGCTCGATTAGGTGGGTGTCCAACCAGCGCTCCCGGTGGGGCTCCTGCACGGTGTCCACCGGCGACATCCGCATCAGCGACCGGTTAAAGCAGGTGCCGGACTACGTGCTGGACGCGGTGATCGTGCACGAGCTGACGCACACGTTCATCCCGAACCACAGCGCCGAGTTCTACCGGTGGGCGGACAAGGTGCCGTACGCGGAGCGTGCCCGCGGCTACCTGGAGGCCTACCAGCGCTTCGGAAGCTCAGAGGCCTAGAGCTCGGTGCCGTCCTCGCGGCCGTCGTCCTTGCCGTCGCCGTCTTCCCGCTTGAGCTCCGGGTTGTCGCGCAGCTCCTGCTCGAGCTTGGCAAATTCGTCGTCGAAGTCGGTGTCGGGCTGGTCGTCGAGAAGCGTGTCGATGAACGCCGCAGGGTTGTCCAGGTGCTCCGCGGACGGCATGAAGTCCGGGTGGTTCCACACCTGGTCGCGGCGCTCGGTGCCCACGGCGGTGTCGATGCGGCGCCACAGCTCGGCGGCGTCGCGGATGCGCGGGGCGCCCAGCTCGATGCCGACGATGTTGGCGAAGGCCTGCTCGGCGGAACCGCCGGTGGCGCGGCGGCGCGCCCACGCCTCGGCCAGCTGCGGGGTGGACGGGATACGGTCGCCGAGTGCCTCGGCCACCACCACGTCGACCCAACCCTCCACCAGGGCGATCAGCGTCTCCAGGCGGGAGGTGGCGCCGGCGTTGCGGGTGCCCACGCGCGGGGAGAGGTCCTCGCCCTGCAGGTTCTGCAGCGCCTCCTGGATCTGCTGCGGGTCGCCGCCTTCCAGGTTGAGGTTGCGGGCGACTTCCTCGATGTGGGAGGTGTCAATCTCAAGACCTGCGGCGTACTCCTCCACGGAGGAGACGATGCGCTCCACCAACCACGGCACGTGGCGGAACAGGCGCTGGCGGGCGGCTTCGCGGGCGGCGATGTAAACCATCACTTCCTGGCCAGCCAGATCCAGGCCCTTGGAAATCTCGGTGATGTTTTTCGGCAGCACCGCGGCGGTGCCGGCGGGGGCGACGGGAAGGCCGAAGTCGGTGCCGGTCAGCGCCTGCTGCGCCAGATCGCCGAGTGCGTGGCCGAGCTTCATGCCGAACTGCATGGCGTTCATCTGGTTCATCATCCCGGCCATCGGGCCCATCATCTCCCGGGCCTGCTCCGGCATGGAGTCCAGCTGGGCGCGGTTCATGTGCTCCGCAACTGGGTTCACCAGCCGCTTCCACATCGGCATGGTCTGGTTCAGCCACTGCTCGGCATTCCAGGCTTCAGCTTTCGCGCCGCTGGCGGGCAGGTCCGTGGCCTCGTCCAGCCACAGCTCCACTAAGCGCAGGGATTCCTCCGCCGCGCGGGTGTCCGCATCGGAGACCGGGTTGGCGCCGGAAATGCGCTGGCGCGCCATGCGTGCGGCCAGCTCGAAGTTCACCGCGTCGCCCGCGCCCTGGGCGTTCATGGACGAGCCCATGCCGGAGAGCATCTGGCCCAGCTGGTTAAACACGTCGCCTAAGCCGCCCCCGCCGGGCTGGCCCCCGCCGAAGCCGAACGCGGCAAACGGGTTGTTCGCGTCGCCGCGGCCGTTTCCGTCGCCGCCCCGATTGTTGCCGTCGTTTTCGCCGTCATCGTTCGAGTCGTTAGGAAAGGAAAAGCCGAATCCGTTAGTCATGCCAGCCAGAATACAGTCAGCCCGCGATTGCATGGGTTCGCTGAGAGCCAGCAACGGTCCAGCACCAGTACTTCACCCCTCCTGCGCTAGAATCTGCGCCCATGTCCAAAGCGAGCGAAGCACGGAACCGGCGGTGGTCGACCCTGGTCTGGGGGTCCATCCCCGTCGTGCTGCTAGCAGGTGCATTGACCGCGGACCACATACCGGGCACCGACATCCGCCTGACGGTGCCGTACGCGGCGGAAGGGCCGGGGCCCACCTTTGACACGCTCGGCGAGGTCGGCGGCGAGCCCGTCGTGGACATCGAGGGCGCAGAGACGCTGGATACCGGCGGCAAGCTGAACATGACCACCGTGTCCGTGCGCACGAACATGACGCTCGGCCAGGCACTGGGCCGCTGGATCGCCACCGACGACACGATCGTGCCGGTGGAGCAGATCATGCCGCCGGATTTGGACGAGGACCAGGTGCGCGAGGCCAACCAGCAGGCGTTTGTCGCCTCCGAGGCGTCCGCGACGGTGGCGGCCATGCACTACCTGGACCGCCCCACCACGGTGGTGGTGCACGACGTGATGGAAGGCAGCGCCTCCGAGGGGCTCTTACAGCCCGAGGACCTGATCACCGCTATCGCTGGCGAGAAGGTGCAAACGCCGCAGGAAGTCCAGGCCGCCGTGCGCGCCAAGACCCCCGGCGAGGAAATCGAAATCACCGTCGAGCGCGGCGGCAACGAGCGCACCGAGACCGTGGAGCTGGGGGAGAACCCGCACGAGAAGGGCCAGCCCATGCTGGGCATCCTCATGACCTCCGAGCCGGCCGGCGGCATCAGCGTGAACTACAACCTCAACGACATCGGCGGGCCGAGCGCGGGCATGATGTTCTCGCTGGCCGTCATTGACAAGCTCACCCCGGGTGCACTCAACGGCGGCAAGTTCGTCGCGGGCACCGGCACGATCAACGAGGACGGCGAGGTCGGCCCCATCGGCGGCATCACCCACAAGATTCGCGCGTCCGAAGATGACGGCGCGGAGCTCTTCCTGGCGCCCGCCGGCAACTGCGACGCGGTCAAACGCGTGGACACCGAGCACATGACGGTGGCGAAGGTGGGCAACCTCGCCGAGGCCGTCCAAGCGATGGAGGATTTCGCCGCGGGCCGCGACGTGCCCACCTGCGAGTAGCTACTGCTTGGCCAACCCCAGGTCGTAGATGCGCTGGCGCGGATCATCCTGGTCGGTGGAGATCAGCTGCTGCATCACCTGACCGGCCTCGTTGTCCACCACGGTGATGATCGCGGAGGTGCCGAGCGTGGACCAGCCCACCACACGGTCGCCGTTGTCCTCCACCACGCGCGAGGAGCGCAGCTCGGTTAAAAGCTGCGTCGTCGAGGCGGCCTTGGAGTCGGAGTCGAAGAACTGGAACTGGCCGACGCCCTCGCCGGAGCAGTCGAAGGAGCCGCTCAAACCGCCCGCCGCGCAGTCGTCGAACTGGTCGAAGAACTCTTCAGGGGCCAAGGTGGCAAACCGCTCGCGCACTTCCTCCAGCGCGTCAGCCTCTTGCTTCTTGCTTGTCGACGTCGCATCCGCCGTGCCCGCAGCAGTCTTCTTCGACGAGGATTTCGTGGACGTGCCAGAGGAGGCCGACGTGGAAGCGGTCTCGCTTCGCGTCGACGTCACCGTCGCAGAGTCCGTCTCGGTGCTCGCGTCTGTCTGCTCCGGCTCGCTCGGCGGCGTTTCCGTGGAGGTGATCTCCGGCGCGCGGGCATCGGGATCCTCGGAGTCGGAATCGTTGGAGCACGCCGAAAGCGTCAGTGCCGCGGCCGTGGTGGCGGCGATGAGGGAAACGGAGCGGGAAGTAGACACAACCGACATCCTAAACCAGCTCGTCCGGGTCCTGCTCAAGGCCGTAGCGCAGTGCCGCCACAACTCCAGGGGCCACGCCGGGCCCGCCGCGCAGCTCGATGTCGTCCTGGGCGAACGCGCCGCGCTCCTCAAGCTCCTCATCGGTCAGGCGCAGCTGCAGCAGCGTCTGTTCGATGTCTTCTTCGCGCAGCACGCCGGAGAACAGGCGCGCCGGGCGCGGCTCGGCGTCCTCGCCAGCGGAGGCGTCCTTGAACACGATCTCCTGCGCCAAGATCACGCCTTGGACGTCGCGCGGCCAGGCGATGCGGGAGACGTACTCGCCCAGTTCCTCGGAGCCGGGCAGGATGTGCTCGGGGAGGTCTTGGACCACCAGTGTTAACGGGGAAGAGTCGTCGAGGTGGCCCAGCTCGTCGACAAGCAACTGCGTGGGTACCAGGCCGAACAGTGTCGGGGGAGCGTCCCACCCCTCCGCGTGGACGAACTCGACGGCCTCCATCATGGCCTTATTCAATGCTTGCTGTTCGCGCACGGGAACCCTCCGGGCAAGTTTGACGTTGGATTATTTAAGCTTGAAGCTTATCTGCGTTGCACACACTAATTCCTAAGGAGCAGGCTTGGCTACCCGCCTCAATCGGCCACAACCACGCGCCAAGAAACCGAACACGGGATTGATGACCACCATCGGTGTCTTGGGCCTCATTCTTGTCCTCTTGCCAATGGCAGTCGGGCTGTACACCGACTTCCTGTGGTTCGGGGAGGTGGACTTTAGGGGCGTGTTCAACCGCGTGATCCTGGTCCGCGTGGTGCTGTTTATCATCTTTGCGCTGATCGGCGGCGCGATCACTTGGATTGCCGCCCGGCTGGCGTGGCGCGGCAGGCCCCAGGAGCAGGCCGCGCCGTTCGACCAGGCTGCGCAGTACCGCCAGCAGGTGCAGCGGTCCGTTCGCGGCATGCTGGTGTGGGTGCCGGTTGTCGTCGCCATCCTGTCCGGCCTGGCCGGCCAGCGCATGTGGCGCGTGTTCATGCTCTGGTTCAACGGCGGCGAGTTCGGCTCCACCGACGCGCAGTTTGGCAAGGACCTGGGCTTCTACGCGTTTACCCTGCCCGGCATTTCCGCGGTGGTGGACACGCTTTCCATGCTGCTTTTGGTGGCGTTTTTGGTTGCAGCCGTAGGCCACTACCTGCTGGGCGGCATCCGCATTGGCAACAAGGTCTCCGGCATCTCCGGCCACATCAGTAAGGACGCGCGCATCCAGCTCGCCGTCACCGCTGGCCTGTGGATGCTGCTGAAGGCTGTGAGCTACTGGCTGGAGCGCTACTACCTGCTCTACGGCGAAAACGACATTTTCACCGGCGCCTCCTACACCACCGTTAACGCGATGCTGCCGGCGAAGATCATCCTCACCGTCATTGCAGTTGTGGTGGCCGCGGCGTTCTTCGCCTCCATCGTCTACCGCGACTTCCGCATCCCCGTGCTGGCCACCGTGCTCATGCTGCTGTCGTCTCTGGTGGTGGGCAACGTCTGGCCCGCGCTGATGGAGCAGTTCTCCGTCAAGCCCAACCGCCAGGCCAAGGAGTACGAGTACATCGGCCGCAACATCGAGGCCACCCGCGAGGCGTACGGGCTTACCGACGACAACGTGACCTACCTGGACAACTGGGGCGCCGGCAACACCTCCAACTCCGATGTCGCCTCCGACGCGGCTACGATTTCCAACCTGCGCCTTCTGGACCCGGAGATCATCTCCCCGACGTTTACCCAGAACCAGCAGCTGCGTAACTTCTACGGCTTTCCGGACCAGCTGGCCATGGACCGCTACCAGGTCGACGGCGAGATGCGCGACTACGTGGTGGCCGCGCGTGAGATGAACCCGAACGCGCTGAGTGAAAACCAGCTCGACTGGATTAACCGCCACACGGTGTACACCCACGGCAACGGCTTTGTGGCCGCGCAGGCCAACACCGTGGACGAGGCGGCGCAGGACGCCGGCTCCACCCGCGGCGGCCTGCCCATCTTCACGGTGTCCGACCTGCAGTCCAACGCCGCCGCCAAGGCCTCCGAGGACGCAGAAGAGCTGGGCATCAAGGTCGACGAGCCGCGCATCTACTACGGACCCGTCATCGCTTCTGCCAAGGACGGCCTGGACTACGCCATTGTGGGCGAGACCGGCCAGGGCCCGGTGGAGTACGACACGGATAACTCCACCTACACCTACGACGGCAAGGGCGGCGTGGACATCGGCAACATCTTCAACCGCCTCGCCTACACGGTGAAATACCAGGAGCTGAACTTCCTGCTGTCCGACCGCGTCGGCGGCGACTCGAAGGTGCTCTACGACCGCGACCCGCGCACCCGCGTGGAGAAGGTCGCTCCGTGGCTGACCACGGACTCCAAGACCTACCCGGCGGTGATTGACGGCCGCGTGAAGTGGATCGTGGACGGCTACACCACGCTGTCCCAGCTGCCGTACTCCACGCGCAACTCCCTGCAGGACACCACGCAGGATGCGCTGAACCCGGACGGCACCACCCAGCGTTTGATCACGGACAACGTGGGCTACATCCGCAACTCCGTCAAGGCCACCGTGGACGCCTACGACGGCTCCGTGGAGCTCTACGCCTTCGACGAATCCGACCCGGTGCTCAAGGCATGGCAGGGCATCTTCCCAGACACGGTGCGCCCGGCGTCCGACATCTCGGATTCTCTGCGTGAGCACCTGCGCTACCCGGAGGACCTGTTCAAGGTCCAGCGCGACCTTTTGGCGCGCTACCACGTGGATGACCCGGGCGTATTCTTTAACAACGATGCCTTCTGGTCCGTGCCGAACGACCCGACCGCCCCTGAGGGACGCGGCCAGCTGAACCAGCCGCCGTACTACGTCGTGGCGGCGGACCCGGAGACGGACAAGCCGTCGTTCCAGCTGATCACCCCGTTCCGCGGTCTGAACCGCGAGTTCCTGTCCGCGCACATGGCAGTGTCCTCCGACCCGGAGACCTACGGCGACATCACCGTGCGCGTGCTGCCGACGAACAAGCAGACCCAGGGCCCGAAGCAGGCGCAGGACGCCCTGATGTCCTCCGACCAGGTTGCCCGCGACCGCACGCTGTGGGAGGGCACCAACGACCTGAAGAACGGCAACCTGCTCACCCTGCCGGTGGGCGGCGGCGAGATCCTCTACGTCGAGCCGATCTACTCGCAGCGCAAGGACCAGGAATCGGCCTTCCCGAAGCTGCTTCGCGTGCTGGTGTTCTACCGCGGCCAGGTGGGCTACGCGCCGACAATCTCCCAGGCGCTCGACCAGGTGGGCATCCACTCGGAGGCCGCCCAGGACATCGAGGTTGTGGACGAGAACGCCGGCGGCGACGCCAAGCCGGAAGGTGAGAACCAGGAGGCGAAGCCAGAAGGCGACGCCCAGCCGGAGGGCAGCGAGGACGCTCCGCAGGTGAACAAGGACGAGGCGATGAACAACATCAACGACGCCCTGCGCAACCTGGAGAGCGCACGCGACGGCTCCTTCGAGGAGTACGGCCGCGCACTCGACCGCCTGGATCGCGCGGTGGAGGAGTACCAGCGGGCCCAGTAAGCACGATCTGCGCACGCGCGCCACTCGAGCACAAAAACGATAGCGCCAAACCTCCTTTGAGCAGGAGGTTTGGCGCTATTAGTTGGTGTATGTATAGTAACTCCACGTTGCCGGTTAAGGCGACAGGCGATAATCACATAAACGCCCGACGCGGGGTGGAGCAGCTCGGTAGCTCGCTGGGCTCATAACCCAGAGGTCGTTGGTTCGAATCCAGCCCCCGCTACTAAGATAAGGCCCCTACCAGTGGAAACGCTGGTAGGGGCCTTCTTCATTTTGTGATCGGATCGCCATTTGGTGCACTAGCTGGTGCACTAGGGTCAAAATCCTGCACCAAACGGAACTGCGACGCTCCAACGACGCGGCGCAGGTTTTCGGTGCATTGCTTAGTGATTGCTAGGACGGCAGCAACGAAGGAACGCCACGGGAGTCGGCAGTTCGAGGAAAGCAACTGCGAACTGCTGTGCAAGTCTCACAACCGCGCCAAAGGTAACGCTTAACCAGCGGCGACGCGGGGATCTAACAATGCTGCGTCGCTAGCGCTCGCACCCAGCGAGCGAGCATCAGGCTGCGCTAGCGACGCCCGGCGCACATAGGCACTGCACTGCTGGGATACGCCTGCGACCGGCAGAGCCGGGCCGAATTCGGGATTGACCATGTACACCCCGTATTCGTGCAAAGGAGCACTGCCATGTCCACTCATTCCCACACGCTTGCATCCCACGGCGAGATCCTCGCGAACCTCCCCGGCATCCTCGGGTTCTACCCGAACAACTCGCTGATCCTCGCGTTCTTCGTCGACGACGAGGGCGTCGACACCGTTCGCCTCGGCCCGGTCGCACGGTTCGACCTGGACGAGGCCGTGGAGAAGCTCACCGAGAGCCGCGAGCGGTTCGCAGCGTGGGTCCACCACCTCGAACTCGACGCTGTTATCGCGTACATGATCAGCGATGACATTGCGCAGCCGGTCTTTGACGAGACGGCCACGTATCTCACTAGTGGGGCAGTGCACCTACCGCCGCTGCTCGGGGTGGTGCAAGTGCCCGAGATCGTCACCGGGGCTGCGTGGTGGTCTGTATACCAGCATCCGCTCATCGACGAGCCGCGCCACGGCGTTGTCGGCGAGGTCGCCGCATCAGCGGCGCTTAAGCAGATGCTAGAGCACACCGGCGAGCTGCCGGAGCCGAGCAAAGACGACATCGAAGCACGGTTGAACAGCACCGATCACGGCATCGACGCCGCCGAGCACGCCGACATCATCGAAGACGCGCTGGCGTATATCCCGCCCATGTTCGCAGACGTGCTGCAGCGTGAGTACGAGCAGGCGGCGGCAGGGATCACCCAGCCGAGCACTCGCGCTGTTCGATCCGCGCTGAAATGCTTCACCACGCCGCGCTTGCGGGACACGCTGCTTGCAGCGCTGCTCGATGAGCCACAGGCTGGCCTTGCGTTCATAGAGCAGGTCATGCGCGCCGTCCCGACCAGCTGGCCAGGGATGCGTGCGCAGCTCACCGCCACCGTTGCCGTGCTCGCCCACGCCACAGGCCAGCCGGGGCTAGCTGGCGTGGCTGCGCAGCGAGCCACCGAGATCGGGCCGAAGGAGAACCTCGCCTCGTTGGTCGCGAAGCTGACCGACATTGGCCAGGGCGAGCGGATGGTCGAGCTTATCCGCGAAGGCGCCGAGAAGACCCGCACGATCTTGTTCGCCGAGTAGCACCACACACCCCGTTGCAGCAATGCAACGGGGTTTCTTTTTCTCGTCGGCCGTGGCTTGCGACGACAGACACCTCAACGAGGTAGGGGAGCGACCCCTAGACAGCAGAGCTGTCTCCAACAGACGGATTGACCACCAATCCGAACAAGGAGGCACGTGATGCGCGACTTCATCCACACCGACCTGGAACTGCTCTACCAGCTCGCCGACGGCATCGACGGCGAGGACGCCGATCCGGGCGCAGCACAAGAACTGCGCGACCTAGAGGCGGCAGGCACACCGCTGCCTTGGGCAGTGCTGTAACGACAGTGCAACCACCCCGCAGCAGCAAAGCAGCTGCTCAAGTACCCAAATTGCACAGCAAATCACACCCACTCACGTAAGGAGAACCAACATGTCCAACCCTTTCAACAACGGCACCATCGTCGGCAACGCAGCTCGCGCACCCAAGCTGTTCGAGCACGCAAACGGTGGCGCGACGGTGAAACTCAGCGTCTATGCGCGCAACACCTTCAAGAACAAGGCTTCCGGCAAGGTCGAGTCCGAGATCGTGGAGTTGACCGGCTACGTCCAGGACGCCAAGAACCCTGGTGTGTTCGGCTGCATCGGTGCAGGTGATCGTGTCGCGGTGAGCTACTCGCTGAAAACCGACGTTTACACCGACAAGGACGGCCAGAAGCAGTACCCGCTGGTGGCGCGTATCGACACGGTGCAGCTCATCGATTCCAAGAAGGAGTCCGCTGCTCGCGCTGCCCGTCGTGGAGGCGAGGCGGCGAACGCCGCCCTGGCTGGTGCTGACGCCGACAACGACGAAGCACCGTTCTAACAACGACACCCCGCAGGGAAACCTGCGGGGTTATTTTTTCAACTATTTCACGGTGTTGATCCAGCTCTTTCACGGCCTTACCCAACTGAACAAAACCCAACAGCCCTAGCATCAGCTTGGCGATCGGGGTGGAGTCTTTTGAGTAGGTCTGTCCCTCCTTGAGGAACTTCACCGACACTCCTTTGCTGACTAGCTCGTCAACAATGGCGTACAGATCCGTCAGTGAACGCGCGCACCGATCCATCGACGTGACGACAAGCTGATCTCCTGCACGGACATATCGCATTGCTTCATCAAGTCCAGGGCGCTCACGCGATCCACCACTGGCCTTATCCGTGTAATAGGTGAAGACCTTCTCTGCCTTGAGTTGTTCAATCTGACGATCAAGGTTCTGATCTTTCGAACTCACCCGGGCATAGCCCACCTTTTGTCCTGAGATCGCCCCCAACTGTTCAGTGATCTCCAGAGGCAGTGACGGTTCTGTTCCGTTAGTCTTGGAACTAACCCTAGCGAACAGGAAGTTTTTTCATTCACAAATTGTTCGCTTGGGGTGTACCCCAGGTGCCCCTACCAGCGCCCGCAGTTGAAGGCTTCACCTACCAA
>ERZ1030898.25-NODE-25-length-44158-cov-30.246310_pt1 | contig 44158 bp, 56 predicted proteins | sample MGYA00517298_ERZ1030898 | MGnify/ENA primary metagenome ERZ1030898 (study PRJEB33718, sample SAMN03159684) | human skin metagenome | collected 2014-05-20 | study: EMG produced TPA metagenomics assembly of the PRJNA266117 data set (Human skin bacterial metagenome... | reverse complement strand
CACGAGAAACCGGAACACGAGAAACCGGAACACGAGAAACCGGAACACGAGAAACTGGAACACGAGAAACTGGAACACGAGAAACTGGAACACGAGAAACCCAACCCATTATTACTAAAGGAATTTGGTATTAGACATTTTCTAATAGATATAAGTTCCTTTCTCCTGTTGACACATTTAGAATACAGGGTTTTGACGGGGTGACGACCGAACGAACGTGAGGGAGGAAGTCCCCTAGAAACAAGAACTGTGTTCAGGTCCTGGAGCAAGGTACTTATATATTTTTTAGGTGAGTCATTTTTACCCCCATCCCTATGGGAACACCAGTTCGAATGTGGTAGATTTTGGCAGTAACAAAGGAACTGGGTACTTGGGATTAAGCAGATTATGACACTTAGAATTCGGCCCTTCGTCTTCGGCTCTATTCAGAGCCTGACTTCGGGCAAGAATAAATGTCATGGGAGCTGAAAATATCAGTTACTGTTCCCTTGGTTCTTGTTACTTACGCGCGCGCGAGGCCACGACTTGTTGACGTGTCAACGTATGGTAAAAATTGCACGTATTGACTTCGTACGCACAAACACCTACAGCCGAGAAAAAGTTACACAACCAAGCGTATAACTACCTCCCCAGCTGCGAAAACTAGGGATACCACACCCACAGTGCCACATCGCCGGAGAAACACACGCCGAGACCAGCCACGCGAAGCAGCGGCTACAGGCTCTCCTGGCCTCGTAGACGCTTTAAAAAGCCGTCCAGGTACCCAAACACCAGAAATCGTCTCAAACGGCTGAGAATTGCGTCTGCAGCTTCGTTTTCCCGGCGCGGCTAGTCGGATCCCAATACCTGGCCTGTTTTCCCTGTTCTGCGGCCCATAGACCCACGCCGGGGTGTAAGCAGGCCTCTCTCATGCGGCTGCGAGGCCGTGTTACGTGTCTGTATGGGCGTTGTGGGGCAGGGTCAGCTCACTGAGCGTTTGGGGCTTTGCGATGGGTTTGTGTGGGTGTCGCGCCGGGTTTTAGGTTTTGGTTATGGGTGTTTTTAACCCTGTTTTTACCCCTGGGGGTGGTTAAATTGAGATGATTGTCTCTTTTTGGCATTAACTGTTGACATTGGGATTTGGTAGGTCTATTATATTTTGCTCTCTTTTGCCAAATACGGTGTTAACATAACGAAATTTTGCTTAAAATTCTAAGCCTACGCTCAGAAACACGTCTACCAGCACAAATAAACATAAACCAATCAATAAAAACGACACACCAAAACCCGCAGTAAATGTCCTACGACTTCCCGGCCCTGCGGTGCAGCTTTTCTCAGAATACACCACACACCAAAAACACACAACACAAAACCATCAGCTACACTGAAAACAAAAAACAACCCACCAACAAGGAGACAAAAACCATGAACCCCACCTACACACTCCTCCACTCCTACACCGCCCAAAAAGACAAAGAAGCCGACAACAAACCCCGACTCATCGACTACGTAGAAGACTTCATCACCATCGGCACCAACTACATCACCACAAAAAACAGAGCCCACACCACGCCAGGCGGAACCACCGAATATCAACCCCTACCCCAACTCGACAAAGACGACCCTAACTACATCAAACTCCCCAAAAACAACAACTTCGCCATCCCACCACACCCCTCCACACTCAGCCCCACAACACGAATCTGGATACTCGTAGGCCGCAACAACACCGAACGCCACGTCATACGCCTCGAATTCCCCCAAGATCCCGAAGCAGGAATCGACAAAACAGACCCAAAATTCGACCCTGAAAACAGCCCACTACACCAGATCGTCATGCAAACCGTCGCTAACTGCACCGACTTCCTACCGCCAGAAGGGCAACCAGACTCCCACGACGACTGGGCCCTCCGCCTTTTATGTCGACTCTATGAAGCCGCGTAATATTCCTGCCATTGACACAATTGAATAGGAGATTTTTCGCCAACCATGTGATACCATCAACAACGCGCATATCTTTGGTCGTACGATAGCGTTTTAAGGGCACGTTCTTCTTGCTAACTTGACACAGGAAGAGCGGCCCTTTTTCTCTGCCAATATGCTGCCAATCCCCGTACGCGGGTTACGGACCGCACACAATTAATGGTAGTGTGCTGGTATGTCACAAAAACTACTCACCACAACACTACTTGCCGCCACCTGCACCGCGGCACTTACCGCATGCTCACCACCAGACAAAGACCCTGGAGACCAAGGACCCGGCGCGAATATTGTCAGTTCTGATAACCGCGACGCTTCTGACGAGTTGGACAAAGACTCCTCCGAGAAGGACATCGCGGCCTATATCAAGGACAATCAGAACCTGCCGGATAAGTATCTGGAGCAGCTTATTCCCGAGGTTCAGGCACAAGCTCAGCTTGAACCTGTTGAGCTAAGCGTTGATGATATTCGAGGCCTTGGGGATAAGACCTGTAAAAGTAGCTACGCCCTGGATTTGTTTAAGTACCAGTACTTAGGCGACAAGGATGCTATGGGCCGGTTGGTAGATACTGACACGGCGGATCGTGAAGCTGCAGACGGCAAATTCCTTGAGTCTCTCGATAGTTATGGCACCCCAGAAGAACTGGGTATCCCAGCCCTACTTGCCTCCATGGCACAATGCAGCAAGTTTTTCAGCGACGATAACATCAACACCTACGGGCGTGTAGCACACAAGGCATTCCACCTGGACGAAATGCGCGCTGAAGGGCAGAAGAAATTTGAAGAACAATACGGGCCCCTAGAATCAAAGGACGGAAAGTAAAATGAACCGAATGAAACACACCGCGGTCGCCGCAGTAGCACTATGCACACTAGCACTCGGAGCCTGCACCTCAAACGACGAACCAGACCCCGCGCCGGGCGGTGATACTCTGTCGGATTATAATGGTAATGATTTGCGTACCCAGGAGGGTCTTGCTGCGCAGTTGAAGGATGAGGGGTCTTTGCCGGACGAATTTTTCGAGGAGCTTGGTGAGCGTTCCAAGTCTGTTGCTGTTTCGGAAAACGGCGGCGGTGACCTGGATTTGGGTCAGGCGAAGGATTTGGGTAAGGCGGCGTGCTCTAATGAGTTTGTGTTGACGTCGTTGCGGGGCAACTTGTTTGGTATGAAGGCTGATCAGGAGAAGTTGTCGCAGTATGATCCTGAAGAAGCGCAGCGTTTGAATGCCGAGTTTGATAAGACGGTGACGGATTCTGGGGCGAGTGAAACTACTGCCACGGTGGGGTTGATGGGCGCTCCGATGCAGTGTTTGGATAAGTTCGCTGATGAGGATAAGGACGTGTATGCTGGGGTGTTGGAGTCGTTGATTGTGGACGATCCTGCTGAGTCTAGTGAAGAAAATGAGTAAAAGGAGCTTTGTGATGGAAGAGTATACGGTTGCAGTTAAGGTTGAGGTAGACGAGCTGTATTCGGTCGTGGCCTCTAGTGAAGAAGAGGCGTTGCAGAAGTTTGCTGACGGTGATTACGACGATACGGACATGTCGTTGTCGGATAACGCGATGCCTATTGAGGATCCTCGTATCGTCTAAGATTTCTTTTGTTGAACCGGCTTGTGTTTCTTTGTGGGACGCAGGCCGGTTTTGCTATGCTTGAGGCCATGAATAAGTCAGATTTTTGCGTAGAAGCCTTCAATTCCCGCGGCATGTATTTTGTTCTGGACAAGCCTTATTCTGAGGACGGGTCTCGTGTTGTCACCCCGTTTGAATTGGTAACTAAGTGGGGCACGTATTCTGGTGAGTACACCGGCCCGGAGGGCGCAATAGTACAAGACATTGCTTACTGTGTATTCCAGGATGCACAACTGTACGACTCTGACCCGGATGGGGCCTTCGACGTGTGTGGAACTTCGCAGCAGTGGGAGGCGTTGAGGGAAGAAGCTGAGTTTGTTTTGACAGTGCTCGGCGAGGATAAAGAAGAAGTGTTTGATCAGTTCCACGAGCTAGAAAACCAATAGTCGTGGATTTTACACTACCCTGGAATCAACAAACATGGGACGAGCCTCTGCGGGGGAAAGCGATTTGTGACACCGCGGGGCCGCATGGGGTGGTGCAGTCTACTGATTTTGGGGTTACGGTTTCTACGCGTGTTGGCACGAGTCTGGGGGCGGAGGAGTTTCGTGCCCGGCTTGTGGAAGATTTGGCGGGTAATAAGTGGTATCGGGGTATTGTCAGTACGTTGTCTGTCACCGCGGCGGACGAGGGTTGTGTGGCGGCGGATTTTTTCATACTAGGCCAGTGGGATAGGCCTACACGCGTGTATTTTAACGAGTTGATTGTTCCGTTTTTTGACGCAGTTTATGCCGTTAGCGCCCACAATTAGCTCCACACTAAAGTGCCACATGGGCTAGAATAACCCGCATGGACACCCCATTTGAACTCATCGAAGGAACCGCCCCCGTCTCCCTCTCCGCCCCACACGCGGTACCACACGTGCGCAGTGGCGTGGAAAAATACGGCGAACCAGCCTCCGGGGAACTTGTGCGTGACCTATGCCAGGTCATTAAATGCCCCGGCATTGTCAACACGCACGAAGGCGGCGAGGACCCAAACAACGCACAAGAGAGCCCTATGCGGGACGCGGCAGTAGAGTTAGCGGTATCAAATAACTCGATCATCCATTTCGATCTTCACCAAATGGCCCCATGGCGGTCGCAGGATTTTATTATCGGTACCGGCAAGGGCGATAATATTAATGGGCGTGATGATTTAGCGTATGTGGTGAAAACTATTTTGCGTAATTCGGGGTGGAATGTGGAGCAGGATACTTTGTTTCCAGGCAGGGGTCCGAACACGGTGTCTACTCGTGTAGGCGAGGAGGGTATTCCGGCGATTCAGTTGGAGATGAATTCTAGTTTGTTTTTGCCGGAGGCGGATAGGTATTGTCAGCCTCGGGTGGCGGTTGCGTTGGCGACGATTATTATTTCGTGTATTAAGATGCGTAAGCACCGTGATTTTTAGCGGTATTGGATGCTGGCTGCGATGATGGTGATGAAGAATGCGACGACGAGGGCAACTTCGATTGTTTGCAGCACCCTGTAGGTAGGTGTGTCGGGTGTTTCGTGGGGCGGGGTTGTGGTTCGTCGGGATTCGGCGAACATTGCTGCTGCGGTGATGGGCATGAGTGTGAGCAGGGTGAGGGTGATGTAGAGGTACATTGTTTTTGTGTTTTCTAATCGTAGTTTAATTTGACCATTTTACAGCATAGCATGCCTGCAACTCCCGCAAATCAACAGCAGCACCCACGCCCCTTTGACGAGCTTGCACCAAAGCAAAATCGTCATTAATCAAATCCAACAACTGCAAATCTCCCAAACCACCATAGGCTTCCCACACTTGGCTGACGCTATCCGCCTGATCATCAGAAAGCTGCGGGGCCACTTCAACCGGATCAAAATACGGCTTCTCCCGATGCAGCTCATACAATTCCGCAATAATAGGACCTTGCGGCCCAGCAACCATCTGCTCATCGAACAACGGCTCATCATAGGCAACTAAATGGTGTGCTTGTGCAAGGTAGGCCAGTTTGTGCATTTCTAGACCTGCAATAGGGCTACCGTATGATGAGAAAGCGTCAGCAAGAGTCTCCATATCCATGACCCTCACACTAGCACACAAAAAGGCGGGGTAAGCAGCTTGTTCGCACAAACACTTACCCCGCCACAAAAAGCGTGGGGTTAACCCTAGTTCTTCTTACGAGCAACACCCACACCAGCAGCACCCGCGGCACCCGCAGCAGCTACCAGACCCAGTACCGAAGCACCAGTGTTAGCCAAAGAGCCAGTAGCCTGCGCATTGGAGCCGCCTGTTGGCTCGTAGCTGGTAGAAGAGTAGCCGGTAGCGGTGTTATCAGTTTCTGCAGACTCAGAGCCAGACTCTGCTGCAGTAGAATCACCCTGATCAGAGGAGTCTACAGTGTCGGCAACCTCCGGAGCAACCTCCTCATAATCGTCGCCAGCATCAGCCACAGGAGCAGTAGCCTCACCAGTATCACCAGCACCCTCCGGGGCAGTGTCAGTACCATTATCGGCAGACACATTAGACGGCTGCTCCGGAGTGGTAACCTCCTCATAGTCGCCAGCATTCGGATCAACGTCAGTTACCTGCAAAGCCTGGGCAGTGTACTCGTCGTCACCGTAAATACCAGCCAAGGCCTCGTTGACCTCATCTTGGGACTTTTGCTCAAACATGCCCTGGGCAACCATGGCCTTGGTGTACTTTTCGACGTCTTGTTGGCTTAGACGCTTACGGTCAGTGGAAATGTTGATCGTTCCATCGGACTTGACCTGTCCGTTTTCGAAGTCAACGCCGAAAATGTCCTTCAGCTGGTCATCGGCAGCGTCCTTTGCGACGTAGCCCTGATCAACAAGGTTCTTAGCGATGCTGTTGATGTCCGTGGAGACAGTGATGGTTTGTCCGGATTCTTGTGCCAGTGCCATGGTGGCGGGTGCGGCGAAGAGTAGTCCCGCGCCGAGGGTTGCTGCCATGGCGGCTTTCTTGGTGGTGTTGATGAGTTTCATCAAAAGAGGTCCTTTTCTTTGTGTCGACTTAAAAAGAATCGGGTAGGAATTTTTCCTTGGGATAGTATAGCAGTTGGGTGTGTGTTGTTTAGGGCTTTTGTGGTTGCTGTTTTGATGTAGGGTTATGGGTATGACTTTGTTTGATGATTGTCCTGTTATTACCGCTGTAGAGGACGTAGCTGAAAATGATGTTGTAGATTTGTGTGCCGCTTTGAAGGAGTTGCAGCAAAATTACCCGGAAAGTCCTGTTGACGACTCGATGATCGCACTGGCAGAAGACGTCTATTTTACGGTTCAGGTTGTTGAGTGTGATGATTCTGATGCGGTGTTATATTGCGATCAGATGAATGTGGCTTTTCCACTTGGTACTTTGGTCCCCGTTGTAGGTAAGGAAGAGGGCGATTAAAGGTCTGACAACCGCGTAAATGCTACCTGTTTAGTGGTTGACTTTTTCTTCTGGGGAATTGTTTTCCGTCGACGGGTTTTCGCTTTTTTAGTGGTATTAGTGGGATTCATTGCGTAGGTCCTTTTGTTGACAGGGTTTTGGGATAGCGTATCAGTTGACTGTGCGCTGGTTGGTGTTTTTGCTTGTTGCGTGCTGTAGGATTGTGGTTATGATTTTGGATATTTTTGACGAAGAGCCCATTGATACTCCGGTGGAGGATGTGGCTGCATACGACGTTGTAGACTTGGCGGGTCCGTTGGAGGAGTTGCAACAAAACTACCCAGACAGTGTGGTGGGCTACCCAAAGATTATGACTACAGAAACAGAGTACATTGTGGTAGAGAGCGTAGAGCATGAGGACAATGCTGTTGTGCTGTATTCAGAGGCGATGAATGTAGCGTTTCCCCTAGGTACTACTATCCCGGTTGTGGGTAAGGCTGTAGAGGACTAGAGGTCTGATAGGCGTGTAAACGAAACCCGCTTGGTAGTTGATTTTTTCTTTCGGGAAACAGGCTGCTGGCGGGGTGTTTTTCGGCGTGTGGTGTGTGGTTTTCGTGATTGCGACACGGGCTATTCCTTTCGTTTTTCTGGTAGTATTAGCGTAGTCCATTGGTTTGATACGAAGGAGACATTTTTCATGGAGACTATCGAAATTGTTTTGACCCCGGGCCAGCAAGGTGTTCTAGACGGCTTGTTTAATCCGTTCGTTTCTGCTCGATCGTCTGGCGAGGGCGCTGATGTGCATGCTTGCGTGATCCGAGACGATAATCTGGTAGAGACATACGTTATCGCTGCTGACGGCTCGTATACGTGTGAGCGTTTGAACGGTTTTGGGCAGGGCTGGTCTGAGGTTTAGGGCCAGTTTGCGCGAGTTACGTGTTTAGTGTATGATTAAAGTCGTACCTGGAACAGGGATTTGGCTCGTAAGCTTGCTGGTTGGTAAGTGTACTCCCCGTATACGCGGGGTTGACCCCGTGGGGTAGTCGCCTGTATCGCGGTGCGTATAGTATTCCCCGTGCATGCGGGGTTGACCCACATTTATGAAGTCCATGCCGACCGGCAAGGCCATATTCCCCGCATAAGCGGGGTTGTTCCAGGCGATCCATCTTGGTGCGCCAGCAGACGTGCTTTTCCTCGCACATGCGGGGTTGCTCCGGCGATCTTTTCTTCTGCTATAAGTGCAGCAGCCTTTTCCCGCACACACGGGATTGATCCCCCCCCCTCCCCAGCACGCCAGACAGTGTGGGGTAGCCTCTGCACTCCTCGCGTAAGCGGGGTTGATCCCGGTTCTGCGCCGCGTTCGTTAACTTCGGGCACGTATTCCCCGCATACGCGGGGTTTTTCCTTGGCGGATGTGCGTCAATCCGAAGAATCGACCCCCCTCTCCGCTCGCTCGCGGCCTGTTCTCCGAACCTGTTATGTCGTTGTTTGGGGTTGGTCCACGGGTTGGCTTAATTTTGTGGTTTTTCTATCCTCTTATGAGGTTTGTTTTGTGATATAATTGTGTCAGATTTAATTGCCCTATTCTGGAGATTTTAATGTCTGAAACAAAATACTATTCTAAGAGAGAAATCAAAAACCGAGGATGGACTGACACCGCCATCAAAAACTTCCTGGGAGATCCTGACAAAAAAGTCAGAAACCCACGGTCCAGGCGAAACAGAATCCAGCTATTCAAAGTCGACCGCGTCCACGAAACAGAAACCACGCCAGAGTTTGCCCAGTGGAAACAAAAATCCGCTGCCCGGCGCGAGGCGGCGTTGCGTGCGGCTGAGACGAAGCGGCAGAGGACTTTGGATCGGGTGGAGTCGCGGCTTGGTGGTATTGCGTTGAAGAAGAGTGTGCGGGGGTTGTCTCGGGAGGAGTTGCGTCGTCGGGCTGTGGAGTCGTTTGAGCAGTTGGAGCTGGATCGTGAGGTTCGGTCTGGGGGTGGATATTCTGCGGAGGTAGTGACTTCTCGTAGGTCGGAGGGGTTTTTTGATCGTATTGAGGTGAATTTTTTGCGTCATGAGGGGACGGTGTATGACCGGGAGTTGGGGGAGTATTTTGGTGCGACGGGTGTGGGTCAGGCTGTTGATGCGGTGCGTGAGCGTGTGTATGGGTTGATTGCGGCTGAGTATCCGCATTTGGGGGTGGAGTGTGGGCGTCAGTTGGGGTTGCGTCGGGAGAGGGAGTTGTGGGCTCGTGGTCAGGATGTGTCTAGTCGTTCGGCGCGGGTTTCTCGTTCTTCTCGTTAGTTTTGGGGAGCGTTGATTGCTTCGTCGCTGCGTTTGGTTTGGTCGATGTGGATTTGGTTAGGAAATCAGGATGAGGCCGTCGATCCCGCTAAGGAAACGGGCGGGGCCTATCGGTGACAAATGGTGCCGAATGGTGCTATCCTAGTGTTATTGCCGCCTGTTACGACAGGATCGGAAGAAGACCCTGGGACCCCAGCCGGACGACTGGACCCGGGGTTTTCGCCTGCCTCTAGAGGGAATCCGGGGCGGCTCATCTTATGGTGTATTGGGTGTTGAAAAACGTTTAAAGCATAGCAGCAAGAACACCTGATGGTTCATGTTCGTTGTCTGATTGAAGTCCTCCTCGCACCTCAAAGGCAGGAATGCTCTTGGCACGTTTGGTCGATGGTTACTCCGTTTTTCAGAATGAGGCGCAAGGTTCAAGGTGGAACGTCTCGGTTTGAGTATTGTCCGAGTGTTTCTAGGTAGTAGGGGCATGTGCTGGTAGTGTTGGTTGCACAAATTTGATTTGAGGAGCGTGTGTATGGATAGGTCGCAGAGGGTGTCTACTGTGGTGATGACGGCGGGTGCTGCGGTGTTGGCAGTGTTGGTTGCAGTTGGTGCGACGTGGGCGTTGCCGAAGGATGATCCGGAGCCGGAGCCTGTGGAGTCTTCTACACCTGCTCCTACTCCACCGCCGACGCCTTCTCCTGCCCCACCACCCCCGCCTCCGGGTCCTAATGAGGGGGAGCCTCCTGCGGGTGAGGGGTCGTTTAGTGTTAGAGGTGCTGATGGTGGGGAGTTAGTGTCGGGGGCGCAGTATGCGTCTATGCCGTATGAGTTGCCTCTTAATCCGGCTGGTCCGCAGGAGTCTATGGTGCGGTGGGTTGAGGGGTGGGGTGTGCCTCCGGAGAGGGCTGAGGAGGGCACGGTGTATGTGTTGGGGCATGCGTGGGCTCAGGCTCCGTTGGTGTTTAATCCGTTGTCGGAGCGGGTGTCTGCTGATGCGTTGGGTAAGCCTGATGAGCCGGTGAAGACGTTGTTGTATCCGGTGTTTCGTCGGTCTTCTGATGTGTTGGATGGGGCGCGTGTGGAGATGGTGGATGGTGGGGGTAATCGTCGTGTGTGGGAGGTGGATGATGCTTTTTTGGTGGGTAAGGAGCAGGCTATTGATGATAAGGCTTTGATGGATGAGTCTGTTGCGGGTCGGGTGGTGTTGATTGCGTGTTCTGTGGATGGTGGTGAGGATTTGGGGTTTAATGTGGTGGTGACGGGGCATTTGGTATAGGAAAAGAGGCCACTGAGTGTTTGTGTGGCCTCTTTGCTGCTGCCGGGGTCTAGTTTTCGTCGAAGGCGAGTTGGTCTAGCATGCGTTCAACATCGTCGTTGCTGGCAGTACCATACGCAATCTCGAAGGTGAGGGGGGAGTCTTGCGTGTCGTAGTCATCGATGGACTCGGACAGTTTTGTGTTTCCGTCGGGGTCGGTGACTTCGACGAGGTAGATGTCAGACCAGATGTAGTTGGCGAGTAGTTGGGCTGAGTATTCCTTTTGCTCGTCGGTGTCTTGGGTTTCGGCTGGGAAGTAGATGAAAGCGTAGTCGCCTTGGGAGTAGCCGGTTTTTTCGATTCGGGTGGGTTTGTCTTCAGCAGGTTTTTCTGCCTCGTCAGGGTATTGTTCATAGTCTTCCCACTCGTGGTAGAGGTTGTAGAGGTCTTCGTCACCCATGACGTATTCTTCTCGGGCGCGTTGCCAGGTGCCTACTGCAAGATCCAGGCTGTCGGTGGTGAGGAGGCGGTATTCTCCTGGTTCTGGTCGCATGGGTGCGGGGTCGGGGCCGATTTCTACGTGGGTGCCGTCGTCGAGGTCGTAGGTTGCGTTAGCGTTGGAGGTGTGGTGGTCGAAGATTCCCATGGTGTGTCCTTTAGTTGTCGTTGTCGAGGTTGATGATGTCTTGGAGTTCTTCCATTTTGAATCCTCCCCACGGATAAAACCGAGGGGATTCCCGTCTAAAACTACCTGCATCCCAAGAGAGATGCAGGATTTACGTTATCATCAACGGAAGGGTTGAAACCAGCCCTTAACAGCATATTACGTGCTGCATTAACATCACGATCAATAGTGGTATTACAAAAGTTACAATGAAAAACTCTTGTGCCCAGATCTAACTTGGCCTTGGCTCTCGTACCACAGTTAGAACAATCCATCGTCGTGTAATGAGGATCAATAACAAAAACGTCATTGCCGAAAACGTGGCATGCAGAAATAAGCTCACGCTTTGCAATACCAATGCCAATATCGGCAGACTTCTTTGCCATATTTTTCTTCTTAAACAAAAACGCCGATTTAAAGTCCTCCACAGCAACAGTCTTATTATGACGAGCTACATGCTGAGACCATTTACGAGACTGTTCCAGCCTTTGTCTTTTTACTCGGCGTTCCAGCTTAGCTTTCTTCTTTTTAGCCTTGCGGTAATTTTCCCAATCCTGCTTAGCTTTAAGACGAGCCATCCGACGCTGATATTTAGCTAACGCTTTAGCGTTTTCTTTAACGCGAGGTGTATACCCTAAATCAAAACCGGGACGGGAGGCTGTTGCTGGGTTTTTAACGCCCCAATCAATGCCAATACGACCATCATTGTCACGTGGTTTAGGATCTTTATTTACCTCTACAACAAAAGAAGCCCACCAGTCACCACACGAGTCTCTAAACACCCGAACAGAGCTGGAATCTTCAGGAAGATCCCTAGACCACACCACAGGAATGACAATGTTTCCTGCTAGTTTTAGGCGACCAGCTTTGGTGATGCTAAACCCTTGTGTGGTGTAGTTGAGTGAGGGTTTGTGGACTCGTTTTGATTTAAATCGTGGCGCTTTACGAACCTTGTCGAAGAATGCCTTTCTAGCATAGGTGAAGTCCCTAATTACTTGCTGTTGGGGAACTACTGGCTGATCACTTAACCAAGTGTGTTCTTTTCGCCATGCAGTTACCTGTTTCATTAGGGAGGTTTGGTTTGTGTTTTCGCGTTTGTTGAATGCTTCTACGCACTGGTTCCAAATCCAACGACACGTGGCATACTGCTGGTTAAGACTGTGTTGTGCAGTCTTTCCAGGCCGTAGTTTGTACGTGTAGCGTTTCTTCACACTGTTAGTGTACAGCATGTGTGTTGTGGTAGTCGAGTTGGTGAGTGTTTCGGGTGTTGATACTCGTCTTAAAGAGGAAGGTAGGCCCGTAATTTGGTATCCACAAGCTAGTTAAGAAAATTAAGGGCGGGTCTTCTCGTGTTCTTCGTGAGGAGTTTTCTTGGCTTAAAGTAGTATCCCTGCGCGGTGGATTGATTCTTATTTTGTCACCACTACAGGAGGTGCTCCACTCCATGTGGTTAAGAAGTATATTGAGGATCAGAAGAGGGTATATCAATTCCTCCCCACAGCTAAAGCTGGGGAATTTCTTGATACGTTGGGTGAGTTCGATGAGGATTGCGCCGGGGGGGTTTCTGGGGAGTAGTTGAGGTCGATGGTGCCGTTGGTGTAGCCGGTTTCGCCGTCGGGCCAGGTGTATGCTTCCATTGTTTTTCTCTTCTTTGGGGTGTGTTTTGAGTGTATCAGGGTGGGTGGTGGTTGTGGTATGTTTTTTGGTATTGTATTATTAAAACATTGATTTAAAAGGGAGATTTTTCATGCAGACTGAGTACACTACCTTCGCACCACACCTTGTTAAACTCATCGACGATCACGACACCGTCATTGTCCACCGCCACGTCAAGCCTGACCCTGACGCAATTGGGTCTGCCAATGGACTAGCGCATCTGATCAGCCACAACATGCCCGACAAAAAGGTACTTGTTGCCAACACCGATAAGTCCGCGAACCTCGACCACTATAACCACTTCCCTGCCCCAGAACCCAAGGACTTCTACCAGGCGCTTGTCATCGTGGTTGATACCGCTAACGCCGCCCGCATTGACACCATGCGATGGAGTGCAGCCCCTACTGTCGTCAAAATTGACCACCACCCAGTACCGGAAGGTGACGCACCATTTGCTGACCACACGATCGTAGATACTACCGCCAGCTCTGCAGCAGAGTTGATTACTTTTATTGCGATGGAAAACAAGTGGGCTATTAACAATGATGCGGCGCGTGCTTTGTACCTGGGCATTGTGGGTGATACTGGTGGGTTCTCGTACCCGAATACCACCGCGGACACTTTCCAGGCTGCGGCGGAACTTGTTCGCTCTGCTGAGTTTGATGCGGCAGGCGTTCGTAAGGAAATCACCCAAATCCCGTACAATGTGTACCGTTTGCGCGCATACATGAGCGAGAACATGCGTTATTTTGAGGACTGGGCGTATATCCGAGTAGACGAATCTGTTCTTGCTAAGTTTAGTGTGGCTGCAGAAGATGCGCATCGCCTGGTTAACATTCCTGCTGATATTGTAGGCATGAAGGCGTGGGCTGTGTTCATTGAGGATTCGGGGCATATGCGCACTAGTCTCCGGTCTAATGGGCCGGTAATTAACCATATTGCACAAAAGCATGGTGGTGGCGGTCACCCGTTGGCTGCGGGTTGTAAGGTGGATGTTTTTGATGGGGTGCGTGAGGTTATTGAGGAGCTTGAGGCTGTAGTCCGTGAAAATTAACACCGTTAGATATAACGAAAAGAAAGAAGAAAAACAATGCTTTTAGCAATGCTTATTGGTGCCGGGCTTGTCGGGGGTTTGGGCCTGGTGGCTGTATCTGTTGAGGCTGGAGAATATGGCCTTCGCCCTGCAGATGTAGGTGTACTTGTTGGATGTATCATTGTTGGCGTAGCTGCAGGCGCGTTGGTCCATTCCATTTAGAGGTATTTGTGTCTGTTGTTGTTTCGTGTGATCGCTACCATGTTCTTGACAATGGGAACTTGGTAGTCCCGGTCCGCCCTGAAGATGCGGAAAAGTTGGGCACATGGGCTGATTTTCCGTGGGTTCTTATCACTGATAACGAGAAAATATTGCGCGATGCTCGTTACGACCGGGAAGAAAGCATCGAGGATATTAACCGCATTGCCGGGGCGTTTGTGTGCGAAGAGGACATATTTTTAACCTCGCCGTTTGACGTGCATAACGCTATGGTGCCAGGCCACGTGTGCCGGGTTGTGAAAAACGCTGCTGGTGAGGTTGTTGTGGAGAAAGCAGGCCAGGTGGATCGGGCAGCGCGTGTGTTGGGGCCTGTGTGTGGCATGTGGGGTGAGACGGTGGACCGGGTGTTTGAGTTTCCAGACAGGTATGCGTTTAAGCCGTACGTGGTTGAGTTTTTGCGGCGTGAGTCGTGCGTGGTGGATTCTGTTTCTGGGCAAGGGTTTGACGGGCTTGTGGATTTGAGTAAGCGTTATGACGAGCTGTTTGTGAAAAATGCTCTGGACAAAGACGCGGCGGGTGTTGTTTCTTCTTGTTTTTTAGATGAAACTATCGACGATTGGGAAACCGCTCTTTTTCGTTTTGTGTGCTCCAATGATGATTTGGAGGCGTGGTCGTATCGGCTTCCGAAGTACTTGCTTTTTCAAGAAACAGTGGGCTTGGAGTATGAAACTAGGTTCTTTGTTGTTGAGGGTAAAATAGTGTCCGCGTCGGGTAGGGTTATTGATTTTGTGCCGGATACTTTATCGCACAAGGACCCTTTTGCTTATGCTGACAAGACTGTCCAGTATCGGTCCATGTCGCATGACAGGCAAGATGTTGTCACCAATCCGTACTACGGTGAGCTCTTTGACTTGGCCGAGCAGATCGTACAAAGCCTAGAAACCCATGAGAATTCTGCGCCGACCTGTGTTATTGATGTTGCCTGGTGTAAGACTAAAAACCAGGCAGCACTGGTGGAGATCAACGGAATCTCTAACGCGGGGCTTTATGGCTGTGACGCACTCACAATCTATAAGGCACTCTATGACTCTGGGTGCTATAGGGGTTTGACGTATGGTGATAGTTTAGGGTTTTTAGGAAGGCTTCTTGGCGGGGAGGAAGAGTTCCAGCCGCTGCAGCCGTAGAAAAGGGTTTTGCACCTAAGTCCTGCGGTGTGGTATACTTGTAGAGCACGCCAGAGTTGAGGGAGAGACTTTTTCTGACCCATGAGGCTTTTTCCAAGAATACTCCGGGCAGCAACTCCTTTGTCTTGAGCCCCTACTTTGTAGGATTCCTGTGGTGTGAAGGCAAAGTGTTCCTCTCTTGTTTGGATATGTTCAAAGCGAGACACCCGCACTGTGGTTTACGTCTTACACGGTGCGGGTGTTCTTTGTTTGGGGTAAGGGTTTAGCTGTCCTCAGCCAAGGTAGCGCAATAGGAACCTACAGCATTGATTACAAGCATGCGGGCGTCAGCAAAAGACACGCCGTCTAATTCACCCTCATCAAAGTGATCAAGCACCATTTTCTTTGTACGCTCTTCATCCATGAGTGTATGAACACGGTACCCGTGCTCTAAAAACACAGCCTGGTTAATGTCTGCAGTATCAAACGTGTGCTGGCCTACATTAAATTCCATGAGTATTACACCTCGTCATCAACGCTGATGGAAATGTGGTTTTCTGGCCCGAGGGGCTCTGATTCGTCGAAGGGTGAGATGCCTTCCACATTGGGCAGAATATCACAGTAATAGTCTACAACGACGACGGGGCGGTTTTTCACTGGTGCGAGTTCGTCGTGCAGTTGCTGCAGGGTGATAGTGTCCTCGACGCCTGGTTCGGCGTAGTGGAGTTCAACGCGGTCGGGTAGGACAACTATTCCGCAAATGGGGTGTTCTCCGTAGGTGCGGGTGCCGGAGTTGTTGTAGTCCCAAATATAGCAGGGTTCGAGGAGGGTGTCGTCGTCGAGTTGGCTGGTGTAGTCGAGTAGTTCGCTGACGTTCATGGAGATTAGTCCTCGTCGATGTTTTCGCGGATTTGGGTGGCTACTGTTGCGATGAGGTCTTGGGGATCGAATTCGAGGTTGTTGTCTTTGATGTAAGCGATTTCTTTTTCTGCAAGCTCGTCGACAAGTGTGGTGAAGTCGTTGTGGTCGAGGTGGTCGGTGATGTAAACGCTTTCGACGTCGGCCAAGTATTCTTCTACTTCAGCAGGGTCGATTTCGTAATTATAGGAAGCCATGTTTTTCTCCTTATGTAGTGGGTGTGACTATAGTCTAGCCGCTAAAGTCTGAATCTGGGGAGTCTAGGCCACGGCGTTCTCTCTCAGAGTAGAGTTCGCGTTCAATCTCGCCTAGTAGATTCCTTTTGTGCTCGGGGAGTGTGGAGGTGTCGCCGGAAACAACGCGGCGGTGGGCTTTTGCCATGTCGTCAAGCAGCTCGTCTTCGTCTTCTCCATTTTGCCAGAGAGTGTAGTACTCGATGAGGGTGTCCATGTCGCGGTTTACGGTGTGATTAGCCATGGTATGTCCTTGTGTGTTGTGGTCATGGGGATTGAGTTTAGCATGCGGGGTGTGTGGCCCTAAAGTGCAAAACTAACGCATCTACCGTATACTCTATGAGCACAAACCAACAACCAGAAAAGAAAAACCATGCCAACAAAAACCTTCTACCGACACGACCTCGACGGACTCCGTGGGCTCGCCATCGCCCTCGTCGTCATATACCACGTCTTCGTAGGACGAGTATCAGGCGGCGTCGACGTCTTCCTACTGCTGTCCGGATACTTCTTCCTAGGATCACAGCTGCGCTACATCACCAAACCCGGCGCGTCTTTGAACCCTTGGTGGCCTGTGTGGCGTACTATTCGTCGACTGGTGCCTTCTCTTGTGTTGGTTGTGGGTGTTGTTGCCGCGGTGGTGTGGTGGTGTGTGCCGCAGCTTGTGTCAACATCGTTGGTGAAGCAGGTCGCGGCGGTTGTTTTTTACTACCAGAATGTGGAGCTTGCGCGGCAAAGTGCTGATTATGTGGCAGCGTCTGCGTCAACGTCGCCGTTGCAGCACATGTGGTCGATGTCTATTCAGGGCCAGTTTTATGTGTTAGCTATCCTCTTTGCCTTGAGCATAGGCGGCTATATTCGACTGCGCCGATCTACCCATCCCCCAGTTACTATGCGGCGTATAGCAGGGCCTGTACTTATTGTGGTGACAGTGTGCTCCTTTGTGTACGCCTCACGGTTTGGCATACACGGGCCCGCATCCAACTACTATTCGCCTGGTGCCCGTGCCTGGGAACTATCTCTCGGCGGAGTGCTGGCAGTGTACGCAGACAAAATCCGCATCCCGGCGCGGATGTCTGGGTGGGTGTCAGGATTGGGTGTGTGCATGCTGGTGCTAACGGGTGCTGTGGTTGCAGATTCTACGGTGTATCCGGGCCCAGTATCGTTGTTGCCGGTAGGTGGAGCTGTGCTGGTGATTGCCTCTGGTACGTCGCGGGTGTCTGAGGTGTTGTCCTCTAAGCCGTGTCGTTGGGTGGGTAAGGTTGCTTACCCGTTGTATTTGTGGCATTGGCCGTTGTTGATTATTTCTACGGTGTGGTTGGGTAAGACTACTCCGTCGTTTGTTCAGGGTGTGGTGATTGTAGGGGTGTCTGTTGTGTTGGCGTGGGCAACACATAAGGGTGTGGAGGCCCCGTTGCAGCAGCATGCGAAGCGACCAGTAGTGGGTGAGGATCGTTCGGGTGTGTCGTTGATAACGCGCGCGCAGCGGTGGCGTGCTGTTGGTGGTGTGGTTGTTGTGTGTGGTTTTGTGGGGTTGATGTCGGTGTTTCCTGTGTGGTCGAAGGCGGTTGTTGGTGTGGCGGATTCTCGGTTGGATGCGGCGGCGTATCCGGGTGCTCGTGCGTTTGCTGAAGGCGCGCCGGTGGACGAGTCTGTGGAGGTAAAGCCTGATGGCGTGTTTGCATCTGCGGTGTTGCCGGTAACGTTGCGTAAAGGGTGTTTTGTGGGCGAGGACGCGCCGGGGGATTTCTTTTTAGACAGGCAGCTTGACGGAGTGTCTCCGTGTGTGTTTGGTGATATGGAGGCTGAGCGTGAGGTGTTTGTGGTGGGTGGTTCGCATATTGAGCAGTGGATGTCTGCGTTGGATGTGGTGGGTAAGAAGCGTGGGTTTAAGGTGGTTCCGTTGTTGCGTCAGGGGTGTCCAGTGGTGTTGGGGGATACGTCGGGTGTTTCTGATAAGTGCGCCGAGTGGTCGCGGCTGGTGGTGGATCGCGTAGTAGAGGCTGATCCGTGGTTGGTGGTGTCTAATTCGACGCGGCCTGGGTCTGCGGATGGTCGGGGTCCTGATGTGGTTCCTGCGGGGTATCGTGCGTTTTGGGATGTGCTGGAGGATCGGGGTATTGGTTTTGTGGGTGTGCGTGATAATCCGTGGGGTGTGGATGAGTCGGGTGGGGATCGTAATTTTGTGGAGTGTTTTGTGGCTTCTGGGGATTCTGTGGGGTGTGGTTCTCGTGAGGTGGATGTGTATGGTGAGGGTGGTGATCCGGGTGCTGAGGTGTTGAGTGAGTATTCGTCTGCGGTGTCGGTTGATGTGTCTCGGTGGTTGTGTTCTGGTGGTGTGTGTCCTGTGGTGGTGGGTAATGTGGTGGCGTATAGGGATGTGCATCATGTGTCTGATGCGTTTGCGTTGTCGGCTGTGGGGTTGTTTGATGAGGTGTTTGCGGGCGTTGAAAAAGAGGACCAGCGTTAGTTGGGTGCTGGTCCTCTGGGGTGGGTTGGTGGTTAGTCTAGGATGTTGATGAGCCACTCCTCGATGTCGACGTCAGCTAGTTCGTCGTCGGAGAAGTGTCGGGAGAGGATTTGTTCTGCTTCGCTGACTGTTTCGTTCCAGAACATGCCTTCGTAGATGATGTTGTCTTCGTCGTCGCGCTCGTAGGTGTGGGCGACTTCTCGGCTGATTTCTTGTTGTAGGTCGTAGTAGTCGTTGTCGAGTAGGATTGTGAATTCTTGTTGGTCCATGGTGTGTAGTTTAGCATGCGTGGGTGGCGGGGTGTGGGTAGTTGTGTTATTGTGTATTTAAAAGGACGCTTTTTAAACAGTAATCAAGAGAGGATAGTTGTTCTTATGGGATATGAAAAGATGCGCGAGCAAATGGATATTATGATTGATCGTTTGCGCGACGAAAAGGGCATGACGCTCGACGAGATGGAGGCTATGTTTGTTGCCGGTAAGGTGACGATGGATTTGGAGGCTAATGAGTCTCGAAACAGCACCTCGGCGTAGGTTTTGACGACATACGCAACGTGTGTTACACTTAGTCGTGGGCATGATTCTATGTGTTGGTTAGAACATGTCTCTTTCGGAAAATAGGTGAGAGGCCCGTTTCCTAGCTGTTGTTGGCTTGAGGGAGGAAACGGGCCTTTTCCATACCCACATATGGTATTATTTATTCATCAAAAATAAACCCCGAAATACAAGGAAAAACTGTATGCCTGCCCCTGACCTTGACGCCCCAATCGTTACTCTTCTTGCCGCAAGAACCTATGTCACCAGCGAAGACTTCGGAGAAAACACCCCAGTAGACGCAGAACTTGACTCCCACGGCGGTGTAGCACGCGTCAGGTTTTCCCTACAACCAGCACTACACTCCGGCCAACTTGAGAGTCTAGATCTCAACGATTCGGAAAAAGTACATGAATTCGAAATCCACATTGAGCAGTGGCTTAAAGAAGAAATTGACGGTTTCGTCCCTGATCGTGTCATGGCAGAAGTAGACACGCGTAACGCTATCTTGGCGCTATCCTGGCGTGTTGTTGCTACTCGCTGCGGGGAGAGTGTGCAGGACTTTTGGGCGGAAGGGTTGCGTGATCCTGCGGAGGTTGTTATTTCTGCGTTTAAGAACCCGCGGTGGCCTGATAACTTGAAATAGTTGCGTTGTGCCTGGTTACACCATATGGTAACATAAAACAAGTAACCTATATTTTCTGACACAGAAAGACACCATGGCACACAACCGACTCCACTTCCACTTCACCACCTACCAACAAGCCCTCCACGACGTAGGCCCCGTCACCTGGCTAATCCCCCACCTCATCGAAGAAGGCGGATTCATGGCCATCGCCGGAGCCCCAGGATCAGGAAAATCCTTCCTAGCCACCGACCTCGCCGTCTCCCTCGCAGCCGGAGAAAACTGGCTCGACCACCCCGCCTTCACCCCGGCGCGCAAATGCAAAGTCCTTTACCTCTCCCCTGAAGGAATCCGCTCCACCTTGGGTCGAATCCATGAACAATTCACCCGACGCAACCTTGACCCGAAATCCGTAGACCTCTTGGTAAGCCGAGATAATCTTTCGGGGGCAAAATCAGAAGACTACCAGGCCCTAGAAGATCTTGAACCCGATGTCATTTTTGTTGACACCTGGTCACGTGCAATCCCTGGTGTGGAAGAAAACTCCGCCAGCCAGGTCAACGCTATCATTGCCGAACTGGATTATGTTCGAGACGTAACCGGCTGCGCAATCATTATTGTCCACCATACTACTTTGGAAAAGGCCCGTATGCGTGGCACGAGTGCTCTTAAGGGTGCGGTGGATACGGAGCTTTTGGTTGAGGACTTCCGTACTAAGGGTGAGGGTATTACTATGCGGGTAGATAAGCATAAAAACGCCCCAGAATGGTTGTCTCCTTTGCCGTTTGATATTTCTCCTTCTCCTGTGGTGGATGGTGTAGGTTATGCGCATTTGGTTCCGGCAACTCCGCAGTTCGGGGCATAGCTATGGCAACGTGTATGTCATATGCGTTGCCTCTTTGGGAAGGGGCGCGGACTATGGGTGCTCATAGGAATGGGGGAACCTATGCCTGTATTGTCAACGATCCGTATGCAGAAGTGTCCGAGGTGCTGGCAGATCGGATTGATCATGCTTTAGCCACAGGTGTGGGCCTTGCTGATGTAAAGGAGTCCGTGCTGGCGATCTTCAGGGCAGCAAACGCGCCTGCCTCCTTTGTTGTTGCGCGCCGGGATGGCGAAGTGTTGGAGTTTTTCGTTGCAGGTGGGTGTGAAGTTGCCTACCTTGGCGGAGGTGAGCTAGTGCGTGTCAGTGGTGAGGGTTGCTATCCGGGTGTGCAAGGTGGTTTCCAGTGCATGTCCCCGGTAGCCCTCATGTCAGGCGCGGCCAGTGTTCCTGATGAGCATATTGCGCACTGTCTCAAGGAGGGCTTGGGTGCGCGTAGTGTTGCTGAGGCTGCAGGCGGGTATGAAGAAACTATTGTTGAAATTCTAGATTAAAAGGTAAAAATACTATGATTAATTTTGAATCACACATTGAAGAAACTGTTTGCCGCACCCACTCCGCGGAAGCAACTTTCCTAGACGAGAACACCGCCGAGATCACCGTTCCCCAGGGTACACTTACCGTGACCTACCGCGAGTCTGAGGGTGTTATGGGCAGCATTCACTGGCAGTTTACTACCAATACCACGCTCATTAGCTCCGGGCGATTCGAAGTGACCAGCACAATGGTACTCGCCGATGAGCTTTCCACTTTGCTCAATGCGTCCTGCAAGCGAGCAGCCTAAGCCGATTTCGAAGAAACTAACTTAAAGCCGTAACAGCACACGCCAGCGACAATAGAGCCCTGCGCCACAAAGCACAGGGCCCTAACTATTACTTCTTGTCCTTATCCTCATCAGAATCAGGAACCACCGACAACTCCGGACCAGACCCCTCCTGAGAATCCTCTTCCTTCTGAGAAGAACCCTTCGACCCAGAATCATCCGCCTTCAACAACTCCACCAACTCATCCGGCGACATCATCGGCATACCCGGACGCGGAATCACAAACTTCGACCGAGTAGAATTCTTATGCACCACCATACGATGCACCACAGCCAAGTGAAGGATACGAGTGACCTCCTCCTTCAACTTATACGACACCGGCTGACCATGCGATAGCTGCGTACACGCCGCGGATACAATCTGCGACTCCGTAGCACCCATACGACGATTATGCGTAGCCTGATAAATCTGCTCCACAATATCCGCCTTCGCAGGAAGAGGCGTAGGAGTAAACTCCACATCATCGTCCAGGAACCAGCTGCCACCCAAACCATCAGCAGAACCAAAGTTACCCTCCAAGTCACCCACAACAGCAGGGGCCTGGATTGTGACCGGGAAGTCCTCATCGTCGAACTCGACCCGATCCTCACCAACCTTCATGATCTGGCAGAACCTTTCCTGCTCCCATGCCTCAGTGTTCTTCTGCTTCGTCACTGACACACTAATGAGCTGACGGTGCTGTTCTTCATCCGGGTCGTCGACCTTTTTGACCAAAATTTCGGTATCCAACGCGGCGTTAAACACCGAGGATCCGCGCGCATGGCTTGACTCCTTAGCCGTGTGGTGAACAATAACCACCGAGCACCCGGCGCGACCGCGCATAGCATCGAGTTGCTGAATGATCAGAGACGTATCCTCCGCGGCGTTCTCATCCGCGCCTGCAATAGCACGCGACCACGTGTCAATCACGATAACGTCAATACCATTGTCCTTAATGGTGTCGGCCAAAGTGTTGTAGTCAATCCAGTCAAAGGAATTGATATTAGGCAACTTATCGGCAATGAAAACATGCTCGTCAGGGTTCTGGTCGTGCGCCTTGCCCCATGCGCGGAAACGATCAATAACACCAACCATGCCCTCACCTGCAAGATAGCCGACCTTACGCTGGCGGCATGGCTTGCCTAGCCACCGGCCCTTAGTAGCAAGAGCACACGCAAGGTCAATAGCGACGAAGGATTTACCCGAACCAGCCGGGCCAATGACGGCAGATAGGGACTTTTCTTCGATGGTGTCTGCCACCATGAACTTCGGCGGTTCCACATCGCCCAGGTTGCCCAAGGAGGTAAACGTGACCTTGTTGCGGGCACGGCGTTCCTTTTCAACCTCCTGGCGTGACATTTGCTGCGGTGGGATGATGGATGCATCAGTGAAGTCACGGATGAAGTTTTGGAAGTCGTCACTAGCGATACCGTCCGCGTTTTGCAGTGGTGGCAGGTCAAGTCCTACACCACGGATTGCTGCAGCGTTGTCACCGTCATATTCGAGGAGGGCAAGGGTGGACATTTTAGAGAAGTCACGCTTGCCAGACCAGACGAGTTCGGAGAATTCTTCTGGCGGGTTGTCTGTCCAGATGTGGAGTCGACCCAGCTCACTGCAGCCGTCGTCACAGCCAGGGCCGTGTGCGGTGGCTGATTTTGGTGAGTTGTGTGGGCCGGGGGCTTGGTAGTATTCACAACCGCAGTTGTCGTGCCCGGTCAGTGCCCACCCGTGTGGGGTGAGGATTTCTCGCCACGTGGTGGGCCATGCCCAGGCGCTGATGATTTCGTTGAGGGATTCTTGTCCGAAGGCAGTGATAGCTGCGTAGCTGTCTACCTCGCCGCCTTGTACCACGTTGGTGGTAGGTGGTGTGGGGGTATCATCAACTACGAGGGGTGCTGTTTCTGGTGTGGGGGTGGTTTCTGGCTTTGTGGGGGAGTTTTTGCGGTTGTTGTCGATGAGGTCAGTGAGCCAGTCTTCCCACGCAAGGTCGCCTGTTCCTGTGGAGACAGTGTAGTGGCCTTCCATGCGCGATGACGGTGGGATGAGGACGTAGCTGGAGTGCAGCATGACGACGAAGGTGGAGAATCCTTCTTTGACGGTGCCGTCACTGTTGCGGGTTTCTGCCGGGTTGTCGGCGTAGTGCTGTGCTTGTTGTTTTTTGTTTTCGAGTTGTTGTTCTACCTGGTCAAGTTGTGCCTTGATGTGTGGGTCGCCTGTGTTGGCGTATTGTGCGGACAGGCTGCGCCATTGGTCGAGGAGTTCGGTGCGGGGCTGGCAGTCGTAGTGGACGATGAGTTTGTTGGGCGCATCATCGGGTAGTTCATAGTCGTCTGGGTAGAAGAAGTACCAGTGGCCTCCGTTGGAGTGGACGACGGTTCCGCCGCGGTTTTGGTACCGGGCGGGGTAGTAGACTTGGGTGTCGTAGTCGTTTTCGATGTGTTCTTCTTGGACGGTTTCCCATTCGCCGCCGCGGACTGATCCGGGGGATTTTACGGATGGTTGGATCAGGTCCATGTGGTGGGCGAGGTCTGGGTTTTCGGTATGGTCCATGACCCAGTTGCGGAAGGCGTTGGTTTCGTCTTCGGTGTCGCAGTCTACGACGACGACGCGGGATTTGTCGGGGACGATGCCGAAGTTGAGTGGGGTAAGTCCGCCGATTGCGTTGGGGTCGTTGTCGGGGCCGTCTGCTTGTGCGCGGGCGGCTTTGAGGTATTGGGTGAGTAGTTTTTTGTCACTGGTGGCTAGGTAGAGGCCGGATTTTGGTTTTTTGCCTTGGGATTCGGCGAGTTTTTGGGCGTCGTTTTTTTGTTTTTGGGTGCGGTAGTCGGCGGGGGCTTTTGTTCCTGGTTGCAGGAACATGATGGCCATGCCTTGGTCGGCGAAGTTGTGGAGTACGGATTTGAGTGTGTTGGTTCCGGCTGTGTTGGTGCCGGGTCGTACTGCTCCGAAGAAGGTTTGTAGTCGTTTGGATCCTAGCATTGAGGGAAATGCTCCTTTCTATTCGGCTTTAGTGTAACAGCGTGGTTTGTGGTGGGCAAATATGCTATGTTGAAGAAGATCAAAAACACCAACCTGACGGGAAGGCCAATGCCCGAACACCTCACAGCCCGAGAATGGAAACAACAATGGGGCGTCGATAACATCAACCGCATGAGTATCGACCGCTCACTGGTGGTTGAGACAATCTTTGTTATTGGAGCCCTACTACTTAGCTTTGCATTCTACCAAGCATACTGGACGAACCTCGAAGCCGGAGAAAAACAAGCTGCGGCCTCAGACACACTGTCCGCACAATGGGAAAACCCCCGCACTATGCAACACCCAGAACTAGGTGACGCTTTTGCCCGCATGTACATCCCTGCCTTCGGAGCGGACTACCAATTCGCCATTGTGGAAGGCGTACAAGACGCAGACCTAGAAGTAGGGCCCGGCCACTACCCTGATTCCCAAATGCCTGCCGAAAAAGGAAACTTCGCCGTTGCCGGGCACCGCGTGGGAACAGGCGCGCCGTTTAACGACTTAGGCAAACTCAACTCCTGCGACGCTATTGTTGTAGAAACCCAAAAAGAATGGTTTACCTACCGTGTCCTGCCTATGGAAGGCGAAGACAGGCGCGCTGGGTGCTTTGTTCCTGAGCAGCAAACTAACTTGGCTACGGGCCAGTATTCGCAGGTCGTGGGCCGCCGTATTACTACCCCGGAGGATGTGAGTGTGGTGGATAAGGTGCCAGGCCACAAGGATGGTGATGAAATCGGTATGGAGTCTCTTATCACTCTTACTACCTGCCACCCACAGTTCTCCGCCGCGGAGCGTATGATTATTCACGGCATGGAAGTAGAACGTATTGACAAGTCGACGGGTAAAAAGCCTGCGGCGCTAGAAGCAGAGGTGGCATAGTATGGTGACGCTGATTTTGCGTAAGTTTCCCGGAAACGCGGCAACAAAGTGGGCGGTTGTGGCTGTCTTTGCCGTAGCCGTGTTTTTGATTTTGATGGTGTATGTCTACCCTGTCATTGCACCTATTTTGTTTCCCCCGCCGTCTACTACAGTGTAAGGATATAGTGTGAGTACTTTTTCGTTTGTGTTAGGCAGCAATACTGTTGTCGATCAGATTAATGATGATCTTCCTGCTGGCCGTATTTCTTCTCCTGAAGCTGAAGCGTTGGAAGAGTGGATGGAAGGAGATGATGTTGAGGTACACCAGAAGGTTTCTCAGGCATTGCAGTTAGCGTGCAATGAGGACGATGAGTTTTTTGATGCTGTAGATACAGTTGTTGATAAGGCAATTAGGATCATTATTAAGGAGGCACTTTAATGTCAGAAATGAATTTTGTTATTAATGCTGAAGAAATACGCCAATCAATCCTTGATCGTGTAGAAGAAGGATATTGGGACGAAGAAACAGCCGCAGCTATGGAAGAGTTTGCTTCCAACGAGGATACAGCGGTAAAGCGTCTTGATGATATTATTACCCGCTTCGACTTCGAACGCGTACATCAGGCGCTGGAGTCATGCGAGGCTGATATTGTTAGCGAAATCGAATGCGACCTTTCCAACTAGGGGAAATTTTTATGAGCGATTTTAATGACGCACAACAAAAACAAATCGACGACTTCAAAAACTGGTCCCCCAGTGCTGACCCGGACTGGGTTCAGGCAGTACTCGACACTGTAATCTCAATCAGTGACACTGACATGGACACCATCACTACTGACCTGGACAACAACCCAGATTTCGGGGCAGAGGACACTCCGTACTTTGTGGACAAGAACTTCTCTGCTGTGCCCGAGTATCTAGAAGCAATGAGCGCAGACCACATTCGTCAACGCTTCAGCCTTGAATCCGGGGACAATTCCGGCATCTACATCACCGAAACAGGGCAAGGACTTGTTGTTCTAGATCAGTAGTAGTCCCTTGTTGGCATGGTAGAATAGGGCCCATGAGTAATGCCCAAGCCCCTATCTACCGCCTAGAATCAAACCGGCTCGTCGCCGGTGTTCTTGCAGGCGCAGCCCAGCACTTCAACATCAATGTGCTATGGCTGCGCCTTCTTTTCATCGCTAGTCTTTTCCTACCCGGACCCCAGCTGATCATCTACCTTGTCGCCTGGGTACTGATGCCGCCAGAGCCTGCGCCTGGAACAGACATTGAGAAAGCAGGACCGTATGGGAATTAATCATGCTGCGGTAGAAAAAATCCGTGACTCTGCCCAGAAACGTGCGCAAAACGGCTCCCTGTCGCATGACGACGTACTGAATGCAAAAGCTATTGCAGAATCGTCTGACGAAATTCTCAACGACGCTTTTCACACCCGGTGGGAAGAATCGAAGTGCGACCCCGAAGAGTTTGATGAGAGCTGTGCGCTGGCGTTTTTCGATCTCATTGACCGCATGTCGAGCTCTTGGAATTAAATTAGGGGGCACGATTTGACACCACTAACACATTGTGTGTTATAGTAATACTCGTTGGGCGATACGGAGATGACCCCACCCACCATACCCCATCTCCTGTTTACCGAGCACCACACCCACCCACACCACTCGGTAAACTCGCCCAACTTCCGCATTCTGGAGTCGTGGCAGAGCGGCCTAATGCGCTGGTCTTGAAAACCAGAGGGTGTCACAGCCCCGTGGGTTCAAATCCCACCGACTCCGCCAAACCACTAACCCCCCCGGTTCCTGTGACCGGGGGGTTAGTGGTTTAATGGCAGACATGCTGGACAATAAAAGTACTTTCGTTGATGGTGTCGAAGACCTCCGGGTTGTGCAGGATGAATTTTCTGAGTATTGGTACTCCGAGCTAAAAGAGCTCGCATCGGAGGGTCTGCTGTCGTTAGATGTTGTGCAAAGACTACAACGGATACTTTGTGTTCCCTTCTATGACGCTTTCCGCTTTATGGGGGTGTGGGGCCCTGGTGATTATGAGGTGGGGTCGGTGTGTCGTCTGTCGTTGCAGGCGGCGTCGGTGTATTTGCATAGCAAGGGTCTTGATGGGGGCCCGGTTGGTTCGTGGTGGAAGATGAATGAAGAGAAGTGGATTGAGCGGCTAGACGATTTGTCTGATGTGCGTGTTCGAGTTGCGGGCTGATACGTGTTTAATGTATGATTGAAGTTGTACCTGAAACACGGTTGTTGCTTGAAAACTTAATGGTCAGCAAATGTATTCCCCGCATACGCGGGGTTGGCCCTACGGTGAGCTGGGAAATTCGTCAGCCTTTGCTGTATTCCCCGCATACGCGGGGTTGTTCCCCCGATGCTGTCCACCAGGCGCTCTAGACCTTTGTATTCCCCGCACACGCGGGGTTGTTCCGCCGCAGCGCGGAAAAATTGGGGCGAGAATGCTCTATTCCTCGCACATGCGGGGTTGTTCCTGACTAATGGGCAGTGGTATCAGCCTGCAGAGCCTTTTCCCCGCTTACGTGGGGTTGTTCCTGGGACAGGGCCTTATTGTCCTAGATCACTAGGGTATTCTCCGCACACGCGGGTTTGTTCCGTCCACCAGCAGTCAGGGCGACGGCGAAAACGCTGTATTCCCCGTGTACGCGGGGTTGTTCCCTAGGCATTTTCTGCGTCCTCCGCCTGCAGCTCCTTTTCCCCGCACACGCGGGGTTGTTCCCGCCGACGCATGAGCCAACCACCGCCACCAATCGTATTCCCCGCACACGCGGGGTTGATCCCTTCGCTAAATTCTCAAGCGATCTTACACTCATTTATTCCCCGCACACGCGGGGTTGGTCCTACCCCGACATGTAGATCCCGAAACACGACGATCTATTCCCCGCACACGCGGGGTTGTTCCCCGATGTGATTGTTACTCTACTGGATAGACGCACTTTCCCCGCATACGCGGGGTTGTTCCCGCAGGGCGGTTCTGTTGACTTTATATACGCCTTTAGTGTATAGTTATTTTGTGCCTACAAAGGGCACACTTGTCCGAGAAACCCACATTAAGGAATAGTTATGATCGCTGATCTGCGCAACATCTTCGCCACCTTTAACGCTGACCTCGCTTCCTGGATCGGGAACTTCAACCCGTTCGGTTTCGCACAGGAGCTGGCTGACCTGGCTCACGCAGGAACCACCGAATTCATCTCTAACGTGGCTGCATTCTTCTAAACCACCTGGTTAACGCCCCTTTCTGGAACATTGACGCCAGACAGGGGCGTTTTTTCATGCCTAGACTGCAGTCTACGAGTACACTATAGGGACGATCCCACCACCTACCCCAAACAAGAGAGCAAACTGTGGCACACCATACCCCCATCTTCATCCAGGGCATTGTTGAGTGGATAGAATACGACCGGAAAACCGCTTCCGAGTGGCACCGATTCGCCACGATCGACAGCATCCGACAATTTGAGGTGTATTGGTCGCAATTAGAACCACAAGTCCGCCTTATCAAAGCAAACACGTATCATTCGTTTGAAGTTCGCTACCACCCAGCGCATGTGCAAAAGGATATTCACCGCATGGTAGCTACGTCTCCTATGTCGGGAAACAGGGCGAAGTATGCGTGGGATTCGGGGGTTAGTGCGCGTAATATGCGGAAGTTGTTGACGTTGTCGTATGAGCAGTTGTTTGATAATTTGATTTATTTGCGGTGGTTGGAGCGTATTAGTAAGCGTCGTCCCAAGGGTGAGTCTTACTAAAAAGAGGGGTCGGTTTCTGGTCTCTGACACGTTGGTGGTATACTTAGTTTTTTGTTGTTGAGCGCACAATACCCGTGCGCTTTAATTTTTGTTTTCAGGAAAGGACTTTACCTATGTCTAGCCGTCAGGAAATCACTGTAGAAACTGTGCAGGACGCGGATGCTGTGTGGCAGCAGTGGAGGGATGCTCACCCTGCCCTATTAGGGGATACTGAAACGTGTTACGTGGCGCGTGTAGGAGACCGCACAGTGTTTGTGGGATCTCAGGAGGATAGTGTGTGTTCTTTAATTACTGACGACGAAGACGATGGCGGCTGGTCGCAGTGGTGGCCGGTGGAAGTGCCGGAGGATGATCTGGAGGTATTCGTGATGGACTACAACAATCCTTCTGGTGCGAAGGTCACATTGTCTGTAGCGGGCGTTGTGGATACTTTGGAGTGGGGTATGCGCTCGGGCATGTCGGATAGTGTTATGGAGGACGTGTGGAAGGGTCATCGTAAGGGTTTGACGAATCGTGAGATTGATCGTGCGTCGGAGATTTTGGCGCACAAGGGTCTTTAAGAGGGGCGTGTTGTTATGAGTTCTGTTGATTCTTTTGCGTCTGAGTTTGGTGTGTTTTCTACCGCGGTGATGTCGTATGTGGTAGAATCTGGCTATGTGCCTGGCGAAGTGGACGACGAAGCATTTCGTGACGGTTTCCGTGCGTGGCTGGAAAGGGGTGAGGATGTTCGTCGTGAGATTGTTGCGTCCTTGGATAAGTTTTCTGGGGACGATGTAGTAGCGGAGGCTTTGGATTGTGGTGTGGAGGTGTCTGTGGTGAAGGAGTTGACGGGTCATTCGGATCGTGAGTTGGAAATGATTTAGGATACTGGCGTGGATACCCCTGGAGTTAGGGTAGGTTCAGAATAGTTAGCGAAGAAGCCCACTTTCTTTCATGAAGGTGGGCTTATTTTCAGTGGAGTTGTCTCACTCGTGGGGGCCAACGTATAGGATTTTGAAACGCGGCATCTATTCTTGGTAGTTAAAGTTCAAAATCTACAAATCGACCGTCTGCGTAATCTTCTAAGCTGTCTCGGAATACACGGAGAGCATCGGGGTTTGAATAGATCAGTTCAATGTCTTGGTTCATATCTTTCTTCGCCACATACGATGCGCGGCCTTCAGAGTCGGAAAATGCCAGCGTCTCTCCACAATCAGTTGCGTTCTTGTAGAGTGTGTCGCTCATGGTTCGTCCTCTCGTTTCGTTCTGCCCGAGCGTGGGTAAAAGTTTCCGTCGCTTATTGTCATTAAGCTGGTTTTATCGAAGACGTCTCATGAAAACCCCGTCCGTGAGGGCGGGGATGAAATGAGACGATTTTTCTTTTGCATATTACATGCTACTGGTGTATAGTGTAAGTCATGTCGAACAAGAAAGTAAAGCGGGCGTTTAAGTTCCGTTTCTACCCTACCCCAGAACAGGAGAAAGAACTTCTCCAGACCTGGGGTTGTGTTCGACTAGTCTACAACAAAGCGTTAGATATGCGACACATTGCGTGGTACAAACATCAAGAACGTGTGAACTACGCACAAACTAGCGCAGCGTTGACTCAGTGGAAAAAACAAGAGGAGTTTTCTTTTCTCAAAGAAGTGTCTTCTATTCCACTACAACAATGTCTTCGGCACCTACAAACTGCCTATACCAGATTCTTTGAGAAGAAGTCTAGGTACCCGAAATTCAAGTCACGTAAAAAGTCAAAGCTAGGTCTTGAATACTCAACCTCTGGATTTAGGTTTAAAGGCAGCGACCTCTATGTTGCTCGTCTCAAAGAACCACTCAACGTTGTGTGGTCACGAGATTTTAATCGAGACAGTGTTTCTACTGTGACAATCACTAGAGACAAAGCGAATCGTTGGTTTGTTTCTTGTCTTGGTGAGGTTGTAGTAGAGAAACGTCGTATTACGGGTAAAACTGTAGGTGTTGATATGGGTGTCAAAGACACTCTGGTTCTATCGACTGGTGAGAAACTTTCCCCTCGTGATGATCGGGATATGAAAAAGAAACTTACCAAGGTAGATAAGTATCAGCGTCGGTTGTCGAAGAAAAAACCTGGTTCTAAGAACTTTGCTAAAGCGAAAACCAAGCTAGGTAAAGCTCATGCTCAGGTAGTAGATGCGAGAAAAGATTGGGCTCATAAAACCACTACTCGACTTGTAAAAGAGTTTGATGTTGTGTGTATTGAGGATCTTAACGTTCGTGGTATGACACGTTCTACTCGTGGTAAGGGGCGGAAAGCTAAAGCTGGTCTCAACCGTAGGATTCTAGAGCAGTCTTTTGCAGAGATTCGTCGCTGTTTAGAGTATAAGTCTCGTGATTGTGGTGGGGAAGTTGTTGCTGTTGACAGGTTCTTCCCCTCATCTAAGACGTGTTCGTCTTGTGGTTATATCAATGAGTTTCTTACGTTAAATCAGCGTTTTTGGACGTGTACTTCATGCGGTGAACATCATGATCGAGACATCAACGCTGCGTTAAATATTCAAGCTGCAGGACTTGCAGTTTTAGCCTGTGGAGATGGTGTAAGACCTACTAAGAAGTCTTCGACTTTGTAAGTAGGCAGTCATCAGTGAAACAGGAATCCCTGTCCGTGAGGGCGGGGAGGAAGTCAACCTATCACGGGTTTCAAACAGGCAAAGTTCCTAGAATACCCTAAGAAAAAGTGCGCCCTCTGTCCTCGTTACAAGGAGAGAAGGCGCACCCTAAAGGCACTGCTTACTGTCTAAGCAACACGCTCAAACAGTTCTGCCTGCCACACCAAATTATTAACACCCGCACCAGATTCCGCACGATCCTCCAACAGTCGCGCAATAGCTTGCAAACAATACGACCCAGCAGACAGGTCAGTACCATCTGGCATATCCTTATACTTTGAGCGCGTAGCGCCCGTGGCAGCAAACCGGGCGAATGTGAGTGCGGCTTCTAGAGTGTGGTCCGTGTACTTGGTGATAATGCGCTGAGCGTCGTCAGAAGCATCGCCTTGGCCTGCAATAGATGGTAGCAAGGAAGCAGAATCTGCACTTCCGTTTTCTGCCTGCGCACCTTGTTCAAGAAGCTGTGCGACTCGAACATTGTCCACAATGCGGTAGCCAGATACCGCGCCACCGATGGAGCCGACAACGACCTTTTCAGCTACTGATGCGTTAACAGACGCGAGGTACATGTCAAGTGTTTCGGACGCTGGGCGGAAGCACATCATGTCGCGGGTGAAGCCGTCAACGGCGCTGAGGTCGATGGGTCGAGCGAGGGTGGTGTGGACAGTGTCTGGGATGAATGCTGCGCCAAGGTCGGTGGCCCAGACGAGGGATACGGTATTGTTTTCCTTTACGCGGGCGAGGGCAACGCCTGTCTCCCATCCGAAGTCCATGAGGTCTTTGTAAATGGTTAGGGCCACGCGCATCATGTTGATTTCGGCGTCTGTCCATGTGCTGTATTCTTCTGGCACGTTATCGCGGTTGAAGTGGGTGCCTGTAGATTTGGTACCGGCCCCGGCGCGGCGTGGGTTGGTTCCGGTGGCTGCTGTGGCTGCGCCGCCAGTGGTAGTGCCCGTGGTGGCACCTGCCATTCCTGGTACTACACCGCCTTGGGCAGTGCTGTTGTTGTTCGCCTGTGATCCGGCACCTGCAGCACCAGCCAGGCCCATAGGGATAGCGCCGCCTGTCATACCGGCACTTGGTGTTGTGCGGTCGAGGGTTGCTGATCCGGCAGATGAGACGCTTGTTCCCAGCCCTGCACTGTTGAATCGTTGCGCGCCGGGCTTAGTAGTTCCTAGCGAGGTGTAGTTTCCAGTGCCGGTGGATGAGGTGGCGGTTGATGCTTGTGAGGAGGCTAGTGGGGTAAATCCTGCGCCCTTGTTGGAGATGATGTCTGTGGATTTTGCCCCTTCGGAGAGTGGCAAGGACACGTTGGCGGTATTGATGGTTTTTCCTTGAGCCAGGTCTCCGGCTACTTGGTTTTGGACGCTGGAAAGTTCGGTGGATGTGGATTTGATTTGTGAGTGGGCTTGGTCAACAAGTTCGGTGCGCTTGTTGTTCATTTCTTCTTGTGGTTGGCGATTGTCCACTCCCCAGGCTTGGAGGTCGTCCATGTTGGTGTGGAATTGGTCGTCGATGTGGTTCATGTTGGACTTGGAGGTGGCGATGTTGGCTGCGGTGGCTTCAAGTCCTGCTGCGATGTTGTCGTGTTCGTCGGCGGCGTTTTGTACTTTGGTGCGGTGTTGGGTGAGTTTATCTTGGTATGCGGTGGCTGTTTGTCCGGACATGCGTTCGGCTACTTGTTGTTGGACGTGTTCCATTTGGGAGTCGAGGTCGCGCATGTTGGTGGCGAATTGGCGGTGGTAGGTGGCGTCGGAGGCGAAGGTTTCTTCGTTGTCGGTGGGGAAATTGTGGCCGATGACGAGGTCGGTTTCTTTGTTGTTGTTACGTTGGATTGGCATGGTTTCTCCTATTGTTCGTTGTGTGCGCGGATAGCGGCGTAGTCGAATGCTTCTTTGAATGCTTGTTGGTCGAATTGTTTGGTTTCGCCGGGTAGTTGGGCGTATCTTTCGGTGGCGGCGTAGATGGACATGAGGATTTCGGCGCGGAGTTTGTCTGCTGTGGCTCCGCGGAGGTGTTCGACGACGACGAGTGGTCCTGCGGGGGTGATGGCACTGTATAGGTGTTCTTGGGTGTCGCTGGCGGGGAGGTCGTATTGGGTGACACTGTCGTCGAATTCTAGGGGTGAGGGTACGGTGTAGGGGGTGAATGGTGGCATGGTGTGGGGGTCCTTTCTTTAGTATCCGTGGTAGGTTCCGGAGCGGGCGGCGTAGAATTCGTCGAGGCCGTTTCCGAATTGGTCGGCCCCGTATCGGGACATGAGGTAGTTTACTGAGGCACCCATGGATGCGACGGGGTCGTAGATGTTGGTGGAGGTGCCTCCCATGTGGTTTGCGGCGAAGGTGGAGGGGATTGTTTGCATGAGTCCGCGTGAGGATTGTGCGGGTAGTCCGTCTGATTGTGTTGCGCCGACAGCGTTGGAGTCCCAGTCGTTGCCTGCCGCGGGGTTGAAATTTGACTCATGTTCGGCAATCATTTTCAATACGGTGCGCCATTTACCCGCTGCTTCCTCGTCAGTAATCCCGGCGCGGTAAAGTACTTCGTCCATGCAGGCGTTGAGTTCTTCGTCAGAGAGTGTCATGTCTGGTGGTCGGGAGAAGTCAACTTGGGACACGTCGATCATGGTTTGGTCAGTGGGTTCACCTACCATGACCATACCATCGCCTTCCATCATGGGTGCGGACATGTCAAGGTCCGGGTAGGCGTATCCGCCCATATCATCGTAGGACCCTTCGTCATAGTAGCCGTCTTCTATGTAGATGTCTTCGAAGATTTCTGGGCCGTAGGAGAGGTTGTCTACGAGGCTGGTGATTTCTTTGAGTTGTTGTTTTGTGGCTTGGTAGCCGGTGGGGGTGGGTGCGTCTTGGTATTCGACGGAGTCTGATGAGCTATCGTCGGAGGCGGCGTAGGCTACGAATTTGTTGGTGTTGTCGTCGCCGTCTGATGCAGAAAGCGTGGTGGCACCGTCTGCAGAAGAGAGTTGCGTGCCCCCGGCTGAGGATAGTTGAGTGGTTTCAGCAGGAGTGTGAACGGCTGCGTCTACCGGGTCGGTGGGGGCGTATGTTGCTGAGGATAATTGTGTTCCTGTAGGTGGTACAACTGCATTGGTGCGTGCTTCAGGCAGTGGGTATGTTTCGTAGGCTTTGACTGGGTCGGTGGGGTTTCGTTGTGCGACAATGTGGGTGAGGTTTGTGTCGCTGACACTGTGGTAGCCGGTATTTGGGCGCGCCGGGGTGAAGTTGGTGTCGGTTGACGAGGTGGTAGTAAGCGTGTCGGGAGATGTAAGCGGTGCTGCAGTGGTTTCTGCTGTGCTAGTGTCAGCAGCGGATACTGTGTCAGCGTCAGTGGTATCTGCTGCGTCAATATCGATGGGTGTATCGTACGGCGCGGCAGTACTTTCTGCAGAGTTGTGGGGGCCTTCAACCCCAGACAATTCAGACAGGGCCTGGTCAGCATTGGACTGTTGCTCACGTAAACCAGCAATGACAGTTTGAGCAGACTCAATTGCCTCAGATAGTGACTTAGCTGTTGTATCCAAACGGTCATTTTGCGTGTTAACAAAAGAAGCGTCTGTAGCTGCAGGCGTAAAATTCAGCTCTTCGCCTGCACGGTTAGCATTGCCAATGAATTGCTGGAGCAGGTCTTCCAGCGACTGGTCAAATGATATTGGGGATGTCATTTACTTTAATCTCCTGTCGGAACATTCGCACCAAAACTACGGCCTATGCCGCCTGTTCCGGTCACAGAAATACGCTCAAAGGGGTCACTACTTTCAGATGATGAGTTACCCGGATCAAACGGGTCGCCCTTGGGGGTTACACTAGCTTTATTGCCACCTTTAGAGCCTAGGCCACCGCTTGCCGCGGCTTGGCGTCCACCACCGCCCATGCCGCCGATGCCGGTGGGTGCGGAGCCTTGCTTGGTGTTATGGGCGGAGGTTTTGGACTCTTTTTCGGGGTCTTTTTCAAGATCTTCTGTTGCGGTAGCGTCTTGGCCGGTGTGTCCGGATTCGGCATCCACGTCGGTGTCTTCGGGGCGGAAAATACCTTGCCCTTCGTTGACGAAGTCTGCTACTTCAGCCAAAGGTTTTAGCCCTTCGGAGGTAAGGACTTGGCCATCACCTACATAGATGCCTTCGAGCTCATTACCGACGACAAGGTCGCCTGGTTGAATATCCATGGGGGATACGCGCTCACCAACGTTGGAGCCTGGATCTGGCACATTGTAGCCTGCTTCACCTAGAGCTTCGCGGATACTCTTGGGGTCCTCATTGGTGGTGGGGTCGATAAGTTCCGCGAGTTTTGCGGCCTTGCTGCTCTTTAGATCAAACTCTTTGCCGTCGCGGCTGACGGTGGTGTTTTCGCGTTCGCCGTTGTTATCAGCATTCTCAAACTCGGGTGCTTCTCCTGGGTGGGCGTTTTTGTTGTCTTGTGCCTCCTTATTGGGGTCTGGGGGTGCAGGGTCGTCTTTTTTGTTAAATGGGTTGCCCGGCGCGTCTTTTGCGGGGTGTGCAGGATTGGGCATGGATTGGGTTTTTGGTTTTTCGGCATGTGGCAAGCCTCCGCCGCCGACACTTCCACCTGGTGTGCCGCGTGGTGGGGTTGGGGTTTTCGGCGCAGACGGTGTTGCAGCAGGGCCAGTGTTGACAGGTCCTGGTGCAGAAAAGTCTGGTTTTTTGGTGTCAGTGTTGATGGGTTTGGGTGGGGTGAAGTCTGGTTTTTTGGTGTCAGTGTTGACTGATGGTGGGGTGGATAGGGTGTGGGGTGTAGACGATGTGGTGGTCTGTGTGGGGTCAGGTAGTGAGGATTCTTTGTCCAGGTCGGCGGTGTCTTTGTCGATGTCTGGGCCTTTGAATTCTGGTGCTTTGGAGTCTTCTTTTTTGGGGTCAGGTAGGTCGGGGCCTTTGATGCTGGCGGGGTCTGTTTTTGTGTCAGGCAGGTCGGGGTTGAGGCTGGTGTCTTTTTTGACTGTGTCGGTGGGGTCGGGTAGGTCTGTTCCGAAGCCTTCTGGCTTGTCGGGTGTGTTGAGTTCACTGTCTGGGGTGGTTTTTGTATTGATGCCGTCGAGGATGTCGTCGACGTTGACGTCGTCTTTGAAATCGGGCAGGGATGGTCGCGGGGTGTTTGGTGACCCGTCGCCGGGGGGAGTGGGGCCAAAGCCTCGGGTGCGCGGGCCAATGGGGGAAGGTGTAGAGGGTATAGAAGGTGTGGTGCGATCGGTGTCGCGGGAGTCGGTGATTTTCTCTTTGTCCTTGTCTTTGAGTTTCTCGTTTGCTTGGATGAGTTTGTTCTGCAGGTGTTGCGGGTGGAAAATGGGGCTGGTTCCGTTGTCAGTGTAGGACCAGTTTTTGCCCGCATTTTTGAGCTCTTGGTGGGCTTTGGTGAGGTTTTGTTCTTGTTCTTTGAAGTCCCTTTCAATGACCATGAGATCTTCGGTTTGCAGAACACGGGGTGCAAGCATGTGCTTAGGGTTGCCTACCATTCCCCACATGGTTTCTCCGGTGTTGTGCGCGGTGTGTACGAGCTCGCGGCAGCGAACATTGGAGTTGCGGAACGTGTTGTACGTGTTTTCGAATGCAACTGTGTTGTTTTTGGATTTTTCTGCAATGTCGAGCAGGTACTGTTCCGGCATGGATGAGATTGACGTGACAAAATCTTCACGGGCTCCGAGGAGTTTACTGATGGTGGGTTCTTCTTCGGAGTATTTTTGTAGTGGGGTAAGTGTTGCGTCTACGGCGTCGATTACTGCTTGGATAATCGGGTCGAACGAGTTGTGGTAGTTGTCGAAGTGGCTGGTTTCGGTAGGGTTAGGGTCCTCTGGAGGCCATACTTGGGCTTTATCGAAGGCAAACTGGTTGTCGATCACGTCCCTGAGGAACTTATCGGCAACAAGAATGGCGCGGTTGCTTTGATCATGCTCGAAGGCTTCGTCGGCGGTCATTCCTGCTACTTTTTCTTCTGCTTCTTTACCATCCGCGTGCCACACCGGCAGAATATGGGTCAATGGTGGCAAAGGTGCAGCATCAACAGAGGGTGGATTATGGCCGAAAACACGATCAATACCACCGCGAACCGCATTAATGACCAACGGGTCCATAACCAGCGTAGCGGCAGCAACAACAGTGCCAACCGGGAATGCGGCTCCTAATGCGATCCGGCTTCCTCCGCGCTTGGCGGCACCTGCGGCGAGTTTTCCTGCATTACGTTTAGACCAGGACCCTAGTGATTTAGCTATCCGACGTGTGCGGGATTTCGGCATGTGCTTTGCAGCTTTGCTACCTGCTTCAGCAGCGTCATCTGCATGGTTCATGGCACGTGTAGCGTCATGGCGGGCTTGGACCTTTTTATCTGCTTCAGAGGCATGATCAGATAAAAACTTAGCAACCCTGCGGCTGCCCTTTTTAATCCTGCCGTCTTCCGGGTCAACGACGTTGCCGAAGTTTTCAATAGCCTGGGCTTTTTCCAGGTTAGCAGTCTTAAACTTCTGGAAATGGGTTTGCTTATCGCCTGGTACACCCTCGGCTGCGAAGGAACCGATTTCCTTCTTTTGTGTGTCAGTAAGACTATCTTTTGAATAGTTAATAATTTTTTTGTTAAAGGCGTAAGATCCTGCAGCAGCACCGCCACCTAATACTGCCCCTACAGCGTTGCGGGTATCACCAAAATGGTCAGAATCATCTACCTCAGATACTTCCACTTTGGGTGGGAAATCTCCCTTAGAAACAGAATCCAGTGCCTTCAACGACTCCAAGTTGCCCTTAGCATCCCCTGAGCCCATGGAAGACGACTCGTTGTGGTTTTTTACACCTTCCGCAATGTCAGAAGACATCGTTGAACTAGGTGCTTGCAGATTACCAAGCGGATTAGTCATCTGTTTTCTCCTGCCGCATTACACATAAATACTTTTACTGTGTTTAAGTTTAACAGCAGGCATAAAGGGAGAAAAATAAATACAGACCCCAATTTGTACCAACAAAAGAGGCCTGTATACAAACGCCTGTGCGCTAGCCGAGTGCGCGTTTAGTCTCGATACCAGTCGTCGTTACCTCAAGAGTAATGCGCCCACTGTTGTTATGGGCAGCTACTACCCTGCCGCGGGGAAAATCCCTATTGTCCACCATTTTCACATCAGTGACCTGGAATCCTGCCGCACGTAAATTCGCAGTAGCCTGGCCTTGAGTTTCCCCAACAGAAATCTCAGCAGGATCATGTCCTCGGGCGCTACGCTGTTCCGGTTTCTTTTCTTTAGGTTTTTCTACTTTCGGGGCTTTTGGCTGTCCTACTTTATCTAAGTTCCTGCCGCCATAAGCGTCAATGACCGGGGTAACAGCCTCAAACCACGTTTTTGCAGGCTCTAGACCGCCAAAAAGGTCGCCTTCACCGCATTGGCGTAAAGGACTGGTACATAGTGGGGTGGCGTTTCCGGCGTCGTTAAAAATATACGATGCTCCCGCGAGTCCATTGGTAAATCCCAAAAAGGATGCAGACTGGTTATTATCTGTTGTTCCTGTTTTTGCCGCCATGGGGGAGTCCTTCCACCCTAGTTCTTGTGCGGATTTAGATGCAGTTCCTTTGTGCGTGTCTTCCGAGAGAGCGGTTTGTAGTTTCTTTGCCACGTCTGGCTGTAGTGCCCTATTGCATGAGGGTGCTGATAAATCTACAGGGTTTCCGTCAAGGGTGGCTGATTCGATAGTAGACGGCTCACACCACACACCACCAGAGGCAATGGTGGCACCGACGTTAGCGAGCTCTAGCGTGTTTACCGCGGTGGGTCCTAGCACGAATGAGCCGCTGGCACGCATGCGGTCAGCGATGGTGTCGCCGTCGTCTCCTTCGTCGTAGGATTTAAGTCCCATGGCAATGGCTTTGTCTACAATGTTGGGGTTTTTAACTTCTTCAGCCATGCGGATAAAGGGGGTGTTGGGTGAATAGGCCAGGGCGTCGGTAAAGCTCATGGTGGGGGCGTAGGCACCGGCGTTGCTAACACAATATTTTCCGGCAGGGCATCCGGGCTGGCCGCCGTCACCAAGTCCGGAGGCCTGGTAGGTGGCTGGTACATCAACTGTTTGGTTAATATCCCAGCCTTTTTCTAGTGCTACTGCCGCGGCGAAAACTTTAAATACTGAGCCCGCACCGTGGCCTACGTTGCTTGTTACGAGAGGTAGTGATGTTTGTCCTGGCTTGTAGCCGTAGTCGCGGGAGTTGGCGAGGGCAACGATTTTGCGGTCGGTGTCTCCGGGTTGAATAAGTGCGACAGACTCGGCGATGGGCTGGCCGGGGTCTGGTACGTATTTTTTGGCGGCGTTGGTGGCGGAGTCTTGTGCTTGTGGGTCGAGTGTGGTGGTGATGTCGTAGCCGCCGTTTTTGAGCATGTCTTCGGTGATGTTGTTTTTTTCAAGTTCGTGGAGTACTTGGTTGCAGAAAAATCCGCGGTTGCCGGATGAGGCGCATCCGCTGGGGAGTGTGTTGGGGGTGTCGAGGACGCCGAGGGGTTCTTTTTTGTAGGTTTCTGCTTCGCCGTGGCCGATGTAGCCCTGGTCTGCCATGGCGTCGAGGACGATGTTGCGGCGTTGTGTGACTTCGTTGGGGTTGGTGTAGGGGTCTAGTTGTGAGGGTGCTTGTACCATTCCGGCGAGCATGGCGGATTGTGTGGTGGTGAGGTCGGCGGCGGTGGTTCCGAAGTAGGTGCGGGCGGCGTCTTGGATTCCGAAGGAGTTGTGACCGAAGCTGACGAGGTTGAGGTATCGGGTGAGGATTTCGTCTTTGGGGAGTTTTTTGGTGATGTCTTCGGCGGTGGTGATTTCGGCGATTTTTCGGGTGTAGGATTGTTCGATTGCGTCGGTTTGTTCGTCCTCGTCTTCGGCGGTGATAAGCCAGGTGTAGTTTTTGATGTATTGCTGGGTGAGTGTGGATGCGCCTTGGACGTTGTCGGTGGTGGCGTTGGTGATGGCGGCGCGCATGACTCCGTGCCAGTCGACGCCTTGGTGTTCGTAGTAGCGTTTGTCTTCGATGGCGATGATGGCGTTTTTGGCGGTTTGGGAGATTTTGTCGGTGGTGACGGGTTGGCGGCGTTGGGAGTAGAAGAAGGTGATGGGGTTGCCGTTTTTGTCGCGGATGATGGAGGTGGTGGGGGTTTTGCCATCGAGGATTTGTTGGGTGTTGTGGGCGGGTCCTGCGGCTAGGAATTGGGCGGCGGTGCCGAGTGTTTGTTTGGGGAATATGTAGATGATTGCTGCGGTGGCGATGATGAGGGTGATGAGGGAGGTGAGGAGGATAAACCATGCGCGTGCCCAGAGTGGTGTGGTGTTTGTTTTCGCCATGGTGTGAGGCCTTTCTTGGTTTTTGTGTTGTGTGTCGGGTTCTATGGTACGCTTTTTCTGTATTGACTTGAGAGAAAGGTTTGTTCATGCCCGAGAAGAACGATTTTCCTGCTGAATTTTATCATATGGCTGGGCGCGAATGTTTGCGTCGTGCGGTGCGGGAGTTTGATGCGGACCCGTCGCAGGTGCCGGAGTCGTTGGGGTGGTTTATGAAATGTTGTGATGTGATTCACCCTGATGATAAGCAGGAGTTTTCTGCTTCTACGCAGTCCTATAGCAAGTCGTCTGATTACTCTACTGCTCTGGAGTCTGACTCATCAGATAACACGGCTGAGTCTTCCTCTTCTGACGAGTCAAACTCCTCAGAATTCGATTCCACTGGACAAGGCTGGCCTACACTATCCTTCGGTAACGTTTTTGATGACCTCTCCACTGAAACTGGCATCAACCTCGACGACATCGACAAGTAAGTAGGTCTAGTATGGGCAACCACAGTCACAACAGATCACGCAGGTCCGCACCGCGGGAAAGTTTTGAGCAAGTATCACGATCGTCACGCATGCTCACTCGGAAAGAAAGGCAACAGGCCGCACGCTCCGAGTTGTACCAGAATCCATCTGGCGCGCGCCGGGGTTCACAGCCGCGGTATGATCAGTCGCGTCGTCAGTCACATGTGGTAAATGATCGTGGTGTTTTTGATGACGCACGGTCTGCTGATCGGGCACGCCCCGCGGCGGAGGATAATCCGTTTAAAGGTAAGGCGGGCTCTCATGATATGCGCCAAGTAGGTGTGGAAGCTTTGTTGTTGGCTCTTATTGGCGGGTGTGGTGTGGGCGTGTTGTCGTGGGTGGTTGATCGGGTGGCGTTGAAGTTTTTTGTGGATGATTACGACGCTGCGGGGTGGCAGTTTGCAGCAGTATCGGGCCTGTTGTGTGCTGTTGTTGTGATGGTATCTGTGGGGTTGTTTGTGGTGCTTGATCGGGTGACGTCGGTTGCTCGTGGTGTGTTTGTGGCGATGGTGTGGGTGGGGTTGTTGGCGTGTGTTGCGGGTGTGGTGTTGTCGTCGTTTAGTGTGTATGCGGTGGTGTATGTGGTGGTTGTGGTGGGTGTTGCGGTGGCGGTTAGTTATGTTCCGTCGCTGGTGTCGAATAATCGTATTGTTTATTAAAAAGAGAAGATTAGGAAAGGTATTTTGTTATGTCTTCTATGATTACTGTTAACGTTGCTGACCTGTATAAGCTCATTGACGTGCTTGCGGTAACTGTTGCCAAGCCTAATGCTGGTGATGAAAGCTATCCGGCTATTTTGCTCTATACGCAGCGTGGCTCCTTGGGTACTTCTGTAGGTGAGTCCACGTTCCTGTGTGGCGTATCGTCTACGGGTGTTGCCGCGGGTTCTGAGTATATTGTGGCTTCTGGTGAGTTGGATGGGCAGTATGTGCTTACCCCGTCTTCTCGCAATGAGTTGCAGGCGATGTTGAAGTCGTGGGTGAAGGAAGATAGTGGGGCTGAGGTAAAGATTGTGGTGGGTGAGTCTGGTTCGTCTACTGTGTCTTTGGTTGGTGCGGATGATCGTGCTGTGCGTTTTTATATGCCGGATGGTTCTGCCTGGCCGGTGCAGGGTGTTTTTGACATGATTTCTGGTGAGTCTGCGCGGTCTGAGGTTGATGTTGATGGTGTTGAGCTTGAGGCGGGTAAGCGTATTCGTCTTTCTGAAAAATCGTTGAAGGTGTTGCATGATGTGGCAAAGCGTCGTGGTGGTGTGGTGGATTTGATTGTTCCGAAGCATCCGGCGTCGGTGATTTTGGCTGAGCGTGAGGATTGGGTGGGTGCTGTGCTTGGTGAGGAGTATGCGACTGATAGCGATGTGCAGGGTCGTGATGTGGAGTTTTTGGGTCCTGAGTCGTGGAATCATGACGAGTAGGAGTTATTTGACCTAGTACCGGGGCGGTAGTATAGTAGAGGATGAAAAATGTTCCCCCTACCAAGGACCGCCCCGCACTTATGTCAAACGACCCACTACTTAGCCACATAATCGACGCTGCAGAAAAAATCCTCGACCTGCACACCGCGCTAGAAAAAGACCAATTCGACTCCTACAAAGAGTACGCCGAATGCGCACAACACTACGAAGAACTACGCGACAATTTTCCCGGCGCGATTGACTACGAAGAAACCGAAGATTTTGCAGCCACTATCTACACATTAAGCAAGCTCAAACGCTGCGTTAAATACGAAGATTTTGACGGACTAAAAAAGGAAATCACTGTGGCAAAAGAGGCTCCCCTAGGCCCCCTAAAGGACCTTGACAATAAAATCTCCACCATGGAAAAAGAACTCGACGACCTGCGCAAAGACCGCAGCGAACTACTCGACGAAGTACTAAGCTACGGCGTGACCCAGTACCGCGTCGCCCAAGAACTAGGACGCAGGCAATCAGTAGTAGCACGCTGGAAATCTTCCCATCAAAAATAAGCCCCGCAGTTCCTAAGCAGAACACGAGGCTTAAACCTATTGCGCTAACCCCTAGCTGCGACGACGGGACACAACAACAGCACCCGCAATAACAGCAAGCACAATGCCTGCAATACCCGCAAACAGAACATTAGCACCCGTAGCAGCCAGCACCGGGCGCGCCGGGACTTCTACATTAATGACCGCTTCTGTAGTGTTAGTGTCACCATTAGCTTGAAGTCCTCCCCGTACCTCAAGGGTGGGGGATTTTTGTCTCTAGCGAGACGCTAGGACGTGCGGTTTACGGATCGTTGAACTATGCTGACTCGCGGTTAAACCACAAGAAACAGGCTTATAAGTCCTCACCGAGGGGTGCTTCCCACCCCAAAAGTTAGTGATTTCTTCTTTATGATCACGAAGTGCCCTATCAAGGATATTGATCGCAGCGTT